>Ga0134126_10004203_pt1 | contig 18027 bp, 10 predicted proteins | sample KB31752_FD_96881 | JGI IMG/M metagenome (GOLD analysis project Ga0134126, IMG submission 96881) | Terrestrial soil microbial communities with excess Nitrogen fertilizer from Kellogg Biological Station, Michigan, USA - KB3-175-2 | ecosystem: Environmental > Terrestrial > Soil > Unclassified ...
AGTGCTGGTTTGTTTGGGGGCTTGTGCGGTTGATTTTTAGCTGGTTGAGAGTTCGGCATTTTTATGGTGGCTGTTGCCGGTGAAAAATTATTCCTATGCTCCGAAACTATTTTAAGCCCGCGTTTAGAAGCCTGCGGGCCAATAAGTCCTATAGTACGATCATGGTGGCCGGGTTGGCCGTGGGGATCGCCGTTTGTCTGATCATCTTTTTGTTTATCGGGTATGAGGAGAGTTTTGACAACTTTCATCACAATGCCGCGCGGATCTACCGGGTGTTGACGCTGGGGGAGGGAACGCCGGATAAGCCTGCGGACCCGCTGGCCGCGGTGCCTTTTCCGCTGCCGACCGCCATAGAGAACGACTTGCCGGAGTGGACGACGAGCGGCTTTTATGAAGCTGAAAATACCCAGATCATGGCGTTGAATAAGGCGGGGCAACCGGAGAAGAAATTCAAGGAGAAAACGGGCGTTGTGCTGGTGCAACCTTCCTTCTTTTCGATCTTTGATTTTCCGTGGCTAGCCGGCGATCCTGCAAAATTGGGTGTTGCCGGCAAGACTATTGTGATGACCGAATCTACGGCAGACCGGTATTTCGGGGATTGGAAGCAGGCCATGGGGCAGAACGTTAAATTTCAAGATCACGACATTTTTACAGTGACTGGCATCATTGCCGATCCGCCGAGCAATAGCGATTTTCGGCAAATGACGATGATAATCCCTTATGCGTATGGGCATTTTGATCAGGCAAAGGATTGGTGGACGATCAATAGCGACCATCAATGTTTTGTCATGTTGCCGGCAAATGTATCGCCGTCTACGGCGGGCAAGGAGCTGGCGCAGCTATCCAGGAAATACCGGACACCAGACAACAAGAACACGCAGCTACTGGGGCCGTTGTCCGATATTCATTTTAATGACAAGGCCGGCAATTACAGCGGCCGGACCATTACGCGGGATCGCATACGTACTTTGTGGCTGATCGCGGGATTTATCTTGCTGATCGCCTGTGTCAATTTCATCAATATTTCGACTGCGCAAGCCGTGAATCGAGCGAAGGAAGTTGGTGTGCGGAAGGTTTTGGGGGGCAACAGGCGGCAACTGCGGATGCAATTTATGCTGGAGGCCTTCCTGCTTGTGCTCGTGTCCGTGATGCTTGCGTTGGCATTGACTTCGCTTTTGCTGACGCCTGTGTGCCAGATGCTGGACATGCCGGTTTCGTTTATGCTACTGCGACAGTGGCCGGTGCTTTATTTTTTGCTGGCTACCGTTGGCGGCGTGACTTTGCTGGCCGGTTTTTATCCGGCGGTGGTGCTTTCGAGGTTCAATCCGATAAGCGCTTTGAAAACCAAATTGGCGGAGCGTAGCAGCAGCGGAGTCAATCTGCGGCGGGCGCTGGTGGTGTTGCAATTTGTCATCGCCCAGGGTTTGATCATCGGCACCTTGCTGGTCCTGCGTCAGATGGATTATTTTACCCATGCATCGATGGGTTTTGACAAGCACGCGCTGGTGACGGTACCCTTGCCGGTAGACAGTGTAAGTCTCACGAAGGCGGCTTATGTACGCGACCAGCTTTTCAAGATCAAGGGGGTTGAGAAGGTGAGCTTTAACGACAATGATCCGGCGAGTGGGGACAACTGGTGGACGGGTTTCAAGTTCGATCACTCTGCCAAAGACGTACAATTTGCGTCCATCCAGCGGTGGGTCGACGTGAACTATCTGAGTACTTATGGCTTGACGCTGGTGGCGGGAAGAAATCTCGTAGGGAACGATAGCATTCATGAGTTCGTGGTGAACGAGTCGATGGTCAAGCGATTGGGGCTTTTACATCCGCAGGATATTTTAGGGAGGACAATCGATGTATGGGGTAGGTATGTGGGGCCGGTCGTAGGTGTTGTCAGGGACTTTCATGCCAGCAGTTTGAAGGATTCGATAGCGCCGGTGTTGTTGATGAATGACAGGCGGCGTCTTAATGAGGCGTCGATCCGGCTCAATGGAAGCGATATGGCGGGGACGATGAAGGCTGTGGAGAAGCTTTGGAGCGAGGTATATCCCAATTACGTTTTCGAGTATGCCTTTCTGGATGACAAGATCGCGAATTTTTATGCGGATGAGGCCAGGTTATCGTTATTCTATAGGGTGTTTGCGTCGATCGCGATCTTTTTGAGCTGTCTGGGTTTGTATGGATTGGCGTCGTTCATGGCGGCGCAGCGGATCAAGGAGGTAGGTATCCGCAAGGTGTTGGGGGCTTCGGTGGGAAACATCATCTACTTGTTCTCGAGGGAGTTCGTATGGCTCATCGTGATCGCTTTTGTGGTCGCCGCGCCGATCGCCTGGTATTTTGTGAATAATTGGGTGCAGCAGTATGTCTTCCGGCTGCCGATAAGCGGCTGGGTCTTTGTGGCGGGCGGGTTGGGGGCTTTGGTGATTGCGCTGGGTACGGTGAGTTTTCAAGCCATTCGTGCGGCTCGGGTGAATCCCGTGAAGAATCTAAGGGCGGAATAGAATACTTTTGCGGATGGTCAATAACTATGATCCGCTAGCACGGTATTATGATTTTTTGAGCCGGCTGGTCTATGGGCGGACGCAGGTCGACGCGCAGGTCCAGATGTTGGACCAGGTGAGACCCGGCGATAAGCTATTGATCGTCGGGGGTGGGACGGGCTGGATCCTGGAGACGCTTGCGGCATTGTATCCGGATGGGTTGCAGATCACCTATGTCGAGTCTTCGAAGGTGATGATCAGGCTGGCGCGGAGGAGGAAGCGCGGAGGGCATACCGTTTCGTTCGTTGAGCTTCCCATCGAGCAATTTGTTACCGAAGAACGTTTTGACTGTATCCTCACGGGTTTTTTGTTCGATAATTTTAGCCAGGAACATACCGAGGCGACCATTCGCGCTTTGGATACGGTATTGATGGACGGTGGGCACTGGCTTAATGCCGATTTCTATTATACCCCTAAGGGAGGATCGTGGTGGCAATGGTTGTTATTACATTCGATGTATTGGATAGTCGGCGGCATCGTCCGGGTGGAGGCGCACAAGCTTCCGGATATGGAGGCCTGTTTTAATGCTGTGGGGTACGAAGTGTTACGAAGGACATTTTATTTCCGGGGATTTATACAGGGTGTGGTATACCGGAAGCGGTAATTAATTATATTTGGAACAGGGGGCGCAGGTGCTGATGTTTCCGGAACTGTCGATCACGGGTTACGAGCCCGAGCTGGCGACCGCGCCGGATGATCCCGAAGGCCGTTTTGATGATTTTCGCGGTGGCACGGCGGTGATTGGCAGGGAAGGACAGTTGCAAAGGCAGCTGAATGATACCGATGAAGGGGTACTTATTCTCGATACCGACACCGAAGAGGCCGTCGAAAAAATTTTGTAGTTTCTTTTTATTCTTTCTCTGCGTGCTGGGGGCGCAGGCCCAGGAATGGTCTGCCAACTGGATCAGCTGTCCCGGCGTGGCGCAGCGGGCTTATGGCGTCTACCATTTTCGAAAACATGTTGTTTTAGGGGAAGTGCCGGGGCGGTTTATCGTGCATCTTAGTGCGGATAACCGGTACCGGTTCTTTGTCAACGGGAAGGCGGTATGTGCCGGTCCGGCCCGTGGTGACCTGGCTCATTGGAATTTTGAGACGGTGGATATCGCTCCCTTTCTTGTGCAGGGGGAGAATGTGGTGGCGGCGTTGGTGTGGAATATGGGGGAATATGCGGCGGTGGGGCAGATCAGCAATCAGACCGCTTTTTTGTTACAGGCAGATTCCGCCGGTGAGCAGGTTTTCAATACCGATGCTTCTTGGCGGGTGATGCGGGATAGCGCGTATAGCCCTTGTTCTACCGATGCCGGCAGGGTCTTGCAGGCTTATTATGTAGCTGGTCCGGGGGACGACGTCGAGGGGGCGAGGTATCCGTGGGGATGGGAGCGGGTCGACTACCGGGATAGTAGTTGGGCGCAGGCGATAGCTATTACACGTCCCGTGCTCACCGGGTATGGGACGGACAATCTATGGACCCTGGTGCCGAGGACGATCCCATTGATGGAGGAGACGCGGCAACGTCTCTCCATAGTACGCCGGGGAAATCTTGACGGCAGGTTTATCCAGGGCGGGCATGCCGTAGTGATCCCTGCACATTATACCGGGGTCGTATTGCTGGATCAGGGATTTGAGACGGTGGCCTATCCGGAGCTTTGGGTAAGCAAGGGGCGGGGAAGTCTGATCCGGATGACTTATGCGGAAGCATTGTTCGACATCCATGGGGCGAAGGGTAATCGCAATGATATCGAGGGAAAGACGATTGCCGGCGACTATGATATCTTTAAACCTGACGGTGGGATGCAGCGGTTGTTCCGGCCCTTGTGGATGCGGACGTTCAGGTATTTGCAGGTGAATGTCGTCACGGGCGATGAGCCACTGGTGATCGAAGATCTTTATGGAATGTATACGGGGTATCCCTTTAAGCAAAACGCGAGTTTCAGCAGCAATGATTCTTCGTTACGCGCTTTGTGGGATGTGGGTTGGCGGACGGCGCGTCTTTGTGCGGGGGAGACGTATTTCGACTGCCCTTATTATGAGCAATTGCAGTATGAGGCCGATACTCGCATCCAGGCCTTGATCTCTTTGTATATCTCGGGGGATGACCGGCTGATGCGGAAGGCCATTACGGATTTTTATGACTCCCGTGTTGCCGAGGGGTTGACACAGGGCCGGTATCCCAGCAACCGGCTGCAGGTGATCCCGCCTTTTTCGTTGTTTTGGATCAGCATGATCTATGATTACTGGATGCACCGGAAAGATGACGCGTTCATACGGGATAAGCTATTTGCCGTCAAAGGCGTTTTGAATTGGTACGAGCAGCGGATCGACGCGTCGAAAGGGATGCTGGGGCCGATGCGGTGGTGGAATTTTGTCGATTGGGACCATGCCTTCCCGGATGGGTCGCCTGATGGCGCGACGGACGGGAATAGTTCGATCATCAGCTTGCAGCTGGCGTATACCCTGGAGCAGGCGGCGGCGGTCTTTGGCTATTTCTCGGATACTGCGGCTTCACGGCGGTATGAGGCATTGGCCGGGCGGCTTACCCGCGAGACTTATCGGCAATGTTTCGATGCTGCGCGGGGTGAGATGGCGAATACCCCTCTGAAAAATACCTTTAGTCAGCATGCGAGCATCATGGGGGTATTGACGGGCAGCATACCTGCGGCGGAGGCTCCGGCCGTGATGGATCATGTCCTGCATGATACGACGCTGAGTCAATGCACCTTCTATTACCGGTTCTATCTGACGCGGGCCTTAAAGAAAGCCGGGATGGCGGATCTTTACTATACGTCGTTGAAGCCGTGGCGGGAGATGATCGCGAATGGGCTGACGACCTTTGCGGAGAATCCCGATCCGACGAGATCGGATTGTCATGCCTGGAGCGCGAGTCCGATCTATGATCTTCTTTCGACCATTTGCGGGATCAATCCGGCTTCGCCGGGTTTTGCCACGGTGAGCATCCGGCCTGCGTTGGGCGAGCTGAGGGAGGTGAGGGGAAGCATGCCGCATCCGCGGGGCACCATCGGGGTGCATTTCGTGCGGAAGGGGGTTGATGGTATTGGCGGGGAAGTCGAGTTGCCTGTGGGGGTAACGGGGAAATTTTATTGGGCGGGGCAGGAGGTGGAGCTGCACGAGGGGGTGAATAAGATCGTCGCTGTTGTGGGGAGAGGGCAGGGCGATTATCGGGTGCTGCATTTCTCCTCCACGCACAATTGTTTCCCCGATACGGGCAGGGCGAATGGACATCTGGATGGCGACAACATTCAGCAGCCAAAGGCGGGGCATTATGACGACAGTTCGGTTCTGCTGGTCGTGCCTTCGGGTTTGCATGTGGAGAAGCAAGTCGACCTGGTATTCTGGTATCACGGGTGGCATAACAATATCGATACTGCTTTGCGGTTCTATGGTCTCGCGGATCAGTTTGCGGCCAGCGGGCGCAATGCCGTGCTGGTGTTGCCGGAGGCGGCCAGGAATGCTGCCGACAGTTATGGTGGAAAGATGGGACAGGACGGCATGTTCAAGCTGTTGGTGGGAGATGTTGTCGACGAATTGAGCCGGGACGGGATTGTCCCCGAGGGTACGGTGGCGGGACATGTGATACTGGCGGGGCATAGCGGGGCGTACGTGGTGATTGCCGATATCCTGGATCATGGGCAGCAGCCGGTAGACGAGGTGTATCTATTTGATGCGTTGTACGGCCATGTACCGACCTTTATGAACTGGGCTGTTACGGAGCCGCATCATTTTGTCCATTGGTTTACGAATACCGGTTATGGACCGGATAAGATGAGTGATACGATGATGCTGGCGTTGCGGCAACGGCAGGTGCCTTTTGGCCTGTGTGAGGAAGAGTCGGTGAATAGCCGCATTCTGAAGGACAACAGGATACTGTTCATCCATAGCCCGCGGCAGCACAATGTGATCATCAATCACCCGGATGATTTTGCCTTCTTGTTGAGGAACAGCTTTTGTCTAAGTAAGGAAAGGTGATCCCCGAGGGTTCGGGGATCACCTGATATCGGTTCGTCATATACTTCTTCGTCCCCCGATAAAGGAGATAAGAAATAATACGATAAAAATAAAGAACAGGATCTTTGCGATACCCGCCGCGCCCGCTGCGATGCCAAAGAAGCCGAACGCCCCGGCAATCAGCGCAATAATCAGGAAAATGAGGGTCCAACGTAGCATAACTTATTCATTTATGGTTAATAAGAAATAGCAATGCCAAAGCTGTGCCAGCCTGTGCCGGGTGGGTATTTTGGCCTTAGTTCTTAGTATCCAGCATCACCGGTGTGGAGCCTTTTCCCATGATGATCACCTTGGTGTTGGCCGATTTGGCGATCTCCAATTGGGCTTTGATGCTTTCGTACTGTAGCTGGCGGTCTGTGAGGCTTTCGCTGATGATACGCTGATAGTCGGCGATACCCTGGGCCTCAACCCGTTTACGTTGGGCTTCCTGTTGTTCCTTTTGGAGAACGTATTGCATCTTTTGGGCGTCCTGCTCGGCCGTCATTTTTTGTTCGATGCTGGTCTTGACGGTTTGCGGCAGGGAGATATTGCGAATCAGCAACTGTTCGAGGAGCAGGCCGCGGTGTTGGAACTCGCCCGAGATGGCTTCGAAGATGCGGCGTTGGAATTCATCGCGTTTGGTCGAGTACAACGAAACGGCGTCGTAGTAGACGGCGTTGTCGCGGATCTTGGTGCGGGAGATGGGCCGGACGATCTTGTCGGTATAGTCGAGGCCTGTCTCGCGGATAATGCGCGGTGCATCGACGGGTAGTACCTTATACAAGACAGTGAGGTCCATGACGACTTCGAGTCCGTCCGACGTCAACACGCGGATGGCGTCGTCGCCTTCTTTGGTACCTTCGTCTCTAACCGCACTCATCGTATAATTCTGTGTCTTGATGTCCATTTTCTGGACATCCATGAGGGGGTTGATAAAATGAAGACCGCTGCCGAGTACATCGTTTTGGACATTACCGTAAAGGATCTTGACGCCGCATTCGCCGGCGCCGATTTCGACCAGGGAGGCGGAGAAAAGACCGATGATCGCGAGGAGGAGGCCGCCTAAACGCAGGGGTGTGGTATAGCGGCGGAGGGAGTCGGTGCGACCGGCAAGCACGAAGCTGGCGATAAGCAGGATGATCCCAATAATTAAGAGGGCCATTGTTTTAGAATTTTGCCTGTAAAAGTATGCTGAAAAGCCGCGGGCGCGGTAGTGAATCTACATGAGCGGCCCCGGGGCCGGAACGGATGTGTTAAATCGTGGCGAAAGGGGATGTAACGGTGTTGCAAGTATTGGGGGAATTCCGGGGTTACGACAACGTTTTCGTAGAAACAAATGTGTGCCTGCTAAAATAATATTAGCATTGTAGCGAATGAGAAAGTTCGGATTGTCTGCCATATTCTTACTGTGCGTCGTTGCGCCAATGGCTGTTTCGGCCCAAAAGGTAAGCGACCGGCAGTTCTGGATCGCGGAGCTCGACAGGATTGCCCGTCCCGTGATGAGAAGCCTCGCACATGACAGTTTGCGCATCAATATGCCGACGGCTGTCTCCATCCATATCGACAATGCGGAGTCGAGACGAAAGGTAGCGTATCTCGAGATCCTGGGCCGCACGCTTAGCGGCATTGCACCCTGGTTGCAATTGGAAGGGGGAAGCATTGCAGAGGAAGGGCTTCGGCGGCAATACAGGGAATGGGTGCTACAAGGTATCCGCAATGCCCTCGATTCGAATGCGAGGGATTTCATGCGTTTTGACATCGCGGGTCAGCAGCTCGTGGATGCATCCTATCTCGCACTGGCTTTTATCCGGGCGCCCTGGCTTTGGGAGCATCTGGATACGGTCACCAGGCAACGGCTTGTGGCATCCATCCGGACGACGAGGCAGTTTAAGCCGGTGTTTTCGAACTGGCTTCTTTTTTCCGCCATGAACGAAGTCTTTCTGGCCAATTTTGGTTATGACTGGGATCCGATGCGCGTGGATTATGCCATGATGCAGCTCGAAGAATGGTATCGGGGTGACGGGATGTATTCGGACGGCCCGGGCTTTGCTTTTGACTACTACAACAGTTATGTGATCCATCCTTATCTCGCGACCATTTGCGATATCATCGGTACGAAAACGAATGCTTACCGGGAGTTGATCCCGAAGATCTACCAGCGGAATGAGCGGTATGCCATCATCCAGGAGCGGCTGATCAATGCGGATGGGACGTATCCTGCCACGGGCCGGAGCATCATCTATAGGGGTGCGGCATTTCATCACCTGGCGGATATGGCCTTAAGGAAGAAGCTACCGGCACAGCTGTCGCCGGCCAGTGTACGCTGTGCGCTGACTGCCGTGATCCGAAAGACCTTAGAGAGTCCGACGACCTTTACGAAAGACGGGTGGCTTACCATCGGCTTATATGGTTCGCAGCCGAGCCTGGGTGATTTTTATAATAATTCGGGTAGTCCCTATATCTGCACCAATATATTTCTCCCGTTAGGTCTGCCGGATACGGATGATTTTTGGGCGAAGCCGGCTGAGAAGTGGAGTGCGCAGAGGATTTGGAGCGGTGAAGATTTCGAGCACGATCATAGTGTGCATTAACCATAAACGATTGCCTTGCATGAAAACGAACTACCGTTTGGGGAGGGGTGTGCTGCTGCTCCTCTTCGAAGCGATGTCTGCACTGGCTTATGCCTCGGGCGGCCCTGGTGTCAAGTACCTGGGGATCGAACAGGGGCTTTCCAACGATGCCGTGACCTGTATATGTCAGGATCAGCGGGGTTTTATGTGGTTCGGGACCTACGACGGTCTCAATCGTTATGACGGCTACGGTTTTACGGTCTATCGTAATGTTATCGGTGATTCCGCTTCCATTCCCTTTAATCAAATTGCAACCATTGGTGCAGACGGCTATAATCGGGTGTGGATCGGCGGGCAAAAGGGATTGACCGTTTTCGACCCGGCAACCAGTGCCTTCGCAGGGCGGGCCTATTTGTCCTGTGATGGTCGTGGGGTCGTGGAGGTGCGGGAGAATATTCATATCATTACCGGTCTCGCGGGCGGGGACATGCTGGCGGGCTCGCATAATTATGGTCTGCTGGTCTTTCGGGGTGGCGCGAAGACAGGGCGGCAGGTGCCATTGAATGAGTTAAAAGGCGCCAGGGGTGGTTATGATGTCTTTTGCATCGAACCCGATGGCTCCGGACGGCGGGCGTGGATCTTTATCCAGGGCAGGGGGCTTTATGTTTATGATCTTCGTACGGCATCGCTGTTGCCGGTGAATAAAGCCATCCGGGTGTGTTTCAGCCTGAAGGTGGATCATCAGGGAAGAATATGGGTAGGGTCCGACAACGGTTTGCAATATTTCGATAGCACCCGTGGTTCCTGGAGCGCCAATGTACTTCCGCAAAGGACCCGCGTGGTCAGCATCAGCGTGGAACGGAATAACGATCTCTGCGTGGGCACGGATGGGTCGGGTTTATGGCGGCTCCGAAGCGGTGACGAGAAGGCGATGCCGCTATTGTCCGCGACGGGCTCCCCCCTGGTCAACAGCAATGCCGTTTATTCTATTTATATCGACAAGGACGACCGGAAATGGGTCGGCACCCTTCGGGGCGGGATCAGTGTCATCGAGCCGCAGAAGAGCACCTTTACGACTTACACGATCCCGGGGCGTGGCAATCCTATAGACAATTTTATCCTAAGCTTTTGCGAAGACAAGGATCATGGGGTGTGGATCGGTACCGATGGGGCGGGGCTTCGGCTTTGGAACCGGCGGACCGGGACGTTCAAGACCTATTTTCATGATCCGGCGAGGGCGGGGTCGATATCGAATAATTTCATCACGGGTATCCTGCGTGACCGTAAAGACCGGCTGTGGGTCTCGACCTGGTTTGAAGGGGTCTGCAGGCTTGATCGGGAGAAAGGGACTTTTAGTCATTTCGGGTGTATCAATCCAGAATCTAACCTGGAAGAAAAGCATATTTGGAATATCCTGGAGGATCGGGATGGCGGCATCTGGGCGAGTGCGACTAACGAAGGAAGTCTTTACCGGTTCAATGAAGTCAGACAGCAGTTTGAAAATTTCGATGAGGGGATCGAAGATCTGCAAGTGCTTTATGAGGACCGGGAAGGCTATCTATGGGGTGGGAACTACTCGTCGCTGATCCGCATCGACAAGGTGCATAAACATCACCGGGTCTTTCCTATGGATTATACCGTCCGCAGTCTGCACGAGGACCGGTGGGGGCAGTTCTGGGTCGGCACCCAGGAAGGCGGTCTTTTGCTTTTCGACCGGGTCACGGGTAAGTACCGGCGTTTTACAACGGCCGATGGCCTGCCGGATAACACGATCCTGCGTATCCTGGAGGATGCCTATGGGAATCTCTGGATGAGCACCTACGATGGTTTGGCGGAATATCAACAAGCGGAGCGGAGGTTCCGGAAGTTCTCCACCTCTGATGGACTCCAAAGCATGCAGTATAGCTTCAATGCCGCCTTGACGTTGTCTACGGGCGAAATGCTTTTTGGTGGCATCAAGGGTTTCAATGTGTTCATGCCGGATAGCGTTCACGGGTCGACCGGATTGCAGGAGATCTATCTTACCGGTGTCCGTGTCCGTAATGAGCCTATTGGTGGTAACTCCAGTTATGTGGCTGCTACGAAAGACGGCGCCATTACCGACGTGCGGGTGCCTTTCAGCCAGGCCATGCTTTCGCTGGATTTTACGGCCCTGGAATACGATTGTACGGACAAGCTGAACTATTCCTATTGTTTGGCCGGTTGGGACAAGGATTGGAACGATGCCAAAAGCAGCCGCACGGCCAACTATTCGAGTCTTCGGGAGGGCGACTATATTTTCAAGGTGCGGGTAAGCCGGGCCGATGGTATCTGGAGTAAGGGAGAGGCGTTGTTGCATGTGATCGTCTTGCCGCCGTGGTACCGTACGTGGTGGGCTTATTTGGGCTATGTGTTGTTAGTGGCCGGCGTCGCTTTTTTCTACCGGCAGTATTCGCGCGCCAAATGGCGGTTGCGGTATGAGGTCCGGCTGGCGCAGATGGAGACGGAAAAGGAAAAAGAGCTTATCGAACGAAAATTGTCGTTCTTCACCTATATCACCCACGAGTTCAGAAATCCGCTGACGCTGATCATCAATCCGGCGAAGGATCTGCTCGCCAAGGGCTCGTCAGGGGGACACGCGGAGGGGCTTCAGCTGATCCATCGGAATGCGCAGCGGCTACTGAGCCTGGTGGACCAGTTGTTATTGTTTAGAAAGGCGGAAAGTGGTCTCGACGAGCTGAAGCTGGCGTCGGTGGACATCGGCGAACTTTGCCGGCAGGTGTTTCTCTGTTTTGTCGATTCCGCCCGGTCGAAAGAGATCGATTACCGGTTCGAATGTTCTGCCGGACCGCTTAGCTTAGAGGTGGATAAGGAGAAGTTAGAGATCGTGCTATACAATCTCATTTCGAATGCGCTGAAGTATACGCCTGAGAAGGGGGTGATCGTGGTTCGTCAAGCGGAATCGGCCGATGGCCTGGCTTTATTGGAAGTTCTGGACACCGGGGCTGGTATCCCCAAGGAAGTAGGCGACCGGCTTTTCGACAAGTTCTACCAGTTCCGGAATGGCGAGAAGACGTCGATCTCGGGTTTCGGCATCGGCTTGTATCTCGTCAAACAATTCGTGGACGCGCATGGGGGAACGATCACTTATGAAAGTGTGGAAGGGGAGGGTACGGTTTTCCGGGTGGTCCTTCCTTTTGGTGCCGGTGTCACTGCGGTTGAGCCTTCGGCCGGATTGTCCGCCCTTGTTCGGGAGATTGCGGAGGAGACACCGGCGGAAGCGGCCCATGACGGTACCACATTGGTAACGGACAAACCCAGCCTGCTGGTGGTCGATGACGATCCTCAATTGCTGAACTATGTCTGCGAGATGTTCGCAGACCGGTGGGTCCTCTTCAAAGCGCTGAGCGGGGAGGATGGGATTGCGCTGGCCCGCGAGCATCGTCCCGATCTTATCATTTCCGATCTCCATATGGAGGGGATCTCGGGTATCGAGTTATGCGAGACGATTAAAAATGACCCGGTGCTTGGCAAGACTCCTGTGATCCTGCTGACCGCTTCTACATCGGCCAATTACAAGCTGGAGGGGGTAAAGCATGGAGCGGATGACTATATCACGAAACCTTTTGACCGGGAATTGCTGGTGGCGAGGGTAGGGGCGCTGCTCGACAGCCGCAACAGGGTCCAGCAAGCCATTTATCACGCCATCGTTCATGGCGTGGACAGGTCCCGGCTGACGCCGGAGGATAAGGAATTCCTGGAGCGCGTGATCGCCGTTGTGGAGGCGCACCTGGAGGAAGACGATTTTTCCATTCCAAAGCTTTCGGCTGAATTGGGAATGAGTCATTCCAAGATCTACCAGAAGCTAAAGGAGGTCACGGGGCAGAGTCTTAATGTTTTTATCCGGAGTATCCGGCTGAAAAAAGCCGCCGAGCTGTTTATCCATTCCAGCTATAATGTCAACGAGGTGGCGCTGATGGTAGGGATCAGCGATGGCCGGTATTTCCGCGAGCAATTCCACAAACAATTTGGCGTCAATCCATCCGACTACATCAAAAAATACAGGAAAGTTTTCTCGGCCAGGTATCAGCTCAATAAAATGTGAATTCACCCCCTAATTCCTGAGATTGTCCCCCCTATGGCTCTGGCAGGTCTGCGCTATTTTGCTGTAAATCCAGCAAAACGAACGATTATGAGAAATTGCCTGCCAAAAGAAAAGGTCCTGGCCCTGCTCTTGCTTTGCCTAGTCTTTTCCACTGCATTAATGGCGCAGCACACGACCATCCATGGAAGGGTGGTCTCCGGTGACAGCGCCCTTTCCAATGTCACTGTGATGGTCCGGGGCGCCACGGGCGCTGTCCAGACGGACGATAACGGAGCTTTTACACTTGACGCCGACTTGCATGCTACCCTGATCTTTAGCAGGGTGGGTTTTCAAACGTTGACGGTAGGTTTGAATGGCCGGCATTCGGTGGAAGTCAGTCTGGTTCCATCGAATCAACAAATGGCCGATGTTATCGTGGTGGGTTATGGCACCCAAAAGCGGGCGGATGTCACGGGCGCCGTCTCCAGTGTTCCCAAGGACCGTCTTTCCGAGCTGCCTGTGACGAATCTGTTTCAGGCTGTCGAGGGTTCGGTGGCCGGCGTTTCCGTTTCCAACACCTCTAGTGTTCCGGGGGCTACGCCCAATGTGCTGGTACGCGGCCAGAATTCCATTACCGCCAACTCGGGTCCCTATGTGGTGGTGGATGGTTTCCCGTTGACGGGCACTAACGGGTCGATTAATGATATCAATCCGAATGATGTCGCTTCCGTGGAGGTGTTGAAAGATGCATCTGCTACGGCCATCTATGGTACTAACGGGTCTAACGGCGTCATCCTCATCACCACCAAGCGTGGAAAGCCTGGTAAACCGGTGATCCAGGTTAATACGTATACCGGGTTCGATAAGCTGGCGCATGTGCTGGAACCCCGGGACGGCCCCTCTTATGTCCAGAAATATAAGGACTTTATGACGGAGACGAAGCAGGTCCAGACCGGCCCGGTGCCCAATCAGAGCGAACTGGCGAATTACAACGCGGCTAAGACCACGGATTGGATCAAACAGGTGACCCAGCAGGGTGTCACGACGGATAACAGTCTGAGCATATCCGGTGGCAGCAAGGATGTGCGGTATTTTATCTCGGGCGAGTATGAGAAGCAGAAGGGGGCGATCAAGGGGTATCAATATCATCGTGCGGGTGTCCGGGCCAACCTCGATATCGATGTTACGAACTTTCTAACGATAGGGACATCGACCTATTATGCCTATAATAATTATGACGGCGGGCAGGCGAACCTGTTGTTTGCCACTGCCATGAGCCCTTATGGCGTCGAGTATAATCCGGATGGGACGTACAATATCTATCCGATGTATCCTGAGCTGCTTTATACCAATCCGCTGCTTGGGCTGTATACGACCAATATCAATCATACCTCTACGCTAAGCGGTAACGGTTATGCCGAAGTGAAGTTCGGCGGTGTGGTGAAGGGACTAAAATATCGGCTGAATGCGGGTTCGAGCTATCTGCCTGCTGCGATTTATACCTATACCGGTCGTGACGCCTATAATTTGTTGGGGCAGGCGACGACGTATAACTCCGAGACCAATCACTACCTGGTAGAGAACATTTTGACCTATGCCCGGGATTTCGATAAACATCATATCGATTTTACCGGGTTGTATAGCGCCGAGCAGCGGAAATATTTTGTGGATGCCTATACGGCCACGGGTTTCGTGAACGATCTGCTCACCTATAACAATATCGGCGCTGCGGCAACACTTACGCCGACGAGTATCTACGAGCAATATGCAGCGACGCCGCCGCCGGGGAATCCCAATGCGGGGGCAAAAGGTTCTTACCAATCCAAATACAACAAGCTCTCGCAGATGGCCAGGATCAACTACTCCTATAATGACCGCTATCTGCTGACGCTTACGGCACGGCGTGACGGGTCGTCGGTTTTTGGAGCGAATACCAGTAAGTATGGATTGTTCCCCAGTGCCGCCGTGGGTTGGAATATCGCCCAGGAAAGTTTTATGAACAATGTGCGGTTTGTGAGCAATCTGAAGCTGCGTGGTTCCTATGGGAAAACGGGTAACCAGGCTATAGACCCTTATGGCACTATAACTTCCGATAATTCGGTGCAGAATACGATGAACGGGCTAACGACCATCGGGGTCATCGGTGGGACCTTAGGCAATGCCGATCTGCATTGGGAAAGTACGACGCAGGCGAATATCGGGCTCGATTTTGGTTTTTTTCAGAGCCGGATCACGGGTAATCTCGACGTTTATCACAGCAATACCAGCGGGCTGATCCTGAGCCGGCAGATCCCTTCGATCACCGGCTATGCAAGTATCCTGGACAATGTGGGTAAGACGCAGAACGAGGGGATCGAATTCACATTGACTACCCGCAATATCGTGTTGAAAGATTTTCGTTGGGAGACGATGCTGAACTTTTCCGCCAATAAAAACAAGATCGTCGACCTGTATGGCAACCACAAGAGTGATACGGGCAATGTTTGGTTCATCGGACATCCCATTGGCGTGGTCTATGACTATATGCGGCAGGGTGTATGGCAGCAGGGTGAAGACCCCTCCAAACAGGACCCGACGGCATTGCCCGGTGATCTAAAGTTCGCCGATATCACCAATGATGGCAAGGTTACGGCGGCCGATAAGACGATCCTGGGGCAGACTTCGCCAAAATGGACGGGGGGTATGACCAATACGTTCCATTATCGCGGCTTTCATCTGAGCGTCTTTATCCAGACTGTGCAAGGTCTTACGAAGAATGACAACGACCTCAACTATGTGGACGAAACCGGCAGGCGCAATACGCCTGCGGCGGTGGGTTACTGGACACCGGCGAACAAAAGCAATTTCTGGCCGGCGCTCTCCTATTTCAACACCCGCGGGTATGGCTATCCGATGAATGCCTCTTATACCCGGCTAAAGAATGTAACGCTGAGCTACACTTTTCCGGATAAGGAGCTTTCGACGGCGCATATTAGCGGGCTGACCATTTATGCCACGGCGTTGAATCTTTACACCTGGACCAAATGGATCGGATGGGACCCGGAGGACAACTATGGCATGCGTGGTTCGACGACCTGGCTCAGCAACTATCCTGAGGTCAGGAGTATCATCTTTGGTGTCAATCTTCAACTCCGTTAAAATTACTTTATATGAAACTATTGATCTATATATTTAGCGTGCTCGTTTTCTTGTGTGGGTGTAAAAAGAGCTATCTGGCCGAGACTCCTTATTCTACTTATTCGCCTGCTACGTTGACCGATTCATTGGGCTTTGAAGCCGCGGTGGATGGCATGTATTACCAGGTGAGCATCTATTATACTTATTCCAATCATCAAGGCTGGCCGAGCGTTTGGCAGGTTGGTACCGATGTGGCTTTTGCTACGCAGCCGGAAGGGATCGAGGTGCCTTATTACAATTATGCTACGCTGATCTCGACCGATGCGGCGGCCGATGAGGAGTGGACCTGGGCCTATGAGTTGATCAGCGATGCCAATAATATCATTGCGAATGTGGAGAAGCCGGGGTTGACGGGGCTTGGCGCCTCGACGGTGGCGGATATCGATGGGGAGGCGCATTTTATGCGTGGGTATGCGTACGAGCAGTTGGCGATCTGTTTTGGCGGTGTTCCACTGGTAACGCAGCCGCTAACGGGGCCTAAGACCAATTTCGTTCGGGCGTCGCTGGATAGTGTGAATGCTTTAATTGCTTCCGACTTACAATTTGCCGCTGGCGCTTTGCCGGATATTACGGCGGTGCCTTCGAATTCGGCGGGGAAGCTATACGGGCGGGCCAATAAGTATATGGCGATGCAGCTTTTAGCTGAATGTTATATCCGGATGAAGGAATATTCGCAGGCGGAGGCGCAGACGCAGGCTATCCTTTCCAGCGGCAGGTTTAGCCTGGTGCAGTCGCGATATGGGGTGCATGCCAGTCAGCCGGGGGATGCATTTTCCGATATGTTCGTCTATGGCAACCAGCGGCGGAGCCAGGGGAACACCGAGGCGATTTGGGTTCTCGAGCAGCAGAATCCGAACACGACGGCGGGGGGCAGCTCGGGAAGTGGGCAGCAGCGGCGGAATTGGGGTGCGGCGTATTATAAGGAGACGGGTATGGCGATCTGTGACTCGCTTGGCGGAAGGGGTATCGGCAGGATGCGACTGAGCAATTGGGTCTTGTATAATCTTTATGACAGTGGAGATATGCGCAATTCCGAATGGAATATCCGGCGGCATTACTGGTATAACGATCCTACCCATCCTGCCTTGTATGGCCAACCGGTTCCTTATAACAATTCGGATACTATTTATATCCTCTGTCCGCATACCACGAAATGGTATTGTTTTGATCCTAATGACGTCTTTGGGTATGCGACGATCAAGGATTATATCATCATGCGTTTAGGCGAGACGTATCTGCTTCAGGCAGAGGCCCAGGTGGGCGAGGGTCATTTGGCCGATGCGGCGGCGTCCATCAATGTCTTGCGGACGCGGGCCGGGGCTCCTGCTGTGTCTTCGTCCCAGATGACGCTTGATTTTGTGCTCGACGAGCGGGCCCGGGAGCTGATCGGCGAGGAGAATCGCCGGATGACGCTTATGCGGACGGGGACGTTGGTGAGCCGGGTCATGTCCTTGAACAGCGCGTCGGTGGTGAATCCGGTGACGAACATTACTTCCAAGGCGCTGTTGCTGCCTATTCCGCAGAATGAGATCTATTTGAATAAAGATGCGATGTTGACGCAGAATCCCGGCTACTGACATAGGGTTGTCGCTTGGCGGGGTATCTTTGGGGTATGAATATTATTTTAACGCGGATGGCTGTACAGGGGGTTGTTGGGGCCTCGTTTCACGATCCG
>Ga0134126_10004204_pt1 | contig 18023 bp, 15 predicted proteins | sample KB31752_FD_96881 | JGI IMG/M metagenome (GOLD analysis project Ga0134126, IMG submission 96881) | Terrestrial soil microbial communities with excess Nitrogen fertilizer from Kellogg Biological Station, Michigan, USA - KB3-175-2 | ecosystem: Environmental > Terrestrial > Soil > Unclassified ...
CCACCGCCTTGACCGCCGGCGCCAGCCCCTCGACCAATGATTGCATATGGCCCGGTAGCGGCTTGTTATCCTTCAGCGATTTGATGGTGGCGTCGACCGCCCCGCAGGCATCGTGGCCGAGCACCAGGATCAGCGGCACGGACAGCACCGCCACGCTATATTCCAGGCTCGCGACGGTTTCATCGGTTGCGAAATTACCGGCGACGCGGCAGACGAAGAGGTCGCCGCGCCCGCTGTCGAAGGCATATTCGGGGGCGATGCGCGAGTCGGCGCAGCTCAGGATCGCCGCGAAGGGATTCTGGCCGCCGGCGAGGGCTTCGCGTTCATGTCGGAAATCATGCCGCCGCGTGACGCCCTCGACGTAACGTTCATTGCCTTGCATCAGGCGTTTCAACGAGGCATCCGGGGAGATGACATTTTCGGGCTTCGGTGGCGCCTTGGCCTTCTTCCCGCTTTCCTTGGCAACGGCCTGGCCGCCCCAGACCAACCCCATGGCAGCGGCGCCTGCAAGCAAGCTGCGCCGCGTTGGCGCGAAGTGGTGAAGCGAAAGCCCTCGGCAAATCTCGCACATTAGAAGCTCCTTTCCTGCCCTGATTCCGCCGGAGCCGAGTATTGGAAACTTTCTTGACGCCGCCTAGAGAGTTTCAACCATCTCGACACCGCTCACCGCCTTGATCGCGCCGGCGATCTGCGGCGACACCTGGTAGCGTCCTTCGAGCTTGAACTCGACCTCGGTCTCAATGTCGAGGCGCAGCACCAACGCGATATCGCCGCTGCCGGATTGACCGGCTGGCGCCCGTAGCCGTCTTGCGATCGAGTCGAGTGGCTTGGTGTCGCGCAGGAAAATGCGCAGGCCCTTTTGTGTCTTCGCCGCCGCATCATCCAGCGGCTCGGCGTGCAGCACCCGCGCGCGGACGTCTTCGCCCTGCAGTTCGGCGCCGAGTTGCAGCAGCACCGCTGCTCCCAGCTCCAGCACGTCGCGATATTGCGCCAGCCCTTCGGAGAACAACACCGCCTCGAAATGACCGGTCGGGTCCGAAAGACCGATAATGCCCATCTTGTTGCCGGTCTTGGTCCGCCGCTCCATGCGCGAAATCACGGTGGCGGCAACCCGGCCTGCGGTCGCGCCCGTCTTCACCGCGCGCGAGAACTCCGCCCAGGACTGCACCCGCAGCCGCTTCAAGACGGTGGCGTAGTCGTCGAGCGGATGGCCCGAAAGGAAGAAGCCGATCGCGTCATATTCGCGGCGCAGCCGCTCGGCCGGCAGCCATGGCTCGATCTGGGGCAAGATGATCGTCGGCGCGTCGGCGGCATTACCGAACATGTCGTTCTGGCCTGACATCGCCGCTTCGTGGCTGCGCTGGCAGGCCGCGAGGATCGCGTCCGCCCCGGCAAAGACGCGGGCGCGGTTGGACTCGAGCGTGTCGAAGGCGCCGGCAGCAGCCAGACTCTCGACGATGCGCTTGTTGATGGCGCGTGGGCTGACGCGCGCGGCAAAGTCCGCAAGCGAGGTGAAGCGGCCCTTCCTGCGCTCTTCCACGATCTGCTCGATCGCTTGCGGACCGACGCCTTTCAGCGCAGCGAGCGCATAGTAGATCGTATTGTCGCCGACCTCGAAGGTTGCGCCGGAACGATTGATGTTGGGCGCCTCGACCTTGATGCCGAGCCGCTGCGCCTCGGAGCGGAATTCGGAGAGCTTGTCGGTGTTGTTGAGTTCGAGCGTCATCGACGCTGCCAGAAACTCGACCGGATAATGCGCCTTCATATAGGCGGTGTGATAGGACACCAGCGCATAGGCAGCCGCGTGGCTCTTGTTGAAGCCGTAGTCGGCGAATTTGGCGAGCAGCTCGAAGATCGTCTCGGCCTGCCCTTTCGGCACGTTGTTCCTGACCGCGCCCGCGACAAAGACCTCGCGCTGCTTCTCCATCTCGGCGCGGATTTTCTTGCCCATGGCGCGACGGAGCAGATCGGCCTGGCCGAGCGTATAGCCCGCCATCTGCTGGGCGATCTGCATCACCTGCTCCTGGTAGATGATGACGCCGAAGGTCTCTTTGAGGATCGGCTCCAGGATCGGATGCAGATATTCCGGCTCCTCGTCGCCATGCTTGCGCGCGCAATAGGTCGGGATGTTAGCCATCGGGCCAGGCCGGTACAGCGCGACCAGCGCGATGATGTCCTCGAAGCGGTCGGGGCGCATGTCGACCAGCGCGCGCCGCATGCCCTGGCTTTCCACCTGAAACACGCCGACCACGTCGCCGCGCGCCAGCATCTGGTAACTTGCGGAGTCATCGATCGGCAGCGTCGCGAGATCCACATGGACTCCGCGCTGCTTCAACAGCTTCACCGCGACGTCAAGCACGGTGAGTGTCTTGAGGCCAAGGAAGTCGAATTTGACGAGGCCCGCCGGCTCGACCCATTTCATGTTGAACTGGGTCACGGGCATGTCGGATTTGGGATCGCGGTAGAGCGGCACAAGGTCGCTCAACGGGCGATCGCCGATCACGATGCCGGCCGCATGGGTCGAGGCGTGCCGCGTCAGGCCCTCGAGGCGCTGGGCGATGTCGAAGGCGCGCGCCACAACAGGGTCTTCGTCGCGGAACGCCTGCAGCTTGGGTTCGCCCGCGATCGCAGCCGCCAGCGTCACCGGTGCTGCGGGATTTTGCGGCACGAGCTTGGTCAGCTTGTCGACCTGTCCATAGGGCATCTGCAGCACACGACCGACGTCGCGCAGCACGCCGCGCGCCTGTAGCGTACCGAAGGTGATGATCTGCGCGACCTGGTCGCGGCCGTAGCGCTGCTGCACGTAGGAGATCACTTCGCCGCGGCGATCCTGGCAGAAGTCGATATCGAAGTCCGGCATCGAGACGCGCTCCGGATTGAGGAAGCGCTCGAACAAGAGCCCAAAGCGGATCGGATCGAGGTCGGTGATGGTCAGCGCGTAGGCAACCAGCGAGCCCGCGCCGGAGCCGCGGCCGGGGCCGACCGGAATGTCATGCGCCTTCGCCCATTTGATAAAGTCGGAGACGATCAGGAAGTAGCCCGCATAGTTCATGCGGTTGATGACGTCGATCTCGAAGGCGAGCCGCTTGTGGTAATCTTCCTCGGTCGTGCCCTGCGATAGGCCGTGCACCTGAAGCCGCCGCGCAAGCCCCTCCTCGGCCTGACGCTTCAACTCGGCCGCCTCCTCAGTCGCCGCGTCCGAGCCCGATCCAGCGCCCACGGTGAAACGCGGCAGAATCGGCTTGCGCGTCATCGGCCGGAATGAGCAGCGTTCGGCGATCTCGACGGTCGAGGCCAAGGCTTCCGGAATATCGGCAAACAGCACAGCCATCTCGGCGCGGGTCTTGAAGCGGTGATCGGGCGTCAGCTGCTCCCGATCGGTCTCGGCGATCAGCTTCCCGCCGGCGATGCAGAGCAGCGCGTCGTGCGCTTCGTAGTCGTCACTGCCGGCGAAATAGGGCTCGTTGGTCGCAACCAGCGGCAGGCCCTTCAGGTAAGCGAGATCGATCAGGCCCCCCTCGATGCGGCGCTCCTTGTCGATGGCGTGGCGCTGCAGCTCGACATAGAGGCGGTCGCTGAACAGTCGCGCGAGCCGCTCGCAGCGCACGGCCGCAAGTTCCGCATGAGCCGCCATCAATGCCAGCGCGATCGGCCCATCCGGTCCGCCGGTGAGTGCGATCAGGTCCTCGGCATTGTCACTCAGCCAGTCGAACTTGACGTGCGGGCTTTGATGGACCGGCGTTTCCAGGAACGCGCGGGAGTTGAGTCGGATCAGGCTGCGGTAGCCGCGCTCGCGCGCCGCGAGCAGCACGATCCGCGAGGGACCGACCGCGCTCCGCGCATTCGGATCCTGGTCGCCAAAATCGACCGCAAGCTCGAGGCCCACGATCGGCTGGATGCCGTAGCCCGCCATCTTGTCGGAGAACTCGAGCGCTCCGAACATGTTATCGGTGTCGGTCAAGGCCAGCGCCGGCTGGCGGTCGGCCTTGGCGAGCTCGCCGAGCTTGCCGATCTTGATCGAGCCCTTCAGGAGCGAATAGGCCGAGTGGACGTAGAGATGGACGAATCCGGCGCTGGGCATGCTTTTCGTTGCGGCTTAGGGGATCAGAGCGGTCTCAAGGCCGACTCGCATCTTGGATGGTGCTGCTTCAAGCGGACGGAGTCCACGCACAAGCTGCAAATTGCGGACGCCGTCCGGATTTTCCCCAAGGCGCCGGATCGGAAAAGTCAAAGCTGGCCCAAGAGTTGCGCCCAGACCGCGATCATCCCGACAAACAGCGTGATCGACGCCAGAGCCGCTGCCTCTTCCACGAAAATCCGCAACATTGCTACCCCCCTCGGTCAAGAACATAGAGAGAACATTGTTCCCTTTATGTTCTAATGTAAAGACCCTTCGCGAGCGAGGGCGTAAGGAAAGCCGCGGCTTGGTTAATCGGCGGGTTCGGGGCCCGCTTCGCACCCGATCCGCCAAATCAAATAAAAAGCCCCAGCCGAAGCCGGGGCTTTTCGATCCGCCGTAAAGCGATCGCGACGCGATCAGTAGCGCGCCACGACCGGGCCGCCGAAGCCGCCGAACTTGTAGTTCAGGCGGGCGGTGAAGATGTCGGCATCCTGCTTGATGGTGTCCGAGCCGAGGAAGCCGGCCGGGCCGACGAAGTCGTTGGTCGACGTGCCCATGAAGAGATGGTCGTACTCGACGCCGAACGACCAGTTCGGGGCGAAGCCGTATTCGAAGCCTGCGCCGAGGGTGCCGCCCCAGCGGGCTTCGCTCGCGGACGCCAGCAGCGCGCCCGAGGCGGTGCCGAGGATGTTGTACTTGCTGTCGGTGACCGCCGCACCGCCCTTCACGTAGAGCAGCGCGTTGTTCCAGGCGTAGCCGACCTGACCGGTGAACAGACCGAACGCGTCGATCTTGGTCTGGTCGCGGTCGCCCGGAAACGCCGTGCTCACATTGTCGCCCGAGAAGTCGGCCCAGTTGCCCTGCGCTTCCACGCCGAACACGATCGGACCTTGCTGCCAGCGATAGCCGACCTGGCCACCGACGGTGCCGCCGGTCGAATTATGGCAGCCCTCCGAGAGCCCGCCGACGATCGTCCAGCAGTTGTGGCTGGTCCCGCCGCCGCCGTTGATACCGATGTAGAAACCACTCCAGTCGTACGCAGCCTGCACCATCGGCGGAGCCTTGGTGTAAGGCCGCGCCGCGAGGTCAGCCGCAACCGCAGGCGCCGCCGCGCCGAGCGCGACGAGACTTGCAGTGACGAGCATCAATTTCTTCATTCTTGAATCCAGTTCCAGTTTGTTGCCGTGGCCCCCAGGCCAGAGCGTGCCTCTTACCAGCGTCAGTACAAATTGCTGTAACTCGACCGCAACACTCGCCGCGAAAGCGCCTTCCACGTTAATTCAAATTAATGTTGTGCCGCAGGCATTTCCGGAACTTTTCGGGTTCCAGTATTAAAGCGCAACGCGATGCGGGGCTCAATTAAGTCGGAAACGTGGCGTTCGCTGCGGCAGATCGCACGAGCGGGTCTGATGAATCACATCATCGTTATCGTTGATGCGATCGCACCTGGCAAATTGGCGGCGAAATGGACGGAGCGGCGAGATGAGGATTCGGGTGGGTTTGCTGATCGTTGCAGCCGCGAATGCACTCGGTTCGGTTGCAGCGGCGGCGCAGGATTACCCGTTCTGCATGGAAGGCGGCGATTTCGGCGCCGGCGATTGCAGATATGCCACCTATCAGCAATGCTTGGCGAGTGCATCGGGCCGAGATGCCTGGTGCGCCGCGAATCCGTTCCTTCATCCTGCGGCCGACCAGGCGCAGCCTCGGAGGTCGCGAAGGAGGTCCTGATGCGTGTTGTGGCCTTGACGATGATTGCGCTTGTGACGGCCTTCGCCGTAACGCGGGCATCGGGGCAAACTTATTCGCCCGACTATCCGGTTTGCCTGCACGTGTATGGCCGCGTCGGGTATTTTGACTGTCACTATACGTCGATTGCCCAATGCAAGATTTCAGCCTCGGGAATCTCGGCCGACTGCGAAGTCAATCCCTATTTCGCAAACGCCGGCGTCGGTGTGCCGCCCCATCGGCATCACCGCAGGCGCGCATATTGAGATGCCGATGAGGCGGTCACGATGCCGGGATCAATGCCAGTCCGCTCAGGATGGCGGTGATCCGACTTCGAACAACCTATTCCAGCTCGACGATCTTGCCGTCGACGATCGACACGCGACGATCCATGCGGCCGGCGAGCTCCATATTGTGGGTTGCGATCAGCATCGCGACGTTCGTCGCCTTCACGAGTTGCATCAAGGCCTGGAACACGTGATCTGCGGTGTTGGGATCAAGATTGCCGGTCGGCTCGTCCGCAAGCAGGGCCCGCGGCGCGTTCGCGACCGCGCGCGCGATCGCAACGCGCTGCTGCTCGCCGCCGGAAAGCTCGGCCGGGCGGTGCTTGACGCGTTCGGCAAGGCCGAGATAGGTGAGGATTTCGGTCGAGCGCTTGACCGTCTCCGACCGCTTGAGACCACGGATCATCTGCGGCAGCATCACGTTTTCAAGCGCGGAGAATTCCGGCAAGAGCCGGTGCGACTGATAGACGAAGCCGATGTCATTGCGCCTTATATAGGTGCGCTCCATATCGGAAAGCTGCGAGGTCGGCGCGCCGTTGACGTAGACCTCGCCATCGTCGGGGCTTTCCAGCAGGCCCGCAATGTGCAGCAGCGTCGACTTGCCGGAGCCGGAGGGCGCTACCAGCGCCACCGATTGCCCCGCCCATAACGCGAGCTTGGCGCCGTCGAGGATCACCAAGGACGCCTCGCCCTGCACGTACTGGCGTTTTATCTCGTGGAGATAGATGACCGGTACATCTTGCGCTTCCACCCCCTCCACCATCAGCCCCTCACTCGTACCGCAGCGCTTCGACAGGATCGAGGCGCGCGGCCCGCCAGGACGGATAGAGCGTCGCCAGGAATGACAGGGTCAGCGCCATGACCACGACCGCGGTCGTCTCGCCAAAATCGACCTCGGCGGGAAGTTTCGAGAGGAAGTAGAGCGTCGGATCGAACAGCTCGGTGTTGGTGACCCAGGACAGGAATTGCCTGATCGATTCGATGTTCATGCAGATCACGAGCCCGACGATGAACCCGGTCAGCGTACCGACCACCCCGATCGAGGCGCCGGTGATCAGGAACACCCGCATGATCGAGCCTTGCGAGGCGCCCATCGTGCGCAGGATCGCGATGTCGCTGCCCTTGTCCTTCACCAGCATGATCAGGCCGGAGATGATGTTGAGCGCGGCCACCAGCACGATCATTGTGAGAATCAGGAACATCACATTGCGCTCGACCTGAAGCGCGTTGAAAAAGGACGAGTTGCGTTGCCGCCAGTCGACCAGGAACACCGGCCGGCCGGCCGCTTCCGTCACCGCTTTGCGGAAGCTTGCGATCTTGTCCGGATTGGTGGTGAAGACCTCGATCGCGGAAACGTCGTTGACGCGGTTGAAATAGGCCTGCGCCTCCGGCAACGGCATGAAGACGAAGGTCGAATCGTATTCGGACATGCCGATCTCGAACACCGCGGTCACCTTGTAGGGCTTGATGCGCGGCGTGGTTCCCATCGGCGTCACAGCGCCCTTGGGCGAAACCAGCGTGATGCTGTCGCCGGCATGCAGCGATAATTGATCGGCGAGCCGGCGACCGATCGCCACCCCCTGTCCCTGGTCAAACCCTTCAAGCGTGCCCTGCTTGATGTTCTTGGCGATGGACGTGAGTTTATTCAGATCGTCGGCGCGGATGCCGCGCACGAACACGCCCGAAGCATTGAAGGGCGATGACGCCAGCGCCTGGCCGTCGACGACAGGTGCTGCGAGTCGCACGCCCGGCACCTGGCTGATGCGGTCGGCCACATCCTTCCAGTCGGTCAGCGGCGATTCCAGGGGCTGCACCAGGATATGGCCGTTGAGGCCAAGAATCTTGTCGAGCAATTCCTTGCGAAAGCCGTTCATGACCGCCATCACGATGATCAGCGTGGCAACGCCGAGCATGATGCCAAGAAAGGAGAAGCCGGCGATCACGGAGATGAAGCCTTCCTTGCGGCGCGCGCGCAAGTAACGCGCAGACAGCATCCACTCGAATGCTGCGAAAGGCGCAGTTTGATGCGGTTCGTTCATGGTCTCATCCATCGCCCGATAAACCCACGATTATGGTTTTTTCTTTGTCTTCAATGGCTTCCCACGAACTATTTGGCCGGTTTCGAGGGTTTCGCGAATCCTTGGAGGAACCGGATAATCATAGTGCCCTAAACAAGCCTCGGCCAATTAATCCGGAGTTTTCCTCACGCTTGAGCGCGCGAATCACGGCGCGCAAAACGTCAGAGTCCGCTTTAACGGAACTTGACGCGGGCTGGTCTTCACGAGCGATGAGATCGCTATCTGCGTCGCGGGCGCGTCTCAAGCCCTGTGGGATGGGACCCGCGAAAAGCCCGATCAAAAGCGCGCCAGAATGTCGGCCGGTGACAGATTCTCGCGTGAGCCGTCGGCGCGGCGCTTGAGCTCGATCTTGCCTTCGGCGAGCCCCTTGGGCCCGATCATGATCTGCCAGGGAATGCCGATCAGGTCGGCGGTGGCGAACTTGGCGCCGGGCCGCTGGTCGGTATCGTCATAGAGCACGTCGACGCCCTTCGCCGTGAGCTCGGCATAGAGCTTCTCGCAGGCCGCATCCGTGTCGGCCGCGCCTTGCTTCAAATTCAGGATCACCGCTCGGAAGGGCGCGACCGGCTCCGGCCATTTGATGCCGGCATCGTCATGGCAGGCCTCGATGATGGCGCCGACCAGGCGCGAGACGCCGACACCGTAGGAGCCGCCGTGGATCGGCACCTCGACGCCGTCGGGGCCTGTAATGAGCGCCTTCATCGTGTCCGAATATTTGGTGCCGAAATAGAAGATCTGGCCGACTTCGATGCCGCGGGTATGCACGCGCTTGCCGGCGGGCACTTCCGTCTCGAAGCGCGCGGCGTCATGCACGTCCTCGGTCGCGGCATAAACCGAGGTCCATTGCTTGATGATCGGCGTGAGATCGCCGTCGTAATCGACGTCCTCGTCCGGGATCGGCAAATCGAGCACATCGCTGTCGCAGAACACGCCGGACTCGCCGGTCTCGGCCAGCACGATGAATTCATGGCTGAGGTCGCCGCCGATCGGACCGGTCTCGGCGCGCATCGGGATCGCCTTCAGCCCCATGCGCGCGAAGGTGCGCAAATAGGCGACGAACATCTTGTTGTAGGCGCGCCGCGCGGCCGCCTCGTCGATGTCAAAGGAATAGGCGTCCTTCATCAGGAATTCGCGACCGCGCATCACGCCGAAGCGCGGGCGCTGCTCGTCGCGGAATTTCCACTGGATGTGATAGAGGTTGAGCGGCAGGTTCCGGTATGACTTCACATAGGCGCGGAAGATCTCGGTGATCATCTCCTCGTTGGTCGGCCCAAACAGCAGCTCGCGCTTGTGGCGATCGGTGATGCGCAGCATTTCCGGACCATAGGCGTCATAGCGGCCGCTCTCGCGCCAAAGATCGGCAAGCTGCAATGTGGGCATCAGCAATTCCAGCGCGCCGGCGCGATCCTGCTCCTCGCGCACGATCTGCTCGATCTTCTTGAGCACGCGAAAGCCGAGCGGCAGCCAGGCATAGATGCCGGCCGCCTCCTGCCGCATCATGCCGGCGCGCAGCATCAAGCGATGCGACACGATCTCCGCTTCCTTCGGGTTCTCCTTCAGGATCGGCAAAAAGAACCGGGACAGGCGCATGGCAAAAGCTCGGGATTCGAACGAGGAGCGGCAGTGAAAGCGGATTGAGGCTGAAAACACAAGGCCGAACGCAGGGAAAAGCCGTCAAGTGAGCGGATTTTCTGACGTTCTGTTCGCGGACTGATTGGGCGGCAATGTCGAGATCGTCCGCGAGCGTGACCTCTTGAAAATCGGTGACCAGCGCGTCGATCCGCATGTGCCAGCGGCCGGGCAACGGCGACTGGCACCAGCAGGCGACGAGCGAGAGGATGCCAAGCGCGAGCACGCTTTCGAACAGGATGGATCGCGCGAGGGGCCTCACATCTTCCCGGAATGATCCATCTTCTTCATGTCAATGCCGCCCATGTTGCCGCCGGGCCCCTGCGCGCCGATGCCCTCCACATCGAGCGTCACCGCGACCTTGCCCGCCTTCTCGAACTGCAAGGTCACCGGCAGCTTGTCGCCCTGCTTCAGCGGGCTCTTCAGGCCCATCATCATCAGATGATAGCCGCTCGGCCCGAACTTCACGGTCTTACCGGGATCGATGGCGAGCCCGCCCTCGACCGGGCGCATCTTCATGACGCCGTTCGTCGTGGACATCACATGCACCTCGATTTTGCCGGCGACATCGGTGCTGGCACCGATCAGCTTATCCGGGCTACTACCCTTGTTCTGGATGGTGACATAGCCGCCGCCGATCTTCGCTCCGCCCGGCGTGGCGCGAGCCCAGGCCTGGCTTATGACGAGATCGCCGGCCTTGACGTCGTCGGCGCGGGCGGAGGGCGCCGCCAGAAGACACGCAATGAGTCCCGCGCCCAACGCAGCCCGCCAGATCGATAGGCGATACGGCGACGTAGTCTTCATTGGATTTTCTCCTGTTTGGTCAGGTTTATTGCACCAGATGGGCAGCCGGATGCAGCATGCCAAGCACGCCGACGATGATGAACACCAACAGCACAAGCCCGATCTCGGCCATCGCATTGCGTGTCAGGGTACGGGTCGCCGCGTCGCCTGCAGGCAGCGCAAGCTGCGGGCTCAGCCAAAATCGATTGATCGCTGCGAGGGCGAGCATGATGGCAAAAACGGCAAGCTTTGCCATCAGCACCCAGCCATAGTGAGTCACCAGCAATCCGCGCAGCGAACCCACCAGGATCCATGCGTTGACGCCGCCAGAGACGATCAACGTGGCGACGCTGATCATGCCAAGGGCGGAAAAGCGTTCGACCACGGCCAGTTCCGACGAAGCCACCACTGCGCCGTGGGGCCTGACCGCTTGCAGCAACAGCACAAGCGACACCAACCCGCCAGTCCAGGCTGACGCGGCGGCAAGGTGCAACGCATCGGCCGTCAGGTGCAGGTATCCCAGTTGATCCGGTGTTGAGCCAGCATGCCCGGTCCAGGCAATGGACATGACAAGGCACAGCCCCACCACAAGCGCAAGCAAGCGCGGCAATGGACGACGGTCGAGCCAGAGACAGATCGCGAGCAGAATCGCCAGCCCCAGACGGACAGTCGAAACCAGCCCGAACTGCGTCTGGTCGAGCACGGTGAGCAGCACTCCCGAACTCAAGGCCTCTCCGTAACTCTCGCCGCTCATCGCCGATGCCTGCAGCGACAGCCACGCGGCGCCTGAGATTAGCGACAGCACGAGCCCGATCCACGCGACCTTGCGGATTTGGCTGTCGACGAACAGGCTCGCTTTCTTCTCGCGCCGCAGGGCCGGATCGGCGACGGCGGCGCGAAAGATCAAGGCCCCCGCCATCGTCGCGGTCGCCGCAAAATGCAGCGCGCGCACAACGACCATCGGCCCGTTGATCTCGGTGGCCCAGCTATTCATCCGCAATACCTACTGACCGACCCGGAACGTGAAATTGCCGTCGGTCGTGTGGGTATCCACCGAAAGCACATGCCAGTTCACGTGGTAGGTTCCGCTGCCGCCCGGCTTGAGCGAAATCGACATCTGGCTGCCGCTCACGCGCGCCTTTCCGGTGTCCACGCGCGCGCCGGCCGCATTGGTCACGGTGACCCTGCTGAAGGACGGCTCCAGCTTCTGCGTGAACCACAGCGTGACTTCGCGCGGAGGCGCGGCGACCTTGTTGCCGACCCTCGGCTCGGCGTGGTCGAGAAATGCATGTGCGTCGGCGGTGCCGGTTGCGAGCATCAGCGTGAGGCTGGCCAGTGCAGTGAAGGAAGCATGTTTCATTGTTTCGTTACCTTGGAAAGGGGCTTACGGCTTGCGCGGAGCCGCCAAACAGCGGCTTGCCAATGCCGTGGGGATCGATGTCGTCCAGATAGTAGTGCAACTGCGCGATCACGCCGACATTGCTGCCGCTTTGATGGTTGATCGGAATCAGCGCCTCGACGCCGAACTGGAAGGTGTTGCCCACCCAGATGACGCCCGGATTGATGGTGCCGGTGGTCAACGTGCCCGATGTGATCGTGTTGGCGACCGGCGTCTGCAGGTTCGCCTCAACCAGCGGAATCAGGTGGTTGAAGAAATCCGGCAGACCGAGGTCGATCACCGCGGATTTCAGGTACGGCATGCTGTACTGCATCGTTCCTCCCCAGTTCAGCACGCGCGGGTTGAAATCGGTGTTGGCGGTCAGCGCGCCGGAATTAGGATCGATGCCGAAGGTGGTCGTGAAATCCTCCGCAGGAATCGAATAGCCGACCTGGCCGGTGATCGCGACCGGCCTGATCCAGGAGAAGGTATCCGGCAGGTCGCCGAATCCCTTGCCGAAATAAATGTTCGGTGCGTAGCGGTTGAAGGTCTCGGCGCCGACATTTTCGCTGCCGGTGCCGCCCCACTCGATGCTCAAGCCCACCGATATCACAAACTCATGTTCGGGATTTTTGAAGAGGCGGTACTTGAACGTCGTGTCGAGATTCTGGAATCCATTGGCGCCCGGCGCAGTCGGATCGGTCGGACTGAGAAAGGTGTAGGTCGAACCAAGCGAGATCGCAAAGTCATCTGTGATGCGTTTGGAGAATTCTCCGGAGATGTCGCGCTGTTTGACCGGCGGATCGTCGCCAGTGTGGAAGCTGTCGACGGTCGGAACGGCCAGTTCGTCGTTGACGCCGGGGTCGTCGATGCCGAGCGTCGCCGGAAAGAAGCGGTTGCCGACGATCTCGTGCGCCGGACTTTGGCTGAATGGAAACAGGCCAGCGACGAGCCCGGCAAGACTCGCCCCCTTGAGACGGGAAGACATGAATAGCTCCGCAATGGTCAGGACGTGAAGGCTTGGCGGCCTCGTGGCCGCTCAACTCACATCGACTGCGGTGGCGCCCGCGCCTGCGCGCTCGAATTGGCGCGCGCGCCCGAGAAATCAGTCACCTGGAGACGCCAGGCGATGGGCGCGGTTTCGCGGTAGGGAACCGCAAATGCGTCGACCTTCGGCGTGTCGACGGAAGCACTGACGCTCGCAAGGCAGCAGATGGCGCAGGCGCCGCCGTGGTCGCTGTGTTGGCCGTTCCGATCGTTTGGCTGGCCTGGATTGGGAGCCGCCGCGTCATGACAGATTTCGGCGGCGCTTAGCGGGTCCGAGGCCGCAATGACGGCCGCCCAGCACGCGCCGATGGGTGCAAAAATCTGCAGCATCAACGCGATCAACACGATCGGAAGAAATTTCTGGGTGCGCCGGCGCATCCGCAACTCGCCTTTCCTTCGATCGAGACTAATCACCCTGGATGCAGGTCGTCGAGGCCTTCAAGGCCACAAAGGCATCGAATAACGCTTCAAATGGCCAATTATCTTTGAAGCGCCGGGCGGAAATATCTGGACCTTTTGGGTGTTATCGCCGGTTGCAGGTAGAAATTCCTCGCTACTATAGTACCGGTTCGTCGGCGGATGCATGCAGATGCGGTTCAAGGTGGGCAATTTCCGATCATTTCCAAATCTGCATGAAGTTTGAACATTCGTTGCCGAAAATGGTGACAAGGCAAAAAACTTGGTCTACGACTACGGGCTCGGGCTAGCCGCAAGGTCAGGTCTGGTGGTCCAAGTCTCGGGAGGAACCCTGACGCGCAAAAGCAGCGTCGCCCCGCCAATCAACGACAAATCCAATTCGCGGGAAAACAGGGTCGACACAATTTTTGGAGCAGGGCTTGTCGCCCTGCTCTTTTTTTGCCGAACCATCATCGCAATTGCCGATCATGTCATGGGCAAATCCGATCGAGCGCAGCTTCGAAATCGCGGCGTCCCGCTGCGAGGACTTGACGCCGCTGGTCTATGAGCGGCTGCATCGCGAATATCCGCAGTCGCACGCGATGTTTCGTACCGAAGGCAGCGAGCTCGTCAAGGGCTCGATGCTGGCGCTGACCATCGAATCGATTCTCGATCTTGCCGGCGAGCGCCGCGGCAAATTCCGCATGATCGAATGTGAGCTGTCCTCGCATGACGCCTATGGCACGCCGCGCGATCTCTACCTCGCCTTCTTCGGCGTGATCGAAGCGACGCTGCGCGCGCTGGCGGGCGCGGATTGGACGGCAGAAATCGATGTCGCCTGGAAGCGACTGCAAGGCGATATCAGGGACATGGTGTCTCGGAGCGACGCCTGAAAATCGCGACCGCCCGAACGATTGTCGAAGGCCGACCGGTAGCGGGAACGTCGCGATTGTGAGACACTGCCCTCTTCCGCGGCGCGCACAACGACGCCGTCGGCGAGAAACCGTGGCAACAAGGGAGTGAGCGATGTCCGGGAATGACAAATCCTCAACCACCAGGCGCGATCTTCTTCAGGCGGCAGCGACCGCCGGCGCAGCAACCGCCCTCCTCGGAGGATTGGGCTTGAGCGCCCCCGCCCTGGCGGCGGAATTAAACAAATCGGAGAAACCGCTGAAGGCGGCGTTTTCAAATGCCGGCCTGCAGGCCACCTGGTGCGCCCAGGGCAAACAGGCGGCCGAAGCGTGGGGCAAGCTTTTCAATGTGGATGTGACGTGGTTCGACGGCCAGCTTGACGCCGTGAAGCAGCGCGCCGCCATCGACAACATGGCCTCGCAGAAATGGGACTTTGTCGCCATTCAGGCCTTCGGCATCGGCACCTTGACCCAGCCCGTGCAGAAGATGATCGACGCCGGCACGCCCGTGATCGACATGGATACGCTGATCGCGCCGCTGGACCAGATCAAGGTGCATTCCTTCCTCGCGCCCGACAACGAATTCATGGGCGCCTCGGTCACGCAAGCCCTCATCAACGCCTTGAAGGGCAAGGGCAAGATCATCATGACGCAAGGGGCGCTTGGCCACACCGGGGCGCAAGGCCGCGCCAGGGGCTTCAATTCGGTCGTCAAGCAATATCCGAATATCGAGGTGCTCGACACCCAGCCTGCCGACTGGGACGTCTCGAAGACGGCGCGGCTTTGGGAGACCTATCTCACCAAATATCCGCAGATCGACGCCGCGTTCTTCCACAATGACGACATGGCGCTCGCCGCGTACAACATCATGAAGGCGCACAACCGCACCAACATCCTGATCGGCGGTGTCGACGCCATGCCGCCCGCGATCCAGGCCGTGGTTGAAGGCCGGATGTACGCCACCGTCCGCAACCCCTCTTGCCGCATCCATGGCGGGGCGATCGTCGCGGGCGTCGCCGCTGTCGTCGGCGGCGAGAAGACCGGTCAGGGCGGCATCCCCAAGAACGTGGTCACCGACGGCCCGGTCGTGACCAAGGCCAATGCGCCAGGCATGCAGTGGATGGAGGATCACTTCCTGATCTGAGCCATGGTGGAAGGCTCTTCCCCCCTCCTCGACCTCAAGGGGATCAGCAAGGCCTTCGGCGGCGTCGAGGCGCTGCGCGGGGTCGACTTCGCGCTGTCCGCCGGCGAGATCCATGGTCTCGTCGGCGAGAACGGCGCGGGCAAGAGCACGCTGATGAAGATCATCGCCGGCGTGCACACGGAGTTTTCCGGCCGAATCCTCCTGGACGGTCAGGAGACCCGCTTCCGGTCGGCGCGCGATGCGCGCGCCGCCGGCATCGCCATGGTGCATCAGGAACTCAGCGTTGCGCCGGACCTGTCGGTGGCCGAGAACGTGTTTCTCGGCGTGCAGCCGACGAGCCGGCTGGGCCTCGTGCAATGGCGGCGCATGGCTCGCGAGGCCGGCGAGCAGCTCTCGCGGTTCGGCATCGACGTCGATCCGTTGTCCCGGCTCGGCGACCTGCCGATCGGGCTGCAGCAATTGATCGAGATTGCCCGCGTCCTGTTCTCCGGCGCCCGCATCATCATCCTGGATGAGCCGACCTCGGCGCTTTCCCCGCCGGAAGCCGAACGCCTGTTCGCAACGCTGAGACGGCTTCGCGACGAAGGCACCGCGATCGCCTTCATCTCGCATTTCATCGAAGACATCCTGCGCGTCTCCGACACTGTCACCGTCTTCCGCAACGGCCGCAAGGTCGCGGAAACCGCGGCCGCGGCAACGACAAAGGGCGCGCTCATCGAAGCCATGATCGGCAAGGGCCGCGAGGCGCTGGAGCACAGCTACACCGACGATCTCATGCTGCCACCTTCCCGCGCCGCGGCGACCGTGCTGAAGGTCGATCACCTCACGCTGGCGCGCAGCCTGCAGGACGTTTCCTTCGAAGCACACTCAGGCGAGGTGCTCGGCATCTATGGCTTCATGGGCTGCGGACAGCACGAACTGTCGCGGATTTTGTTCGGCAAGCTGAGGCCCGACGGCGGCGTGCTGATTGTTGACGGCGCGCACAGAACGTTCGCGAGCACGGCCGACGCGCGGCGCGCCGGCGTCGCGCTGGTGCCCGAAAGCCGGCGCGCCATGCTGTTTCACCAGGAGCCGGTCTACAAGAACATCTCGATCAGCATCCTCGAGCGGATTTCGGCCCTGCTGCTCAAGCCTGCCCGCGAGCGGGCAATCGCCAGGCGCCAGGTCGAGCAACTCCAGATCCGGCCGCCCGTCGTGGGGCTCGACCTCGGCATGCTCTCCGGCGGCAATCAGCAGAAGGTAGCGCTGGCGAAGTGGCTGACCTATCCGCCACGGCTTCTGGTGCTGTGCGAGCCGACGCGCGGCATGGACGTCGGCGCCAAGAACGACGTCATCAACATCGTGAAGGATTTGCGCGCCAAGGACCTTGCGATCATCGTTTTGTCGACCGAGCCGGAGACGGTGTTGTCGCTTGCCGATCGCATCCTCGTGCTCAAGCGCGGTGCGGTAGTGCGTGAATTCGCAAGCGAGGTGGTCAGCAAGGACCGCCTCCTTGAAGCGGCGTGACGGAGAAGCATGATGGTGAGCAGTGAGACAGTTGCTTCGGCCGATCGCGCGCCGCGGGGCATCGCCTCGTTCCTGCGGTCCCAAATGCGCAATATCGCGCCGTTCCTGACGCTGATCCTGCTCTCCGCCTTCTTCGCCGTCGCAAGCCCTTCCTTTGCCACGCTCGACAACGTCGGCAATATCATGACCCAGGTCTCGGTCACGGGCATCATCGCGGTCGGGCTGACGTTCGTCATCCTCTGCGCCGAGATCGACCTCTCGATTGCCAGCATCGCCAATGTCACGGGCATTGCGGTGGCTTATTTCACGATGCAGGAGTCCTACGTAAATATCGCCAACATCCCGTTGCCGGGATGGGCCGCGATCCTGCTCGCGCTTCTGCTTTGCGCTCTCCTCGGCCTCATCAATGCGCTCGGGCTGACGCTGATCGGCATCCCCTCTTTCATCATGACGCTCGCGATGATGCAGATCGCGGCCGGAATCTCGGCATTGCTGGTGCGCGGGCAGATCGCCTACAAGGTTCCGCCACTGATTTCGACACTCGGCTCGGCCTCGATCGGCGGCATTCCCTGGATCGTCATCGTCGCCGCCGTGATGCTGCTTGGCGGTCATCTCGTGCTCACCTACACGCGCTTCGGCCGCTATGTGTACATGGTCGGAGGAAACCGCGAGGCTGCGGAGTATTCAGGCCTCAATGTCAACCTCATTCTCGGCAGCGTGATGGTGATCGCCGCGGTCTGCGCCGGGATCGGCGGCATGCTCGGGGTCGCCCATTTCGGAAGCGCGCAGCAGAACGAGTTCGATACCTATCTTCTGGACTCGATCGCCGCGGTCGTGGTCGGGGGCACCAGCCTGTTCGGCGGGCGCGGCGGTATCGGCAACACCATCGTCGGCCTGTTCGTGCTCGGGGTACTCAACAACGGCCTTGACCACGTCAACATCGACAGCTTCCTGAAGATATTGATCCGCGGATTGATCCTGCTGGCCGCGCTCGTGATCAACGTCTACGCGCAGCGGCTGCG
>Ga0134126_10004205_pt1 | contig 18022 bp, 18 predicted proteins | sample KB31752_FD_96881 | JGI IMG/M metagenome (GOLD analysis project Ga0134126, IMG submission 96881) | Terrestrial soil microbial communities with excess Nitrogen fertilizer from Kellogg Biological Station, Michigan, USA - KB3-175-2 | ecosystem: Environmental > Terrestrial > Soil > Unclassified ...
GGGCTTTTTATTGGCTGGACAGCGCGGACGCTTACTTCGCCACGCGCAACTTGGTGAGATTGGTTCCGATGGCGTTGAATGTCGTTACGATCTCGCTCGCCGAGGTCAGCAGGAAGAACTTGTCCGACGAGCTGGCGCAGTTTTGCAGCAGCGTCGAGGTCGGATCGCCGCCGGTGTTGACCTGGATGGTATAGATCGTGATGCCGGCAGCCTTGATGTTCGCGCAGGTGCCATTCCCGCTGCTGTCGTACATGCGGGAATCGATCTTTGCGTCGTCGGACGTGCCGAGGCTGGAGCCGTCGCCATACCAACGGTCCTGCGTATTCAAGCCGTCGGAGAGCAGGATGATGGCCTGCTGGTACTGATAATTCGGGTCCAGGGCCGGCGCGGTGAGAGGTCCGCCGCCTGTCAATGATTGCCAGCCCCAGACGAGACCGATCGGTTGATTGGTGGAGCCGTTAGGCTGCATGTTGCTGACTTCCGTCGTCATCGCGCTCCAGTCGTAGCTCAGTCCCATCATGGCCTGCGCGCATGAACTGAACTGCTCTGCCGGGAATAGCGTGGCGGCGATGCTCGTGGTCGGCTCGGTCACCAGCCGGTCATAGTCGGAGACGGGCCCGGAGTTGTTGCCGCGATCGGTTATACAGCCGTTCCAGGTTGTATGGGCGTTGGGTGTCCATGTGGCTGCGCTCCAGACGCCCGGAGTCCACACGCCCGCGGTCCAGGTTCCAGGCGTGGACCTCCACGTCCCGAAGCCCCAGGTTCCGCCGTGCGATGTGCAGCGGTTTTTCGACGTGTACTGCGGGTTAGAACAGGCTTTGTTGCCCGTGCAACTACTCTGGCTTGTTTCGCCGGCATTCGAACAGACGCCTGCGCTCGTGCAGGAGTTCTGGCTGCTGTATCCGGACAACGAGCAGGTGCCCGCTGACGTGCAACTGCTCTGGCTATTGTTGCCGGAAATCGAGCACGTGCCCGCGGACGTGCAACTGCTCTGGCTGTTGTTGCCGGAGATCGAACAGACGCTCTGCGCGGTACATCTGCTGCGTGGCGAATAGCCGGACTTGCTGCAAACGCCGTTGGTCCCATCCCAAGAGGAATCGGTACCGTCATCCCACTGAATCCAGCTATCCCAAGACGTGCTGTAGCCGGTGGCGTCGACCCTCACGTCCTTGCTGAACGGAATGATCGAAACGTAGACGTCGCCATCAGTTGTGGCGGCGCCCTGCAATTGAGTCAGCAAATTGTTGGTCGCAGTCTTGAGTGCGCCGATTTTGCCACTGTCAGCCATCGATCCAGTGTTGTCGAGCACGAGCGCGACCCGCAGCCGCGTTGAGCCCCATTTGGCCGTCGCCGAGCTGCTCACGGGGATTGAATTGTAGCCCATGATTCCCATGAAGCTCGTCGGCACGTCCACGGAGCCGTTGATGATCACGCTCGATCCACCCGTGGTCGAATAGGTCGCGGTAATCGTGACGTTCTTGGCCTCCGGCCGCGTGAACATCGCGTTGAAGTACTTGGTCGCGTCGTCCTGCAATTGCTGAGCCGTGTCGGTCGTCGATTCCTTCGAGATCATGAGCGCGGTGGAATCGAGCGCCGACTGCAATGCAGCCTTGACCGAATTGGCGTGGCTGTAATCGACCGCTGCGCCCACCGCGCCGATGATCGGCAGCGTCGCAAGCGCGAATGTCAGAGCGACATTGCCCGCGCGCGCGGATTGAAATTCGCGCAGCTTCTGGCCGAGACGCGAAAGGAGGGTGCGTGTGCTCATCGACTTGCCCGCGGATAACCTGGTTGATCGCGCTCAACCGTATGCGGGGGTATGAAAGCGCGGTAAAAACGATTGAATAAAACCGCTTACAGTTTGATTAACCGTATCGCGCCGCCGCTATGCCTAATGTTTGGCAAACGGCGGCGCAAAAATCGGTCGTCGCTTTTGCGGCGGCTACATTGACAGCCGCAAGTTGGATAGTGCCGTCCCGATCTGACCGAAGGTCGTCACGATCTCGTCCGCGCTCGTCAGAAGGAAGAACTTGCTGGAGCTGCTGGCACAGTTTTGCAGCAGCGTCGACGTTGGATCGCCGCCGGTGTTGACCTGGATGGCATAGATCGTGATGCCGGCTGCCTTGATGTTATTGCACGTCAGCGTCTGCCGTGCATCGATCGACGACTGGCTCGAGTACCAGCGGTCCTGCGTATTCAGGCCGTCGGTCAACAGGATGATGACCTGCTGATATTGGTAATTGGGGTCCATCGCCGGTACTGTGAAAGGCGCGGCGGTCAACGACTGCCAGCCCAACTGCAAGCCGATCGCTTGATTGGTATTGCCGTTCGGCTGCATTGCATTGACCTTGTTGTTCAACGCCGTCCAGTCGTAGGTCAGCCCCATCAGTGGCGCCGCGCAGGAACTGTATTGCTCGGCCGGGTAAAGAGTGCTGCCCGCGAGCGGCGCATCGTTAGTCGTGTCGAAGTTCTGGTCGCGGTCGGTCACGCAGCCGTTCCAGGTGGTGTGGCTTGCCGGCGTCCAGATGCCGCCATTTGAGGAGCAATGACCTTGGGAGTGATATTTGCTCTGGCTGCAAGTTCCGTTAGCGGCGTCCCAAAGGTCCCATCGCAGCCACGACTGCTGGTAATTGGTTGGGTCGGCATTGACATCCTTGCTGAATGGAACAATCGAGACGTAAACGTCGCCGTCATTCGTCGCTGCGTTTTGAAGCTGGGTAAGCAGATTTTGCGTCGCTGTTTTCAGAGCGGTCATTTTGCCATTATCGGCCATCGATCCGGTATTATCGAGCACCAGCGCGACGCGCAGCCGGGTATTGCCCCACTTTGCCGTCGAGGACGCCGAAATGGGAATTTGATCGAACCCGGCGATGCGCATGAACGTCGTGTTGATCACCGCGTTGGCGGTAAGCAGCAACTGCGATCCCGCAGTCGAAGTATAAGCCGCGTTGACCGTGACATTCGTGGCATCCGGCCGGGTAAACATGGCGCCGAAATAGTTCGTTGCATCGGTTTGCAACTGCGCTGCCGATTCGGTTGTGGCATTTTTCGACAGCATCAATGCGGTCGCATCGAGTGATGTCTGGAGGGCCGAGCGGGCAGCGCTGGCGCGGGTATAGTCGATGGCGGCCCCGACGCCGGTCATCAGTGGAACTACGGACAAGGCCAGCAGCGGCGCTATACCGCCCCGGCAATTTTTGACGAAGCGCGACATGAGCATGGCGATGGTTCCCTGGTAGAAAAACCCCTTACGTAACGGCCGTTAAGATGGCTGCGATGCTTTGAGTATTCGTGAGAAAAGCGCGCGGAATTTGGGGAAAATTCGCCGCCGTTTTGCTGGTGGCCGGGTTGTGTTCCGTAAACCAGTCGCTATCTGTGCGATGCAGATATACCGGGGAAAAGGCGTCAATTGTCCCGGAACGAGGCATATTGCCGACTTGGAATGGCCTCGGTCCGGACTTTATGATGGGTCGCCGGCAGCAGCGGCTGCGATGAATAAACCGAAGACGACGCCCACGACACCGACGCCATGACCGCGATCACGAAAACCTTGTCGGCAGGACCGATGACTGGCGGCGTGCTGGCGCGCATGGCTGACGACGACCGCAAGCGGAAAGGGGAGCCGGGCGGCCCCGGCACCGCAGTTATCACCAAAACGAAGCCGCAGACCAAGCGGCCGAATATGTATCGCGTACTTATATTGAATGACGACTACACCCCCATGGAGTTCGTGGTGCACGTGCTGGAGCGGTTCTTCAGCAAGGATCATGAGGCCGCCACGCGGATTATGTTGCATGTGCATCACCATGGGATCGGCGAATGCGGGATCTATACATACGAGGTGGCCGAGACCAAAGTGACGCAGGTGATGGACTTCGCGCGCAAGCACCAACATCCTCTGCAATGCGTTATGGAAAAGAAGTGAGTGCTGGGGAGCGCCCGATACAAATGGAAGCGAAAATATAATGCCCACATTCTCGCGCGGTCTTGAGCAGTCGCTGCACCGGGCGTTGGCGCTCGCCAACGAGCGGCATCACGAATACGCGACGCTCGAGCATTTGCTGTTGGCGCTGATCGACGATCAGGACGCATCCGCGGTCATGCGCGCGTGCAATGTCGATCTCGACAAGCTCAAGCGCAGCCTCACGGCCTATCTCGAATCCGAGCTCGAAAACCTGATCACCGACGGCGCGGAGGACTCCAAGCCGACGGCCGGTTTCCAGCGCGTCATCCAGCGCGCGGTCATTCATGTGCAGTCTTCCGGCCGTGAAGAGGTGACCGGCGCGAACGTGCTGGTCGCGATTTTCGCCGAGCGCGAAAGCCATGCCGCCTATTTCCTGCAAGAGCAGGATATGACGCGCTACGACGCGGTTAATTACATCAGTCACGGCATCGCCAAGCGGCCGGGGCTGACGGAGTCGCGTCCTGTTCGCGGCGCCGAGGAAGAAAACGATGCCAAGAGCGGCGATGAGCCGAAGAAAAAGGGCGACGCGCTCGAAGCCTATTGCGTCAATCTCAACAAGAAAGCCAAAGACGGCAAGATCGATCCGCTGATCGGCCGCGATGCCGAAATCAGCCGTACCATTCAGGTGCTGTGCCGCCGGCAGAAGAACAACCCGTTGTTCGTCGGCGATGCCGGCGTCGGCAAGACGGCGATCGCGGAGGGGCTCGCGCGCCGCATCGTTCACGGCGAAGTGCCCGACGTGCTCAAGAACGCCACCGTGTTCGCGCTCGACATGGGCACGCTGCTCGCGGGCACGCGTTACCGTGGCGATTTTGAAGAGCGGTTGAAGCAGGTGATCAAGGAGATCGAGGCCTATCCGGGCGCGATCATGTTCATCGACGAAATCCATACCGTGATCGGCGCCGGCGCGACTTCCGGCGGCGCGATGGATGCTTCCAACTTGCTCAAGCCCGCGCTTGCCGGCGGTTCGATCCGCTGCATCGGCTCGACCACGTACAAGGAGTACCGCCAGTATTTCGAGAAGGACCGCGCGCTGGTGCGCCGGTTCCAGAAGATCGACGTCAACGAGCCGAGTGTGCCGGACGCGATTGAAATCCTGCGCGGCCTCAAGCCGTATTTCGAGGACTATCACAAGCTCAAATACACCAACGACGCGATCAAAGCGGCGGTGGAGCTTTCCTCGCGCTACATCCACGATCGCAAGCTGCCGGACAAGGCGATCGACGTGATCGACGAGTCGGGCGCGGCGCAAATGCTGTTGCCGGAAAGCCGGCGCAAGAAAACGATCGGCGTCAAGGAGATCGAAACGACGATCGCCACGATGGCGCGCATACCGCCCAAGACGGTGTCGAAGGACGATGCCGCGGTGCTCCAGCATCTTGAGCAAACGCTCAAGACGGTGGTTTACGGGCAGGACAAGGCGATCGAGTCTCTTTCCGCCTCGATCAAGCTCGCGCGCGCGGGCTTGCGTGAGCCAGAAAAGCCGATCGGCTGTTATTTGTTCTCCGGCCCGACCGGCGTCGGCAAGACCGAGGTTGCCAAGCAGCTTTCGCAATCGCTCGGTGTCGAACTGATCCGCTTCGACATGTCGGAGTACATGGAGCGTCACACGATATCGCGCCTGATCGGCGCGCCTCCGGGCTATGTCGGTTTCGACCAGGGCGGCTTGCTCACCGACGGAGTCGATCAGCATCCCCACTGCGTGTTGCTGCTCGACGAAATCGAGAAGGCGCATCCGGATTTGTTCAACGTGCTGTTGCAGATCATGGATCACGGCAAGCTCACCGATCACAACGGCAAGCAGGTCGATTTCCGCAATGTCATCCTGATCATGACGACGAACGCCGGCGCGGCCGATATGGCGCGGGCGGCCTACGGCTTCACGCAGAACAAGCGGCAGGGTGACGATATCGAGGCGATCAACAAGATGTTCGCGCCCGAATTCCGCAACCGGCTCGACGCGATCGTTACCTTTGCGCATCTGTCGCAGGAGGTCATCGCCAAGGTTGTGGAGAAGTTCGTGCTGCAACTTGAGGCACAGCTCGGCGACCGCAATGTCACGATCGAATTGTCGGAAGAGGCCAGCCGCTGGCTCATCGCCAACGGCTACGACGAGCTGATGGGCGCGCGACCGATGGCACGCGTGATCCAAGAGCACATCAAGAAGCCGCTTGCCGATGAAGTGTTGTTCGGTCACCTCAAGGCCGGCGGCCATGTGCGCGTGATCGTCGACAAGGACGAGAACGGCCGCGACAAGCTCGGCTTCGAGTATCTGGAAGGTCCGGTGACGCCAAAGGCAGAGAAGCTGCCAGCATTGCCGCGTGTCAAGGCAAAGCGTCGTTCGCCGCGTCCGCGCCCGAAAGGCGACGGCGGCAAGCGCGGCTCGGTGCCGAAGGTGCCGCTCGTTAAAGTGTAACGCGTAAAGCGATTCGAATACCGTAAGGCCGGGCCGGTTGGCCCGGCCTTCGCATTTTACTGTTGGGTGGTTTTTGATCGTTTTTTTTTACAGATCGCATGGCAGGGCAACACCTGCTCACTGTTGCGCCGGTGCCGCGGCTATGAGACAGGATGGTCGTTCCGATGACCCCACGCTCCGCCACCGCCAAATATTCCGCGCGCCCGTTCTTTGCCGGCGTGAAGTCGGCACTGACATCGGTATTTTTTTTGGTGCTGGCCGGCACCTATATCGGGATAGGCGCGCTGGCCCATGACTTCGGATTCCCGTCATGGTGGCTCGCGGTATCCACGGTGCTGGTTTGGGCGGCGCCGGCGCAAGTGATCCTGATCTCGGCGCTCGGTGGCGGCAACGCCCTGATCGAAGCGGCCGTCGCGGTGTCGCTGAGCGCGATCCGCCTGTTTCCAATGGTGGTCGCGTTGTTGCCGTTGTTGCGCGGCCCATCCGTTCGCACACGCGATCTGCTGCTGCCGACGCATTTCACGTCCGTCAGCATGTGGGTTGAATCGCTACGACTCTTGCCGGCGATGCCGCGCGAACGCCGCGTGGCGTTCTGTAACGGGATAGCTGTTGGCTACATGGGAACGGCGACGGTGTTCGGCTTCATCGGCTTCTATCTGGCGGCCGGTTTGCCGCCCTTGCTCGCGGGGACGCTGTTGTTCCTCACGCCCATGTCGTTTCTGACATCGACGGTACGCAACAGCCGCCAATTGGTCGACCGGCTCGCTTTCGGGCTCGGCCTCGTTATCGGTCCGGTGCTGATCGTAAATCATGTAGGGCTCGATCTGATGTGGACCGGCATCGCCGGCGGCACCATTGCGTATGGAATCAACCGGCTGCGTGGCGCGACGACATGAACGCCGTACTCTCCGGCCTCTGGCCCTATCTGTTGCTGGTGCTGGTCGGATTTTTGCCGAATGAGATTTGGCGCGTCCTTGGCCTGGTACTGGCGCGCGGGCTCAACGAGGACTCCGAATTGGTCGTCTGGTCGCGCGCGGTGGCAACGGCGATCATCGCCGGCGTCATTGCCAAGCTGATCGTATTTTCGAGCGGTGCGCTCGAGAACATTCCGCTCGCTGTTCGCATCGTGGCGGCGGCGTGCGGGTTCGTCGCATTTCTCGCGATACGGCGTTCGGTATTTGCCGGTGTGCTGGCCGGCGAAATCGTGCTGCTCGCAGGGGGCTATCTGTTCGGGCCCTGAAAGCAAAGCCTAGATGGCGCTGACTGCCGCCGCGAGCTTCCTTGCGTTCTCGGCGAGCACGTCCGGCTTTTCTTTCTCGCTCGCGGGCGGCTTCATCGCCACGCCCGCCTTGCGCGGAATGACGTGCACATGCAGGTGAAAGACCACCTGGCCGCCGGCGCTCTCGTTGAATTGCTGGATGGTGATACCGTCGGCCTCGAACACCTTCATCGCGGTCTTGGCGATCTTCTGCGAAGCCGCCATTACCGCGAGCATGTCGTCGGCGGAAACGTCCAGCATGTTGCGAACCGGCGCCTTCGGCAGCACCAAAGTATGCCCCGGCGTGCGTGGCATGATGTCGAGGAAGGCAAGGACCTTATCGTCTTCGTAGACCTTGTAGCAGGGCAATTCGCCACGCAGGATCTTGGCGAAGATGTTGTTTGGGTCATAGCTCGGCATTGTCCGGTCCTCGGGGATTCAGAGGCTATTCGACCAAATCCTTGCGGAATGGCGCGGCCGCCGCAAGTTCTTCACCGGCTGCATCCACATAGGCCCGCTCGCGCTTGAGGTAGTCGGCGACGGCCCGCCGCAGGGCGGGATTGGCGATGAAATGCGCCGAATAGGTGGTGCTTGGCAGGTAACCACGCGCAAGCTTGTGTTCGCCTTGCGCGCCGGCCTCGACCCGCTTGAATCCGTGCCGGATCGCATAATCGATGGCCTGATAGTAGCAAATCTCGAAATGCAGGAAGGGGTGATGCTCGATTGTGCCCCAGTTACGGCCGTAGATCGTATCGGCGCCCAGGAAATTAATGGCGCCGGCGATCCAGCGCCCCGCGCGCTTCGCCATGACCAATAGAATCCGGTCGGCCATAGCGTGTCCGACGAGCGAAAAGAATGCACGCGTGAGATAAGGCCGGCCCCATTTGCGCGAGCCGGTCTCCATGTAAAAGGCAAAGAACGCATCCCAAACCTCTTCGGTCAGATCCGAACCGGTCAGGCAATGCACGTCGATGTCGGGGGCGAGGGCATCCTTGCGCTCGCGCCGGATCGCCTTGCGCTTGCGTGACGCCAGCCGGCTGAGAAAATCGTCGAAATCGGCGTAGCCATCGTTTTCCCAATGAAACTGCTGGTCGGTGCGCTGCAAGAAGCCGCGGGCGCCAAGCATCCGCCATTCGGCCTCGGTGAGGAATGTTATATGGGCCGAGGATAAATCATTGGCGGCAGTAATTTCGGTAAGGGCGTCAGCCAGAGCATCACGTACGAGGTTTACCATCGGCGAGGGCGGCACCAGCAGCCGGGGACCGGTTACGGGCGTGAACGGCACTGCTATCTGGAGTTTGGGATAGTAATCGCCGCCGGCGCGCTCGAAGGCTTCCGCCCAGCCTTGATCGAAAACATACTCGCCCTGTGAATGCGTCTTCACGTAGCAGGGCGCGACGCCGACGACCGTGCCATCTGTCGTTTCCGCGAGCAGGTGCCGCGGCTGCCAGCCGGTTCGGCCGCCGACCGAACCGGAATGTTCAAGCGAATACAAGAATGCATGACTTATAAATGGGTTATCTGGATATCCTCGTGTTGATAACTTTGTGGGAAAATCATCCTCATGTAATAATTTAGGACTGGCGTTGGCCGCTTTTGCTGAATCGGGGCCGGAGCTTGCACCGGCGCAGCGGTCCCACGTCTTGGCGGGTATATCGGCCAGCGATTGCAGAACACGGATGCGAATCTGAATTTCGGTCATGAAGGCGAGGGCTTTCTAACCCGACTTTATGCCCGAAATAGTTCGGCGGTCACGGCCCCCGCGGCCGGCCGTGGTCGTTAGCGACACGCCACCGCGTCGTAACCGGTCGGAGTTCCGTCAGGATAATAGGCCGTGGTCGGATGGCAGTTCCGCGGAATGCGGCCGCAGCCAATCGGCGTACAGGCGATCTGCCCAGCGGATTCAGCGCGATAGATGTGACGGCGCGTTTTGCGGTGATGCCTGGCGGAGGCCGCGGTGAGTTGCGTCGTGGCGACAATTTCGCCACCAGCCACGGCGGGTAACGGGTTGGCTAACCCGGCGACACCAAGAAGGAGAGCCGCGGTCGCAATTGCCACGATGCGCATGGGAGACCTCGCTCGGATTCTCACATGTTTAACCCCTTGGCCGTCTTGTCGGTCCTTGCCTGCCATTCAAATTCTTACGGCCGGAACCCCTCGAAGATGATCTGATCGGCATAGCGCGCTGCTGTGCGGCGATCCTCTTCGGTTCGCACAGTCCAGGTCAGCAACGGCAGTCCGAACGCATTGCGCGCGATCAGCGGCACCGCCGCGGGCAGATCATGCACCGCATAGGCGATGAACTGCGGACGCGTCCAGTTGGCGTGCAGGAAGAATGCCAGCCGTCGTTTCGCTGCGGGCGAAAACGAGCCCCAATCGTAGCGCCGTTCGGCAATGATGCCCCGCGCCAGCGCCGGCGCAGCCAGCCTAACCGCCTCGATCAGGTCGGGATCGAATGACATCACGGCTACAGGGCCGCTGTAGCCGGAAAGAACCTGCGCAACATGCGCAGCAAGCCGCAGATCGCCGTCGAAGCGGCTCTTGAGTTCGAGCGTCATGGTCGCGCGCCCGGCAACCAGCGCGCACAATTCGCGCAGCGTGATGATGCGGTCTGTCGTTGCCTTGAACGGCGCTGCCTTGATGGCGGCGACCGTCATCTCGGCCAATCGTCCGCTGTCTTCGGTCAAGCGGCCAAGGGCGTCGTCGTGATGCACGACCGCTTCGCCGTCAGCGGTGATTTGCAGGTCGAGCTCCATGCCGTAGCCGTTGTCGATCGCAGCGCGGATGGCGGTCGGCGTGTTCTCGATTACGCCAGCGCGCTCGTCGTGCAGGCCTCGATGCGCCAGCGGCCGTGCGGTGAGCCAATCGAGCGCGGGCATGGGGGATCAGGCGACCTCGAATGTCCCTTCGACTTCCACGGCGGCGTCGGCGGGCAGCGCGGCAACGCCCACTGTCGAGCGGGCGTGGCGCCCCTTGTCGCCGAACACGGCGACCATCAGATCGGATGCGCCGTTCATCACTTTCGGCCCGTCGGTAAAGCCGGGTGCTGAATTGATGAAGCCGCCGAGCCGGATGACGCGTGTAACTTTGTCGAGATCGCCGAGTGCGGCCTTGAGTTGCGCCAGCAGATTGACGGCGCAGGCGCGCGCGGCTTTCTGTCCGTCCTCGATCGAGACATCGTCGCCAAGGCGGCCCTTGGCGACCAGCTTGCCCCCGTCGCCGTAACAGACCTGGCCGGAAACCGTCACCACGTTACCGCTGCGTACGAACGGAACGTAATTGGCCATCGGGGTTGCCGGCGTCGGCAGCGAAATGCCTTGTTCTGCGAGTTTTTTCTCGACCGATCCGGCCATGATGTTCTCCTGTGGGCGATGCAGCTTTTCTTCGCCCATCCGCCTTCTGTGCGCAAGCGGCCGCAGGCCTGCGCGCGCCGTTGCTGGCGGGGGCTCCGGCCTCTATCTTGCCGCGATCTTCCCGATACATGCGCGGCTTGCACGGAGGCTGAATTGATGATCACGCATGGCAATGCCGTTCGACCGCTGCTGTGGGGAGCGGCGATAGTCATTGCCGCGGCATCGCTTTATCCGGCTTTGGCAACGCCGCATCCTGCCTTGACAGAGCCACGGGCCGGCAAGGTTTTTTTCACGCCGCACCGCGCCGTCTACGATCTCAAGCTTGCGCGCTCGCGCGGCACGCGCGGGATCGACGCCGTGCGCGGCCGCATCCTCTACGATTTCTCAGGCAATTCCTGCGAAGGCTACCAATTGCAATTCCGGCAGGTGTCCGAGATCGACTCCGGGGAAGGCAAGAGCACGATGAGCGACTTGCGCTCCAATACCTGGGAAGATGCCGGAGCGACCAAATTCCGTTTCAGTTCGCAAAATCTTCTGGACGAGCAGAAAGCCGATTCGGTTGACGGCCATGCCGACCGCAAGGCCAAAACCGTGACCGTGAGCTTGAGCAAGCCGAAGGACGAGAAATTCGCTATTCCCTCGACCGTGGTTTTCCCGACCGAGCACATGCGCCGGATCATCGAGGCGGCGCGCGCCGGCAAGTCGCTACTCGAATTTCCGGTCTTCGACGGATCGGAAAACGGCCAGAAAGTCTACAATACGCTTACCGTCATCGGCCGGGCGATCGCGCCGGGCGAAAAGCCGCCGACGGATGCAACGGCATCGCAGCCGATCCTTGCCAAGCTTACGCGCTGGCCGGTGACCGTCAGTTATTTCGAGGAGGAAAGCGCCAGGCAACAGCAGAGCGGCGAGCAGACCCCCACTTATGCCATTTCGTTCGAGCTTTACGAGAATGGGATTTCGCGCGCATTGATGCTCAATTATTCGGATTTCAGCATCAGCGGTGAAATGACGTCGCTCGACATCAAGAACAGCAAGCCCTGTCCCTGAGTTTCACGCGAGTGCTCGCGTGCGGTCGTCGAATAATTCATCGACTGAAAACATTCGCGGAATCAGCTTCTGGCGAAAGCTGTAGTCGATAATGATCTCGAGGGAGCGTCGGTTGGCCTCGACCCCGAAACGCCACGGGTCGAGCGCACTGTTGTCCGACGGCGGCAGCACCGCGCGGCGACTGTCGCGCAGCATGCGGTAAATTTCCTTCACGACATCGGGACGATCTTTAGAGATCGTGTCCCGGACCACCATCATGTGATTGATCGGCACACCGCCGTGCGTCCGCGCCCACTTTTGCGTCGCGGCCTCGGCATCGGGAATAAGCGGTGCCAGCGGTGGATCGGGAAGCTTATCGCCGACAATGGCGGCATCGAGTTCGCCGTCGAGAAGCATCTGCGTCAAACTCTTGCTTCCGGCCGCGCGCGACACAAATTCCGGGTCGTGGTATTCCGCAAGGTGCGGCTCCTCGAACGTCACCCATTGGATCTTCGCGGGATCGACGCCGTAATCGTCGGTGAGGAAGCCACGCACCCACGCGCCCGTCGTCTGCGTATAGGCACGCACGCCGACGCGTTTGCCCGCGAGCTCGGAGGCGTTCAATGGTCCATGTTGCGGATTGTAGGCGATGGTGTGGTGCTGGCCGCGCCCGAGCACGGTGGCCGGAATGAGCACGTAGGGCTTGCCGTAAGCCTTCGCCTGCAAAAAAGTGACGATCGCCAATTCGCCAACGTCAAATCGCGCTTCGCGCACCAACGGCTTGAACGCGGTGTTCGATACTTTCACGTCGGCGAATTCAAAGTCGATGGCGCCGGAAATCACCTCGCCGTTCTTGAGCGCCATTGTGTTCGGATAGCTTCCGAGCAGAGTGCACAACTTGGTTCTCTTGACGATCGAGGTCACCGATTGTCTCCTCGGTCTGCCAGTGCTGGGTAAAGCGCCTGCGCCGTCCTGGCAAAGACCCATTCCTGATCGGCCTTCGGCAAGCCGGCGAGAGACTTGCGCGCTACGGCCAGAAGTTCCGGCAGGCTGCCTTCGCTGGACGGATAGTTCGAGCCCCACGCCAACCGCGGCGCGCCAAACTCGGTGACCAGGCGCGGAAAAAAGGTCTCCGGCGTTGCCAGGCCGCGATAGGCTTCGGCGAAAATGCGCGGCGTGAGCTTGAGATAGACATTCGGGTAGCGCGCGAGCCCGAACAGGCTGGCGGCGGAATTGTAGGGCGACCCGTCCTCCAGTACCGGCCGCGCGCAATGATCGAGAATGATCCGCACGTTCGGAAAACGTGCGGCCATGCTGGCCGCCTGGGGGATCGCTTTGGCCGACATCTGGAGGCAGATCGAGAGTCCAAGCTCACCCGCGCAAGCCCACGCCGGATAAGACCTCGGATCGTCAAGCCAGTTGGCCTGCTCCGACATCGTGCTTCCAAATGTGAAAAGCCTTAAGCCCGTGAGCCCTCTTGCGTGCCAACGGCGCATCTGCTCCGGGGCGTCGATGGCCAGTACATCGACGGAAAATACGCCGGTGAACCGCTGCGGGTAAGCAGCGACCGCGTCGGCGACATAGGAATTGTCATGGCCGTAGCATGTCGAAGCCTGGACGATTGCAGCCTTTTGAACATCGGCCTCATCCATCGCGGCAACCAACCGCTCCAGCGTCACCGGCCGCGTGCGCGACCAGTCTGATTGATGGCCACCCAGCGGCGCCAATGGGTAACGTGTGGTGTCGCTGGCGATGATGTGCGGGTGAATATCGATAATGGTCATGGCTCAGTCGTTCGCCATCGAGGGGCGGCGGCGCTTCCGGCAACTCGGGAGCGACGCCTTCCGTAGAGCAACGGATCGTTACCGTAAAGCGGGATTGTCGGATGGCTGGCGATGCATGACGCATGCCCCGAACCAAGTTGTCTGACGCCTCGCGCCTACTTATTGTCCGCGCCGAGCAAACCTTCGCGAGAAAATAATGCCACTTTCGATTACTCCCGCTGCCAGCCGCGTCCTAAAGCGCATGACAAGTGTTATCTGCGCAATGGCGCTCGCGCTGACGGTCGCCATGAATTCCGCTTCCGCGCGGGCCGATACCTATCCGTCGAAGCCGGTGCGCATTATTGTTCCCTACGGTCCCGGCGGCATCGCCGATGTGACCATGCGGCTGATAGCGCAGAAGCTCAGCCAGCATTTCGGCCAGCGGTTCTTTATCGAAAACCGGCCGGGTGCCGGTGGCATCGTCGGCATGCAGGCGGCACGGGAAGCTCCGGCGGATGGATACACGCTCGTCATGATCGGTGGCGGCCTCACGATCGCAAAGGCACTCTTTAAGTCGCTGCCCTACAATATCGAGACCGATTTCACGCCGATTTCAACGACCGCGTCTTATGGACTCGTGGTCACAACTAAAGCCGGGTCGCCATACAAGACGATCGAGGACGTGATTGCCGCCGCTAAATCCCATCCCGGCGCGCTGAACTTCGGCACAATAAATGCCGGCAGCACGCAGAATCTTTCCGCCGAGTTGTTTCGGACCAAAGCGGGCATCGACGTAACGATCGTTCCATACAAGACGACGCCTGAACTGGCGAATGCCGTTTTGCGCGGTGACGTCGATGTCGCGTTCGAATACTATGCCGGCTTCCAATCGCCCATTACCAGCGGCCGGATAACGGTCCTTGCCACCACCGGGCGCGAGCGCGCGAGCAACCTGCCAAACACTCCCACCGTGGCCGAAGGCGGGTTGGCCGGCTACGAAGTGACGAGTTGGAATGGACTCGCCGTCCCCCGAAAAACGCCCGCCGGAATTGTCGCGCTTCTCAACCGCGCGGTGGATAACGCGCTGAGGTCGCCCGAAGTGCAAAAGTTCTCAAACGCGGCCGGCATGGATGCGCGCAGTATGTCATCCGACGATTTACGCAATCGCATCAAGAGTGACGTCGCCAAATGGTCGCAGGTGATCGAGAAGGCAGGGATCAAGAAACGATAGATGAATCCATCTGATGTCTTGCAAATGTTTCAAGGCGTGGATGCTCCCGACAAGCGCGGGCATGACGATTGAACTTAAATGCGCCGCGCTTTAATCGTCCTGATCGAGCGCCAGGCCTTTGACCACGGCGTCGCGGCCGAATTTCTGCCGCAGCCGGTCAACCGCATGTTCCGCCTCGGCCGCGCGCCGGTCGATGAGATCGGCGAGATCGTCGCCGGCCGCATCCTCCAGGCTGCTGACGCCTATTCCGATCAAGCGGAATTTGGTGCCGCCAATTTCGTGGCTCAGCAAGTCGCGCCCCGCCGCGAATATCCGCGATGCCAGTTGCGTCGGATGGCCGAGCGCGCGCGCCCGCGTGCGAATTTTGAAATCTGCGCTCTTGAGCTTGAGCGTCACGGTCGAGCCGGCAAGCCCGCCGGTTTTGAGCCTTGAGGAAACCCGTTCCGTCAGATCCCACAAATATTGTTCGAGCGGCCGGAATTCGCCGACGTCGCGCTCGAATGTGGTTTCGGCCGATACGCTCTTGGTTTCGCGCTCGGGATTGATCGCGCGGGCGTCGAGCCCACGCGCGAGGTGCCATAGCCGCTGGCCTTCTTCGCCGTAGCGGCGCATCAGGTCCGTTTTGTCGGCGCGTTGCAGGTCGGCGATCAGCCGAAAGCCGTCGGCTGAAAGCTTTGCCGCGCTCACCGCGCCGACGCCATAGATGAAGCCGACCGGTTTTGGCGCCAGGAATGCAGCCGCTTCCGTCTGTCCCAGCGCCGCAAAGCCGCGCGGTTTGTCGAGATCGGACGCGATCTTGGCCAAAAATTTGTTCGCCGACAGGCCGACCGAGACCGTGATGCCAAAGCTTCGCTCCACCTGGCCGGCAAAACGGGCAAGTGCTTTGGCCGCGCACATGCCGTGCAGCCGCTCGGTACCGGTGAGGTCGAGAAACGCTTCGTCGATCGATAGCGGTTCGACCAGCGGCGTGAGTTCGGCCATGGCGCGGCGTACCTCGCGGCCGACCTTGACGTATTTCGCCATGTTCGGCCGGATCACCACCGCGGCTGGACAGCGCCGCATGGCCTCGAACATCGGCATCGCCGATTTGATGCCGTAGGTGCGGGCAACGTAGCAGCATGCGGCTACGACGCCCCGCTTGCCGCCGCCGACAATGACCGGTCTGTCGATCAATGACGGATCGTCGCGCTTCTCGATCGTTGCGTAGAAGGCGTCGCAATCGATATGCGCGATCGTCAGTATCGCGAGCTCGGGGTGGCGGGCGACCCGCGGTGAGCCGCAGGCATGGCAGCGCGCGCCTTTCTCCGGCACGTCCGCCAGGCAATCGCGACAAAAGGCCATGCTCACGGCACCTCGCGCTCCCACGGCCTGCCGCCGAGCGCTGCCTGAGCCTTGCCGATGTCATCGGGAGCAAAACCGCTTTCGGCCGCAAAAGCGGTGAGCAATTTCTCGTCCGAGGCAATATGGTCGAGCACGCCGGCAAGGAACCCCGGTTCCCGGGCCGCGGCGCGAATCTGCTCAGGCCCAATTCCTGTGATGGCCAGGAAGTGTCCAAGCCGCTGGGCGTCTCCGGCAATGAAGGTAAGCGCCTGAATTGCCAGTTCTTCTGCCGCTTCGCGTGCGGCCGTACCCTGGGATTTCATTGGTGAAGTTTGCCTTTCCGTAACAAATCGGCACTACCGTTCCGATCATGCCTCACCGCGCGCCGTCCGGCGATGCGGTTTCGCGTCCGTGTACGCGATCGGGGCTGGGGACACGGGGATAGGGGCGGGGGATGGCCAAGACCGTCCTGATTGTGGAGGACAACGAGCTGAACATGAAGCTCTTCCACGATCTGTTGGAAGCGCATGGCTATCGGACGGTCGGAACGCGCAACGGCATCGAGGCGCTCGAACTTGCCCGCAAGCATCGTCCCGATCTCATCCTGATGGATATTCAATTGCCGGAAGTTTCCGGCCTGGAAGTGACCAAGTGGCTCAAGGACGACGCGGAATTGAAGTCGATACCGGTAGTTGCGGTGACGGCGTTCGCCATGAAGGGCGACGAGGAGCGCATCCGCGAGGGAGGGTGCGAGGCCTATTTGTCGAAGCCGATTTCGGTGGCGAAGTTCATCGAAACCATCCGGCATTTCCTCGGCAGCGCGTGAGGGTGCAACGATGAGCGCCCGCGTTCTGGTCGTTGACGACGTTCCCGCCAACGTGAAGCTGCTCGAAGCGCGGCTGTCGGCCGAATATTTCGACGTCACCACCGCGCAAAGTGGCACCGAGGCGCTGGCGCTGTGCGACCGCGCCGAATGCGACATCGTGCTGCTCGACGTCATGATGCCGGATCTGGACGGCTTTGAAGTGTGCCGGAGGCTTAAGTCGAATCCGGCAACCCATCACATTCCGGTCGTCATGGTGACCGCGCTCGACCAGCCGTCCGACCGCGTGCGCGGGCTGGAAGCGGGCGCCGACGATTTTCTGACCAAGCCGGTGACGGACGTGGCGCTGATCTCGCGGGTGCGCTCGCTGGCACGGCTCAAGCTGGTGACCGACGAACTGCGCATGCGCGCGGTGACCTCGAAGGAAATCGGCATCCAAAGCCCTGAACGCGAAGCGGTCACCGAAACCGGCCGCAATGGCCGCGTTCTCATCGTTGACGATCGGCGGAGTTCTTACGAGCGCATCGTATCGACGCTTGCCACCGAGCATACCGTCGACGTTCAAAGCGATCCGAACGAAGCGCTGTTTCACGCAGCCGAGGGCCACTACGATCTCGCAATTATTTCGCTCGGGCTGCAGAACTACGACGGCTTGCGGCTGTGCAGTCAGGTCCGCTCGCTCGAGCGCACGCGCGGCGTGCCGATCCTTGCCGTTGCCGAGGCCGACAACAATGCTAGGCTGATGCGCGGCCTCGAGATTGGCGTCAACGATTACCTCATCCGCCCAATCGACAAGAACGAGCTGCTCGCCCGTGTGCGCACGCAGATCAAGAAGAAGCGCTACACCGAGCGCCTGCGCGACAAC
>Ga0134126_10004206_pt1 | contig 18022 bp, 14 predicted proteins | sample KB31752_FD_96881 | JGI IMG/M metagenome (GOLD analysis project Ga0134126, IMG submission 96881) | Terrestrial soil microbial communities with excess Nitrogen fertilizer from Kellogg Biological Station, Michigan, USA - KB3-175-2 | ecosystem: Environmental > Terrestrial > Soil > Unclassified ...
GCCGACCGAAAGACCCAGAAAGTTGTGGATCTTGCCCATCCACTCCGCATCGCGTTTCGCCAGGTAATCGTTGACGGTGACCACGTGCACGCCATGACCGGCCAATGCGTTCAAATAGCAAGGGAGCGTGGCGACCAGCGTTTTGCCTTCGCCGGTTTTCATTTCGGCGATGTTGCCCTGGTGCAGCACCATACCGCCAATCAACTGCACGTCGAAGTGGCGCATGTTGACGACCCGGCGTCCCGCCTCCCGGACCAGCGCAAACGCCTCCGGCAAAAGCTGCTCCAGCACATCCTGCTCGGCCTTGTATCGCTCCTCGGGGTCCGTGATGTCGGCAATGCGGACCGCGATGCGGGCGCGGAACTCGTCCGTTTTGGCGCGCATCTGCTCGTCCGAAAGCTGCTGCATCGCCGGCTCCAGGGCGCCGATCGCCTTGACCGTTGGCAACATGCGTTTCACGGTGCGGTCGTTACTGGTTCCGAAAACTTTGGTTAATGCATCGCCAAGCTGTATCACGGGAAAAACTCCGAACCTTCTGCGCGGGAAAAATCCTCCACCGCATCTAGTTTCTATTTTAAGCTGGTTGTGACGAATGGACTATTCAGTCCGCGATTTGTGCGGAAGCACCAACGTTTACCCGGCATAAGCTTCGGACGCCGTGCGGATGAGTTTTATCAATCGAACAATGTCCCTGCTTCCGTCGTCAATTCCAGGAAAGTTGTATTGACACGGGACCTGCACGCTACCTTGCCCATCCAGCCATGGATACTCGCTATTGTCCTCACGAGTACTATCCTCGTCGCATGCAGGGCAAAGTAACTCGATCTCGTGAGCCAAGCGTTTAATCTGATCGACCTCCCACTGCGCCATCTGACTTTTGTTGTTTGCAGCGGAGTAGAAATATCGCGCAATGACAGGCAAAACACTTGCGATGTAAGCGTGGCTTTTTCGAACGCTATCGTTTCCATTGGCCAATATGAGATGGGCTTTGCAGGTCTTTTCCGCCGCCATTTGAAGAAAGTGAAGACGATGACATTTCTCAGCATTTGAAGACACCAGCATTTCGCGCGCCCGTAGATCGGACAACGCTTGTAATGCAAATGCCCTTGCCCAATGGGAATTTCTTGTTGGCGTATGCATTCGGCTTCAGCGAGTCAACTCTATACCGACTTTCCAGCCGCGGGCCTCAAATTTGCCTTTTTGAGAGCGAATGCCTTTATATTCTCTCGGAGATATCTCAACGATCACCGATGGGTACGCAATGCCACGTCCGGGGTCGGCCGTAAAGGCGATGGGTTCGATTCCGCGTTCAATCGTCCCCTCAACCACCTCCAACAGCTTAATTGGCTCGTTTGGATCTTTCTCTTTTAGCGGTTCCAACAAAAAAACTTGTCTCAGATTTGGTTCGACCGCATAATGTGCCTTCGCCATTTTTTTAGCTGTCTCCAACTTGGTTTGTTTCATAAATGGCTCCCAATCCCCCGAAATACGGCTCTACTTGAGTTTAGCGTAACTAAGTCTACTTGGCTCTAGGGTGGGTTCGGTCGTAGACCGCGGTCACCTGACTGGATGTCAGATGGGTGTACCGCTGCGTCGTTGAAAGGCGGGCATGGCCAAGAATTTCCTGGATGGCGCGCAAGTCCGCTCCCTCCTCCAACATGTGCGTCCCGAACGCGTGGCGCAGCGTATGAGGATGAACATCTGCGGCAAGTCCATGAGAAAGAGCGACATGCTTGACGATACGGCCGACGCTCCGAGTGGTGAGACGGCCATCTCCTCGCAAACGAACATTCAATAGCAATGCTTCGGAGATTCGTTTCGCGTCCAGCAGCTTCTGCGCCCGCTGCGGCAAATAGGCCCGCACCGCCATCGCCGCCGCATCGCCCAGCGGAACATACCGCTCCTTGCGCCCCTTGCCGCGCACCAGGAGGCACTCATTTCCCCACTGAATATCATTCAGGTTCAGCCCGACTAGCTCAGCATTCCGAATGCCGCAGCCGTACAGCAGCTCCATAATGACGCGATCACGTTCCGGCCATGCCGTTTCCGCATCCACATCGTTGAACGCCTGGTTTAGCTGCTCCGCCCCTGGCACGCGCGGCAAATGCTTTGGTAGTTTCGGCGTCGACACCAGACGCGCGGGATTTTGCTCAATGTGTCCTGTCCTGGCCAGCCAGCCAAACCACGACCGAATCGCCGCGAGGGCTCGCGCTACGGATGGTTTTGACAAATTCTTTTCGTACAAGGTTCCCAGATATTCCCGGATTACGGGATGTTCAATCTGCGACGGCACCGCGCCCTCGCCACACCGCCTGGCAAGAAAATTTGCGAAAGAGTGCAACTCTCGCTGGTAGGCCCGCACCGTGTGTTCCGACGAGGCCCGCTCCACTTTCAGCACCGCCATGTACTGCGCGACCAGCCGCAGAATTTCCGGAGCTGAAGGCTCGGGTGACCCGTTCTTATCGGGACCGTGACGCCCCGGAATCCCGGTCGCCGCGGCGGCAGATGTGGGGTTCATTCCGCACCGTCCGAAACATGCGCCCGCATCTGTTCTCGCGTCTGCATGTTTCCGCGAGGGTGATGGGCTCTGTGCACCGCCTTCAGCCTGCCCAAGGCCAAATGGGTATAAATTTGCGTGGTCGCAATGTCGGCATGGCCCAGCAATGTTTGAACCGTGCGCAGGTCCGCGCCATGTTCCACCATGTGCGTCGCGCAACTATGACGCAGCATGTGCGGACTGGCTCGATGATTCACCTGCTTCACCAAAGCCCACACCGTTTGTCGTGTCAGCGGATGTCCGCGCTGCGACAGGAACACCTCGCGCACATTCGCTTTCCGCAATAGTTGCGCTCGACCGAGTTCCAGATAGTCCATCATTGCTTTGATCGCAGGCTGACCCAACGGGACAATGCGTTCTTTGTCACCCTTGCCGCGCACCAGCATCTGCCCCTGTTGCAGCGAGATATCTTCGACGGCAAGGCCCACCAATTCCGACACGCGCACACCGCCGCCATACAGCAGCTCCAGCATGGCCCGATTGCGCAACGACTGCGGCGTGCAGTCTTCTCCGGCGCTTCCCTCGGCACCATGCCCGGCCTGGTCGATCATCGTCACCACTTCGGCTTCCGATAACGACTTGGGCAACACCTTCCAACCCGCCGGGGTCTCCAGATGAATCGTTGGGTCGTACGCGATGCGCTTGTCGAGCAGCAACCAGCGGTACAGGCCGCGCAGACAAGAAAGCTTGCGAGCCCGCGAACGCGCTTCTACCTGGTGCGTCTGCAGGTGAGCGACGAACGCCGCTAGATCTTCATGTTTGGCGGAAGTCAGAGAGCCGTTGGTCTTCTCCAAAAATTCCGCGCACTGCAGCAGGTCGCGCTGATAGGCCTCGCAAGTCAGCGGACGCAGACCCTTTTCCACGCGGAGATACGTCAGATAATTCTGGATCAGTCTCAGATTGCTTCGATCCAGATTTTGATTGTTCTCCACGCTGCGCCTCGCCTAGGAGAATTATCAGACATTACGCGGCGCGCCCAGCAACTCTTTCCCGCGGAATCAACTTTGCCAGCCCGCGGAATTGCATGAATGTCTTCCGGAGAGCAGAGTTGGAGCTTGCCTCCGAGAAGAGGCTAAGTCCACGATCAACTGTCTTTGCGATAGAGCAGCTCTCGGATGGCACCGCGGCGAGCCTCGTTCAGTTCGCTGTTTGCCTTGCGTGCGTCGCCATCCTCAGGACGATTTCCGCTCCCGACTGACTCGGGCTCGCTGCATGCTGGACAGCGATTGGCAAAGCCGGGCTTGTCCGGCTTCAGTTCAAACTCTTCCGAGCAAACGACACAAGTTTTGATGGGGAAAGACATGCCTCAACTCCAAGCAATAATGTGGCGGATGCGACATCGCCCGTCGCACAGGGAAGGACGGCAGCCGCTCCGAACCATTATTTTCCCACATATCGGTCGAAGAAGTTGGCCATGTCCTGATTGGCCTCGCGCGACTCAGGCAGCTTTATATCGTTCCAGAACGCATGCGGCAATCCTTCAAAGACAATGAGGTGCGCGTCGACTCCCGCGTTCAGAAACGCGCGATGCAGGATGGTTGTGCCGCTCAACAGCATGTCTCGTTCACTGGTGATGAAAAGAGTCGGAGCAATTCCGGTCAGGTCCGCGTACACCGGCGACAGTCCCGGATCTTTCGGGCTAGTTGAACCCACGTATTCCGGATCATGCGGGCCTGACGGCGGTTCGAGATAGCCGGAGAGGCCGTCGAGCGCATACATCGATTGCGAATCGCCGGAGCGGCCAAAGTCGCCCATGCCGGAGAAAATTCCCAGAGCGGCGGGCTGCGATAAGCCGAGCTGTTTCAGCTTGACTGCGGTCTCGCCGGTCAGGATTGCTCCGGCCGAGGTGCCGTAGATCGCCATATTTTTCGGCTTGTGCGTTTTCAACTCCTCTTTGTAGACCGCAATGACGTCGTCGAGACCGGCTGGGAACGGATGCTCCGGCGCCAGGCGGTAGAGCACCGCAATCACCTTGGTCTGGGTCAGGTTCGCGATTGGAACTGTCTCAGTCAACGAGCCCGAATCTGAATCGAAGCCGCCGCCATGAATATTGATCAGGACTCGATCCTGCTTCTCCACGGGCACATGCAGCGGAGTGACGATGAGCACCGGAACTCCGGTGATGGTGCTGTGCGATACGTTCACCGGGTACACCTGCTCGAATTCTTTTCCGGCGCGCGCCTGCCAGATGTCTGTGCCCTTTCTGCGCTGCGCGAGAGAAACGTTCGGCTTGGCGTCGGACATGGGTCGCGCCAGGAACTGTTGGGCTTGCGGGCTGATTGTTTTCGGGATGGGAACGATGCGCGTGACATGCGCGGTTCCCTGGGGATCGATGTAGCTGGAATCTTTGGTCGGCGCGGCGGCCGCTGTGGTTTGTGCCGAAATTGCGACGGGTGCCGCAACCAGGGAGACGGCGAAAATCCAAACAGCGACGACAGGGTATTTCTTCATGCCAGCCACTATACCTGCTTTGGATCGCGCCGCGGTGCTCCAGCAATCCGGCGAAGAGTTTCGCGATTCGGAGAATGGGCTGCCGCGTGCTTCCGAAAACACTCTCGTTCAATTTGATGCTCATCTTAAGGTTATCTTCAGCCGCGATCCATACAAAGGAGCTATGTGCTTTCGCGATATGGACCGTTCGCGCCTGTCGACGAGTCCCGGAATGCGGACCGCGGGATTTTTTCGCGGAAACAGATGGCCGGCGGCGATGCTTCTGGTAGGGCTCGGGATGTGCTGGAATCCGTGCGATGGACAGGTCCTGGTGCAGGCTCCGACGCCTGCAGCCGATGCACCGCAGTCGGCCTCTGCAGCGGATAGGTCGCAACGGGTAGCAACGCCTGCCGGTGCTGCCACCACCATTACGCTACAGGATGCGATCAATCGAGCGCGCCACTATTACGCGCAATATCGATTGGCTGTGATGAACGCCAACCTTGCGAATCAGGACCGGGTGCAGGCTCGGGCATCGCTTCTTCCTTCCCTTAGTTCTACCCAGCAGTTTCTGGGCACAAATGGGGGAAGCAAGATTCCGACTGGACGATTCGTTACCAATGATGGAGTACACGTCTACCGGTCCTGGGCGGTGCTTCATCAGGATATTCCGGCAGGCTTTTTTACAATTGCGCCGTATCGACGCGCGCAAGCGGCCGACGCTTTGGCGCAGGCACAGGCCGAGATTGCAAGCCGAGGACTAAAGGTGACCGTGACGACTCTTTATTACAACGCCATCGTCGCGCAACGTGAAGCTGTGAGCGCCCAACAGAATCTTGATTCGGCAACGCAGTTTCTGAAGACTACGAAAGAACTGGAACAAGGCGGAGAGGTTCCCCGGGCCGACGTGGTGAAGGCGCAGCTCCAGTTCGATCAGGCGAAGATCGCGTTGCAGGAAGCGCAACTGGCGAGGGAGCGCGCCCATCTGGCGTTGGCCGTTTTGCTGTCCCCAGCGCTGGACGAAAATTTTACAATCGTCGATGATCTCGACGACCCTCCCGCACTGCCTTCAGCAGACCAGGTGGATGCTCTGGCGCAACATGCTAACCCATACCTGCGCTCGGCGTTCGCTGCGCTGAAACAGGCGAACCAGGATGTTTCGATCGCGCGCGCTGGTTTTTTCCCGACCTTCACGATCGACGCGGACTATGGGATCGAGGCCAATGCTTTCGCGCTGCACAGCACGGATGTTTCTTTTCCGCAATTTGGCCCACAGCCGAATCTCGGCTATTTCGTCACGGTGGGCATGAATATTCCGATCTGGAACTGGGGCTCGACGGAAAGTAAGTTGCGTCAGGCCGATTATCGGCGTCAGCAAGCCAGGGTGGAGTTGTCGCAAGCGCAACGAGAGGCGCTCAGCAATCTAACCGCGTACTATGACGAAGCCAGGGTGGCCCGCTCGGAGCTTGCAACGCTGCAGCAGGACGCCAATCTTGCCGCCGATTCCTTGCGTCTGACGAAGCTGCAGTATAAGGCGGGGGATGCGATTGAGCTGGAAGTGTTGAGCGCGCAAGCAGCGCTTTCTGCCGCGAAGAATGCATTGGATATGGGAGAGGCTCGTTATCGAGTTGCGCTGGCAACGCTGCAGACCTTGACAGGAGAGTTTTGATGCATCGGGCGAAAGAAACGGGGTGTTTCGGACAGGCCATTGGGAGGAATTCAGCAGCGCATCGGGTGGGCCGTCGAATTTTTGCGGCGGGTGTGGGAGTGATCGTGGCGTCGGGGCTGATGGCGATGTCGTCCGGCTGCAGCGGTGGGAATACGGCGCCGCCGCCGGAGGCGGTTGTGAGTGTGGACACCGCGCCAGTGCGAACGCAGAGCATCGCGGATGTGGTCTCTGCCGAGGGTGTACTGTATCCGATCCATCAGGCTTCCATCTCACCTAAAATTACGGCGCCGGTGCGCAGATTTTATGTGCAACGCGGCGACAAGGTGCACCGTGGGCAGTTGCTGGCGGTGCTGGAGAACAAGGATCTGTCCGCTGCCGTTATGTCGGCGCAAGGCGGCTACGATCAGGCGCAGGCGACGTATGCTTCGACCACATTTTCGGCGTTGCCGGAGGAGGTCCAGACGGCGAATCTGAACGTAGTGAACGCCCGGACCACCCTGGCGGCCCAGCAGAAGCTGTACGACAGCGAGAGCAAGCTGTACCAGCAGGGCGCGATTGCGCGCAAGCAACTGGATGCGACAGAGGTTGCACTGACAGCGGCTAAGAGCGGGTACGATACCGCGGAGAAACATCTGCAGAATCTGCAGGCGGAAGGAGTTTCACAGCAACAGAAAGCAGCGAAAGGGCAACTTGAAACGGCGCATGGGCAATATTTGGGAGCGGCGGCGCAGTTGGGGTATACGGAAATCCGCAGCCCTATCGATGGCGCGATTGCGGATCGCGCTGTCTACCCCGGCGACGTTGCGCCGGCAGGGACGCCGCTCCTGACTGTGATGGACACCTCGAAGGTGGTGGTGCGGCTGCACATTCCGCAACAACAGTCGGAGCTGTTGCAGGTGGGCCAGAGCGCGACGCTTCGAGTTCCCGGTCTTGACAAAGACGTTCCTGCCAAAGTGACGGTGCTGAGTCCTGCGCTTGATCCGAGCAGTACTACGGAAGAAGTATGGGTGGAGGCGGACAATCCGAACGGCGAACTGAAACCTGGAACGACGGCACAAGTGTCGATCACGGCCAAGACGGTCGCGAACGCACTGGTAATTCCGGCTGCTGCGATTTTGACTGGACCAAACGAACGAACTTCCGTGATGGTGGTCAAGTCGGACAATCGCGCGTATGCGCAGGACGTGAAGACGGGGATCAAGCAAGGTACGATGATCCAGATTCTGAACGGGCTCCATCCGGGCGAGCAGGTGATCGTCAGCGGACAGTATGGATTGCCCAACAAGACAAAAGTGAAGGCTACGCCCGCGAGCGCCAGCCCCGGCAAGAAGGAAGAGGCGTAAAAGGCAATGGCGGATATTCTTTCGAAATCGCCTAATCCAGAGCGGCGGCCACAAAGGGACGCTGAAAGCTCTGTCGAATCTCCGCCGGAAAGACGCCCGGTTGCGCCCGGCGAAGGTAACAGGCCTGCATGGTTCGCCACATATTCGAAAGCCGTGATCACGGTGATTGTTGCACTGTCCCTGGTGGGAGCGTTCATGGCGCTGGGCATTCCCATCGCTGTTTTTCCCACGACAAATTTTCCGCGGGTGCTGATTGCCATCGACAACGGCGTGATGCCGATCGATCAGATGCTGGTCACGATTACGCGTCCCATCGAAGAAGCCGTGAACAGCGTGCAGGGATTGCAAACGGTGCGATCGATCACCAGCCGGGGCACAGCGGAAGTCGACTTGTTCTTCGACTGGAAGGTCGATATGTTCCAGACGCTGCAGCGGGTAAATTCCGCCATGGCTGCAGTGCAGGCCTCGCTGCCGCCCACTGCGCAGATTCAAGCGACGCGCTTGCGATTCTCCAGCTTTCCAATTCTTGGATTTGGTCTGACGTCCGACACGATGCCGGCGACACGGCTGTGGGAAGTGGCGACCTACTCCATAAAGCCGCGTCTGAACCGCGTAAACGGCGTTGCCACGGTGCTGGTGCAGGGAGGAGAAGAGCCGGAGTTCGACATTATTCCCGACCCGGCAAAACTGCTGCGGACTTCTGTGACGGTGACACAAATTCTGGATGCGGTGCGCAGGACGAATCTGGTTGCATCTCCCGGGCTGATTGCCGAACATCACGAATTGGTGCTGGATCTGGTGGACGGACAGGTTCACGATCCCAGCGAGATTGACAACATCGTAATCAAGAACACCTCCGCGGGTGTGCCTGTTCACATTGGCGATGTGGCCGAGGTAAAGGCCGGCGTCAAACCTGTGTACACGGTGGTTACGGCAGACGGCAAACCCGGCGTGTTGCTGAGCATCAATCGTCAGCCGGGAACGAATACGGTCTCTGTGGCGGATGGAGTATATGCGGAACTGGCGCAGATCAGAAAAGATCTTCCGCCTGGAATCGACATTTCCGTGTACTACGACCAGGCTCAACTGGTGAAGGAAGCCATTGCCAGCGTTCGCGATGCCATCCTGATCGGCATCGTTCTTTCCTGCATTGTGCTGATTGTTTTTCTGCGGGACTGGGGAAGCTCTCTGGTCGCGGGCTTGGTCATTCCAGTGACGATTATGCTGACCTTCATTGTGTTGCGGCTGCTGGGCCAGACCTTCAACCTGATGACGCTTGGCGGCTTGGCCGCCGCAGTTGGCCTGGTGATCGACGATGCCATTGTGGTGGTGGAGAACGTTGTGCTGCACCGCGATGCCGGCCAGGGAAGAATGCAGGCGGTTCAAAGCGCGCTGAGCGAGCTGAAGGCGCCGCTGGTCGGTTCGACGCTGACCCCAGTCGTAATTTTTCTGCCGCTGATTCTGATTACGGGGGTGACGGGAACTTTCTTTCGCGCCTTGGCGATCACGATGGGCTCCGCTCTGATCTCCTCGCTGTTTTTGGCGCTGACGTGGACACCGACGCTGAGTCAATTTTTTGTTCGACGCAAGGACACGGTTCCGGCGTCGGATGGAGTGGGCGCATTCGCAACGCATGAGGATGAAACCCGACGGATGATGGAGGCGGAAGAAGCCAGCATCGGCGGTTTTATGAAACGCGTGATTGGAGCATACGAACGGTTGCTGATATTTGTTCTGGCCCGTCCATGGTGGCTGGCCGGATTTGCCGTTGTCCTGATCGTCGTTTCCTACTTGTCCTATGCCTCGCTGGGCTCCGATCTACTGCCAAAAATGGATGAAGGCGGATTTACTGTCGATTACATCATGCCGCCCGGCAGTTCACTGGCGGAGACCAACCGTGTGGTGGGCCATGTCGTCCAGATCATTCGCTCCATCCCAGAGGTGAAGGCAACATCGCGGCGCACCGGACTGCAACTGGGGTTGGCATCTGTGACGGAGGCAAACACGGGGGACATTTCCGTCAACCTTAGCAGCCACCGAAGCCGCGATATTTACTCGATCATGGATGAGGTGCAGACCAAAGTGAGCCAGCAGGAACCGGCGATCGACATCGATATTCATCAGGTACTGGAAGACATGATCGGCGACCTGACGAATGCACCGCAGCCGGTCGACATCAAGCTATTCAGCGAAGATCCGAATTTGCTTCGCCACTGGGCGCCCATCGTTGCAGATAAAATTTCGAACCTTCCGGGAGTGGTGGGGGTGTTGAACGGAATCGACAACACCATCAGCAGTCCGGAAACGGTGTATCACATTCAGCCGTCGGTGACCGCGACCAGCGGGTTCACTCCAGAAGAAGTGGCCACGGATGCAACGGCGTTGCTGCAGGGTGAAACAGCGCCCACCCCGTTGGTTGTGAACAATCGCGCGTATAACATTCGTGTTCGATTTCCGGAGCAGAATCGCGCGACCCCGGAGGCGATGGACAATACCATTCTGGCAAGTTCCGCTGGGACGACAGCGACACTGGGAGCGCTGGCGATGGTGCAAAATCTTCCTGGGCAAACGGAAATCTTACGAGAGAACCTGCAGCGTCTGGTGGAAGTTTCGGCGCGCCTGCAGGGGACAAGCTTAGGACAGGCCATTGTCGGCGTGAAAAAAGCGGTAGCGTCGCTGAACCTGCCGCCGCAGATTCGAGTGGAATATGGTGGGACCTATGCGACTCAGCAGCAGTCTTTCCATGACTTGCTGATGGTGCTGTTTGCGGGTCTGCTGCTGGTGTTTCTGGTGCTGCTGTTTGAGTTCGGTTCTTTTTCAGCGCCGGTCTCGATACTGGCGTCCGCGGTGCTGTCTACATCGGGAGTGTTTCTTGCTTTGATGATCACTGGAACCGACTTCAACATTTCTTCCTTCATGGGATTGATTATGGTGGTGGGCATCGTCGCGAAGAATGGCATTCTGCTGCTGGATGCGGATGTGAAATTTCGCGCGCTGGGTATGTCTCCGAAAGACGCCATGATCCAGGCAGGCCGCAGACGACTGCGTCCCATCGTGATGACGGCCGTCGCCGCGGTAGCCGGTATGTTTCCGCTGGCACTGGCGTTGGGTGCGGGTTCGCAGATGCTGCAACCACTGGCAATTGCGGTGATTGGAGGCATTCTCATTTCCATGGTGCTGTCTTTGGTCATCACCCCGGCTGTCCACTATTACATGGCAGGTGAAAGGCGAGGGCTTCCGCAAGAGAAGGTCTAAGGTGAACGTAGAGCCTATGCGAGTGCTGATTGTGGAAGACGAAGAGCGGTTGGCGGAGAACATTGCGGCGGCGCTGCGTGAGGGTCCAGGCTATGCAGTGGACATTGCCGGCGATGGAGAGACTGGCGGTTATCTGGCCGAGCGCGGCGAATACGATTTGATCGTTCTGGATCTGATGCTGCCGAAGATCAGCGGTCCGGATGTATTGCAGCGTCTGCGGAAGAAGGGTCAAAAGGCGCCGGTGTTGGTGCTGACCGCGATTACGTCAAAGGCGTCCATCGTGGAGCTGTTGAATTCCGGCGCCGACGATTATGTAGGCAAGCCATTCGACCTGGGTGAATTGATTGCGCGGGTCAAGGCGCTGGTCCGGCGTGGCAAGGGCGTGAGTCATCCGCTGATTTGCGTGGGAGATCTGGAAGTGGACACTGTGGAACGTTGCGTTCGATGTGGAGGCGTGGAAGTGGAATTGTCGCCGACGGAGTATCGCATTGTCGAATACCTGAGCCATCGGCCGACTGCGGTTGTTTCGAAAGAATCGCTTCTGGAGCACCTGTACGACTTCAACTGGGAACGCCACTCCAATGTGATTGAGGCGCACGTCTCAAACCTGCGCCGCAAACTGAACCGCGGTGGAGAAGAGCGATGGATTGAAACGCTGCGCGGACGCGGCTATCGCTTGACGGCCGCGATGCGGGAGACGCAGCCGTGAAGCCCTATTCCCTGACGCGACGTTTGGTGGTGACGGTGCTGCTGGTGGAACTCCTGCTGGCGACGGCGGCGACCGGTCTTGCGTTGTTGTATGAGCGCCAGCAAAAGCTGCAGTCGTTCGACTTGATGTTGCGCGGGCGGGCTGACTCCTTGTTGGGCGCGGTACAGGACGCGGAAGATGCCAACGACAATGTGATGCTGGATCCGAAGGCGCTGGATTTGCCGCGAGGCGATCTTTATGAAGTGCGCGATGAGTCTGGGCGCGTCGTTGGCAGTTCGCCGAACTGGAAGAACGAAGTAGGGCAGAAGTTGGCGGATCGAGCGAAGGCACATGATTTTCGCTTGAATGGAACACGCTATCGCGGGTTTGCGCTGCATGGGGTTCGACAAATCGATCAGGACGACAATGGCCCGGGCGTTGCGCGTCCGGTAGTGATCTTCTACGCGGCGTCGTTGAAACCGTTCTGGGCAGCGATGAGCCATGCGGCAAAATTTCTGGCGATTTCCAATTTTCTGATACTGCTTTTCACCGCGGGAACTCTATTGATTCTGCTGCGGCGAGGGATGGCTCCGCTGCAAGAATTGGCGGGCGCTGCCGCGGGCATCTCTTCGAATTCGCTGCGATTTCGCGCACCGCCGAATGCATTTGCGGTGCAGGAACTGGCCGTGGTGGCGCGGGCCCTGGAGTCGGCGATGAGCCGTTTGCATCGGGCGTTTGCTCAGCAGCAAGTATTTGTCCACGATGCGGCGCATGAGTTGAAGACTGCGGTCACGATCATCAAATCGTCGCTGCAGTTGCTTACGTCACGCAAGCGGACTGCGGCGGAGTATGAACGCGGATTGGAATTGTGTCTCGCTGACTGCGCGCGAATGGAAGACCTGGTACAGAAATTGTTACTGTTGGCGCGAGCGGAGCAGCCGCGTGAAGATTTCGTCACGACGACAAAAATCGACGTGAGCGAATGCGTGCGCGAGGTAGCGGAAGCAATGGAGTCATTGGCCTCCGTTCGTGGAGTGAAGCTGGTTGTGGATTCGAAAAAGGACGCGATGGCGCGTATTGCTTTCGATGACTGCGCCACGGTGGCGACGAATCTGATGGTGAATGCGCTGCAGCATACCGGCGCGGGAGGGACTGTGATGGTGCAAGTCTTGTCGCGCGGCGGAATGACAGTCTTTCGAATCGAGGATAACGGCGAGGGTATTCCGGCGGAGAATTTGCCGCACATCTTCGATCGTTTCTATCGTGGTGACCCATCCCGCTCTCGAAATACAGGCGGAGCCGGACTCGGGCTCGCGATTTGCCAAGCGCTGGTTGAATCTGCAGGCGGCCAGATCGAAATCACCAGTGAGGTTGGCCGTGGAACAGTGGCTGAGGTGATGCTACCTGGGTTGGATGTGAAAAAAATTGGCCAACCAGTCCAGGAAGTTCTCAGCGATGCCTAGGTGCGTCCTCGCCGAAGGAAGTCCAACGATTCCTGGTGGCGAAAGAAAAGAGGAGAAAAAATGAAACTACGCGGATGGATTTGCCGGAGCTTGCTGCTGGTTGCAGGTGCAATGTTGGCGACTACGATGGCGACAACCATATCGTTTGCGGCCGAGGGCCCATTTCACGTTGAGCATACCTGGCAGGTTGGCGGCGAAGGCGGGTGGGATTATATCGCCGTCGATCCGCAGACAAATCTGCTATATATTACCCGCGGCGACCATGTGCAGGTGATCAACCGAGAGAGCGGCAAGCAGGTGGCGGACATCACCAGACTGCACTATACGCACGGCGTCGTTTTTGCCAAGGGCGGCAACGGATACATCAGCGACGGCGGTGGTAATCAGGTCGTGGCTTTCGATCGCAAGACGTATAAGGTGATCCACACCATTCCAGCGGGGACGAATCCTGATGGGATTTTGTACGAGCCGGTCACGCGGACGGTTTGGGCATTTAACGGCCGCAGTCATAATGTAACTGTGATTGATACAAAAGATGACAAAGTGCTGGGGACGCTGGAACTGCCAGGAAAGCCGGAGTTTCCGGTGGCAGACGGCAAGGGGAATATCTACGGCAATATCGAGGACAAGAGCGAGATCGTCCACATCGACGCGCGGACGAGGAAGCTGCTGGCGACATGGCCGGTTGCTCCGGGCGAGAGTCCATCCGGCTTGGCCATCGATCAAGCGAACGGGATCCTGTTCAGTGTTTGCGACAACCAGAAGATGGCGATTGTGTCGACGAAGACGGGCAAGGTGATCGCAACGCCGACCATCGGAGAGGGCCCGGACGCTGCCCGTTTTTCTCCAAATGGCGGATATGCTTTCAGCTCAAATGGTGAAAGCGGCACGCTGACCGTGGTCCACGAAAATTCGCTGCGGCATTTCACTGTCGTGCAAAACCTCTTGACGGAAAAAGGGGCGCGCACCATGACGCTCAGCCCGGATGGAAACAAGGCGTACCTTGTGACGGCGAAATTCGGTTCGCGTCCGGCGGGGTCGGCGAATCAGCCGCATTCGCGTCCGCCGATGATTCCGGGGAGTTTCACCGTGATTGTAGTCGGCAAGTAGCTGAGTCGCGAGCTAGCCGTGGCGGATGAAGGTGCCGTCCTGCAACTCCGCCATGGCCTTGCGCAACTGTTCCTGCGTGTTCATGACGATGGGGCCGTACCAGGCCACCGGCTCCTCAATAGGCCGGCCTGACACTAATAGAAATCGGATACCCTCGGGGCCAGCCTGAACTGTGATTTCGTCGCCACGGTCGAATAAGACGAGCGAATGATTTCCGATGTCATACAGAGGCGCGGCTTCGGGCTTTGCCACTTGCTCGGTAAGAACTGCCTGCGGGTTGGAGGCATCGCGAAATGTGCCGGAGCCAGCGAAGACGTAGGCAAATGCGTTGCGCGTGGTTTCCACTTTGAGACGCTTGCGCTGGTTTGGTGCGACAGAAATGTCCAGATAGTTCGGGTCGGCAGCGACGCCTTCGATCGGTCCCTTCTTGCCCCAGAACTCACCGCAGACGACGCGCACGTGGGTGCCGTCGTCATCCGTTACTTCTGGAATCGCGCTCGATGGAATGTCCTGGTATCGCGGGTCGGTCATCTTGAGCGATGCCGGCAGGTTGGCCCAAAGCTGGAATCCGTGCATTCGACCTTGTGCGTCGCCCTTGGGATTTCCTGGTGCAGAATGCCGCTACCTGCTGTCATCCATTGCACGTCGCCGGCGCCCATTGCGCCTTTGTTGCCCAGGCTGTCGCCATGCTCGACCGACCCGGCAAGGACGTATGTAATGGTCTCGATGCCACGATGCGGATGCCAGGGAAAACCGGCCAGATAATCCGCCGGATTGTCATTGCGAAAATCGTCCAGCAGCAGGAACGGATCAAAATCCGTCGTCTTGCCAAAGCCGAAGGCGCGCTGCAACTTGACGCCTGCCCCTTCCAACGTGGGCTTGGTTTGGATGACCTCTTTAACTGGGCGTAGGGACATTGCTTCCTCCTGCTGGAACGGTACCTATTGGATGTTCAGAGGTCGGATTTGATGCAATGTGATCTGATATAGAACCGCCGAAACGACCCCCTCCCGGCGAGATTCCGCAGGTCGCACCACTTGTGAGTGTTTCAGCGCCGGAAATGCGCAACGGGATCATTTTTTGCTGCGAAACGCCGTTCTCCAGACCGTGTAATGATGAAACGTGAACTATGTCCATCCATGACGATCCTTTAGATGAGAAAACGATCGAAAGACTACGGCGCGAGGTAGACGAGCACCTCATTATTCCCCCCAAGCCTCCGCGTCGACGCCGACATCTGTTCAGCCTCTTCTGGTTTGTGGCAATTTCGGCGATTGTCGTCCTGACGGTGATTGCCGGACTCATCGAGAAGTGGCTCTGGATGCGGCAGCTTCATTACGTTGTCATCTTCTGGACGCTTCTTTCTGTGCAATGGGCGATGGTTGGCGCGGCGTTTGTTTGCGCATTCGGCTTTCTTTGGATTAATTTCCGATTTGCCGCCAAGACGATCCAGGCATTGCAGCGCAGCAATCAACTGGATCGGGTTGGTTTTGTCGAAGCGCCAACGAACTCGAGAAAAATCAATTTCGACCTAAGCGACAGAATTCTCACTCTCGCCACGGCAGCAGCGGCCGCTTTCTTTGGTCTGCTCTTCGCGCTGGGAGTCTCTTCTCAATGGGACACCTATCTGCGCTTCCGCTATGGCGGACATTTTGGATTGCTCGACCCTCTCTTCCGGATCGATGTAGGTTTCTACCTTTTTCGTCTTCCTTTTTATGAACTGCTGCAGGGCAGCTTTCTTTTTCTGATAATCATTGCTCTCGCGCTGATCCTGGTCGTCTACAGCACACTCGGACTGCTGCGATTCACCCCCGGCGGCAAGGTCGTCGTCCGCAGGAATATCGGACAGCATGTATCCGCGCTTCTTTTTGTGCTGGCGGTTGCGCTGAGCTGGGGTTTTTATCTTGACCGGTACGATCTGGTGTATTCGACGTTGGGCGTGGTTTATGGAGCCGGCTATACGTCTGCCCACGTGACTCTGGCCATGCTGTGGATCATGTTTGGCTTGTCGGCGGCAGCAGCCGTGCTCCTCGCCATCAATTTCTTTCGCCCGCATTTCAGGGCCGTCGTCTTTGGCGCTGTGTTCTTTGCGGTGGTGTACCTTGCGGGAATCGTCGCACTGCCACAGTTGTTCCACAGGTTTGTGGTGCAGCCCAGCGAATTCAGCATGGAGCTTCCCTACCTGAAGAGCTACATTCGTTTCACCCGCAAGGCGTACGGTCTGGATGCCATCCAGGAAACGTCCTACCCGGCGCTTCCCGATCTCACTCCCGAGGTGATTGCGCGGAACCAGGACACCATCCAGAACATTCGCCTATGGGACCCGCGGCCGCTGCTGCAGACTTACCAGCAGACCCAGGCAATCCGGCTGTATTACCAGTTTTATAACGTCGATGTAGGCCGCTACCATTTAGCCGATGGCTATCACCAGGTGATGCTTTCGACGCGCGAGCTGTCTCCCAAACTACCGGAGGAGGCGCAAACCTGGGTGAACCAGAATCTGCAATTCACCCATGGCTACGGTCTGGTGATGAGCTTCGCTTCGCAGACCGTAGGCGGTGGCTTCCCAAAATACCTGTTGCAGAACATTCCGCCTCAATCCGACTATGGCTTGAAGATCACTGAACCGGGTATCTACTACGGCGAGGCTATGCCGGGATATCGCATTGTCGATACCGGCATCAAAGAGTTCGACTATCCGAAGGGCAATCAGAATGTCTATACGAGTTACGCCGGGATCGGGGGCATTCCGCTCGATAATGTTTGGAAAAGGCTGTTGTTCGCCTGGACGCAGGAGGATGCCAATATCCTGTTCACCTCCTATCTGCGACCGCAGAGCAAAATCCAGATATGGAGAAATGTCCAGGAGCGCGTGTCTAAGATCGCTCCCTTCCTGACGCTTGATCGAGACCCCTACGCTGTGCTGAGCGACGGGAAACTGTATTGGATTCAGGATGCCTACACCACGTCGGATCGATTTCCCTATTCGGCTCCCTATTCCGGAGATGCCGGGCCCGAACTGAACTACATTCGCAACTCGGTCAAGGTCGTCGTGGACATGTACAACGGCACGGTTTCCTTTTACGTTATGGATCCCAAGGATCCGGTCCTGGCGGTCTATCGGCGCGCTTTTCCCGGGGTGTTCAAAGATCTCAGCCAGATGTCCCCAGACCTGAAAAGCCATTTGCGGTATCCCGAGGACCTGTTCACCATCCAGACCCATGAATACAAAACCTTCCACATGACGGACCCTCAAGTCTTCTATAACCGCGAAGATCTGTGGGATTCACCGCAGGAAGAGTACAACGGCAATGTGCTTGCGATGGATCCGTATTACATTCTGATGAAGCTTCCTGGCAGCAGCAGGTTGGAGTATTTGCTGATGACTCCCTTCACGCCCCAGAACCGGGACAACATGATTGCCTGGGTGGCGGCGCGATGCGACTTCCCGGAATACGGGAAGATGATTTTTTACGAGCTCCCTAAAGAGAAGCTGATCTACGGCCC
>Ga0134126_10004207_pt1 | contig 18016 bp, 14 predicted proteins | sample KB31752_FD_96881 | JGI IMG/M metagenome (GOLD analysis project Ga0134126, IMG submission 96881) | Terrestrial soil microbial communities with excess Nitrogen fertilizer from Kellogg Biological Station, Michigan, USA - KB3-175-2 | ecosystem: Environmental > Terrestrial > Soil > Unclassified ...
AGCCGACGTGAGCAGGTTGGAACATGTGATCTTCGTAATGAAAGACGGACAGCCGATCGATCTTAATCATCCTGGTGCAGCGAAATCTCCAACAACCGAGTGAGCGAACGGATCTCGGGCGGCGATAACAGATCAGAGAAACGATTTCTCTTATTCCTCGATGACGGACCAGGGGTCTGCCAGCGGCTCGGGTGCCTTCGAGGCGGCTGTGGCGGGGTCCAGGGGGATAGGGACCTGCTCGACGATTTCCAGGCCGAAACCTTCGAGTGCAGGGATGTGCATGGGGGTGTTGGAGAGCAGGCGGATGCGCTGGATGCCGAGGTCGGAGAGGATCTGGCCGCCCAGGCCAATGGCGCGGATAATGCGGCCGGAGCGGTCCTGCGCGGCTTCCCGTGCGCGAAGTTCCTGATGGAGGATGAGGCGCGGGGGCTGCGGCGGATCAACGCGCGAGGGTGGAACGACGCCTCCTGGCTGAAACGCCGCGTGATAAGGCTCCGGCTCGGCGGGCGTGTGGTCGATCTCGAATCCGCGTGACGTATTGTGCAGGTAGATCACGGCGCCGCAGCCTTCTTCAGCAATCATGCGCACGGACTGATCGAGGGTTTCGCGGCAGCGGCAGGTTGCGCCGAAGATGTCGCCTGCGGTGCAGCGGGTGTGCACGCGGACCAGCACGGGATGGGTGCAGGGCGGGCGGTAGTTGGGCTCTCCGGGCAGGCCGGCCGGACCGCCAAGGACGGCGGGGCAGCCGCCGGGGCACAGGTCGCCGCGCACGAGTGCGATATGGCTTTCGCCTCCGTTGACTTCGGATTCGTAGGCGATCATGCGGAACTCGCCGTAGCGCGTGTGGATGCGGGTTTCGCCGGCGCGGACGATGTAGCGCTCATGGCGCAAGCGATAGCGGATGAGCTCGGCGACGGTGAGGATGCGCAGGCCACGTTCCTGGCAGAACGGGATGAGGTCAGGGATGCGGGCCATCTCGCCGTCGTCGCGCATGATCTCGCAGATGACGCCGGCGTGGGTGAGGCCGGCCATGCGAGCCAGGTCGACGGAGGCCTCGGTTTGGCCGGCGCGGACGAGGACTCCGCCGCGGCGGGCGCGCAGGGGGAATATGTGACCGGGGCGCGCGAGGTCGGATGCGGTTGACTTTGGATCGATGGCGACACGGATGGTGTGGGCGCGGTCGGCGGCAGAGATGCCGGTGGTGACGCCTTCGCGGGCCTCGATGGTCTCAGTGAAGGCAGTACCGAAGCGCGAGGAGTTCTGCTGGGTCATGGGGAAGAGGCGCATATGGTCCGCGCGCTCTTCAGTGAGGGTGAGGCAGATGAGGCCGCGGCCGTAGCGGGCCATGAAATTGATGGCCTCGGGGGTGACGTGTTCGGCGGCGAGGGTGAGGTCGCCTTCGTTTTCGCGGTCTTCGTCGTCGACGACGACCAGCATGCGGCCGGCGCGAATTTCGTCGAGGGCTCCGGGGACGTCGGTAAACGGGGGCTCGGGCGTGCGCTGGCTGGTCATGCGGCTGAGGTTATTGTCGCGCAAGACAGGGGACGCGGTACAGGGTCTAAGAACAAGGGACAGAGGGGCAAGGGGATAGGCATTAGGCAATAGGCAACAGAGGGAGACGGCGAGGGGCTGAGGGCGCGTGGTCGAATGGCGGAGTGCGGGATGAGCTTTGGTTTGTGAGCGGGGATACAGACTTTTGCGGAACCGTGGGTAGAATGCGCCCGTACAAAGGAGCATGATGCCGAACGATCTGAAGCCAACGCTGCGGAAGCTTTTCAAGTCACCGGGATTCACCCTGACGGCGATTATCACGCTGGCGCTGGGGATTGGCGCGAATGCCGTGGTGTTCAGCGTGCTGAACGCGCTGGTGCTGCGGCCCGTGAATGTTCCAAATGGGGACAACCTGTACATGGTGCAGCGGTACCACTGGCCGTCGCACTCGTATCCGGATTACGTGGATTTGCACGACCGCAACCGCACCTTTGAAAGCATGATGACGTACCAGATCATGGGGCCGGTGGGGCTGGACATGGGCAGCAATCCGACGACGGCGTGGCCCTATCTGACGAGCGGCAATTATTTCGATGGGCTGGGCATTCAGCCTTACCTGGGGCGGTTTTTTCATGCTTCAGATGAGAAGGGCAAGAACAGCGCGCCTTATGTGGTGCTGAGCTACGACTACTGGAGAACGTACTTCCACGGCGATAAAAACGTGATAGGGCGGCCGGTCGAGATCAACAAGTATCCAATGACGATCATTGGCGTGGCGCCTCCGGCTTTCCGCGGGACAGAGCTGTTCTTCGCGCCGGCATTGTGGATTCCGATTGTGGATCAGCCGGAGGTGATGGGGTACGACGAGATGCAGCAACGGGGAAACCACTCGCCGTCGATCATTGGGCGGCTGAAGCCCGGGGTAACGCCGGCGCAGGCGACGGCGGACCTGAACGGGATTGGGACGTGGCTGGCAAAGAGCTATCCGAGCGACGATGACGGGATCAACTTCAGCCTGGCGCGGCCGGGGCTGGTTGGCGATTTGCTTGGCGGACCGGCGCGAGCGTTTATGGCGGGCCTGATGCTGCTCGCGGGGCTGATTCTGCTGGCGGCGTGCGCCAACCTGGGAAGCCTGTTTGCGGCGCGCGCGGCGGACCGCGCCAAGGAAGTGGCCCTGCGGCTGGCCCTGGGATCGCGGCGAGGGGTGATTCTGCGGCAACTGCTGATGGAGGCGCTGACGGTGGCGCTGGCGGGCGGAGTGATCGGGCTGGTAGGCGGGGTGGTTCTGCTGCACGTCCTGAGCGCGTGGCAGCCGATTCCGGACATTCCCATCAACGTGCCGGTGAATCCTGACGCGAACACGTATGTTGCTGCGTTGCTGATGTCGCTGGTGAGCGGGTTGGTTTTCGGAATGGTTCCAGTGCGGCAGGTCATGCGGTCAGACCCGTGGCAGGTGATCCGGACGGGGATGGCGAGCGGGACGGAGATGAAGCGATTTGGATTCCGCGACGCGCTGCTGATTCTGCAGATTGCGATTTGCGCGGTGCTGGTGACGTCGTCGCTGGTGGCGGTGCGCGGCATGGTGCGTTCGCTGCATGCGAATTTCGGCTTCGATCCGCAGAACGTGTTCCTGGTGGGCAGCGACCTGCACATGGCCGGCTACAAGGACGACCAGCTACCGCAAATGCAGAAGCGCATGCTCGACGCGGTTGCGGGGCTTCCGGGGGTGCAGAAGGTGGGGTACGTCAACAGTCCTCCGCTGAACCTGGGCGGTGGCGACTCGTACGTATACACGGACACGACGACGACCTTCAAGCCGACGAACTACATTGTGGACGCGATGAACTATAGGATTTCGCCGGGGTATTTGGAGGCAGCGGGAACCAAGCTGCTGGCGGGCAGAGACTTCACGGCGAACGACAGCAAGCAGGCGCCGAAGGTGGCGCTGATTAACCGGCAGTTTGCCGTGAAGGTGTTCGGATCGGTGCAGAAGGCGATCGGCGGGCACTTCAAATACTGGGGCGATCAGCGCGCGGAAGTGGTTGGAGTGGTGGAGGACGGGAAATACCGCAGCCTGACGGAGGATCAGCAGCCGGCGTGGTTTATGTCGTATCAGCAGTATCCGACGTCGGAGACTTTCCTGGCAGTGCGGTACGCGCACGGAGCAGGCGCCGCCGGCGCGACGCTGGAGAAGACGCTGCATGGCTTGGATTCCGGGCTGCCGACCGATGCGAAGCCGTGGCCGGTGGAGTTGCAGGGGGCGCTGTTTGCTCCGCGTGTGGCGACGGTGGCGCTCGGTGTTCTTGGGCTGCTTGGAGCGATGCTGGCGGTTACGGGGATCTTCGGCCTGGCCTCTTACACGGTGAGCAAGCGGCTGCGGGAGCTGGGGATTCGCGTGGCGCTGGGGGCGGGGCGGCAGGAGATTCTTCGGACGTCGATGGGGCGCGTGTTCCGGCTGCTGGCAATTGGATCGGGGGCGGGACTGGTGCTGGGCCTGCTGGCGACGAAGGTGCTGGGGTACATCGTGTACCAGGCTACGCCGAAGGATCCGCTGGTGCTGGCCGGCGTGGCGGCAACAATGTTGCTGCTGGGAATGATGGCGGCGTGGATCCCGGCGCGGCGGGCATTGGCGGCGGACCCGCTGGTGCTGCTGCGGGATGAGTAGATCGAGTGACTTACGGCGCTAAAAAGAAAGCGCCGCTTGAAGCGGCGCTTTCCCGAAGGGACCAATCATAGTGGCTTACAACGTCGATTCGATCTCGAAGCCCCACGCCTCAAGAAGCGCTTCGGGGATGTACTTGGAATTCTTGTTACGACGAGCCCACTCGCGGAGACGGGTGGAGCGGATGTACTGGTCCGGGCTAAGTTTGAACTCCTTCACGATCTGTTCGAAGGAGGTCACAGTGGGCACAACGGGCCCGATGGGCTCCGGCTTGCCCCAATTCGGATTTCCACGACGCTTTGCCATTTGGTGTCCTTATTCAGAGGGGTAAAATGTTTGCATCCTCGGACGCGCGCTTTTTGGGATAGCTGAATTGGTCCTGAGGTATCTTCACTAGATTCTTATTTTACGGATTTTTTATTGAAAAATCAATAGGTAACGGTGGATAACCGGGGCATTTCCCGGCGCTGACGCTCGCCTCCACATGAGCCATGATTCCATTGCAATTCAAGGACATAGGGGAGGATTCCCAGCTTTTTAGAGCGTGCCCAAGGCCTCCGGGGGAGCTGGTGCGGCTCGGGTGCGGGGTGGCACCATATTGTCATGCGGAAACTCTGGCAGGTTGTGGCGCTGGCGGTGGGGTGCGCCGTATTGGCGGGGGAGCCTTGTGGGGCAGTGGAGCTGCGAGTAAGCCGGGATGCGCTGGAAAAGACATTGCGGCAGCAGCTCTTCAGCGGGCCGGAAGGACGGTATTACCTGAAGGGCGCCGCCGGCAGCGGATGCTATGTGTACGCCGAGGATCCGCGGGTCTCATTTGCGGACGGCAGGATCGTGGTGAAGGTGAAGGCTCACGCCAGACTGGGAACCCAGGTGCGCGGCATGTGCCTGGGCATCGCCCTCTCGCCCAGCTCGGAAGTATCGCTGGCACCGGATGGTGAGGGCGAGACGCTGGGGTTCCGCGACGCCCGTCTGGAGCGTGTGAGCGACCAGCGGGAGTTGAACTTTTTGCTGAGCCCTTTCCTGAGCCGTACAGTCCCCTCAAATATGAAGGTGAATGCAGCGGACTTGTTGCGCAAGGCGCTGGCAGGCTCGACGGCGACCTCGGGGTATAAGGTATCGCTGGACCGGCTGAAGATCCACTCGGTGATGATTGACGGAGAGGACGTGGTGGTGGACGTCGATGGTGGGATCAGCGTGAAGTAGCGGGTTTTGCATTGGCGAGCGTACGCCTCGAACGGAATCTTATTCAACAGGACATGAGTCTTTACTGAACGGCAGCTTCTTCTTGCCGCCTAAGGCGAACGTAATTCTTATCGTTGTTTGCACCTCGACGGGTTTGCCGCGAACGAGATAAGGGCGGTACTTCCACTCTCGGATGGCTTTGAGCGACGGTTCCTGTAAAATCGCCGGGCCGCATTCGACATGAAGATCCAGAATCTCTCCCTGTTTAGAAATCGTGGCCTTAAGAGTCACAATTCCGGATATGCGGGCTGCTTTGGCTATTCGTGGGTATTCCGGATCAACCTTGTGGATCAGCATGCCAGTCGCCGTATCTTCAGGAACGAGGACGGGCTTCGAACTGTTCGAGGGCACATTCGTCGGTGTGTCAGCGAGTGGGGCATCATACGCAAATGTCGCAGTGGCGCAGACTACGATTGAAATCACGATGAAAGAACCGGCGATCCAGGGAGCAAGTCGTGAACGCATTGGCAAAATAATACATGTCTGTTATTTCCGATCATAAGCATTTCTTCGGTACTCACCCCGCGCGGCACGATACAAACCGCCAGCAAACTGGACCGGCTGAAGATCAATTCCGTGCAGATTGATGGGGTGGATGTGGATGGCGGGATCAGCGTGAATTAGCGGCTGATATATTTGGGGGTTCTGGGAAACGCTTTCTCGACGTCGGGATCGGGTGAAAAAAAACAGATTTCCAGCGGGGATGACGGACAGAAAGGCACGAGCAAAGGCAAAGACAAGAGCAAAAGCGCAAAGGGCAACGGCAGAGGCGGATTCGCTGCGGGAATGACAGGTCGAAAGGCATAGAAGGGCGAGAGAGCATGGCGATTGTTGCAGGTGTGGATTTCGGGACGCTGAGCGTTCGGGTTTCGATTGTGGATAGCGAAAAGGGCCGGCTGGGGTCCGCAGTGGCTGAGTATCCCCTGCACCGCAAGCGTGAGGATCCCGATTTCGCCACGCAGGCGCATGAGGACCAGATGCGCGCCCTTGCCGAGGCCACACGCAAGGCGGTGAGCGCGGCGGGAATCGGTGGGGATGATGTGGCGGCGATCGCGCTCGATACAACAGGTTCGAGCGTGGTGCCGGTAGACGCCGGGATGCGGCCGCTGAACGAGTATTACCTGTGGTGCGACCACCGCGCCAAGAAGGAAGCGCAGGAGATTACCGCGCTGGCGCATAAGGAAAAACTGGAGGCCATTGCGTGGTGCGGCGGAGTGTATTCGCACGAGTGGGGCTTCGCCAAGCTGCTGCACTGGCTGCGGAGCAATCCTGAAAAGCGCGCTCAGTTTGCCTCGGCATTTGAGCACTGCGACATGGTGGCGGCCACGCTTTGCGGTATCACCGATCCGAAGAAGGTGAAGCGCAGCGCGTGCGCCATGGGCCACAAGTGGATGTGGAATCCCAAGTGGGGAGGGCTGCCGCCGCAGGAGTTTCTTTCCAAGCTGGACCCGCTGCTGGACGGGGTGCGCGAAAAACTCGATGGCGAATATGCCACGAGCGATGCGCTGGCCGGGCATCTTTCCCAGTACTGGGCAAAGGAACTGGGGCTGAAGGCGGGAATTCCTGTGCCGGTAGGAGCGTTCGACGCCCACTGGGACGCGCTGGGCGCCGGCTGCCGCGAAGGCGACGTGGTGAACGTGGTGGGCACATCGACCTGCATTATCGCCATGGCGAAGAAGGCTGAACTTGTGCCGGGAGTCTGCGGCGTGGTGCCCGGCAGTGTGCATCCGCAGTACACCGGGATCGAGGCGGGGCTGTCGGCAACGGGCGACATTTTTGAGGCGATTGCGCGGCGCGCCGGGACCAAGGTGGCGGAACTGGCGAAGGGGCTGGAGAATTATCGCGCCGGCCAGACGGGCCTGCTGCGCCTGAGCTGGGATAATGGCGACCGCACCGTGCTGGTGAATCCCGAACTGGGCGGCGTAACGCTGGGCTGGAACCTGGTGCACACGGCGCAGGACGAGTTGTTCGCAGCAATTGAAGGCACGGCGTTTCACACGCGGATCATTCTGGAGCGCATGGCTGAACACGGCGTGCGCGTGGACCGGGTGATTAATGGCGGCGGGATCCCGCAGAACAATCCGGTGCTGAACCAGGTGTATGCGAATGTGCTGGGCAAGCCGGTGCTGGTGCCGGCGGGCATGCCGACGAGCCTGGGTTCGGGCATCTTTGCGATGCTGGCGGCCGGCACGTTCAAGACCGTGGAAGAGGCGCAGGACGCACTGTGCCTGGATCACACCACGTTCCATCCGCAACCGGAGGCCGTGGCGGTGTACGAGCGCCTGTACCTGCTGTATCGCAAGGTGTATTTCGCGCTGGGATCGCGGAATGCGGAGCCGGTTGCGCTGGGGGATGTGCTGCCGGAGATTCGCGCGATTGCGGAGAGACAGCGGGGGTAGGGGGCCTAAAGAGGCCAACTACTCTGTTCGCAGCGCGGTCATGGGATCTATGCGCATGGCTCGTGCCGCGGGAACCAGGCACGCAGAGAGCGCGACGAGAAGCAGCACAGCGAGAACCGAGAAGAATGTGAGCGGATCGGTGGGTTTCACGCCGAAGAGCAAGGAGTTCATGAGACGGGTGAGCCCAAGTGCTCCGATGAGCCCCGCGAGGATGCCCAGGCAAGTCAAGGCCATTCCCTGCCGGAAGACGAGCGACATAATGCCGGCAGGGCGCGCGCCCAGTGCCACCCGGATGGCGATATCGGTGGTGCCGCTGGTGACCAGGAACGACATCACGCCATAGATGCCGACGGCGGCGAGAATCACGGCAAAGCCCGCGAAACCGCCCAGCATCGTCATGGCGAAACGCTGGCGGGCCATTGAGTCCTCGAGGCGCTGCTGCATGGTAGCCATGTCGTAGACCGGCACATCCGCACTGATCGCATTTACCTGGTGCACGATCGCATCCATAGTTGCGGCGGGATCGGACGAGGTACGGGCGACGACGTACATGGTGCCATTGCCAATTTGTGCATGCGGGTAGTAGACAACCATGCGCGTGTCGGTATCGAGGCCATACTCCTTCACCACGCCGACAACTCCCACAATCGTCACCCAGGGAGAATCCTTACTGCGACGAATGCGCTTACCGACGGCATCGCCCTGGGGCCAAAAATGATTGGCCATCTTTTGATCGATGATGGCAACCTGCGGCATCTTGTCTGTGTCCGTCTGGGCAAACATGCGCCCTGCGGAGAGCGGAATTTCCATGGTGCTGAAATAAGACGGTGTGGCCGAGCGAAAATCGACTTGCAGCTCGGGAGCATTCGCCGGCGGCGTGTAGCCCTCGATCTGGATCCCTCCCCAACCCACGGCGGATGTAAGCGGGAGTGCCGATACCGCGCCTGTATCGGTGACCCCCGGGAGATGGCGCGTGCGCTCAGCAAGCTCCTGGTAGAACTGAACACGGGCGGAGCGGTCTTTGAATTTCGGGCCGTAAGCGGCGACGCTCATCGATACCACGTTTTGCGGGTTGAATCCAGGCGGCACGTGGGCAAGTCGTACGAAGCTTCGCACCAGCAGACCGGCTCCCACCAGAAGAGGCAATGAGATGGCAAGCTCGGCGATGACGAGCGCCCCGCGGAGTTTGTCGTGGCGGACGCTCAAGCCACCACCCAGGGAACCCTTGCTGCCGGCCTTCAGGTTGGCCGTGAGGTCGACGCGGGAGGCACGCAAAGCCGGCGCGACACCGAAGATCAGCCCGGTGAGAATCGCGATGGCGAAGGTGAAGCCGAGCACGCGAAAATCCATCCCGAGTTCCTCGAGCCGGGGAACATTGCCGGGATGAATCTTGCGCGCGATGAAGATGGCCCAGGCCGATATGCCCAGCCCAGCCGCACCGCCCATGAGGCTCAGCACGGTGCTCTCCGTCAGGAGTTGGCGAATGACGCGCGCCCGCCGCGCGCCCAGCGCGGAACGAATGGCGATCTCGCGCTGCCGCGTGGTGGCCCGCGAGAGCAGCAGATTGGCAACGTTGGTGCAAGCGATCAGCAGGACCAGGCCGACCGCACCGAAAAGAATCAGCACCGCGGTGCGCGCATTGCCGACAACCTGCTCCATAAGCGGAACGACGCTGATGGTGAAAGAAGGATCGCGATGCTTCTGCTCGCGGATGCGCGCGGCGATGACGCCGATATCCGATTGCGCCTGTTGCATGGTGACACCGGGCTTGAGCCGGGCCAGGATGTTGTAGTTCTCAGAGCCGTAGTTGCTTGGGTTTTTGGCATCGTCGGGCGGCGGCATAAAAAGTTCAGGCTTATCGATCCCGGCAACCGTGGGAATCACTTCGTGATTCAGGCGAAAGCTCGATGAGAGAACGCCGATCACTGTGTGGGCATGGCCATCGAGCGTGATGGAGCGGCCCACGATCCCGGGGTCGCCCGCGAACTCACGTTGCCAGAGGTCGTAGGTGAGCACCACGGTTTCGGGCTTTCCCGGCTGATCTTCTTCGGGCAGAAAAAGGCGGCCGAGAATTGGCTTTGCGCCCAGCATGGGCAAGAAGCTCGACGTCGCGTGAATGCCATCCACCTTAACGGCTTTCAACCGGTCGGTGAGAATGAAATTGTCTCCGAGCGCCAGAGCTGTGTCCTCAAAGACGTGGTTCTGGGTAACGATGTCGTGATACTGACCGGGCGATGGCCAATCCTGCGGAATGCCGATGCCGGGCGAGCGCAACCAGAGGATGGCGAGCCGATCCGCTTGTGGATAGGGCAGCGGCTTCAGAAGCAGAGTGCTGGTGACGCTGAAGATGGCCGTATTGGCGCCGATCCCAATCGCCAGCGACAACACGATCAGAGCTGTAAGGCTGGGAGTCTTTGCGAACGACCGGGCGGCGTAGCGAACATCCTGCCAAAGTTCCGCGAGGACTTTAGTCCCGCGCGCGTCACGGCACTGCTGCTCCACCTGTGTCTTTCCGCCGAATGCCAGGCGAGCTTGGCGGGCTGCATCCTCTCCAGAGGCACCGCTCCGCCGATGTTTCTCCGCTTCGCGTTCCAGGTGGTAGCGCAGTTCGTCGTCTACTTCGGCATTCAATTCGTTGCCGCGGAATAACGCGCGCAGGCGGTATAGCAAGTCGCTCAACATTCCCCGGTTCTCCTTTACGCCAAATCGAGAACATGCCCCACGGCAGCGGCCAGTTTGCGCCATGCGGCCGTTTCCGTCTCCAGCTGCTTCTGCCCGCGACGAGTCAGTCTGTAATACTTTGCGCGTCGATTGTTCTCGCTCGTGGCCCAGTGTGCCTTGATCCAGCCGCGGCGCTCCAGGCGATGCAGCGCAGGATAGAGCGAACCTTGTTGCACCTGAAGCGCCTCGTCGGAGACCTGCTGGAGCCGCTCAGATATGGCCCAGCCATGCATCGGCTCCAGCGCCAGCGCCTTCAGAATGAGTAAATCCAACGTGCCCTGAGGAAGTTCCAGCCGTTCTTCAGTCATCCGTCGAAGTCCCCTGCTGCTTCGACAGAAACATTACAAGATCATGTTGTCGAAGCGCAAGGGGACGAATATCCAGAAGGGATTGACGATGGGCCAGCCGCTGGAAATGGAATCGGCCTCGTGCCGGCTCGGTTCTCTAACGCATTTGCAATGGCAAAGAGCGCGTCACTGCCGGGCGCTCGCCCGGTGAACCCGGGGTTCCGGTGGAATTACCGGCGATTGCGGACATGTCCAGTTGGGCGCGAGTCAAATGCACGGGCAATCTGCGGTGGGTTGGATGCGTCGCTCATGGTGTGGGCGGGGGAGCTGTCGTATGATTCGAGCCGGCACCTTTGCGAGGGGTTTTCATGCGTCGTTCGCTTTCTTCGTACAGAAGTTTCTGGGCTCTCGGCCTGTTTTTGGCTTTCGGGGCTCACGCATTCGCCTTTCAAGTTGAACCGCAGGACACGAGCCCGTATGGGCAGGTGGATACGCGGATCGGGACCGCGGGCGGCGGCAATACCTTTCCCGGCGCCACGTTGCCCTTCGGGATGGTGCAGTGGAGCCCGGATACCACGACCGACGCTTGGTATTTCTACGGCGATCAGAAGATTCTCGGTTTCTCGATGACGCACCTCAGCGGTGCGGGGTGCTCGCTGTATGGCGACTTCGGCGTGCTGCCGGTGACTGGCGAGTTGCAGGAGAGTCCCGGCAAGGACCTTAAGGCGTACGGCGTGGAATTCGATCACGCGAAGGAAGAGACGCATCCGGGCTACTACGCGGTGACGCTGGTGAGCGGCGTGCGCGTGGAGTTGACCGTGACGGAGCGCGGGGGCATTGCGCGATTCACGTTTCCCGAGGGTGTGCCGGCTCGGCTGCTGGTGAACGCCGGATCGAGTGCGAACGTGGATGAGAGCGGAATCGCACTGGCGGGGAATGAAGGGTGGTCGGGGTGGGCGCGGGCGGGACACTTCTGCGGCTCGAATTCGCACTACAAGGTCTATGCGGCGGGGAGCTTCAGCAAGCCGTTCGTGAAGACGGCAGCATGGCAGGATGACACAGTGACTGCCGATGGCAAGTCAGCAAAGGGCAAGAAAAGCGGAGTGTGGCTGGACTTTGGGAATGCCCACGAAGTATCGATGAAGGTGGCGATTTCATTCGTCGGCGAGGACGGAGCGCGCGCAAACCTGGCAAAGGAAGTGCCCGGGTGGAACTTCGACACTGTCCGCGCGAAGGCGAAGGCGACGTGGACCGAGCTGCTGAACCGGTTTGCCGTGGAAGGCGGGACCGAAGATGAGCGGAAGATCTTCTACACCGGCGTGTACCACATGTTTATCGCGCCGAACGTGTTCAGCGATGAGAATGGGCGGTATATCGGGTTTGATGAGAAGGTGCATTCGCTGAGCGGGCAGCAGAAGGCGCAGTACGCGAACTTCTCCGACTGGGACATTTATCGCAACACGGTGCAGATGCAGGCGCTGTTCGAGCCAGCGAGAGCGAGCGACATGATGCAGTCGCTGGTGAATGACGCGGACCAGAGCGGCGAGCTGCCGCGGTGGCCGGCGGCGAACGCGGTGACGTATGTGATGCAGGGAGACTCGCCGGACCCGGTGATTGCTTCGTCGTATGCGTTTGGAGCGCACAGCTTCAATGCGCACGAGGCGCTGAAGTGGATGGTCAAAGGCGCGACCGACACGCAGCAGCGCGAGCAGGGCTTGAGGGAACGCCTGTATCTGAAGGATTACCTGAAGCTGGGCTATGTGCCGAACGATGCGGATTCGCTGTCGGCCTCGCGCACGCTGGAGTATGCGAGCGACGATTTTGCTGTAGCGCAGATGGCCAAAGCCCTGGGCGATGCGGGAACGGAGAAGCGATTCCTGAAGCAGTCACAGAACTGGAAAAACCTGATCGATCCTGAAACGGAATGGATTCGTCCGCGCAACAGCGATGGGACCTGGCTGGAGGGGTTCGATGCGGAAAAATCCACGCCGAAACGGCGGGATAATCCGAAGTCGTCGGACCAGGCGGGGTTCGAGGAAGGCAACACATACCAATACTCGTTCATGGTTCCCTTCGACTACCCTGCCCTGTTCGACGCGATGGGCGGCAAGGATGAAGCGACCAAGCGGCTGGATCATTTTTTCGAGAAGCTGCGCTGCTGGGGCGAGCCCTGCTACAACATCGAGAACGAGCCCGACTTCGTGGTGCCGTATGCGTACTTGTGGGCGGGGGAGCCGTGGAAGACGCAGGAAGTGGTGACGCGGATCGCGCAGCAGACATTCAAGGCTGCTCCCGATGGAATTCCCGGCAACGACGATCTGGGCGCTACCTCCGGTGTGTATGTGTGGGATGCGCTGGGTATGTACCCGGCGGTGCCGGGCGTAGGCGGGGTGGCGCTGGGTACGCCCATGTTCACCAAGGCGACACTACGGCTGGCTGGCGAGCGGACGCTCGAGATCGTGAAGCGGGGCGACGGCACCTATGTATCGCAGGTGAAGCTGGGTGTGTCGCCTGTTAGGGACTACTGGGTGCCGATTGCGAAGCTGCATGTGGGGCTGAACCGGCTGGAGTTTACGATGCAGGCAACGCCCGACACCAAACCGGAAATGACGCCGCCTCCGGCATTTCGCTGATTCGAAGGCACGTCCCAGGCACAGGCTGCGAGTTCGATGGAACTTCCCTGCCCTGCGGCACATCTCAAACAGGTGTGCTGTGCGTCGCTGCGCGAAGTTGGCGCGCCGGTAGAATGGACCTATGGCATTCGAGAGCGTTAACAAGGTTGCGGAGGCTGATTTTCCTACGCGGTGGGGAAACTTCCGCATTCTGGGGTTTGAAGGGGTGTTGAGGGATGCCGGGGGCGCGAGCTCCGGGCAGGCCTCGGGGGGCAAGCCTGTGGAGGACCTGGTGGCGCTGGTGATGGGCGATATTCACGCCGCGCCGCCGGTGGTGCGGATTCACTCGCAGTGCCTCACCGGGGACGTGTTCGCATCGCTGCGCTGCGACTGCCGGCTGCAGCTTGAGATGGCTCTGCGCACCATCGCAGCCGAGGGCGCGGGCATCCTGCTCTACGAACAGCAGGAAGGACGCGGCATCGGGTTGATGGCCAAGCTGAAAGCTTACGAGCTGCAGGACCGCGGTCTCGACACCGTGGAAGCCAATGTGGAGCTGGGCTTTGCAGCCGATTGCCGAGCCTACGAGCTGCCGGCCGAGGTGCTCAAGCTGCTCGGGGTTTCGGCAGTGAGGCTGATGACGAACAATCCTGAGAAGGTCGCTGCGCTGCAGGCCGCGGGCATCGACGTTACGGAGCGTGTTTCGGCCGAGGTGGAGGCGCAGGGCAGCTTCGAGCGCTATCTGCGCACCAAGCAGGAGAAGATGGGGCATATCCTGACCGCGCTTTCCGACGACACGATTCCCGACGCGCTGGTCGGTGAAGAATAGCGCGGGGAACGTGGTCGAAGGATTGCGGTCAGGGTTAGGCGGCCGAGGCTCGGGCTACCGGGCGTTTCATGGCGGAGGCTGCGCGATGCGCGGTCATTTCTTCGGCGTCAATGGGTAGCTCATCGCAAAACGGAGCGCGGGAGAGCCTCGCGTCTTCGCGCGCCAGCGGTTCAAAAAGACTGATGAGAGCGGAAACCTGGACAATGGTGAGGCGATCGACGAGGTCGTGCGCCTGCTGCCTGACGGGAGCGAATGTAGACTGCATGGCCGGGTCCTCTTAGCGGACATGGTGCGCCGGTCCGGGTAGCTTGTCAATAAGGGTTTCTCCCGGGATTTTCGCCTAACGCTTGGGAGCCATCAGTGCAAGCATCGGGAGCACGAAGCACAAAGAGTAGACGACTCCGAGGGTCCAATTGAGCCACCTTCTGCCCGAATGGTTGACCCAGTAGCACAGAAGCGCCGATAACAGCAGGGCTTGCGAGACGATCTCCAGGTAGCTTCGTATCTGCAGAGTGATCGGGGTCGTGGTGAAGATGAATCCTTCGAGCGACCCGGCAGGTGCCGCGAACGTGCCCAGGATGCCGATGCCGATCAATATCCACGCCATCCGCAGCCAACCATTTCGCTTTCCGAACAGGCTTTCGCGGAAGAGATAGAAGACGGAGGCAAAGAGGATGCCGCGAAATACCTGGAGCGCCGGCCCGAACAGGATCCAAGGACTGTTGAACGGGCGATACCCGGAATTCGGCTGGTTGAAGATCTCCTCGTAGTGGAGAAAGTGCGACGCGAGCGCGCCCATCAGAAAATAAGTGACTGTATGGGATACGACGGTCTTGACCGCCAGCGGCAGAAAGCGAGGCTGCGGGTATTCCATGGCTTACCTCACGCACAGATATGGAAACTGGCGCAAATTGTATCCGCTTGAGCGCGGGTAGCGCTGTGACGAGAAGCTGGAGTGTGCCTCCGGCTCTGAGGCACACTAATTTGCCGCCTATCGCGCGCGCCTGGTGGTTTTGTGGGTCGCGGTCCGGGCTTCGGCTCCGCGGACGGCGGAGAGGAAGGGGCGCGCCGCGGCGGGCGTGCGGACTTCGCCCAGCAGCGTTCTTCTGGTGGTGCCGCGAGCGCCGTACATTGCTTTCTGGGCGCCTGGATCCTCGCGCACCACCGCGCCGTCGAAGGTCATGCCCAGAAAGGCGCCCTTGGCATGCGAGTAGGTGAGGATCAGCGCTCTCAGCGACACGTCTGTGTTTTCCGACGAGTGGCGCCCCACCGGTCCCACGGCGGCTGAGGCATCTCTGCCGATTTCGAATTTGCTCGATAGCAGCTTCTGCATGCCCTGCGAGCCTCGGACCACCATCACCAGGTCTACAGCCTCCACGCCAAACTGCGTTCCCCAGCTGCCGCCGCCTATCTCGATGAATGTGGGTGCGCTCCAGCCTCTGGCGGTGCGGCAGGTGGCAACACCTTTGCCTTCCTCCGCGCCGAAAACGAATCCGCCCTTGACCATGTGGGGCACAACGGCGAGGCATCGCGCGTGCCGCAGGACGTGCGCGGGGATGCGCTCATCCGGTCCGCGCATAATCTCGTGCAGTGTCTGGGCCGCTTTATCGAGCCGGCTGACGTCCTTCTCGCGATCGGATTCAGCCCAGCACGCGGTGGCAACCGCCAGCATGAGGAATAGGGCCACAACTCGCATCAACGATTCCCTCTTTCTCTGTCCGTGCGCCGGCGTCACGGCCGATGCGCTGCAGACAGAACAAGAGGGTTAGATTCCGAATCGGAGGTTCGCATGCGAATCGATGTGGCTCTCCTGAGGTCCTCGCTGGTTCGAAAAAGGCCGGCATTTTGCTGAGCTGCAAACTATACCGGTTGAATCCGATTTGCTATAAACCACTGACTTTTTGACTACTTAAGAGGTTTACGAAAGAAACACGAAAAGCGAAACAAAAGAGAAGCAAGAAAAAATTCTGTTTAGTTTCTCTGACCCGTCTTGATTTTCGCGCCCGGATTTCTCCGGGAGTGAAGCTAAAGTAGCATGGCCGTGTCTTGGTGGATGTGATGGCGGATACGGTTCTGCTGGACGGGTTGAAGATGGAGCGATATATGGTGCCACCCGGCGCGATGAACGGGATACAGCTTCTATTCTCAGACGTCGTAACTTCTTAGAGCTTTTGACCGGGGCACCCGCCTGAATTGAATTGTCGTCTCCCGGGTCCGAGAATCCGGACCCGGGGCACCCCCCATCTGGGCTGGACCTTCATCCCCGTGGAACCTGGGCCACCCGCCCGACTCAGTTTGAGCGATGGGCCGCAGAACCACAGTATTCGCCGGAGGAAGCGGAGCGAGCGGCGGGGGCCGCGGCGCGCACGGCCGAGGAGATGCGCCGGCAGGGGGTGAGCGCGGTGGAGGCGCTGCGCGGGGCGCTTGCGGAGCTGAACAAGCGGGCGGGGGTGTGAGGGGCGAGACGGCCCGAAGCGCTACAGGAAGGGACAATAGTGGTGCGCGCAGCCCTCCCAGGTCTCCACAATCGGGAGACCTGGCGCACCCGATATGAGATGTGGACCACCCGCCTTGGCCACCGCCTCGAGGATTAGGCCACACGCCGGCGAAAGTTGTGGCGCGCGGTCGAAGCGCATGGTAACGTGTATTCCTTCCTGTATTGTTGTCGTGCCCTCTACGGAGGTCTGCCAAATGGAGACAAGGCTCCTCACTTCTCTGGGCAGGGTCGCGGGACTGGCTGGAATCTCCCTCGGCCTAGTACTGTTGATATTCAGGGATTTCCTGAAACAGAAGTTTCTCCCAAGCACAGGCTTGGAACAAGTGCAGGCCTACCATATCCTGCTGGCGTTCCTCGTTTTCACCTTCGGTATTGCCGCGATCGGGATCGTGGCTTGGATTATCGGGCGAACAGCACAACCTCATGATCCAGCTCCCTTCCGCGCGCTTGTAGTTCTCGTCGGCCTGACAATTGCCGTCCTGATCACGGCGTCTGCGGTCGGACTGGCCGGTACGCCGTCCTCAGCGCCGCAAGTCAGCGCTCCAGCTCAACCTCAAGCAGTGCAATACAAACCATTCGCAGATAAGGTTTCGCTAGGTGAAAGAGATGTCGCTACGACCCATGGACTGGTTCTGAAAACAATGTTCATTGGCATCGGAGACGAGGGACCGTGGGCGGACATCGCGGTCCAAGTCGGCGGGATAAGCCAGGCCGGTGGCAGATACAAGAAAGGCGATTCCATCGGCCTGTTTAGTGCCGACTGTAAATCCCTCACGGTTTTTGTTAAGGATATCGCTTTGATGAAGACTGCTCCAATTTCGGATGAACAATTACGCAAGATGGGGCCGTCTGCCGAAGCGCTTATTCAGCGCACCGCCACCCTCTTGGTCTCAGGAGAATGCAAGCCGGAGATCAGTGACGCGCCTGGAGCAGCTTCGCAGGTAGTAAACCCGGGCGCCACGCCCAGCGCGCGGCCGATTGCATCGTCGAAGAGTATGCAGAGTTCTGGACCGCTCGATCAAGCCAGACGCCATGTGGGCCAGCCGTCGGAGATACGAACATCCATCCGGTCGCCAAAACCGAGAGACACGGGGCACCCATACGAGATGTGGGCCACCCGCCGATCGTAACGCAACGCCCGCTCATCGCGATGAAGCTGCGATGAACGGACTCCCTACCATTTGTCAACGAGCCGGTGGAGACTCGACCGCCCGTCAGGGGGCCGAGGGGCCTCAGGCGGCTCGGTGTTGGAGGTCGTAGAGGGTGTTGTGGCGCAGCA
>Ga0134126_10004208_pt1 | contig 18014 bp, 13 predicted proteins | sample KB31752_FD_96881 | JGI IMG/M metagenome (GOLD analysis project Ga0134126, IMG submission 96881) | Terrestrial soil microbial communities with excess Nitrogen fertilizer from Kellogg Biological Station, Michigan, USA - KB3-175-2 | ecosystem: Environmental > Terrestrial > Soil > Unclassified ...
AGAAGCATTATTAAACCCACATTTTTTTCGCTTCTGTGAAATACTAAATAAGGAGAAAATAAAGGTGAGTTTGTTGTCAACGGGACTTACGCTTAAAAAAAATGCCTCGATGCTGGTAAATTATGTGAATGATATTATTGTTTCTCTTGATGGCGATGAAGAAACCCATGACAGGATCAGGAATATTCCCGGTGCATTCCAAAAAATGAAAGAAGGAATTGCAGCGATAAAAAGATTAAATCCCGATTTTAAAATTACCGGCCGAACTGTTATTCACCAATTGAATTTTAGAAAGTGGCTCACAATTACTGAGGCTGCAAAAGAAATCGGTTTGCAACAAATTAGCTTTTTACCGGCAGATGTTAGCAGTCATGCATTTAACCGTGAACTGATTTGGGACGAAAAACGTCAGCATGAAATTCTTTTATCAAAAAACGATTTGCCTGATCTTGAAGATATCATTGAGAGTTTATTGATCCATAAGTCACATGATTTTGAAAATAATTTTATTGCTGAATCACCGCAAAAGATCCGAAAAATTTATAGTTATTATGCAGCGTTTTATGGCTTGAATAATTTTCCCTATAAAAGATGCAATGCGCCATGGGTATCAACTGTGATCGAAGCCGATGGAAATGTCCGGCCCTGCTTTTTTCATGAAGCTTACGGAAATATTCATGAAAATACTTTAGATAAAATTTTAAATAGTAAACAGGCAATAAATTTCAGAAAAACATTGAATATAGATGTTGATACTACTTGCTTAAAGTGTGTTTGTTATTTGAATCTTTCACCAACCTCAATTGTTTAATATGTAAAAAGCTAATGCAACAACAAAAATTAATTATAGCGCCACTTAATTTTGTCCTTCCAGCCCTTCTTACGTTTTTTATTATTAGTGCTTTTGGAATCTATAACCACGAACTTTGGCTAGATGAAGCACAACACTTTTTAATTGCAAGAGATAGTAATTCTTTAACCGACTTATATTATAATATGGAGTATGATGGTCATGTTAGGTTATGGAATATATTGCTGTTTTTTATTACACACGATATTTCTATGAGTCCAATTTCCATGAAAGTGTTTCATTTAATGATCATATGTACTACAGTATTTATTTTTTTGAGATACGCCCCGTTTGATAATATCACAAAGCTGCTGATAATATCAGGTTATTTTTTTTTGTTTGAATATAATCTTATTAGTAGAAATTATTCTCTTGGAATATTATTCCTTTTTACTTCCTGCAAACTTCTTACGAAGGAGAATAAAAATTTATTATGGATTGGTTTACTTCTGATATTAATGTGCAATACTCATTTATTTTTTGTTTTTTCTGCATTAGCTCTTTTCATGTGTATACTATATGGTAGAATAAAACAAAGAAATCTCAACCTTCAGTTTTTTGTTTTTCTATTATTTTTTGTAATTGCAATATCAAGTGTTATCATTCAAATAAAAATTCCTTCTGACAATACTTATTTTCATCCAGAGCAGATAAGGTTCAACTCAATAAGTAATATTTCTTCTGCTTTTTATGGCCTTGCGAAAGGGTTTCTACCAGTTCCCATTTCAATAAAGGGCGATTTCTGGAATCATTTTATTTTTGACAAACTGTCTTCATATCTGAAGGTGATACTTGCTTTTATTTTATTCGTTTATCCCTGTTTGCTTCTTCGTAAAAGTAAAGTAGGACTGTTATTTTATGGTGTCTGCATCTTTTTATTATTAGTGTTTTTATTTATTGCTCAAATGTGGGCAAGCATATATTTTGGTATGTTTTTTATATTTTTTCTTACTGCTTCATGGCTTGCCGGCAATGAATCTGTAAATGTTTTTTCAATTGAAAAGCTTCGTGAAGGGAAATTAAGGGGAAAAGTATTTTACGGGTTTTTTTATTTTCTGCTTGTATGTCATCTATTTTCCGGGATATATGCATATGGGAGTGACGTTGTAAGGCCATTTACGGAGGCGAAAAATGCAACACAATACCTGGAGTCACATCATTTAGATAAAAAAATAATTATCGTTGACGGATACGGATCTGGCCCTCCGTTGAGCGCGTACATTGGGAAAAAAGTTTTTTATCTGAATATAGACAAACAAGGTAGTTTTTGCTATTGGAAAAAATCTTATTTTAAAGTTCCTCCAGAACTTTTGTCTAACGAACTGACTCAATCATCTTATGTTGCTTCCCAAACTGATTTTTTGCTTGTGTCGGATAGGGAAGTTTCTGTAAACCAAATTAGAGACAATAATTGTGTGTTTGAATTCGTGGAATTGGCCAAGTTTACAAACGGAATTTTAAAACCTGATTATTTTATTTATAAGGTTACAAAAAAAATACTCTTTAATTGCAGCTAAAATGAAATAAATGCGCAGCATACTTTTTTCACATTCCTATTTTATGCAATACGACCCAAAGCAATGGTCGATAGGACGTCCCTATGCACCTTTGGGCACTTTATATGCTGCATCACTTATGCGACAAAATGGTTACGAGGTCGCATTATTTGATACGATGTTTTCTGAATATCCGGAAGAGGTGATTTCCGTTCTTGATAAAATGAAACCGGATTTCTTCGTGGTTTATGACGACGGATTTAATTACCTCACGAAGATGTGTTTGACCAACATGAGAGAGGCGGCTTTCCGGATGATTCATCTTGCGAAAGAAAGAGGTTGTACTGTTATCGTGTCAAGTTCTGATTCCAGCGACCGATACGAGATGTACCTGAACGAAGGCGCAGATTTTGTTTTGATCGGTGAAGCGGAAATTACTTTATTAAAACTGGTTAATTCAATTCAGAGGAATGATGATTTTTCAACTATTGAGGGAATTACTTTTAAAAAAAATAATTCAATTATTAAAACTACAAAACGAAATGTAATAAAGGATCTTGACACGCTTCCATTTCCTGCGTGGGACTTGATCGATATGGAACCGTACCGGCAAGCGTGGATGAAACATGCCGGTTATTTTTCGATGAATATCGGCACAACAAGAGGCTGTCCTTTTAAGTGTAATTGGTGTGCGAAACCGATCTATGGAAACAGGTACAATACGCGTTCGCCTGAAAATGTAGTAAACGAACTTATAATGCTAAAAGCTAAATTCAATTTTGATCACATCTGGTTTTGTGATGACATATTTGGTCTGAAACCGGGATGGGTAAAGGAGTTTGCGAATTTAATTGAAAAAGAAAAGCTGTCCTTTAAATTCAAGATGCAGGGAAGAGTTGATTTGTTATTAAAAGAAAATATGATCAAAGATCTGGCCAGAGCAGGCTGCGATAATATTTGGATGGGTGCAGAAAGCGGATCACAAAAAATTCTGGATGCGATGGATAAAGGAACGAAAGTGGAACAGATTTATGAAGCCACACGCTTATTAAAAAAGAACGGCATCAAGCCTTCATTTTTTATTCAATTTGGTTATCCGGGAGAAACCTATGAAGACATTAAAAAAACCATTTCGATGATCAATCAATTATTACCTTTTGAAATTGGTATTTCTGTTTCTTATCCGTTGCCAGGAACAGTTTTTTTTGAAAAAGTAAAATCAGAATTGAAAGAGAAAACGAACTGGACGGATTCGGATGAAATGGCTTTAATGTTTCACAATAATTATCAACCCGCTTTTTATAAACAGCTTCATACTTATGTTCATAAAAGTTACCGAAAGCATTTGTCGTTTGAAAATTTTAAGCAACTTTTTTCTGATCCTTTTAAGATCAATTATTTGACATTAAAGAAAGCGTTGTCCGGCATTTATTATGTTCCTTCAGCGTTTTTTGAGAAAATAAAATTATTGCAACTTCAAAAATGAACATAAAGACTGTTGATATTAATCTGAATGAAAGCCTTGCTGCTGCTGCATTTACACAGCAGGCAAACAAATTTGATGAATTATATTCCTGCAATACGATTATGAATTATAAAAGAAAAAGAGTAAGAGATCATCTTTCAAAATTTATTGTTCCGGAGCAAAATATATTAGAATTGAACAGTGGCACCGGCGAGGATGCCATCTGGCTGGCCCAGCGAAACTGTAATGTTCTTGCAACCGATATTTCCGTTGGAATGATTGAAGTTCTACGCCAAAAAGTAAAAGATGTGCGTTTGGAGAAATTAATAAACAGTGAGATTTGTTCATTTACTGCATTAAAAAAACTAAAGAATCCAGGACCATATGATTTGATCTTTTCAAATTTCGCAGGCTTAAACTGCACCGGTGAATTAGATAAAGTACTTACCTCTTTTACCACACTACTAAAACCAAAAGGAATAGTGACGCTGGTGATTCTTCCAAAATTTTGTTTGTGGGAATTCTTATTGATCTTTAAAGGAAAGTTGAAAACCGCTACACGACGGCTTTATAGTAAAAAAGGTGTGAGCGCGAGAGTAGAACAAACGCATTTTACATGTTGGTATTATAATCCTTCATATGTCATTAAACATCTAAAGAAAGATTTCGATCTCTTGGGTATTGAAGGGCTTTGTACGATTGTCCCTCCGTCTTATATTGAGAATTTTCCAGAGAAATTTCCCAAACTTTTTTCTAGTCTTTGTAAAATTGAGAATGCGTTGAAAAATAAGTGGCCCTGGAAATACATTGGTGATTACTATATCATTTCTCTTCAAAAGAAATAATCTATTACTGTTTCAATTTCAATGAGCTCATAAGAACTCAGCAATTGATTCACACGTAATTCGTATTCATTTATAATTTTTAATTGAAAAATATCAGGATTGGGTTTTGAAAAATGAGGACCTACTATCATTGATATCCGTTCCCCATGATTGTTCAATTTATTTCGCTCGGTCTTCTTTTTCCAGCGTTTATCGGTTACCTTCATCAGCCATTTCTCAATCACATCTCCAAACTTTGAGTGAAATATTTTTTCAATAACCCTTTGAAGTTTTATTTTTTCTATCCCATCGTCAACAACAGATATTTTTTGCTCAGGAAAATAATTTTTTGTCCATGAGTTAGCATCGATAAATCTTTTGAAGTATTCTTTTCCCTGCATTGGTTTGAGAGTAACAATTTCCATTGCTGTAAAAATATTTTTTTCAACAATCTCCATTCCTTTTTCATCTACATAATAGTTCATGCAAAACCAGTGTTGCTTTCCGGCCAAATAACTAAGTTTTTTAAAAAGATGCATAAAAGTTCGTGCGATCCATAAACGATCCGCTTCTGTGATAATAAAAAAATCAATATCAGATTTTTTATCCGCAAAATCTTTTGACAAAGAACCTGACACACAAACGCTTTTTACAAATGGAAAGCCACCTAAAAATTTTGCAATCCTCCTTGCAATTTTTAATTGATGTGCCGCTCGCTTATTTCCTTCAATTCTTCTGCTGGCAATACTTTCAAGATTTTGCAATGAATAGAATCGATTGATTTTGAAAATCAATTTTTCTTGCAATAAATTTTTTAGAGATTCATCAAAAGCAGATTTGCTGTTTTTTTCCGGAAGAAACTGAATGATTTCTTCAGCAGTCAAGGGGTAATTAAAAATATCAAAATACGCCAATGTTTTTAATATGTTTTGACAGAGGTTTTTCAATGAATTGAATTAAGAGCGGTGACTAATGAATTTTTGTTTTCCTTTTTTATGCGCTGCAATTTTTGATATTTTAGAAAGGATAAGTGTGCATTTTGTATCGCGATGACCCAGCCATAATATCCATCTAAAAATCCAAGCCTTAAAAAATAGCCATTGATAAAAGACCATAAAGGACTCAGGATAATTTTAGACCAATGTTTCTTTTTCCCGGAATCAAAAATTGCCTGTGCAGCAATGGAACTCATTCTTTCATTTCTTTCCAAATGTTCTTCGATAGTATTGAATGTGTAATGAAGAATGTCGCCTTTTAAAAATTGCACTTTATTATCTTCACACAATACAATTTTATCGTGAGGATTCATTCCTCCCCAGGTTGCAATGCGCTTGTCAAATAGCCGGATTTTTCTGTCCGGATACCACAATCCATGTTTGATGAAACGGCCACAATAATGGTTATAGCGATTCATCGAATAAGCCTTGAATTGAAAATCTTTCTTTGCTTTTAAGATTGCTGCTATTAATTCGGGACTAAGCGCTTCATCAGCGTCTAGGCTCAGAACATAATCATACTTTGTTAATTTCAGAGCACGGTTTTTTTGTTCTTTATATCCTGCAAACATTTCCTGTTTTACAATTGCTCCGCGTTCTTTTGCAATCGAAACAGTATTGTCGGAAGAGAATGAGTCCAGGACGATTATTTCGTCAGCCACATACCAAAGAGAATCAATGCAGCGGCCGATGTTTGCTTCTTCATTCAAGGTAATAATTACTGCTGATAAGGGTTGCATGTTGCAAAAAAATAGTCTACAATTAAATCGGAATAAAATAAACGGAGGTTGCTTTTTTAACCCAAACCTTTTTCCATATTTATTTTTTCTTTGAAACCAGTTATTAAGAATACAGAGAGAAAGAAACTGTAAAAGAAGATGCCTTTGTTTACATCAAGGATATTTTCAGAAATAGAAACAACTGATATTAAAATCAAAAATGATAAAAATAAAAACTCTTTCCTTTTTATCGCCTTTGAAAATGAAAAATAAAGGACGTATAAATAAATAAGCAAGCCAATGATCCCCGCTTTGATCAAAAAACTGAAATACTGGTTATGTGCATTTAATTCAACCAGGTAAGAACGATAAAACTTGTTTTCAAAATATTTCTTTTTCAAAAGATATTTTTCAGATCCGCCGCCATGACCAACGATTGGAGAACGTGAGATTAACTGCAATTCAAGGTCCCATCTTTTCATCCGGGTTTCAGTCAGGTCGGGCGTTACAGCATTTTTATTAAGATCGTCTTTGAGGTCGCTGATGTATCTTTTTTTAAGCGCATTGATGTTTGTAATCGCGAAAAAAAGAAAGAATAATCCCAGCAATGAAGCGATAGAATATTGCCATCTTTTTTTACCATGCAATAGCAGAGCCGGCACTGCAATTAGAATGATGATGCAAGTGGCAATGACAACAGAGCGTGAGGAAAGCTGTATCAATCCTGCAAAAAGAATCATTATCAATATAATATATTTTCCATTCTTAAGTTCTGGTTTTTGAAAAAAAAGATAAAGCAATGTGCTCATCGAAAGTGCTGCATACATTGATAAATAAGTAGGGTGTAAATCAATCGGCGAAGAAAAATTTTGATTGAGAAACGCTTTGCTGAAAATCGTTGACCACGAATAATGATAATAATGAATTACCCTGAATGCATGGAAATATAAATAAACAATGGTGATGGTGCAGGTGAAAGCAAAGATTTTGAGTAATGAAATTTTGTACTTTTCTAAGTCTAAATTGGTTAGCGAAAGACAGAGCGGAAACAATAAAATAGCCAGTTGATGATCGGTTTCTTTGAATCCTTCTGCAACATAATTGCTGTAACTAATGGTAAATAAACTCAGGAAAAATATAGAAGCGATGATCCAAATCACTTTATTTTTCAGGGCCCGCAGATTTTTTTTTCTAACATGAATCAATGTATGGATCACAAAACAGCTGAGTAAGATTTCACTAAAAAAATGTTGAAATGGCAATGCAATGAGGAAACAACTGATCAGAAAGTAGCTGATCTTATTTTCCAATGTATCATTTATAAAAAATAACTGTTTCATTTCTGATGCTTGTAAAAACATTCAATTATAAAATCGTTGTATTGCTCAATGATGCTTGCCCAGTTGTATTTCCTTTCTATTTTTAATAGATTATTTTGAACCATTTGTTCTTCTTTTTTATCGCGTTTCACAGATTCAATTAGTTGCTCCACATCTTTTGAAGATTGAAAATAATAGGCATCTTTTTGCAAAACTGAAAGATTGAATTCGTTTTGATGCGCTGCAATCAATGAACTGCTTCCCATCGCTTCCAACAAAGAGGGATTTGTGCCGCCAACGCTGTGTCCATGAAAATACAGGCTTGAAAAATATTTCAAAGTATGTGTGATTGAGGTATCATAAATTGCTCCTGCAAAAAGAATCCGTTTATCTGATTCAAATTTCTTTTGAATTTTTTGCCCGAAGGAATTGTTTGTGTTTCCAATCACAAGGAATTTTTTATCAGACGAACTTTTATTAAAACCATCGAGGATTGTTTCGATATTATTTTCGGGTTCCATCCGAGCCATCAACAAAAAATATTCCTTCTTGCAAATATGATAATATGAAAGCAATGAATTATTGTCGAGGTAACTGATCTCGCTGCCGTATGGAATGTATTTGCATTGAATGTTGTACTTTTTTTGCAAATAGTTTTGGATCACAATTGAATCAGCAATGTAGAAATGACTATACTTTACTGCCCACTTTTCCGCCTGCTTCAAAAACAGTCGGGTCATGTGATTGTACTTACTTCTTTTCCATTCAAGCCCATCCATGTTAGAAACGATGACTGGTTTTTTTGGAAAAAATCTTCCCCACACAGAACTGCTTGTGTAACCTAAAAACAGCAACACATCGAAGCTTTGCTTTCTTGCATGTTGAATGCAATTCCAATCATAAATGAATTGACCGGCGGTTCCAATTTTGTATTCCGGATCATAGCAATGTTTTATTTCAACACCGTGAAAATCTTTTTGCTGATAAGGATGATTGTGGGAATTATATACGGTCACATCATGGCCTTTATTCACCAATCCGACCGAAATACATTCAGCCATTTTTTCAAACCCTCCATAAAAATTCGGGATACCACGGCAACCAATTATTCCAATTTTGAGTTTCATTTTAAAAAGATTTTTTTATAAGCGCCAAAAGTTTTTTCTGCTGCATTTTTCCAGGTGTAGTTGGCGAATATTTTCTCCCGGAAATTTTTGTTAACATTCTCTTTACTTGCTTTTTCGATTGCTTCACGAATAGAAACCGGAGAGGAAGGATCACAATAAAATGCATGGCCGTTGCAATATTCAGAAGCATAACCACGGTTGGTAATTACAACGTTACATCCTAAAGAAGCCGCTTCTAACGTAGAAAGACCACATGTTTCAAACCAACTGGGTAGAATATGAACTTTTGCTTTCTGGTAATATTGAATCAATTCCTGTTGCGGCAAATGATCAATGAAATGGATATTCTGTGAAGCAATTTTTTTACATTTTTTATAATAATCAGTTTGGTTGATTGAGGCATTTCCAATGATACAAAGTTGAAATTTTGAGTCATTGACTGCTTTGATGAGGTTCAGTTGATTCTTTAATCCTTCAATTCGTGCCACTGACAAAATAAGATTCGGGTCTTTTTCTTTGTTTACTGTTGATGAAAATAAATCAGTATCAATCCCATTTGGAATAACGGAAAAAGGAGGCGACAGAGAATACAGGTGAACCAGTTTGCGGTACTCCATCTCAGAATTTGGCAGTACCATGGCGGTTTTCAGAAGAATATATTTTAAACTGTGATCATGGCCTTTTAATAAATAGGAAAATGATTTTATTTTTTCCTGGCCTTTTATAAATCGTGCAATTGATTTGAAATATTCAATTTGTGCAGACGATAAATAGCGAAATATTTTCCCGGAGATTCCTTTGCGGTATTGCTGATCGAATTCTGAATAATCAATTAGTAAAGGGGTCACAACAAAAGGAGTCTTTGATTTTTTAATGTGAAACAGAATATCTGCTGGCCTTGTCAAATTGAAAAAATGCAGCAAGTCATATTCGTCATAATTGATTTTTTCATTTGTTAGCCTCATATCAACATCTACGTTCCAATCCTTTAAATGACATGCTGTTTCCTGCATCTGTATTGTGTCTCCGCCTTTTGCAGTGAATAATGATGACCGTGATATGAATGCTACTTTCATCATTACAATAGATTTTTTGATTTGATCTGGTACAGCCAATTGATTAAAACCGGTGGAAAAAAACTAAGCACATAAAGCAGGTAATTATCCCAGCGATAAGGATAACTTCTGATCGCTTTTGAAAAAAGTGGCCTTGCTTTCTCTGGTTGACGATTGTCCAATAAAAACTTTTTGCCACACAAAGCATAATAAGATCCTTCTTTGATATTTCTAAGATCCTGGCTCTGAATAATGTTGAATAAATGAGATCCTTCCTGTTCGGTAATCTTTCCTTTTGCGATGATCTCGTGTTTCATTTTTCTAAAAATCCGGCCGCGCCATCTTTCATCAATGGTCACAGACGCCGGATTGAAACGAACCCTAATTAATTGTTCCGGAAGATTATAAAACTTTCCATGTTTCAATAATTGTATCCAAAGAAAATAATCTTCAAAATTGTGTGCGTGTTCAGAATAGCCACCAGACTTGATTACAGCATTTTTTCGGTACATCACAGACGAGTGAATAAAAGGACAGAATGAATAAATCTTTTGAAGGATTTCCTCGTGTGAGTGGCCGATGCATTTAAAATCAAAAAGATGTTGGCCATCTTCTGAAATATATTCTGCATCACAACCGATGGTGATGTAACCGGCATTCGTGTCTAAAAATGAAACTTGCTTTGCCAGCCTTTGAGGAAAACAAATATCATCTGCATCAAATCTTGCAATGTAAATGGAACTGGCTTTTGATAAACCTTTATTTAACGCAGCAGCAATTCCTTTATGAGATTGATTGATCAAAAAGATTCTTTCATCGTGAAATGAATGAACAATTTTCTCTGTGTCATCAGTAGAACCATCATTAATGATGAGTAACTGAAAGTCAGTGAAAGTCTGTTCTAACACAGATTTGATCGCTTCAGCAATATATTTTCCTGCATTGTATGCAGGCATCAGGACGGTCACTTTTGCTGTTGTTTTCTTTGTCATTTTTCTGCCTCCTCTTTCATATTTAAAAACAACAACAATTCAAAAAACACCACAATTGATAATTGTTCAAACCAATAATCCACAAAAAAAATTCCTGATAAAAAGAGGATTAATGGAATTCCATAAGTGAGCTTTTTAAAATTCTTTAGGAAAAATCCCAAATAGAAAATGAAGAATGCGCATAAACCTAATAAGCCATATTCACTTAAAAGCTGATCGTACACGGAGTTTGGATTGTTGGCAATTGAATGAAAGCCGTCTGGTTTTGTAAAATAACTTAGATACAGGTCAAGGTGGTTTTTGAGAAATGGTTCATTGATGTAAATAAATTGTTGCGGATAACCGCCTGCTATATTGAGCCCTGTTGTTTTCAAAGCAAGCTTTGAAGAAAAATTTCCGGTACCGGTTCCGAATATGATTTTAAGAGGATGTTGCTTAAAAAAATCAAGCGTTTGTTTGTAAGCAATGATTTTGCCCGGAAGCTTTGGTTGATAATTTTCATTTGTCGATAATTTTAACTCCTTTGAATGCAACTGAATAAATTGCTTCATTTTGTCTTCAACCGGTGTAACAATTGATTTGTGTTGATAAGGAGCAGAATTAATATCTGCAGTTGGGATTTCAATTTTTTGAATGAAAGAAACAGAATGGACGATTATCTTATTTTCCTTCTCATTGCGCAAACGGTACAAACTATCCAGATAAAGCGTTGCTATTTTTTCATTTCGTTCTTCCGCTGTTAAAGTGCTGTCTGGCCTCAGTGTTATTGGTAAAAGATTTTCAACCGAAGTTTTTGTCTCCCCAGGACTAATAATGTTTCCAATATAGTTGCTTACATAATTATTATTCTGTGGCGAAACCTTTGCGAGAAAAATTACCAGCAGCAGTAAACAAACAAATACAAGGCTTTTTTGATCGCGGTCTGTTTTGAAAATAAACATCAACAATAAAACAGCAGCCAAAAGAAAATTAGTAATGTTGCTTCCTGTCATCAACAAAATGATCATGCAAAGCATCATCATTTTTACATTCTTTTTTGAAAGAAAATAGATGACTCCAAAGCCGTTCAACACTGCATTTGTAGTCGATGTGTCAAAAGAAATTCCACGGATATAATCGCCGGTTCCGATGAAATATTTTTGATATTCTCCCTGGTACAGGTATGGATTGATGGCACCGGTTTTAATAACAATGATAATATAAGTTGAAATTGAAATCAATGCATTTAAAAGAAAAAAAGCAATGATTGTACGGTGAATAACAGCCTCAGAGTTTTGCTCAACGCATAACTTTACCTGGTGCATTGCAAGAATGCAAAGCGCCCAAAAAAACATTCCTGTAAAAAAAGCGATGGTATAATTAATGTTCGTAAATCCTGCCGTCAGAAGCCAGTTGCAGATTCCAATTCCGATAATAATTAAGTAAAAAGCGGGAAGCCTTGAATTCCTGACTTTGAAATCAAATTTCAAATTGAATTGCATTAAATATATGAATGCAATCGCCGCAACTTTTACAATCAGCTTTACATTTAAAAATAGTATCATGAAAAGCAAAAGCTTCCAGTCAATAATTTTAAATCGATCTTGAATTTTAGAAAAATATATTCTCTGTCGCAACCTGTGAATGATTTTATTTTGAATCAAAAAATTTCCGGACAGCCGAATCTTTGAATTTCTAAACGAAGAATTTTTTGTGATGGTTGCTATGTAAAAGCTGTAATTATTTTCATAATCTCCCCGTTTTTCCTTGCTATCAATATTGTAGTTCTGACGGAATTACTACGATTATGGTTTGCTACCTGAAAGCGAATAACAACCGAATGAGATCGGGCAAACAATGGTGCCGGTCATGTTATGTATTGACTGGGAAATGACAAAAGCAGATTTGGGAGGAGTTAAAAGAAGAAATAAGGTATAATTGATATAATTTAATCTATTTAAACCCGCTGCTTTAATGAAATAAGAATTTGAATTCTTTGTTGTTTTACTCAATAAAAATCATCTAAACGCTTGCACTACCTCACTTTCAGCGCTGCTTAATAAGTTGTGAATAACCTGCATGCAGCGAAAAGCTGTGTAAAATTGCCTTTATATTGTTAATAAAAACTTAACCTCGATTAGAGTAATTTTTACTTTCTTTGCGGCTCAAAAAAAAACACTAAAACCAGAATTTATGAATCTAAAGAGAATTCTACCATTATTAATTGCTGCTTTTTTGTTCCCTTTTGCAATGAATGCACAGGTAACAACTAGTAGTATTACCGGCTTCGTAAAGTCGGACAACGGTGAACCACTGGAAGGTGCTACAGTTACTGCTGTTCATGTTCCTTCAGGTACCAAATATGTGACGCTTACCAAAAAAGACGGCAACTTCACTTTACCAAACACGAGGATTGGCGGCCCTTTCACTATAACAGTGGAATATGTAGGGTACCAACCAACAAAATTAGAAGGTATTACATTAAGCCTCGGTGAACCTTATGTTGCCGACGTAACTTTATCTCAGAAAGCAAATGTATTGACGGAAGTAACTATTGCAGCTTCAAGAAGGCCAACCGTAGTAAAAACCGGCGCCAGCACTATTTTTAATGCAAGACAGATTGCAGATCTGCCGTCATTGAGCAGGAGCGTAACTGATTTTACACGCCTTACTCCTCAGGCAAACGGAAATAATTTTGCAGGAAGAGACGGAAGATTTAATAATTTACAGGTCGATGGTGCTAATTTGAACAACAACTTTGGTTTAAGTACCGATCCACTACCTGGTGGCGGTGCAAGCCCTATTTCAATCGAAGCCTTTGATGAAATTTCTGTAAATATCGCTCCCTATGATGTAAGACAATCCGGATTTACAGGTGCTGGATTGAATATTCTTACCAAAAGCGGAACAAATACATTTCATGGATCAGCTTACGGATATTATCGTGACCAAAGCTTTAACGGAACTCACGCAGGAAAAGTGGATGTAACAGCTCCGACACAAAAAAACAAGGTTTATGGTGCTACACTTGGTGGCCCGATTATCAAAAACAAGTTGTTTTTCTTTCTAAATGCAGAATGGGAAAATTCCGCAGTTCCAAACTCTAATATTTATGTACCAAAAGGCTCAACTGCTTCCGGAACACCTTCCGCAGCGCCGGTGGATTCTTTGAATAAATTCAGAGATGTGTTGAAATCCAAATATGGATACGATGCTGGCGTTTATGACAATCGTCCAAATTTTGTTACTAAAAACCGTAAGCTTTTGGCGAAAATAAACTGGAACATCAGCGAAAAACATAAATTGGTTTTGAAATACTCTGATTTTAAAGGATCTGATAATTCTCCGCTTAATTCCAGCAGTGTACCAAACAGTGGAGTAGGTGGATTCATCATAACGGACCCGGTAAATGGTATTTCTTTAAAATCTCAGTCACGGCTTCCAAATAATCGCAACAGTGCCGAATCTATTGGATTTTCCAATTCGGATTATGGTACAGACCACGTTGTACAATCAGGAACCCTGGAATTGAACAGTAACTTCAACAGCAGAGTTTCTAACCAGTTGTTATTTGCTTATACGCACGTTAACGATACGAGGTTTAGCCAGGGTGGAATCTTCCCGACAATTGAAATTTTCAATGCCGACAGTTCAGTTGCTGGGGTAACAGGAGGTAGGAATTATATGAGCGCTGGTACAGATCCTTTTACAAGGAACAATGAGGTAATTAACAACATCGCCACCGTAACTGATAACTTCACTTATTTTGCGGGCAAACATACTCTTACTTTTGGAGGCACTTATGAATATCAAAAAGTAGGAAATGCGTTTATGGGTGGTTCTGAAAGTTATTATATTTATAATACTTTGAATGATTTCGTTACCGATGCAACACCGGCATATTTCTCTTATACTTATTCATTAGTTCCGGGACAACCAAAAGTCTTTTCTGCTGATTTAAAATTGGGTCAGTTGGGAATTTATGCACAGGACGAATTGAACCTGAATCCTAATTTTAAATTAACTTTCGGTATCAGGGGCGACGTTCCTACGTACCTTCAACAGCCGATAGAAAATCCGGCAATTACTGCTCTTCAATTTCCTGATGAAGATGGAAATATGCAGCATTATTCTACTGGCAAATGGCCAAAAGCAACTGTTCTTTTATCCCCACGTGTAGGTTTCAGATGGAAAGTGCCAAATGAGAAAGGCCTTGTATTGCGCGGCGGAACAGGGGTTTTCACTGGTAAAATTCCTTTTGTTTTCTTAACGAATATGCCAAGTAACAGTGGCGTTTACCAAAACGGCACGGTCCTCAGAACTCCCGCACAGCTTGCTGGTATTACATTCAACCCTAATCCGGACGCCTATCTTTCTAAATTCCCATCAACAGTTACTGCAACCGCTCCGGGAAGTTTTGTATTGATAGATCCTGATTTTAAATTTCCACAGGTTTTCAGAACCAATTTAGGAATTGATAAGCAATTGGGAAATGGATTTGCAGCTACCATAGACATCCTTTATACCAAGGATCTGAACGCAGTGAAAATGCGTAATGCCAACCTGATAGCTCCGACAGAAACATTAACCGGTGCCGATAACAGGCCTTATTATCCTGCTTCACAAACCGGAGCTGCCAAATTCGTTAATCCTTCGGTAGGTAGTGTGATCATTTTGGAAAATACCAAGAAAGGTTATTCATTCGCCTCAACCGCGCAGCTTTCTAAGTCTTTCTCTAATGGATTTTTTGGTTCATTAGCTTACACTTACACACTCGCAACTGAAGTGAGTTCAAACCCGGGTTCACAGGCAACTTCTGCATGGCAATCAATCATCAACAGGGGAACTCCAAATGATATAGAATTATATAATTCTGCTTATTCTATTCCTCATAGAATTGTGGGAAATGCTTCTTACAGGTTTGAGTACGCAAATCACCTCGCTACTACCATTTCATTGTATTATGAAGGTGCAAACCAGGCACGGTACAGTTACATTGTAGGTGGCGATTTGAATAATGATGGTAACAATGCATCTGACCTGATGTTCATTTATGCGAAAGGCTCTGATGTACCTTTTGTACCATTCTTAAATAAAGATGGTTCAGTTAAATATACTGTTGCGCAGCAGCAGGCTGCTTATGATGAATTTGTAAGCAATTCTCCTTATCTGAGCAAACACAAAGGACAATATGCTGAAAGAAACTCAGCTTTAACTCCGTGGTACAATCGTGTTGATGCGCGTCTTTTACAGGATTTTTATGTAAAAACAGGAAATACAACGCATACGCTTGAACTTAGCCTGGACATCATAAACCTCCCAAATATGATTAGCAGGGATTGGGGTATTCATGATCTTTACACAATCAACAACCCACTTTCCTTAAAGGCAGTTACCTCGGGAGCTCCAACGTATACACTTGCTGAATATAACGGAGCTTTAGCAACGGATCCTTTTGTAAAAGTAAAATCATCCTCTACTACATGGGGAATGCAACTTGGCTTAAGGTATAAGTTCTAATTCATTTCATTCTTTGATAAAACCAAACGCCCCGATATTTTCGGGGCGTTTTGGTTTAAAATACAAATTCGCGTTATTTCTTGCTTTGCAGAAAATGTTTAGAATTATTCAGAATGTTTGTTAGCAAGATACAAATTTTCGCACCTTTAAGTTTTGACTAAAACATTTTGAAAGGAACCAATTATGAGCCAAAAACATAGTCATTGTTATTTTTTTCGCCCATTTACATTTTCCCTTTTGGTTGAAAAAGGTGCTTTTTACTAATTGTCATTTAAGAAAAAATCAAAACTATCGCCCCTCAATCCGAGACGCATTGCTTCCAGCGGGATTATTTCTTTAGGCAAAATGTTTCCAAGATTGGCATTGCAACCAAGAAGTTTTATAAAGTACAATTGCTGATCTTTTTCAGGTGCTTCCCAGATTATTTTTTCAGAAGGAATTTTCGTCAATATTTCCTGGACAAGCCCTTCCCGAACCTCGCCATCATTCCTGTATAAACCTACATTACCTGTTTCCTTCGCTTCAGCTATGACATACCTGGAACCGGCATCCAGCTCGGTTTTCATCAATTCTATCCATTTGTATGGCGGCGTCACTTTTACTTTATCCTTATCCTGCGATCCGATTTCGCTGATCACGGTGCCCCTTGATGAAAGCGTACGAATATATTCACACTTTTTTTCGTGGGTAATATTTATATCTCCATCAGATACTTCTGTAAAAGAGATCTCAAAATGATCGAGCATTTTAATGTAATCATTAAACTGATTGCGAATAATAAACGCTTCAAACAAAAGCCCACCAAAGAACACAGGGATATTGTGTGACTTATAAATTTGGATCTTTTCGCGCAGCAAAGGAGTAACGATTGCTGTGCCGAATGCAAGTTTTACCATATCAATATGCGACGCAGCCACTGATAACATATTTTCTGTTTCCGCGAGGTTCAAACCTCTGTCGCTGATCATTGTGATACCAAAATCCCTTGGTTGAGGTGTCCGTTCCGGTATTTTAGAAAGATTGAAATTCATAAAGGAATTTTTTTATTAAGAAAGATTTTTTGGGTTTTATTGTTTAAGCAACTGAACATACGATGATGTATTGTAATCGTCCATTCCGATGTTTGATTTGATCAATTCACCTTTTTCGTCAAAAATAAAGGTAGCAGGAATCCCATTGATGTTAAACAACGAAGGCAAATTTTCTGCAGGGTAATAAATGGGCAATTGCATGTGTTTTGTTTTTGCAAAGCGTTTTGCTGAATTGAAATTGTCGTCCAGCGACAACATCACAAAAGCCACTTTATCCTTGTCGGTTTTTTTGTAAAGTTTTTCAATTGATGGGATTTCTGCCCTGCAAGGTGGGCACCAGGTTGCCCAAAGGTTTACAAAAATTTTTTTTCCTTTTAAATCCTCAAGATTTAGGATGCTGCCATCTGCTGCCTGTAATTTAAAGGATGGTAGGCTGTTAGATTGAGTCTTATAAGCTGCCTGCACAGCTTCGGTATTTTCAATTTTCGCGGAACCTTTTTTATCGCTTGTATTGTTACACGCGGTAAAAGTCACCAGCGCTAAAATTATCATTGAGATTATTTTGATTTTCATATTTTTTAATAATTTGTCTTTTTTAAATTTAATTATTGATTTTTTTACTTGAAGATTGAACCTTCAATC
>Ga0134126_10004210_pt1 | contig 18007 bp, 14 predicted proteins | sample KB31752_FD_96881 | JGI IMG/M metagenome (GOLD analysis project Ga0134126, IMG submission 96881) | Terrestrial soil microbial communities with excess Nitrogen fertilizer from Kellogg Biological Station, Michigan, USA - KB3-175-2 | ecosystem: Environmental > Terrestrial > Soil > Unclassified ...
CCCGAAAATTATCATCACACACGGCGGGGCAACGTTGGCTTCCGGTTCTGGTGAGGTGCTAGCCATCTTTACTTTTGACCTGAGCGCGGCTCGAGGTGACCACCAAATTTCTTGCGCATGGCCGAAAGAATTTTTTCCGCGAACGTATGTTCCTGACGCGATCGAAAGCGCGTGTAGAGTGCGGCGCTTAAAACTTCGGCGGGCACAGCTTCTTCCAGCGCGGCTTGAATCGTCCAGCGCCCTTCGCCTGAATCCTGAACAAAGCCGGTGTAATTCTTCAGCTCAGGATCTTCAATCAGGGCGATCGCGGTTAGATCGAGTAACCAGGACGAGATGACGCTGCCGCGGCGCCATACTTCAGCGATGTCCGCGACGTTCAGATCGTAGCGAATATCTTCAGGCAGTTGATCGGACTTGGCATTGTGAAAGATGTCGAAGCCTTCGGCGTACGCTTGCATCAGTCCGTATTCGATTCCGTTGTGCACCATCTTCACGAAGTGACCCGCGCCGGAAGGCCCGCAATACAAATAGCCATCTTCAACTGTGCCTGCGATGTTTTCGCGGCCCGGGGTGCGCGTAATGTTCCCGCGACCCGGCGCCAGAGTTTTGCCAATTGGATCGAGATGCGCGACCACTTCTTGCGGCCCGCCAATCATCATGCAGTAGCCGCGCTCCAGTCCCCACACACCGCCGCTAGTGCCGACATCGACGTAATTGATCCCGTTTTCCCGCAGCCCTTTGGCGCGCCGGACGTCGTCTTTGAAATATGAATTGCCGCCATCGATGATGATGTCGCCCGCTTCAAGATGCGCGCCGAGATCATTGACGGTTTTTTCCGTGGCTTCGCCGGCGGGAACCATGATCCAGACGACGCGCGGCTTGTTGAGCTTCCCGATCAGATCCTCAAGCGAGGCCGCGCCGGTCGCGCCTTCGCCGGCGAGTTCCTGAACGCTGGCGGCATTCATGTCCCAAACGACTCCTTCATGGCCGCCGCGCAGCAGGCGGCGCACCATGTTGGCGCCCATCCGTCCCAGACCAATCATTCCAAGTTGCATATTCTTCGCTCGGTGTCAGAACCCGGAGCGGTAGCGATGGGATCTAAACGCGAGTTTGTTTTTGATCCGGTCGCTACCGCTCGCGGTTCTGACACTGTTACTCCAAGGCTCGCTTAATATGGTCACTCAATTCTTGCAGTGCCGCTGCCACATCCGACCCAAGGTGAATTCGCAAAGCTCGTCGGCCGCGTTCAGCGAGCACTTCGAAATCGCCACGGGCTTGTGCAGCCTTTACCACTCCGAAACTATACTTCTGTTCGGGTACCGGCAAATCCTGCGCGTCGTCACAGGTTACCTGTAAGAACACTCCGCTGTTCGGGCCACCTTTATACGCCTGTCCCGTCGAATGCAGAAAGCGTGGACCGAATCCCAGACAGGTTGCTACCCGCTTTCGATCGCGAACCGCATAACGCGTTGTTTGCAGAAGTTGCTCGTGCTCATCATTCATCTCGACGTACGCTAGCAGCGCAAAGTAGTCATCCGGCTGCAATCGATCCAGATGCGCTTTCAGATACCCGCGCATTGAGGCTTCGGTCGCAGCTACTTTCAAGTCTGCCGTATTGGGTTCGTCAGCAAACAGCTTAACGCCATCGCCTTCGAAGAAAGGAGTTTCGTCAGGCAACGAACCGGTGCGTTCAAATTCTTCAGTCAGCTTCCGAGTTTCTACCTTGCTTGCCTCAACATCCGGCTGGTCGAAGGGATTGATGCCGATGATCGATCCGGCGACGGCGGTCGCGAATTCCCAACGGAATAATTCCTCGCCGAGGCCGTAAACATCATCCATTGCAATTGTTATTAGCGGCTGCCCGGATTGTGCGAGCGCCTGAGTGGCGGCATCTTGATGGCTGTCAGGAGCATTAGTCAGACGGAGGTAAGCGAACACCCGATCATCGCCGTAAACATCGGGCGGGCCGAGCCGTTCACAATCGACGGGGATGATCCCGCGGCCGTTTTTCCCCGTTGACTCGGCAATCAACTGTTCGAGCCACGCTCCTAAATCATAAATTCCCGGCGAAGCAACTATCGTGATTTTATCGCGGCCGTGGTTGTGCGCTGTGCCGAGAATTGCGCCGAGGATTACACCCGGGTTCTCTCTCGCAACGGCATTAATGGCGCATGCCATCATCATGGTGTGAGCGCGATCCAAGAATGAACTGACATCCAGTCCCATCGCCGCTGCCGGCGCCATGCCAAAGTCCGACAACGCTGAGTAGCGCCCTCCGATAGTGGGCACGCCAAGAAATATTTTTCGAAAACCGTCGCGTTCCGCTTCCTCTCGAAGCTTCGATCCGGGATCGGTGATCGCGATGAAATGATTTCCGGCCTTGTCTGGGCCGACCGCTTCTTTCGTTCGTTCAAAAAAATACTGCTTGAAGATGTTCGGTTCGAGCGTCGTCCCCGATTTACTCGAGACAAAGAAAAGCGTTTTGGCGATATCGATCTTATTTTCGAATGTTTTGATCTGCTGCGGATCGGTCGAATCCAAAACATGAAGTTTAGGAAATCCGCTTACCTGTCCGAATGACTTCCGCAGGACTTCCGGACACAGACTCGATCCGCCCATCCCGAGCAGCAGAATATGGGCCAAGCCGGCATCCTTCACTTCCGCGGCGAAGTTATGGAAACGGCGAATGGTCTTTCGCTGCTCATCGATGATGCTCAACCAACCGAGCCACTTGTCCTCATCTTTGCCAGTCCACAACGAAGCATCACGTGCCCAGAGCCGCGCTACCTTGCGTTGCTCATCCCAATCGTCAAGCGCAGCTTCGACGGCCCTGGTCAAATCCGGCGGCAACGACAGCTTTAGTTGATTGATATTTGAATTGATGTCGCAGCCTCCTGAGTTAGGGCGCGCTGGCGGAATGCGCGTGGGTCAAAGTGCGGAGGCTTTCAGTGTAGGGAGCGCGAGCTACGCCGCGATCCGTGACGATTGCGGCAATCAATTCGTTAGGGGTTACGTCGAAAGCAAAGTTGTGGACGTCGACCCCTTCCGGGGTGAGTCGATGCTCGCGCACGTGGGTCACTTCTTTCGGGTCGCGTTCTTCGATAGGAATGTCTTCACCGGTGGTGGTGTTGAGATCGACTGTCGAAAACGGAGCCGCGACGTAGAACGGAATGTTGTGCTGCTTCGCCAGCACCGCGACCATGTACGTGCCGATCTTGTTGGCGGCGTCACCGTTTGCCGCGATGCGATCGGCTCCGACGACGACGCAATCGACTTTACCCTGCTTCATGACGTGACCGGCCATGTTGTCGGTAATCACGGTGACCGGAATGTTGTCCTTCGCTAATTCCCACGCAGTCAGCCGGGCGCCCTGGAGAAAAGGCCGCGTTTCGTCTGCGATTACCGCCACGCGTTTCCCGGCATCAATGGCGCCACGAATAACTCCCAACGCAGTGCCGTAATCACCGGCAGTCGCCAGCGCGCCGGCGTTGCAATGCGTCAACACAGTCGCGCCGTCATTAATTAATTCCGCGCCGTAACTGCCAATCGCGCGATTCGAATCAATGTCTTCCTGATAAATCGCCAGCGCTTCATCGACAAGACGCTGTTTGATCACGTCGATGTCGCGGATGCCTTCACCTTTTGCTTTCTGAAACACACCGCGCATGCGCTCGATCGCCCAAAACAAATTCACGGCGGTGGGACGAGTCGCACCCATCACTTCGCACATGTACTTGAAATCGAATTCGAGATCGGGAAGAGAAGTGCTGACCGACTGATTTGCGCCGAGCGCGAGAGCCATCGCCGCCGCGACTCCGATCGCGGGCGCCCCCCGCACAACCATTTTCTTGATGGCATCAGCGACTTCTTCGTACGAGTAAAGCATGAGGTACTTCTCTTCGTTCGGCAGCAGGCGCTGATCGAGCATGCTGATACCTTCTTTGGTCCACTCGACGGTTTTGATCATGATTAATTTGGCAGCAAGCGAATGTTACTTGAGGCAAGCGATGCACGCAAAGCGGGAGTTTTACCTGCGTGCCGTACTTTGCGGTTCTTGGCGACTTCGCGCCTTAGCGTGAAACAGCTCAGTTGGAAAAAAGCGATTTCACGCAAAGACGCAAAGGCGCAAAGGATCGCAAAGACTCAGAAGACTTCTGCGAATTGACATCATACAAACGCCAGTGCTATTGTCCGCCGCGTTCGAGTGATTTTTGATAATGCGTTCAGGTGCCTCGCATCAAAGCGAGGAGAATAGGGAAGCGGGTGTGAATCCCGCGCGGTCGCGCCACTGTGAAGCATCGCCAGTCTGAAGCGATGCGAAGCCAGGAGACCTGCCTGAACGTTTGCAGCTTGTTTGAACGCCCGCGAAAGGTGTTCAGGCCGCGCCGGGAATTTTCCAGAGATCCCGTTGCCACCTGTCGTCTTCACGCGGCAGAAGGTGACGGGATTTTGAGTTTTAGGAGAGACAAAAGGCGCACTCGGCTGATGTCTTCGCCGAGTCCGCGCAGCGGACGATCGAAGATAGCCCAGCGATTTATCGCTGGGTATGGGCGATTAGTTGGACGACAAGTCCGCGCAGCGGACGGCAGACCGTTCGCGAACGCGGCACCGGATTCTCTGTCGCCCGTTTCACGGGCTCGGAATCAAACGCAACGCTCAAGTCCCAGTACTCAAAGTGCTGGGCTATTCTCGTTCGTCCGCTTTGCGGACTCAGTTCGAGTTTCTCTGCTGGTCATCGGTGTTCTGTTGGCTCCGCTGACCATCTCATGTAGTCATCACAACATCGGCTCTTCTTCAGGTGAAACGCACCAGGTCACGGACGAAGCCGGTCGTCGCGTCACCCTTCCGACCAAAATCGATCGCATCATTTCACTTGCGCCGAATCTGACCGAGATAGTCTACGCTGTCGGTGCGGGCGATCGTCTTGTCGGTCGCACCAGTTACTGTGATTATCCGCCAGAAGCGAAAAGCGTCACCGAAATTGGCGACACACTTCATCCCAGCGTGGAACGGATCATTGCGCTGAAGCCCCAGATTGTTCTCGTCTCTACGGCTTCACAGTTAGAAAACTTCACCCGACAACTGGATGAGCAGAAGATTGCGGTCTACGTCACCAATCCGCAAAGCCTCGATCAAGTTTTCAGGTCAATCGAAAAGCTGGGCGGGTTGTTTGGAACCAGTGACGTCGCAACGAAGCTCGTCAATGATTTGCGGCGGCGTGATCAAAGCATTCAAATTGCGACTGCACCGTTGAAACAGGTCCGAGTCTTTTATCAGGTATCTGACGAACCGCTCTATACCATCGGTCGCGAAGCGTACCTGACCGATTTGATCGCGCGTGCTGGTGGCGTTTCCGTTACGGCTGACATCCCTACTGCGTTTCCACGATTTAGTGACGAGGCGGCGCTGGCGTCGAAACCCGACGCGATCATTTTACCGAGCGGCGGTTCGATGGGAAACGCGAACTCGAAGCCAGCGGCGGCACTGAAGACTTCACCAGCAGTTCTCAACAATCGCGTTTACAAAATCAATGACGATCTGCTCTCGCGTCCGGGACCGCGGCTGGTCGACGGACTGGAGCAATCGGCGCGCGCGCTGCATCCGGAGGCGTTCAAATGAAGCGGCGTCGCGGTTTCTCGCCGGTAAGGCGGAGCCTTACCGCACTGTGTGGCGGCAGAGCCGCACGAATGATCCAGTGAAGCAACTTTCAAATACTGGACGAGTGACGTTGGCGCGAACGCTTGTGGTTTGCGGGGGCTTGCTTGGTCTGCTGGCTATTGCGTTCCTGGTTTCGTCAATACTTGGCGCGCAGAGACTCTCCTTCAGCGGCGTAATGTGCGCGCTTACCGGCAGTTCAAACTGCAGTCTATCAGGTGCAGAGCGTGCGATCCTTTTTGATATTCGCTTGCCGCGCATCTTCCTCGCGGCCGCAGTGGGAACATGCCTCGCTGCTGCCGGCGCGGCTTATCAAGCTTTGCTGAGAAATCCTCTCGCTGAGCCCTATTTGCTGGGCGTTTCGAATGGGGCGGCGGTCGGCACGATGGCCGCGCTGGTGTTCTTTGGCGCGCACGAATGGAGCCGGCCAGTCATGGCATTCGCCGGCGCGATCGGCGCGACGTTTGTCGTCTATCGGCTGGCGCGCGGGCGAGCGGGTGCGTCGCCTGAGCGTTTGATTCTGGCCGGCGTCATTGTCACGACATTTCTTTCTTCCGCAATTGTTTTCATTACGACGGTGATGGACGCGACGCGGATTCGCTCGTTCACTTTTTGGCTGCTCGGCGATCTTTCGGGCACGACCTCAAGCTTGTTGGCGGTCGCGTTTGTCGCGGCGGCCATCGGCGTCGCCGCGCTGGTGATGAATGCTCGCGCTTTGAATCTGATGATGCTCGGCGAGCGCGACGCGTTCGATCTTGGCGTCGAGGTGGGACGCGTGCGGCTAATCGTATTTGCCGCCGCGAGCCTTTTGGTGGGGGCTTCAGTCGCGTCGAGCGGCTCAGTCGGATACGTGGGATTGGTGGTGCCGCACCTCGTGCGTTTGTCGTTTGGCAGCGACAACCGACTCGTGATCCCGGCCGCAGCCATTGCCGGCGCAACGTTCGTGATTGTCGCGGACACTTTGGCGCGCACGGTGATCGCGCCGCGTGAACTTCCGGTCGGCGCCATCACCGCTCTGATTGGTGCGCCGCTGTTTGTTTATTTGTTGAGACGAGGTTGACTCCCTCTCCCTCTGGGAGAGGGCCGGGGTGAGGGAACTAGCGGCAATAGCTAAGGCATCAATCTGTTTTTCGTGGCCGCGACAGTGACAAATAAAGATTTTGGGGTGTACGTCGCTAGGACCCTCACCCTAACCCTCTCCCAAAGGGAGAGGGGATGAACCAAATGCTGGAAGCGAAGAACATCACCGTCACTTACGACTCACGCGCTGCGGTGCGAGACGTTTCGCTGCGGGTGGAGCCGGGCAGGGTCATTTCGATCATCGGTCCGAACGGGGCTGGGAAATCTACGTTGTTGCGCGTACTCAACGGAACCGGAAAGGCAGTGGCAGGCGAAGTTCTACTCAATCAAAGACGAATCGATGACTATGCGCGTCGCGTGGTGGCTCAACGCATCGCCGTCGTGGCGCAGGAAGCGGACGTGCGATTCCCAGTGACAGTGTTCGAGTTCGTGCTGGGCGGACGCTATGCGTGGGCGAATGTGACGGCGTGGGGCTGGGAAAGTGATCGCGACATCGAACTTGCGCAGCAGGCAATTCACGAAACAGAAATGCGCGGCTTCGAAGCCCGTTTGATGAACGAGCTGTCGGGCGGAGAACGCCAGCGGGCCGTACTGGCGCGCGCACTCGCAACCGAAGCGAAGATCTTTCTGCTGGATGAACCGACTGCGAATCTCGATCTCGCCCACCAGGCGACGATGCTGCGTCTGATTCGCTCACGTTGCGACGCAAGTGACAGCGCTGCAGTGGTCGTGACGCATGATGTGAATCTCGCCGCCGAGTTCTCAGACGAAGTGATGCTCTTAAAAGACGGAAGAAATGTCGCGTTCGGATCTCCGCGCGAGGTGCTTACCGAAAGACTGCTGAAGGACGTTTTTGATTTGCGCGTACTGGTGGATGCCCATCCAGTCTCCGGAGCGCCTCGCGTCACGCCGGTCCACGAAACCTGCAAGTTATGAAGGATGAGGGATGAAGGATGAAAAAATATCTGGCGATTGTTTTTCTGTTTGCGAGTGTGACAACGGGCTATAGCCAAACTGCGTCTGAAATTCGCGGCCACGTTACCGATCAGCGCAACGCGAACGTTGCCGGCGCCGAGGTTCGGCTGATCCCAAGAACAGGTGCGACGATCGTGGCTGCGACAAATGCCGGCGGCGATTTCACGTTCACCAACGTGTTGCCGGGTGATTACGTCCTCGAAATAAAAGCAGCTGGATTTGCGTCCGTCGCGTTGCCAATCACTCTCGCGCGCGGCCAGGCGTTTACGAAAGATGTGACGCTGTCAGTTGAGGCAGTGAACGAAACAGTTACTGTCACCGCGAGTGGAACGACGCAAACGGTCGATGAAACTTCGAAGGCGATTACCGTCCTGGATAATCAAGCAATCGAAACAAAGCGCGAGATCGGCGTCAGTGAGAGTTTGCGCGGAGTCCCGGGGGTGCGCGTTCAGCAGCAAGGTTCGCCTGGCGCTTTGACCACCGTGCGAATCCGCGGGCAGGAAAAGTTTGATACGGCCATCTTGCTCGATGGTTTGCGCGTGCGGGACGCTTCTGACATCAATGGCGCGGCCGTGCCGTTCCTTCCTGATTTATTGCCGTCGAATCTCGATCGCGTAGAAGTCTTACGCGGCTCGGGCTCCTCAATCTACGGCACGAACGCGGTTGGTGGCGTGATCAATCTTGTACCAGAGACGGGATCGGGTCGTCCGCATTTTGAATTCGGGTTTGACGGCGGCAACCTCGCGTTCTTTCGCGAGCGAATCAAGGCATCGGGCGGCATCGGCCGCCATTCTGGTTTCAGTCTTGGTTTGACGCGCGTTGATGTCCGCCGCGGCGTCGATGGAAACGACGAATATGGAAATACAGGCGCGACCGCGCGATGGCAATTCGAGGTCCGTCCGGGCGTTGTGCTCATCGCCAACTTCTACGGTACGAGCTCAAACGCACGAGTCAATGACAGTCCGTTCGCGTTGCCCAATGCGTTCAGCGGTGCACTGCATCCGCCCGCGGTTGCCGGCACTACCTTCCAGCCGGATTTCAATAACCCCGATCAGGGGAGGCGAAATAGGTTGCTGGTGGGGTCAATCAAGCTGGTTCAACAAGTCAATTCCCGAGTCTCTTACTCAGTTGCTTACCAGCACGTCGGCACCCGACGCCAAAACTACAACGGGCCGGCAATCGATCCTCAGTTCGCGCAATTTTATCCTTTTGGTGATTTTGAGTTTGTCGCGGTGAATAACGGGGCGACGGACACGCTTGATGCCCGTGGCAACTTTCAAATCGGCCGTCGCAATTTGGTGACGGCGGGTTTTGAATACGAGGGGGAGTCTATCTTCCAATCGAATACGCCCTCATTCAGCGCTTTCAACAACACGACTGACCGGCAGCGCACGGTCGCGTTCTTCGGACAGGATCAGATTTTTACGCTTGCTGATCGTTTGCAGATTTCGCTCGGAGTCCGCGGACAGTGGTTTACTGTGCGCGCCGCGGATCGCCCCGGTTTTCTCAATACGATTAATCCGGAAAATTCTGTGACAGGCGATGGATCGATCGCGTACTTCATCCGCTCTTCAGGGACGAAGCTGCGCGCACACATTGGCAACGGGTTTCGCGCGGCCGCCTTGTTCGAGCGTTTCGGCGCCGGCACTTTTGCGCAAGTCGGCTTTGTACGTTTTGGCGATCCGACTCTGCGACCCGAAGAGTCGATCAGTGTCGACGGCGGATTCGATCAACGCGTCGCGCACGATCGCGCGCGTTTGGGGGCGACGTATTTCTACACGCACCTGCGACGCGTGATTGCTTTCAACTCTTTCTTTGTTACCGATCCGCTGGGCGTGGGAAGGTTCAGCGGATATGAAAACCGCCCGGGTGGTCTCTCACGCGGTGTGGAAACCTATGTGGAAGCTGCGCCTTTTCGCGGCGCCGATTGGCGAGCATCGTACACCTTCACTAACAGCGATCGATTTGTCGTGGGACGCGGGCTGCAACCGGAGTACGTCATCCCAAAGCACTTGTTCGGCCTGACCATGAGTCAGCGTTATCGTTCAGTGCTGTTCAGCTTTGATCTCAATCACACCGGCGCATATATCGCGCCGATCTTCGAGAATGACTTCCCATTTCGCACCGCAGAGCTTACGTTCCCGGGTTACACGAAGGCTGATTTGTTCGCGAGTTACGACCGGCGCGCTTCAGAGCGTGTGACACTGACGTTTTTCGGCGGCGCGGACAATCTATTCGCCGTGAAATATTTCGAGAACGGGTTTCGCGCACCCGGATTGATGGCGCGCGGCGGCGTGAACGTCAAGTTTTAATTTGAATGAGAGTACGCCTTGCCGCAGCAGCAGCCTTGGAGCTTGCTGCTGCGGGGGCGATGTGAATTCTTGCAGTTTCGGACTAGGTCTAGGCGTCTTTGCCGCCCAGCAATCCGCCGATCAGGAAAACCACGCCGAGGGCGATGTGGATGATGTGATCCATCTTCCCGAGCATCAACAGACTTCCGACATTGAACATGTGCATTTCGCCGGTTCCTAAGAACCATCCAGCCACGCCGAGCAGAAGGTAAACGATACCGAAGATGAGACAGAAGCCTTTCGCCGCGCCTGGCGTTCCGGCGAAGCCAAAGTAGAGAGCGATCGCGCCGGACACAATGTGTACGAGGTTATGAACCGGCGTCAGGTGCGCACCCAGAAGTGTCGGCGCGACGAAGCCGCAAATACCGACCAGAACGAATACGACACCGAGGATCTTGCAAACAGTCTTTGCCATGATCTTTGTTGTTCCTCCTGTAAACTGATGAATCGTTAGCGATGTCGGTCTATTCGACCGATCGCCGTGCTGTAAGAGTGGTACCTTCCCTGGATCGCGGCGGATTGTACACCCAAAGCCATTGCCCCAACGAAAGATTTTTGGAGGCGCACATAGTTTTCATCGTTTTGTTTGATCTTGGCATCTAATTCGAGAGTATAATCCGCGCCTATTAAAAAAACGGTCAAGGGGGGAAGCGACATGAAGCCCTTCGTCGCTGGTTTTCTCGTCCTCGCCACGTTCACTTCCGGGTCTTTTGCCCAGTCTCGGACGCAGAACAAAACCGCAACTCAAAGAGTGCGTTCGGAGACGATCCGAATTTGCCAGGGTGTGCCCATCCCCGATGGCTATGTCATCGTGGGTTACCTGACGTCGTCGGCGTGTCCGCATGGCGCATACCTGGTGAAGAAGCAACAGTCGTATGACAGCGACTTAGCGACGGAGCGCACCAACCAGCCGGCGAACCCTGCGAACTCAACGACCGGCAACAACGCGACGAAGGGTGGCCGCACGCGAACTCCGCAAACTTCGCCGAACTCTAATCGGGCGCAGACTGCTTCAGCGCCTGCGGCTCGCCGCTCGCAAAGGTCGCAAGACTCGGCGAGCAATGCGAGCGGAAGCGCCGCTGCTTCCTCTACACGGCCGCGAAGGGTCACGGCGGAAGAGGAAGTGGAGCCAACTGGGCCGCCGAAACTGATCGGAGCGGAAACTGCAAAAGCTTCCGGTCCACCGCAGTTGATCAATCCGCGAGCGCAGTCTGATGCGGCGAATACCGGCGACACAGCTCAGCCGAACGCTCAGCCTACTCCCGAAGAAGTCGATGAGAACGACGTTGTGCGCGTCGATACGACCCTGGTCACTGTGCCCGTCAGCGTGCTCGATCACAACGGCCGGTTTGTGCCCGGTCTGAAACGCGAGGATTTCACCCTTTTCGATAATAATCAGGAGCAATCAATCGCCTATTTCGAACCGGCAGAGAAGCCATTCACGGTTGCTTTGTTACTCGACACGTCGGCATCAACCCACTTTCATCTCGATGAAATCAAAGAGGCAGCGATTGCTTTTGCGAAACAGTTGCGGCCGCAGGATCGCGTGCTGATTGTGAGCTTCAATAGCGAAGTGCTGCTGCTGACCGAACCCACGAACAATATGGGCTTGATTCAGGACGTAATAGAAGTCAACGCCTTCACCGGAACTTCAACACGCTTGTACGATGCGGTTGATCTGACAATCCAGGAGCGACTCAATCAGATCAAAGGGCGCAAGGCGATTGTGCTGTTCACTGATGGCGTGGATACGGCGAGCCAGCAAGCAACTTACGAAAGCACGCTGGGCGAAGTAGACGAACTCGACGCGCTCATCTATCCAATTCAGTACGACACAACGGATTACCTGCGCGCGATGCAAAACGCCGGCAACGGCTCGATCACGGTCACGACAACTACACGAGGTATCTTCGGCACGCACACTTCGCAGCAAACTTACAATCAGCCCGGCAGCGGCGGGGCGCTCGTGGGAGCGACGAAGGCTGATTACGATCGCGCCGATCATTATTTGCACGCGCTCGCGGACAAAACCGGAGGCCGGCTTTACGAAGCGAACGACACGAAGCAACTGTCTGCGGCTTTCACACAAATCGCGGAAGAGTTGCGCCGCCAGTACACGCTCGGTTATTACCCCAAGTCATCAACCGGCCTGGCGGATGGAGAGCGGCGGCAGATTCGCGTGCGCGTCCGGCAGTCGAACCTGGCCGTCAAAGCGCGAAACAGTTATGTGAAGTCAAACTCGGGAAGTCAGAACAAGTAAGCACGTTTCGTTATTTTTGCTACTGGTGCGGCAGTCGCCGAAAGACGAAACCAGGAGGGAAGTTCGATGTTGAAGACGTTTTCATCTAATCATCAATCCTTTTTGCGCCGGCTGATTCTGCGCTCAGCAGTGTCAGCGACGTTGCTGCTCGTATTCGCCGTCACGACTGCCGCATACACGATCGTCTTCCGTAGCGGCGAAAGGCTGGACATTCCCGACGATTTCACTTTGACGCGCACCACGCTCACTTTTGAACTGGCGCCCGGCTTCAACAAGACGCTGCTGGTGACCTTAATCGACGTGGCCGCGACGGAGCGCGCGAATCGCGAAACGCCGGGAAGTTTTTTCAGGCATATCGGACAAACCCAAAGCAGCAGTACGAGTAACAGTAGCGCCCAGCCGGATCCCGATCCGGTTACGCCGCAGCCGCGCGCAGTGCGCACACTGACAAACAGCGACCTCGCGGCTTATCGCGAGCGCCGAGTTGAAGCGGAAAAGGCTTACGAAAAGCGGCGTCAGGAATTGGGCTTGCCCACAGTGGCCGAGTCGCGCCGGCGGCGGGATGAAGAATCAGACGAGTTCCTCAACGAGGTGCGCGCTAAGTCGGCCGCTAATGCCGATGACGAAAGATACTGGCGCGGCCGCGCGCGCGAGCTGCGCACCGAGATTTCCGCACTCGATAACCAGATCAACTACGTGCAAGCGCGCCTGACTGAAGTGAACAATTCCTCAACGCAGAGCGGTCCGGTCATAACCGAGGTCTACCCGATTTATCCCAACAACCAGCCGTGGGGGCTGGGACGCAGAGGACGTTGGGGTAACAATCCGAACGGTACATATGGACCTCCACGACCATTGCCGGGCTGGGGATCGCAACGGCCAAATGGATTTCCCGATTCGACGTACGGATATCCCGGGCCGTATGGGTATCCCGGCACCTACGGCTATCCGGGGACCTATGGAAACCGGGGCACGTATGGATATCCCGGGACGTATGGTTATCCCGGAACGTACGGCTATCCCGGCACCTATGGATATCCCGGCACGTATGGTTATCCGCCTCTCGGATCAAACAACGACGCCAACTTGCAAGACGCAGCCGCGCTCCGAAGCCGGCTCGACGACTTGCTGATGAAGCGCGCGGGCTTAATGGCGGAATGGCAAGCGTTCGAAGACGAAGCGCGTGACGCTCGCGTTCCGCAGATTTGGCTGGAACCGTAAAGACAAGTTTCGAGTTTCGAGTTTCTGGTTTCGAGTTGTACATTCCAAGTGGCTGCGGTCCACAGGGCTGGCGCCACTTGATTTCTTAACTCGAAACTTTAAACTCGAAACTCGAAACTCGAAACTATGGAAAATTGGGAAACCATCATTGGGCTGGAAGTCCACGCCCAACTCAGCACTGAATCCAAAATTTTCTGTGGATGCTCGACGCGCTTTGGCGATCAGCCGAACGCGAATACCTGTCCCGTGTGCCTGGGCCTGCCCGGCGCGCTGCCCGTTCTCAACCGGCGCGCGATAGAGCTGGGGGCGCGCGCGGCGTTGGCCCTGGGCCTGCATATCAACGAACGTTCGATCTTCGCGCGCAAGAATTACTTCTATCCCGACCTGCCGAAGGGTTATCAGATCTCGCAATACGATCAGCCGTTTTCCGCTAATGGAATTTTGGAAATCATGACGGCTGAGCGCGACGCAGCCGGTCACGCGCGCGATTGGAAGCCGATGACTGTGCGAATCACGCGGCTGCATCTGGAAGAAGACGCCGGCAAGAACGTGCATGAAGGTCTGCCCGATGTCGATCGTTATTCCTATATCGATCTGAATCGCGCGGGCACTCCGCTCGCCGAGATTGTGACTGAACCAGACTTTCGCACTTCATGGCAGGCGTACGACTACGTGAATCACGTGCGGCGCGCGCTGCAGTGGGTCGGCGCGTCAGAAGCCGACATGGAAAAAGGGAATCTTCGCTGCGAAGCGAATGTTTCGGTCCGGCGCAAAGGCGAAGACAAGTTCGGCACAAAAGTCGAACTGAAGAATTTGAACTCAGTTCGTTTCATGCAAAAGGCTATTGAGTTTGAAGTTGAGCGCCACATCAAAACTCTGGAAGAGGGTGGCCGACTAGTTCAGGAGACGCGTTTGTGGGACGAGCGCTTGAGTGAAACTCGCGCGATGCGTTCGAAAGAAGAAGCGCATGACTATCGCTACTTCCCGGAACCGGACCTGCCGCCGCTGGTGGTGACGAAAGACTTCGTCGATGGCATCAGCTCTGCGCTGCCTGAACTGCCGGGTCCGCGCGCCCAGCGCTTCACTGAACAGTACGGATTATCTTACACAGACGCATCGCAACTGACTGGCGATCGCGCGCTGGCTGATTATTATGAAGCCGCAGTGGCAGCCAGTGGCGGCAATGCGCGGGCGACCACGAACTGGATTCGCTCGGAGTTGTTGCGCGAATTGGAAACGGCCGGAGTCACCGCCGAGAAATCGCCGATTGCAGCGACCGAACTCGGCGCGCTGGTGAAACTGATCGACGAAGGAACAATCAGCGGCAAGCAAGGCAAAGATGTTCTGGTCGAGATGTTCGCCACGGGCAAACCTGCGGCGGCAATCGTCGCAGAAAAAGGTTTGGTGCAAGTGAGCGACACAGGCGAAATCGATCGCGTGATCGATGAAGTCATGGCCGCAAATCCAAATCAACTCGAGCAATATCGCGGCGGCAAAGAAGGGCTGTTGGGATTCTTCGTGGGCCAGGTGATGAAGGCTTCGAAAGGGAAAGCGAATCCCAAGATCGTGAATGAGCGACTCAGAGAGAAACTGAAAGGATAATGCTGGGAGCGCGGACGTCCTCGTCCGCAAGCCGTGCAAAGGACGCTGAACACTTCTTCGCGCTTCGCGCTCATGCGGACGAGGACGTCCGCGCTCCCAGCGAGAAAATGAATCTCAAAAACAAAACAGCCATCGTTACCGGTGGCACGAAAGGCATCGGCCGCGGCATTGCGGAAGCTTTGAGTCGAGAAGGCTTTAACGTCTGCATCAGCGCTCGTCACAAATCGGAAATCGATGAAGTCGTCAGAGAAGTGAGTGACTCGTCCAAATCGCGGGTCGTTGGTTTTGTCTGCGATGTTCGCAATTACGAACATGTCAAAGGCCTGATCGGTTACACAGTCAAAGAATTCGGCGGACTCGATATTCTCATCAACAACGCCGGCATCGGCACATTTCATACTACCGTCGATGAAACCTCGCCGGAAGATTTTCGCGCGGTGTTGGAAACGAATCTGTTCGGCGTCTTTTATTGCTGCCACGAAGCGATTCCGCAGATGAAGCAGCGCGGTGGCGGCTACATCATCAACATCTCTTCGCTCGCGGGAGCAAATCCGCATGCGCGGATGGCCGCTTACAACGCTTCGAAATTTGGACTCAACGGTTTCAGCGAAGCCTTGATGCAGGAAGTCCGTCACGACAACATCAAGGTGAGCTACATCATGCCCGGCTCAGTGAACACCGAATTCGGCGACGACTCGCCCGGCGATGAGAAGAGTTGGCAACTACAACCGGCGGATATCGCTCAGGTCGTAATCGATCTCCTACATCACGATGCTCGTGCACTGCCGAGTCGGATCGAAATCAGGCCAAGCAAACCACCAAAAAGGTGAATCTATGCTTAGGGCGCGACCAATACTAATCGTTCTTCTGCTGTGCTTTGCTGTGAAAGCGGTAGCCGCGCAAGCGTCAAAAGGCAGCGAGGCGCAGCTTACTGAGGCGCGCGAGCTCAATGCAAAAGTGGCGCAGCTCTACAACGAACGCAAATACGAAGAGGCTTTGCCGCTGGCGCAGCATGTCATCGAGTTAGTGACGACATCTTTTGGGCCAACCGATTCTCATTTGATCGCGCCGCTAATCAATCTTGGAGATTTGTATGTCGCGATGTCGCGCTTCGATAACGCCAAGTCCTCTTTCGAGCGCGCGCTCGAGATCGCGGAAAAGAATCTCGGCCCGCAGGATATCGCGCTCACTCGTCCGCTCGATGAATTAGGCCAATTAGCGCTCAGAGCCGCGGAGTACCAGAAGTCCATAGATTACTTTGTTCGCTCGCTCGCCATTAAGCAGAAACTTCTGAAACCGACCGATTTGGAAATTGCGCGGACAGCTTTTTGGGCCGCAGAGTCCTATCGTCTCAACCGCGCACCTTCTGATGCTGAACCGTTCTATGAGCAGGCGATCAATGTGTACGATGCGGCGGGCAAGAAAGACAAAGACCTTGTTGAAGTGCTCAGGAAATACCTGATCGTTCTCACACTCGAAAAAAGCACGGATAAGGCGGCGCTAATTCAACAACGCCTGGCCGATTTATCCGCGGTTGGCGGCATCATCGAGGGTGGCGTCTTAAACGGCAAAGCCGTGAAACTGGTCCAACCGGAATATCCTGTGATCGCGCGGGGGGCCCACGCGTCGGGTCAAGTCAGGGTGCAAGTCCTAATCGATGAAACCGGCAAGGTTATTTCGGCTACCGCGGTGAGCGGCCATCCGCTTCTGCAAAGTGCTGCCATTGCTGCCGCCAGAGAATCAAAATTCACCCCGACACTACTGTCAGGGGCTCCCATCAAAGTCAGCGGTGTAATCATTTACAATTTCGTCGCTTATTAACTAATGCGAGCCGTCGTCCAGCGCGTCACGCGCGCCTCAGTCACAGTCGATAACGAAGTGATCGGCGAGATCGGCAACGGTCTCGTCGTTCTGGTTGGAATCGCGCGCGACGATACGAAAGTCGAGGCGGCCTACCTGGTCGATAAGATTTCGAATCTGCGGATATTTGACGACGAAGAAGGGAAGATGAATCTCTCGGTGAAGGACGTTGACGGCGGATTGCTCATCGTTTCGCAGTTCACGTTGTACGGAGACGTGCGACGCGGCCTGAGGCCGTCGTGGATCGATGCCGCGCCGCCTGAGGTTGCGGAACCTTTGTACGATTTCTTTGTGCGACAGGCGGGTTCAGTTACTGGTGAAGTGGCAACCGGAAAGTTTCAGGCTATGATGCAGGTCGAACTGGTGAACGACGGGCCGGTAACAATCTTGCTCGATAGCAATAAACTGTTTTGACCTGGGAGCGCGGCCATCCTGCCGGCTTTTGATTGGGAGGACTCTTAATTGAAACGAACTCTGCTTATTCTGATTATCGCCATTCTTTCTTTTACCGCCTGTAATCAAATCAATTCAAACAACGCAGCGGGCACGAACTCCAACGGCAAACCGTCTGCGGCGGCGAACGTCAAAACCGGCGTCAAGCCTGTCGCTGATGCGCAGGTCGCGGTTATCGAGACGGCTGATTACGGCCGCATCGTGCTCGAGCTTTATCCCAACATCGCGCCGCAACACGTTGAGCGATTCAAGAAGCTCATCAACGAACACTTTTTTGACGGCACGGCGATTCATCGCGTCGACCCGAATCTCGGAATCATTCAGGGCGGCGATCCTTTGACTAAGGGAACTAATCAGTCAGCGTGGGGCTCGGGCAATTCGCCTTATCCGAATGTGCCCGCGGAATTCAGCGATATTCCCTACGAACGCGGAACGCTCGGCGCGGCGCGTACACAGGATGTTAACGGCGCGAACTGTCAGTGGTTCATCACGCTGAAGAAGCAGCCGGCATTCGACAAGCAGTACACGGTGTTTGGAAAAGTGATCGAGG
>Ga0134126_10004212_pt1 | contig 18007 bp, 20 predicted proteins | sample KB31752_FD_96881 | JGI IMG/M metagenome (GOLD analysis project Ga0134126, IMG submission 96881) | Terrestrial soil microbial communities with excess Nitrogen fertilizer from Kellogg Biological Station, Michigan, USA - KB3-175-2 | ecosystem: Environmental > Terrestrial > Soil > Unclassified ...
CCGGGCTCATCACCGCCATCGGCCGTCGCGCCGTCGCGCGGCCGGGCCGGCTGCGGCACCCGCGCGGTGTACCCGGTGCTCTCCACCACGGCGATGAGGTCGGCCACCGCCACGCCGGGACCGGCCTCGACCCGTGCCTTCTCGGTGGCGAAGTTGACCGTGGCCGTCACGCCGTCCATCCGGTTGAGCTTCTTCTCGACCCGTGCCGCGCACGAGGCACAGGTCATCCCGCCGATGGCCAGCTCGATCCCGGCCTGGGTCTCAGTCGTCACGCTCATCTCAGGCCCGCCCGCCCAGCGCGTAGCCGGCCTCGGCCACGGCCGCGGCGAGCGCGGCCTCGTCGATCTCCCCGGCCGCCGTCACGGTCACTGTCCCCGCGGCCGCGTCCGCGCTGACGGCGGTGACGCCGTCCAGCGCGGTGACCTCCTCGGTGACGGCCCGCTCGCAGTGCGCGCAGCTCATGCCCTCGACCGCGTAGACCGTTGAAGAGCTGGAGAGCAAGGTGTTCCTCCCGATATCTGTCAGTACCCCGAGGGGGTATCTTCGGTACCTGGATACCCCATGTGGGTATCGGCTGGCAAGGGCTACTGGGGCGGGGTGAGCCAAGTCACGGTCAGCCGGTCGCGGTGGCCGAGCTTCTCCAGCCGACGGCCGATGAGCTCCTGGACCCGGGCCAGGCTCTCCTGGTCGGCCGCCTCGGCGCGCAGTTCCAGCACGCCCGGAGCGGCGTGCAGGGTGCACCGGCCCCAGTCCAGGGTGAGGGACCCGTCGGTGTCGTTCCACTCCACACTGTGCATCTCGGGAGGGCGGTGCATCTCGGGAGGGCGGTGCATCTCGGGAGGGCGGTGCATCTCGGGCGGCGCGCCGCCCTGGGCGTGGGCCCGCGCGCGGTGCCGCAATGGGCCGCCCATCTGGCTGGCGTGCTTGCAGAGCCGGACGAGGTACCGGCCGGGGTCCTGAGTCGGGATACGGGCGATGGCGGTCAGCATGGCTCAGGACTTTATCAATACAGAGTGTCTCGATCAAGACGTGGTGTCGCGATGGCTTCATTGTGTATACGATGGGCGCGTGCCCAAGCTCTGGACCGACACCGTCGAGGAGCACCGCCAGGCGGTGCGCGAGGCGACCCTGGACGCGACCGCGCGGCTGGTGGCCGAGCGCGGGCTGACGTCGGTGACGATGTCCGCGATCGCGGCCGAGACCGGCATCGGCCGGGCCACGCTGTACAAATACTTCCCCGACGTGGAGGCCATCCTCGTCGCCTGGCACGAGCGCCTGATCGGCGGGCACCTGGAGCACCTGGCCCGGATCCGGGACCAGGCCCCGCCCGCCCAGCGGCTGGCGGCCGTGCTCGAGGCCTACGCGCTGATGACCAGCCGGCGACCGCACGGCACCGAGTTGGCCGCGCTGCTGCACCGCGGCGAGCACGTCGAGCGGGCCCATGAGCAGCTGGCCGGCCTTATCGCCGGCCTGATCGCCGACGGGGCCAGCGCCGGCCAGGTCCGGGCCGACGTACCGCCGGGGGAGCTGGCGGCCTACTGCCTGCACGCGCTAGGCGCGGCCAGCGGCCTGACCTCGGCCGCGGCCGTCAGCCGACTGGTCACCGTCACCCTGGCGGGCTTCCTTAATCAATAAAATTAACGTCTGTCGCTTGCTGTATTAAGATTCTCAAGGTATGACTTGAGATATGACCGAGCGGGCGATGGACTGGCAGGAACTCACGAACCTCACCCGAGGGCAGCCGCTGGTCGTCGAGCGGGTGCGCCTGGCCAGCAGCGGCGTCGCGATCGAGGGTGAGTTCGAGCCGCCGCAACTGGCTCAGCTCAGCGTCGAGGACCAGGTCTTCGTCATGGCGTTCGTCCGGTGCCACGGGTCCATCAAGGAGATGGAGCGGATCTTCGGGGTCAGCTACCCGACGATCAAGTCACGACTGAACCGGATCGCCGAGATGCTCGACTTTGTCGAGACGGACCCGGCGCCGTCGCGGGCCGACGTCATCGACCGGCTGCGCCGCGGCGAGATCACCGCCCAGCAGGCACTGGCCGAACTGGACGGTGGCGCGTGATGCCGCAACTGCTGACGGTCCGGGTCAAGCGCCCGGAGCACCGTCCCATCCGGATCTGGATCCCGGTGCTCCCCGTGGCGCTGGTGCTGTCGCCCATCCTGAGGTTGTCATGAACGAGCAGCGCAAGGACATCCTCGACATGCTGGTCGAGGGCAAGATCACCCCGGACGAGGCGGAGCGGCTGATCGACGCGCTCGAGCGGGACCGGCCGCCGGCGGCCGCGAGCTCCGACGTCCGGCCCAGGGGCAAGGCCAAGTACCTGCGCCTGGAGGTGGACACCATCGAGGGCGGCGAGCCGGGCCGCGTGAACGCCCGGGTGCCGCTGCAACTGCTGCGGGCCGGCGTGCAGCTGGCCGCGCTGATCCCCCCGCAGGCGCTGACCAAGGCCAACGCGGAACTGGCCCGGTCGGGAGTTCCTGTCGACCTGTCCCAGCTCAAGCCCGCGCAGCTCGAGGCCCTGATCGACCATCTCGACGAGGTGACCCTCGAGGTCGACCACCCCGACACCAAGGTCCGTGTGTTCTGCGAGTAGCCGTTCAGGCCGAGGGCCAGGCCTGGGACGGCGGGTAGCCGTAGTGCTGGCGGAACAGCTGGTCGAGCGTGCGCGGCGACATCCGGTGGGCGGCGGCGATGCTGGACCGCGGCAGCCGCGGGGGCTCGGACGTAGCCGAGCGCGCTGGTCACCGGGGCCATGGCGGACGTAGCCGGGCCGGAAGTGGCCGAGCTGTACCGGTCGTTCGCGCGGCTGGAGGCGCACGGCCGGTCGGCGGCCTATGAGGCGCTGGGCGAGGAGGTCGCCGCGGACGGCGTCATCACCGGCTTCGTCGCCGGGCTGCCGCCGGACAAGCACCAGCCCCAGCTGCTGTTCGCGGCCGCGCGCTACCTGCTCGGGCGGCCGCCGGACCTGGCCGGGCTTCGTGAGCTAGTTGGTCAGTCAGGACCCGAGCTGGCGGCGGTGATGCTGGCGCGGCGCACCCAGACCAATGAGCCGGCCCGCTGCGCCAACCTGCTGCCGGCACTGGCCCGGCTGCCCGAGCCGCTGGCCCTGATCGAGGTGGGGGCGAGCGCCGGGCTGACGCTGCTGTTCGACCGCTACTCCTACGACTACGCAGGCCACCGGCTGGCGGGCCTGGACCCCGACGGCCCGACGCTGCGCTGCCAGCCGCGCGGGCCGGTGCCGCTGCCGGACCGGATCCCGGCCATCGCCTGGCGGGCCGGGCTGGACCTGAACCCGCTCGACGTCACCCGCGAGGAGGACGCCAGGTGGCTGTCCTGCCTGGTCTGGCCGGGGGAGAGCGACCGCGCGGAGCGGCTGGCGGCGGCGATCGCGTCGGCCCGGCGGGACCCGCCCGCGGTGCACCGCGGCGACCTGGTCATTGACGTGGCCGCGCTGGCGGCCACGGCGCCTGCGGACGCGACGCTGGTCGTCTTCCACTCGTCGGTCCTGTACCAGGTCGACCCGCAGCAGCGAGAACGGTTCGCGAGCGTGGTGCGCGACCTGGGCGCGGTGTGGCTGTCGGGCGAGGCGCCGGGCGTGGTGCCGGGCACCGACGGGCCGGCGTGTGACGGGATGAGCTACGTCGTGGCCCGCGACGGCCGGCCGGTCGCTCTGGCCGACAGCCACGGCGGCTGGCTCCAGTGGCTCAGGTAGTTACCTCGGCCACGAACCAGGCCGCCTGGGCCAGGGCGCTGTCGGCGGCCGCGAGCACTCCCGGCTGGAGCACGAAGTCGTGGCCCAGGCCGGGCCACCGGGTGTAGGTGACGTCCGTCCCGGCGGCCGAGGCGGCGGCGGTCAGGCGGCCGGCGTCGGGGGCCAGCAGGTCGTCGGACCCGCTCTGGACCAGCAGCGGCGGCAGGCCGGCCAGGTCGGCCAGCAGCGGCGAGATGGCGGGGTCGGCCGGATCGGCCGGGCCCGTGTAGGCAGCGGCGCAGGCCGCCAGCCAGTCCGGGCTGAGCACCGTGTCGCGGCGGACCAGGTCGGGCACGGCCCGGCGGTCCGCGGTCAGGTCCAGCCACGGCGACAGCAGCATGGCGCCGGCCGGGAGCGGCTGGCCGGCGTCGCGGGCGGCCTGTAGCAGGGCCAGGGCCAGGCCGCCGCCCGCCGAGTCGCCCGAGACCACGACCGAGCCGGCCGCGGCCGAGGCGGGAGCGGCGCCGCCGAGCAGCGCGGCCAGCACCTGGCGGGCGTCGTCGAGCGCGGCCGGGTGGGGGTGCTCGGGGGCCAGCCGGTAGTCGGGCAGCACCACCCGGCACCGCGCGCGGCCGCTGAGGCGGGCGGCCCACAGGCGCACGATGCGGGCCGAGCCGACGCAGTAGCCGCCGCCGTGGAAGTGTGCGACGGTGACGCCGGGCCTGGCGTCGCGGGCGGTCACCACCTCGGCGGGCACCCCGTTCAGCGTGGTCGGCTCGATGCTGGTCCCCCGGGGCAGCGGCGAGCTGCCCATGATCTTGTCCAGGCGGCGGCGCTGCACGTCCCAGGGTACGGCCGGGGTGAGCACGTGGCGGCCGAGCGGCCGCGCGGTCAGCCGGGCGGCGGGCGGCGGCAGGCGCAGCTCGGTGAGCCTCATGCCGGGTCCCCGGCGGGCGTGACCGGAGCCGGGCGGCGGGGCATGACCCGGTACTTGGCCAGGTCGAAGTGGCGGATCCGGTGCCGGTACAGGAACGTGTGGTCGGGCCAGTTGTTGGTGTTGCGGCCCGCGGCGGTGGTGTACCAGCTGCGGCAGCCGCTCTCCCAGACCGAGGTCCGGCTGGCCTTGTCCACCCAGGCGTTGAACGACCGCTGCACGTCGGGCCGCACGTCCAGCCAGTCCAGGCCCTCCCGCTCCAGCGCCTGCAGCCCGGCCAGCACGTACTGGATCTGGCCCTCCAGCATGTAGATGATGGAGTTGCCGCCGAGGTTGGTGTTGGGCCCGTAGAGCATGAAGAAGTTCGGGAACTCGGCCACGCTGATGCCCAGGTAGGCCTGTGCTCCGTCGTGCCACAGCTCGCGCAGCGCCCGCCCGCCCCGGCCGGTCACCGCCATCGGGGCCAGGAAGTCGAGGGTCTGGAACCCGGTGCCGTAGACGATCACGTCGGCGGGCCGGGTGACGCCGCCGGCCGTGACCACCCCGTCGGCCACGATGCGCTCGATCGGGTCGGTGACCAGCTCGACGTTGGACCGCACCAGCGTCGGATACCAGTCGTTGGAGAACAGCACCCGCTTGCAGCCCATCACGTAGTCGGGCACGCACTTGCCGCGCAGCGCGGGGTCGGCGACCTGCTCTTCCAGCTGGCGGCGCCACATCCGCATGGGCGCGGCCAGGAACTTAGGCGACAGCACGAAGCCGGTGGTGAGCAGCTCGCCGTACAGGAAGGTGCGCAGCCGCTCGGCCTTGCGCAATGCCGGGACGCGGTCGGCCAGGCCGGGCTCGCCGTGGGCCCGGTCGGGCTTGGGCAGGATGTAGGGCGGCGTGCGCTGGTAGACATCGACCCGGTCCGCGACCTTGGCGATCTCGGGCACGAACTGGATGGCGCTGGCGCCGGTGCCGACCACGGCCACCCGGCGGTCGGCCAGGTCCACATCGTGATCCCAGCGAGCGGAGTGCCAGGCCGGCCCGGCGAAGTCGGCCCGGCCGGGGATGTCCGGCAGCCGGGGCCGGTTCAGCTGGCCGACGGCCGACACCACGGCGCGGGCCCGTAGCTGCTCGCCGGTGTCGAGGGTGACCGTCCACTGGGCCCGCTGCTCGTCGAACTCGGCGGAGCTGACGCTAGTCCGCAGCCGCAGGTGCGGGCCCAGGCCGTGCTGGTCGGCCAGCGTGTGCAGGTAAGCCAGGATCTCGGCCTGCGGCGGGAAACGCCGGCTCCAGCGGCCGGGCTCGAACGAGAAGGAGTACAGGCTGGCCGGCACGTCGCAGGCGGCACCGGGGTAGGTGTTGTCGCGCCAGATGCCGCCCAGGTCGTCGGCCTGGTCCACGATCAGGAAGTCGTGGATGCCCGCCCGCTTGAGCGCCATGGCCATCCCGAGCCCCCCGAACCCGGCGCCCACCACGATCACGCGATACGTCGGCTGCTCGGGCATCGGCCCTCCTCGCGCTCTGCATGCGGCAGGGGCAGGATAACCCGGCGGGCGCGTCGGCTAGAAAAACTGATATCAGTATGATAGATATGCGGGAGCGGCAATGTTAACGGAGGCGAGTCAGATGGCCAACCCAGACCCGATACCGGCCACGGCCGGCACCACGCAGGTGAGCCAGCAGGTCACCGAGCAGCCCGCGGTGAGCAGGCCGGGCCTGCAGATGCTGGTGCTGAGCCTCCTGATCTTGCTCATCGGCGTCGTGCTCCTCATCTTTGTCGGACAGCTGCACGGCGCCGGCGCGACGGTGTTGCTCATTGTCGGCATCGTGGTCGTGGTCGTCGGCGGGTTGGTGCTGCGCGGGCTGACCCAGGTGCAGCCGGGCCGGGCCCGAGTGGTGCAGTTGTTCGGCCGTTACCACGGCACGATCCGGGACTCCGGACTGCAGTGGGTGAACCCGTTCACGGAGCGGATCGTGGTCTCGACCCGAATCCGCAATCAGGAGTCGGCCCAGCTCAAGGTCAACGACGCGGACGGCAACCCGATCGAGATAGCGGCCGTGGTGGTGTGGCAGGTCCAGGACACCGCCAGCGCCATCTACGCCGTCGACGACGTGGCCAAGTTCGTGACCATCCAGACCGAGACCGCGGTCCGGCACGTCGCCTCCAGCTACCCGTACGACAGCCGCGGCAGCGGCGCGCTGTCGCTGCGCGACAACGCCGACGAGATCACCGAGCGGCTGACGGGCGAGCTGATGACCCGGGTGCATGCGGCCGGCGTGCAGATCATCGAGACCCGGCTCACCCGGCTGTCCTATGCTCCGGAGATCGCTCAGGCCATGCTGCGCCAGCAGCAGGCCAGCGCGGTCGTGGGGGCGCGGCAGCGCATTGTCGAGGGTGCCGTCGGCATGGTCCGGCTGGCCCTGCAGCGCCTGGACGAGGAGGGCGTCGTGGAGCTGGATGAGGAGCGGAAGGCGGCCATGGTCTCGAACCTGCTGGTGGTGCTGTGCAGCGAGCAGGCCACCCAGCAGGTCGTGAACACCGGCTCGCTATACCAGTGATGACCGGTACGGAACTGATCGCCACGGGACCGCGATGACCGACCGCAAGGGCGTGCTGCTGCGGCTCGATCCGGCGGTGCACGACGCTCTGGCCAGGTGGGCCAACGACGAGCTGCGCAGCACGAACGCCCAGATCGAGTTCTTGCTGCGCCGAGCGCTGGCCGAGGCCGGCCGGCTGCCCGGCCACGCCAGGGAGATGCGCCGGCCGGGCCGGCCGCCGCGCCAGCGCGAGCCGGATTAGGCCTGCCCGGCTCCGGGCTGGCTAGGCGCCGGCCGGGCGGCTGGCCCGGATGCCGCGGGCGGCGCTGACGAGCGCGACGGCCGCGGCCAGCGCGACCGCCGGGACGTAGATCCCCAGCGGCCAGGACTGGTGGTAGCCGGCCTCGGGGGACGCCCACCGGTACAGTCCGGCCGCGGCGGCGATGCTGGCCGCCCCGGCCAGCGACATGGTGAGCGCGGCCAGCCGCCACCACAGCGGCAGCCCGCCCGCGACGATGGCCAGCACCGAGACCACGGCCGCCGCGTCGAAGACCCAGTAGGCCCACGAGATGACCGGATGGCCGGCCACCGCGGCCGCCTGCGCCTCGGGCTGGTTCTGGGTCAATTGGACGAAGACCGCGCCCAGGCCGGCCAGCACCACCCACGCGGTCAGCACGGTGGCCAGGCTGGCCCGCGTCCGGGCCGGGCCGTCGTGCAGGTGGCCTGGGGGCCGGAGCCAGGCTGGGATGGCCCGCCAGGCCAGGCTGGCGGCGGCCCGCGGGCCGCCGCCGGAGTCGGCCAGGTAGACGCGCACCTCGTCGGCGTAGCGGCTCCGCCAGGCGGCCGGGTACAGCGTCACTGCCAGCCGGGCCAGGCCGCCGTTCTTGCTGTGCCGGCTCATGCTGGGCCCGCTCATGGTGGGCCCGCTCACGCGCCGGCCCACCCGTAGTTGGCGCGCAGCCGTCGGCGGGCGACGCCCGCGACCTTCTCCATCCGCTCCGACTGCACGGCCAGGGCCTCGGCGCCGGCGTTAGTCAGCCGGTAGGGGCGGCGCCGGTCCTCGGCTTCCAGCGGCTCGATCAGCCCGCGTGCCTCCAGGCGGGCGATCACCGCGTACAGGGTGCCGGCGCTCAGCCGCACGCCCATGGTCTCGGCCACGTCCTGCGTGATCGCGTAGCCGTGCTTGGGCTCATCGGCCAGGCTGGCCAGCACCAGCAGCGGCGGATCGGCCCAGCGGTCAAGCCCGTCCTTCATGTCAACCTCCGGCTCGGCCCGCGCCGGGGTGGCGCGCTGCCATGCCTCACGCTATACCGCGTCTCGCTATACCGCAATACGGTATAGCGAGTGACGGTACAGCGCGGCGCGGGCTAGCCGGCGAGGCCGGACCGACAGGGCTGGACCGACAGAGCCGGACCGACAGAGCCGGACCGACAGAGCCGGACCGACAGGGCCGAGCCGGGTCAGCCCGCGTACTTGACGACGAGCGCGCCCAGGCGGGGGAGGGCTGCCTGCACGTGCTTGGCCGCGCCGCCTCGCACGCTGCGGTATGCCTTGATGATGGTCGGCCGGTCGGAGGCCGCGGCCCGCTGGTCGGTCACCGAGAGCAGGGACTCGGACACCTCGTCGGCCCGCTTGGTCAGGTAGTCGCCGAAGTCCGACCCGCCCGCCGCGTTGAAGTCAGCCCAGTACGGGTCGAGCTCCTCGATCATGCGCGGCATCAGCGACTCCACCATGAAGCGCACGTGACCTGGCATGAAGGTGGAGACCGTCTTGTAAGCGATCTTGACCGCGGTTCCCGAGATCCCGGACATGTCATGGACCTCCTGCTCGACCAGGGTGTAGCAGTCCGCGACGACCTTGGGCTGGATGTCCGGCATGAGCAGGATCTCGTGAAGCGTGGCTGCCATGGGAATGTTCTTCTCCTTCTGTCGGCCGGCTGGGCCAGCTGCCCGAGTCTCGCCGGTCAAGAGGAGATCATTCCTGCTGGCAGGCCTCGGCTGGGCGGATGTGCCCAAGTCTCGCCGGATATAGGAGTCGCCGGCGCGGGTCTGGCTTTTCCGGTCGCCCAGGAGCGCGCTTACGGAGTGCTTACCTAACCGCGCCGGGCCGGGCGGGCGGCGGCCGGGCTCCGTAGCGTGACCAGCAGTCCTCGGGGAGCGGCCCCGGCCGGCCTGGCCGGTCCACCGGAGGAGGTTCCATGCGCAGGAGTCGCTTGTGGGTGCTTTTCGGGGCGCTGACGCTGCTGGCCGGAGTAGGCCTCGGCATCGTCACGCATCTGCCCGCCCAGGCGACCCGTCTCAGTTCCGACTCGACCGCCGCCGCCACCAGCCCGCCCGGCACCGCCGGGGGTTCGCAGGGCTGGGGGAGGGGCGGGTACATGATGATGCCGGGCCCTGGCGGCGCACCGGCCGACGCGGCCAACAACGCGGCCGCGACGACCAGCATGAACTGGTCGGGCTACGCGGCCACCGGCGGCCGGTTCACCAGCGTCACGGCCGCCTGGACCCAGCCCGCCGTGACCTGCACCGCGCAGGCCACGTTCTCCAGCTTCTGGGTCGGGCTGGACGGTGACGGCACCCAGTCCGTGGAGCAGACCGGGACCGAGGCCGACTGCGCTAACGGCGCCGCCACGTACTCGGGCTGGTTCGAGATGTTCCCGGCCGCCCCGGTGTTCTACAACAACCCGGTGCGGCCCGGCGACGCGATGAACGCGTCCGTGACCACCAACGGGACCGGCTCGTTCACGCTCACGCTGACTGACCAGACCCAGGGCTGGAACCAGGTCACCACGCAGACGTCGGCCACCGCTCAGCTGGGGTCGGCCGAGGTGATCGCGGAGGCGCCGAGCGGCGCCACCGTCGAGCCGCTGTCCAACTTCGGCACGGTGGGCTTCACCGGCGCCACGGCCAACGGCGCCCCCCTCGGCAGCAGCGCCAACCTAAGCGAGCTGACCATGGTGTCGGGGGCGGGCGTCACCGAGGCCACGCCATCCGCGCTGACCGGCGGGAATGCGTTCTCCGTCACCTGGAACAGCAGCGGCGCGTAGCCGGGGCCGGTGATCGGGGGTGAGCGACCCGCGGGGGCGCTCACCCCCGATCGCGTCGCAGCGGCGGACCGGGCTAGGCGATCCCGGCCAGCGAGCGCGCCTCGCCGCGGTCGCGGCAGGCGTGCAGGCCGACGATCAGCCCGTCCCTGACCGTGACCACGTCGTAGGTCCGATCGTCGGCCTGCCGGTTCCGGTAGCCGTCCACCCCCGGCGTGTGCATCACCACGATGACCTGGTCGCCGGCCGCGACGACCTCCTCAAGCTCGGCGTGCAGCCCGCGCTCGGCCTGCCGCCGCACCGCCTTCTCAAGCTCGCCCCGGCCGCGGCGCACCTGCGGCTGCGGCTCGGCCGTGCTCGGGTCCAGGTAGGTCCATTCCAGATCCTGGTCCACGAATTCCATCAGCCGCGTGACGTCCCCCTGGTCGTAGGCCAGAAAGGCCTCACGCACGATCCATTCGTTCTGGTTGCACATCTGGAGTCCCCTTATTGCGATCATGCGCCGGGCGGCTGTCGATGTGCGGAAGCTCGGCAGTGCCTCCCGGCGGCATGCACGTCGTCCGAGTGCAGGCCCCGTGAGTTCAGATTTAGCGGTCGCCCGCGTGGCGCCCATGCGATCTCCCCCCGGGAGTATCACCGGACACTGACATATATATCAGGCGCTAATCCACCCCGTCACCTATTACCCGCGCCCGATCTCAGGGTGGCCCGGTCAATCGGTACAATCTCCGATCTGTCCAGATACGTGTGGGTCACCCCGGCAAAGGTCGAGTCATGACACTGCGCGCCGCGCCGCTCCCCGTTTTCCTCCTCACGGTCGCCGTCACGGCCGCCGGGCTGGCGGGCTGTGCCGCCGCGGGCGGGTCCAGCTGCGACCCCGTGGCCTGCACGACCGGCACAGCGGGGTCGCCATCTCCGCGCCCGTCCCCGAGCCCGGTCGCCTCGTCCACCGGTCCGGCCGACTGGTGGATCACCGCCAATCCCTGCGACCTGCTGAGCCCGGCCCAGCTGAGCGGCCTGAACCTGCCCTCGCCGGGCCAGCCGCTGCTGGGTGATGGCCCCGGGCGCGCCAATGAGTGTGCCTGGGGCACCACCACCAGGGCCCTGTCCATCACCTTGTCCGCGAACCCGTACACCCAGCTGTTCTTCCACACCGGCCAGGTGTCCGCGTACCAGTTCCAGGACGGCCGCCACGGCGAGCTGGACGTCGACTCCGATGGCACCGGCGGCTGCCAGCTCACCGTCGAGACCACCGCCGGGTCGAGCGCGCTGATCTTCGCGACCGGCCGGCCGGACAAGCCCGGCCCGCCGACGTGCCGGTTCGCCCGGCGGGTGGCCAGCATGATCCGGCCCAAGCTGCCCCGCCCCTGAGGGCGGGGCAGCCTAAGTTCGCCAGAGCTGCGACCTAGAAGGCGCCGGTGCCGTCGGGCGTGCCCAGCCCGGTCGGCCCGTCATAGCCGGGCTTGGCCACGCACAGGTAGTCGTGGCCGCAGATGGCGCCGCCGGTGCCCTCGAACCAGTCGTTGTTTCCGTTCGTCACGTCGAACAGCGCGGCCGCGTGCGCGTACTCATAACCGGGGTGGACCGTGGCCGCGTTGCCCGCCAGCGCGTAGACCCCGGCCACGATCGGCGCGGCCGCGCTGGTGCCGTAGACGGTCAGCCACGGCCCGCCCTGCCGGCGGGTGATGGAGCTGTCGTACACGGCCACGTGCGAGGCGAGCGCGGCCACGTCGGCGACGGTCCGGCCAGGGCAGTGCGGGTCGTGCTGCCAGGACGGCTTGGCCACGTAGGCCGAGCACCCGCTGCCGGAGGCGCCGTTGCCGTTGTAGACCGACTCGGTCCAGCCGCGCGCGTCGTGGGCCCGGGCCAGCTTGGTGCCGCCCACTGCGGTGACGTCGGCCAGGTTGGCCGGGAAGTTGGCCGCGGTGAAGCCGAAGTCGCCCGACGACGCGACGATCACGTGCCCCGCGTGCCGGTAGGCACCGGACTCGGCCTGGCTGAACCCGCTCTCCCGTGCGCCGTAACTGTTGGATATGACCTGGACGCCCAGCCGGGCCGCGGTGTCCTCGGCCGCGGCCAGGTCCGTGAACAGCGGCGTCTTGGCCTCGACCACGATGATCTTGCAGCGCGGGCAGGCGGCCGAGACCATCGACACGTCCAGGGTCTCCTCTACCCCCCAGCCGGTCGGGTCGGCGGGCGGCAGCGGAGACGCCTGCCCCTTCTGGTTCACGATGCGCAGGCAGCCGCTGGCCGTGGTGCACGGCGGCAGCCCGTACTGCCGGCGGTAGACCGCGAGATCATGCGCCAGGTGGGGGGTGCTGTAGGCATCCACCAGCGCGACCGTCTGCCCGGCGCCGCTGGTGACGGGCAGCCGGTAGGCGGACTCGACGGCCCTGGCCCCCCAGTCACCGGGCCGGGTCGCGCCCGGCGCGACCGGGTGGCCCGCGGCCCGGGCCGCGAGCGCCGCGTTCACCGCGGTCTGCGGCCCGTACAGCGTGAAGCAACGGGCCCGCCGCGGCCCGGCGGGCGGGCACGCGGCCCGCGGCGCGGCGGCCGCGGCCGCGATCCGGTAGGCGCGGGCGATGGTCTGGGCGACCGTCCCCCCGGCCGCGTCGGCGGCGCTGGCCCGCAGCGTCACTCGCGCCCCGGCCGGGGCGCTGAACACTGCCGTGAAGCGGCCGTCCCGGCCGGTGAGCCGGGCCCGGTGCCAGGTCCTGCCCCCATTGAAGGACACCGACATCGCCGCCCTGGTGATCCGGGTCGCCCTGGCCGGCTGGACGTGACCGGCTGTCAGCGTGATCACCTGCCGGCCGGGGCGGGCGGCCCCGTCCACGGATTCGCCCGCGACGCCGTAGCGCAGGGTCAGCAGTGGCTGGGCCCTGCACGCCCGGTTGTACTGGACCGCGCATACCCAGCCGCGCGGCAGCGTCGCGTGCGCTGCGCGAGCCGACCACCAGGTCCACGTGGTCTGGCTGGCGGTGGACAGCGGGCTGAGCGCGGCGGGCTGGGTGGCGCCCAGCACGAACCTGATCCGGCTCCGGGCCGGCCGCAGCCGCGCCGTCACGAAGACGAAGTCGTGGAAGTGGCGCAGCACCCCGCCCGCGACCTTCCGCCCGCCCTGGTCAAGCTGGTACCGGCCGGTCACCGTGAACGGCGATTCGATGTCCTGCCCCGTGTGCCCGGGCGTGTTGTCGCCAAACGCGGTCATGTCCAGGCCCAGGATGTTGCCCGCGCGGGTGGCCGACGCCGCGACCTGCGGCCCGGCCTGGCCGGCCACCCGGCCTTGGGTGGCCGGATGCAGCGGGTAGCCGCCCCAGTCGTCGGTCAGCCGCTGGCCGGGCCGGAAGGCCTGCGCCGGGGCGCTCTGCCCGCCATTGAAGTTCAGCACCCGGGCCCACGGGATGTAGGACGTGGCCCAGGCCAGATCCGAGCCCGCCGACAGGTACATGGTCTCCCGGAGCGGGAACCGTCCGGGCCACAGCACGGCGGTGGACCCCAGGTCGTCCTGGACCGGGAAGTACTCGAAGTTACTCAGGTAGCCACGGGACGGCGCGCCAGCGTAGAACCGGGCCCGCTCGGTGGCCAGGCCGGCCGGGCGCACCACGAAGTGCTGCGGAGGGATCCGTTCCTGGGCCTGGTGGGCCACGTAGTACTGGTACGGGACACCGGGCGCGGCGGCGGGCGAGTCCAGCTGGGCCGAGGTGATCTGGGTCAGCGTGCCGGCCCGCGGCCGGACGGTCATGGGACTGACGTACAGATAAGGCGCGGGACCCGGCAGGCCTTGCGTGATGTAGTCGCTGCTTTCCGTGCAGCAGCTATTGGGGTGGCGGGACGCCTGGTCGGTGAAGTAGTCCCGCTCGAAGACGCTGCTGTAGACACCGGCCGGCCGGGGGGTGACGAACTGCACCCGGCTGTCGGCCGTGCGCTCGGCCAGTCGCACTGTCGTGTCGCCGGTGACGGTGATCTCCGGCGGCATGACCAGCCGTGTCCCGTAGTAGCGGGTGGCAGTCTGCTGGGAGAAGGCGCCGATGACCCAGAAGTGCCCGGCGGGCACGCTGAACCTGGCGATGCCGTGGTAGAAGGGCTCCTCGTCCTGGCCGAAGGTCCAGTAGAGGCTGGCATTGTCGGCGTCGATCAGGGTCACCACGTCGCCGGTGTCGGGCTGGCCCGACAGGGTGGTCCCGCGCACCGTCAGCGTGTGCATCGGATAGGCCGGCCTGACCGGATGCGGGGCGGCCGGCGCGCCGGCCAGCGCGACCGACACCCCGCCCCCGAACAGCCCGTCCTGCCCGTAAGCGGCGTCGGCGTGATCGCCGGCGAACTGCCGCCGCAGCGCCGCGCCGAAACGGCGCACTCCGGCCAACGTCAGGTACCCGCGCGCCGTCCCCCCGTGCGCCGAGGTGATGGTCACGCCCGGCAGCGACGGCCTCGAGCCGGCGTAGCTCACCCGCACCGGTAGCCGCCCGCCGGATTCGGCCCTGGCCAACGCTCCGACCTCGAACAGTCTCGGGTCCAGCCCTCGGCTCAGGTAGGCCGCGGCCATGACCGGCAGGACGTAGGTGCGGTCGCCCAGCCGCAGTTCCTGGAGCTGACCATCGGACCCGGGGCCGCCGGGCCGCACGGACACCCCGGCCGAGCTCTTGATGACTTGCTGGCCGGTGACCACGAAGGCGGGCTGGGACCCACTCGTCGCGGCCGTCCCGGCTGACACGGCCGTCCCCGCTGTTACGGCGGCGCCGGCCGGGATGTCGGCCACGGCGCCACCGGCCAGGACCACTGCGAGGCTGGCGGCGGCCGCCAGCAGCCTGGAACCCTTCACCATTCGTCTTGTCATGTGGACGTTATATACCGCTGAACTATCTATAGCAAGCGGACAAGTGGTGCGGGAGAGGGGTGGTGCGGGAGAGGGGTGGTGCGGGAGAAGGCGGTGCGGAGGTGCGGGCAGTGCGGGGCCCGGCACCGCGGGAAGGACTAGCTCAGGCCGGTCAGGTGGGCCGTGTCGTTGAAGCCTCGCAGGATCCAGCGGTCGCCTGAGACGACCAGCCGGGAGATCGACGCGTTGTCCGCGCCGGTGAACGCGAACGGGCGGGACTGGGCCGCCAGCGCCAGCGCCTCGCCGATGACCCCGCCGTGGGTGAACGCCGCCACCCGGTGTCCCGGATGCTCAGCCGCCATGGCGGCGATCCCGTCCCGGACCCGGATCGCGAACTCGGCCGCGGGCTCGGCGCCAGGTATGAGCTCCCAGCGTTCCTCGGCCATTACCCGCTGGCTCAGCGCCCCGCCCGCCGTCATCATCTTCCGGAACTCGCCGCCCTCCCACTCGCCCAGGTACACCTCGCGCAGCCGGGGCTCCACGTGGACGGGCAGGCCCAGCGCCACGGCCAGCGGCGCGGCCGTCTGCGCGGTCCGGCGCAAGGTGGTGACGTAGATGGCGTCGACGTCCTCGATGGCCAGCCGGGCGCAGACCCGTCGGGCCTGCTCGATCCCCAGCGGCGACAGCGGCGGGTCGCCGTGCCCGCCGGCCAGCGGAAACGGCCGGCCGTCCTGGTAGGCCTCCGACTCCCCGTGCCGGATCAGCACCAGGTCCAGCGCCCCCGGCGGCGGCTCGAAGCGCAGTTGCCGGTAGGTCACGGCCCGCCGCCCTGGATCGTCAGTTTGCGTCACAAGTCCCAGATCGTACTGGCGGCGCCACCCTCGCCGGGGGAGGCCGACCGTGATCACGGAAACTCGTCCGCGCTATGCGCTGACGGGCTTCCGCGCTGATGCAACCACCGGTTGAATAGTCGGCGTGGATGAGCGGATCGAGAAGGCCGGCGAGTTGTATGACCGCGCCGTTTTCACCGGTGAGGCCGAAGGGCTGGCGCAGGCCGACCGGGGCCTGGACGCGGCCGAGGCCGAGCTGGCCGTGACTCGCGGCAAGCTGGCCCACCTGCGGTTCCTGCTGCGGCGCGACGAGGACCCGGACGGGGCGCGGGAGGATCCGGGCGAGCTGCCGCTGTTCGAGCGCGCGGAGCGGCTGTACCGGGACCTGGGCGACGTGCGCGGCCAGGCCGAGGCGCTGTTCTGGGTCGGCTGCTGCCACCAGGTGGTGCGGCGCGACAACGCGGCCGCGGTGCCGGCCCTGCGCCGGTCGCTGGAGCTGGCCACCCAGGCCGGCGACCGGCTGATCATGTCCGAGGCGCTGCGGCACCTGGGCATCGAGGCGCACTTCGGGGGCCGGCCTGACGAGGCCATTCAGCGGCTGGAGGAGTCCTCCCGGCTGCGCCGGGAGGTGGGGCTGCTGGCCGGCGTGGCCAGCAATCAGGTCGGGCTGGCCTACATCGCGGCGGCCCAGGACCGCCGGGCCGACGCGGCGGCGCTGCTGGACGAGGCGGCCGGCCTGGCCGGTGACAGCGGCGCCCGGCGGATCCTGGCCTCGGTCGAAGAGGCGCGGGCTGACCTGCGGCTGGGCTAGCACCTAGGGCAGCGCGCCGACCTGGATCACCTGAAGCTGACCCGACCCCTCGCCGGTGGCCAGCACGATCCTGCCGCCGTCGGCCAGCGCGACCTGCCGCGTCAGCGGCCCGGCCGGGATGGTGCCGAGCAGGGCGGGCCGGCGGTCCAGCGCCGCGGCGGTGCTGACCACGGCCAGGGTGGATCGCTGGCCCGGCGTCTGGTGCAGGTCTGAGTCGGCGACCACGATCCGGCGGGTGCCGTCGGCGAACGTGAGGCCGATCGGCGCCGGGCCGACCCGCACCTCGGCCACGATGGCGCGGGCCGGGTCGCTGCGCAGCCGGGCGGCCGAGAAGCCGAGCACCATGTCGCTGTCCCTGGCCGTGACCCAGACGGTCGTTCCGTCGGTGATGACCCGGGCCGGGCTGCACCCCGCGTCGGCCACGGCCACCACCGCCCGGGCGGGTCGCGTCTCGGCGGTGGTCATGCTGATCACGCGCAGCGTCCCCGGCGACGGCATGGGCCCCGTCCGGCGCTGGAAGCTGGTCGCGTACAGCCACTTCCCGTCCGGGGACGCGGCCAGGCCCACCGGCTGCACGCCCAGCGGCACGAAGCCGGCGAAGTCGGCCGGCCCGAACCCGCGGGTCAGCGCCCGGGCCAGGCTGAACACGGCCATGTCGGTGGTGTGCTGCAGGGTCACGAACGCGAACCGGCCGTCGGGCGAGGTGACCACGCTGACGGCGCCGTCGCCGCGGGGGCTGGTGAGTCGGCCGACGACCGGGTCGCGGGCGTCCCGCTCGGCCCTGGCCACGCTGATGACCACGGCGCCCCGGCCGCCGGCCGCCAGCAGGTACCGCCCGTCCGGGGTGATGGCCAGGCCGTTGGCCGCGCCGCCGACGCGGATGGTGCCGAGCAGCGTGAGCACCGGACCGTCGCGCAGCACGGCGATGCGGGCGCCGAGGGTCACGAAGACGAACCGCCGGTCGGCCGTCTCCTGGGTCGCGAAGGGCCGGCCGCCGACCGTGATCCGGTGGCCGGCCGCCCTGGCCAGCGTGGGTGCCCGGCCGACCGCCCGGCTGCAGCCGGGCGCCGGGAGCGCGACCACGGCGCGGTGGACGGTCACGGCGCTGCCCTGGTTGTGGCCGAGCAGGTACCAGGCCCCGATGGCGATGACCGAGATGAGCGAGACGACCGCGGCCAGGGACGCCGACCAGTTCGCCCGCCCGCGCCCCAGGCGGCCCGCCGACCAGGACGGCAGGGACGACGGCAGCGACGGCCGGTGCCGCCCGCCCCCCCCCCCCTGCCCCCCCCCTCCCCCCTGCCCCCCCCCCCCCCCCCGGCCCCCCCCCCCCCCGTTCCCCCCCCCCCCCCCCCCGC
>Ga0134126_10004213_pt1 | contig 18005 bp, 18 predicted proteins | sample KB31752_FD_96881 | JGI IMG/M metagenome (GOLD analysis project Ga0134126, IMG submission 96881) | Terrestrial soil microbial communities with excess Nitrogen fertilizer from Kellogg Biological Station, Michigan, USA - KB3-175-2 | ecosystem: Environmental > Terrestrial > Soil > Unclassified ...
ACGATCATCTCGTCATAGCCGGCGACTTCCTCGAACGTGCGCGCCAGGTATTCCTGCGGATCTTCCTGGTAGCCGGAAAACCATTCGGTGTAGGCATCCACCACGCGCTTGGGCGTGTCGCGCAAGCCTTCGCGGGTCGGCTCATCGCCGGCCCAGCGCAGCAGCGTGCGCACCGCGTCCATCGCCTGTTCGCGCGTCACCTCCGGCGAGGTCGGCCGGGCGGCGGCGCACAAGGAAGGTTTGCGGGATTCGCTCATGGGACTGCCTCTCGCGACGTCGAACGGTTCAGTTTAACGCCGTTGCCGAGGCGGCGGACGCGTCGCTGTGGAATCAGTCCGGCTCGGACGCTTCGTCCGCACTGTCGTCCTCGATCGGAAGCTCCACATGTGCGTGGGCGTCTTCGTCGGCCAGCGACTCGACGCCGCGCAATCGCCGCTCGATCGCGCGGGTGCGCGCTCCGGTCGCGTCGATGTGCTTGCCGGCTTCGTCGAGCTTCTTCTTGACCTTGTCGAGCACGTCGCCGAATTTGCCGAATTCGGTCTTGACGGCGCCGAGGATTTGCCATACCTCGCTCGACCGATGTTCGATCGCGAGGGTTCGGAACCCCATCTGCAGCGCGTTGAGGATCGCGGCCAGCGTGGTCGGGCCCGCCACGGTGACGTGGTGGTCGCGTTGCAGCTTTTCGAACAGGCCGGGGCGGCGGATCACCTCTGCGTACAAGCCCTCGGTGGGCAGGAACAACAGGGCGAAATCGGTGGTGTGGGGCGACGAGACGTATTTTTCGCGGATGGTTTTCGCCTCGACCTCGACCCGGCGCTGCAGGGCAGCAGCGGCGGCATTGGCCGCTTCGCCGTCGGCCTGTTCCTGCGCATCCAGCAGGCGCTGGTAATCCTCGACCGGGAACTTGGCATCGATCGGCAGCCAGACTTGCGTGTCGCGATCGGCGCCCGGCAGGCGGATCGCGTATTCCACGCGTTCATCGGAGCCCGGTACGGTCGCGACATTCGCGGCGTACTGTTCCGGCGTCAGCACCTGTTCCAGCAGCGCCCCCAGGCGCACCTCGCCGAAGGTGCCGCGGGTCTTCACGTTGCTGAGTACGCGCTTCAGGTCGCCGACGCCAGTCGCCAGCGATTGCATCTCGCCAAGACCGCGTTGCACCGCTTCCAGCCGCTCGGCAATCTGCCTGAACGACGATGACAGGCGCGTTTCCAGCGTCTTCTGCAGTTTCTCGTCCACGACTTCACGCATTTTTTCGAGCTGCGTCGCGTTGTCCTTCTGAAGGCTTTTGAGCTGCGCATCCAGCGTGCCGCGCACTTCGGCGAGGCGCTGCTGGTTGTCCGCGGTCAGCGCGGACAGCGACAAGCGCAACTGGCCGCCCATGCGATCCAGCGTTTCGGCCAGTTCCGTGCGCGCGGCACGCTGTTCCTCGCGCAGGGCCCGTTCAACGCGCTCGCTGTCGTTGCGCAATGCGTCCAGCTTTTCACGCAGGCCCGGGTCGCCGCGCGGTCGCATCAGCAGCACGATCAGAAGGATCACGGCGATCACCGCGAGCGCGACAAGAACGTAAAGCAGGGTGGTATCCATCGCGGGATTGTAGGCTGGAGACGCGGCGAAGTTACGCCGGCTCTGTCGCAGCAGGCGAGACCGGTTATTTCCGCAATGCAAAAGTGCCGCCCGGCACCACCGCCATCGTCAGCCGCGCGATGCAGGTCGATTCGCCGGCTTCGTTCTCGATCCGGATTTCCCATACCTGCGTGCTGCGGCCGATATGGATGGGCCGCGCGGTGCCGGTGACCGTGCCCTCGCGCACCGCGCGCAGATGGTTGGCATTGATCTCGAGGCCGACCGCGGCGCGCCCGTCCTCGCAACAGAGCATCGCTGCGGTCGAGCCCAGCGTCTCCGCCAGCGCCACCGACGCGCCACCGTGCAGGATGCCGTACGGTTGACGGGTGCGATCGTCCACCGGCATCGTACCGCGCAGGTAATCGTCGCCGAGTTCGGTGATGCGGATGTCCAGTGCGCGCATCAAGGTGCGCTGGCTCCACGCGTTGAGGGTTTCCAGATCGGCGTGTTGTTTCCAGATGGCCATGGCTGTCACCCCAATCGAGACGCCGCATTGTCGCCCATGCTGGTTCCGCGCGCGAACCGGGGGCTGGTTTCACACCGTGTTTACGATGTGCCCTGTTGATGGCGCTAGAGTGTGTGCGGAACCTTGTGCGATGCTTGGGCAGACATGAGAAGGTCATTGTGGATCGTGTTGTTGCTGGCGCTGCTGTTCGCGGTATTGCCGTCGCGGGCATGGGCCTTGCGCTGCGGCACGCACCTAGTGAAACAGGGCGACCTGGCGCCGCAGGTCCGCGACGAATGTGGCGATCCGTTTTACGTCGGCCACTACGTCGGCTCGCCTGGCGTGGGCGTGGAAACGCCCGTGGAACCGGGCGCGGCGGTGGCGACGGAGGCTTGGTACTACAACTTCGGTCCGCAGCGGTTGATGGTGCGGCTGGAGTTTTCCGGCGGCGTGCTGGCGCGCGAACAGACGCTCGGTTATGGCTTTGTCGGAAACGGCGGCCCGTGCGACTTCACCGGCATCACGACCGGCATGAGCGTGGCCGACCTGATCGCGCGTTGCGGACTTGCGCCCCACCGTACGCACAATCCGCTTGCCTGGTCGGCGTATCAGGGTGCGCAGGCGCCGGCGTGGGGCGAGACGTGGATTTATCCTGCCGACGGTTCACGCGCGGCGAGGGAAATCCAGTTGCAGGAGGGACGCGTCACGGACATCAAAGTCGTGCATTGACGTGTTGGATGTTCAGGTCGGAAGCGCGGCATGCCGTGCTCGTCGCGTTCTTCCAGCGTGAACTGACTGGTGTCGAGCCCGGCTTCGTGCGGGCGGGGCGCGATTTCCTCGCCACGCGCGCTTTTCCATGCGTTGGCGTAGCAGCGTTCAGCATCTTCCGCTTCGCCGGACGCCGATTGCACGTCGCCGAGTGCGGCCCAGCTCGCGGCGGATGGTTTCGCCGTCAACGCGTGCACCAGGTATGCGCGCGCGTCGCGCGGGTCGGAGGCGCGCATCGACAGGCTGCCGAGGGTGCGCAGCAGGATGTCGTCGCCCGGGTGCGCCTCCAGCCAGCGGGTCGCGACGTGCAGGCGCGCGGCGGCTTCATTCGGCGGCGCAATCTCGCCGTACGTCGCGACGAGGCCGGCGTTCCATTCGCGCTTCACCGAATCCTCGATGGCGTCCAGCGCAGCGTGCACGTCGCCGAACGCGGCGGCGCGCCGTGCGTACACGTCCAGCAACGCGGGCATCTGGCGCTGCTGGCGGTTCGCGCGCTTCCAGATGTCCTGCAGTGCCGTCATGTCGGGCGCCTTGCGCAGCGATGCGCCGAGCACCTGGTCGACGAGTGCGGCGTACGCGGTGGATCCCAGCATGTCGGATTTGCGCAAGGGTTCCAGCGCAGGACGCGCCTTCTCGGGCTGGCCGGTCGCGATCGCGGCCAACGTGAATTCGTTCCAGCCGGCCGGCGGCAACTTTCCGGCTTCGGCGCCGGGCGAAAGCAGTTGCAGTGCTTCATCGGCGCGACCGTTTTCGCGCAGGATGCGCGCACGCAGGATGCGCGCTGCTTCCGGTGCGTGCTGGGCCGCCTCGTCCAGCGTTTCCAGCGCGCGCGTGGTGTCACCGTGGCGGTGCGCCGCCTCGGCGGCGGACAGCAGCGCCGGCGAACGCAGCGACGAATATTGCGCCGCGCGTTGCAGGGTGCGGTGTGCCTCGACATTGCGGCCTTCGTTCAATGCAACCAGGCCGTCACGCAGGCGCTCGTGGCTGATCCGGCGGCGGCGGCGCGAGATCGCGCCGAACGGCCACAACAGCAGCCACCAGATGATGCCGATCGCGATCCACGCCGCGATAAGGATCGCCACCGCGCCGACCACCGTGGCTTCCACCTTCCAGCCGCGGAAACGGATCAGCACGTAACCGGGATCCGACGACAACCACACGAACGCGATTGCGAGCAGCAGGATGATGATCAGGCCGAGGACGAGCCATCGCTTGCTTTTCATCTCCGGCCGCTCCCCGCGGTGGAAGCGGGCGCCGGTGCGGGCGCGGCGGGCTGGCTGGCGCGCAGGCTTTGCAGTTGCGCAAGCGCCCCGCCCAGCTTGGGCGCCGGGCCGCCGTCGTGCTGCGCCAACAGGTTCGCGATTTGTGCGTTGGCTTCCTTCACGCCGGCGTCGTTGCCGTCGAATTGCGCGGCAAGCGCCGCGTCGGCGCGCTGCAGTGCGGCCCGGTAAGTCACATCATCGAAGGCGAGCAAGGCTTCCTGTGCCTGCGCCAAGTCGAGCACCAGCGTCTGCCGCGCGAAATGCGCGTCATCGAGCGGAGCCGCATTGCCGTTGTCGTGCGAAACCTTGACGATGCCGCTGAAGGCATCGCCCACACGCGACCAGAAGCCGGGCTTCCGCGATGGCGTCGACGCGGACGTCGAGGCTTCCGCTGAGGCAAGCGGCAGCGACGCCACCTTGCCGCGCAACGCGGACAGGGTATCCAGCGCGCCCTGGCGCGAAGGTGGGGCGGCCGCGGCGAGCGCGTCGCGTTCGGTGGCGGCGCTGGCGCGCACCGGCGCGTAGGCGGGGTTCTGCACCTGTGCGAGAACCTCGACCGCTTGCGAATAAGCCTTCAACGCGCCGCTGGCGTCGTGGAACAGGTCGTAGCGTTGCGCACCGGTGCGCAGCAGCATGTCCGCGTCATTGAGCAGCACCGTATCCTGCGCCGATTGCTGTTGGCCGCTCAGATTGGTGTAGGCGGTCTCGAGGTTGGCGATGCGTCGATCCAGCCCCTGCGTGCTCGCGCGCAAATCGTCGAATCCCGACTCAAGTTTGCCGATGCGGTGGTCGCCCGCGCGCGCCTGCTCGTCGCCGGCCGCAAGCTGGCTTTGCAGCGCCGCGATGGTGGTGGCGTCATGTTGTCTCGCGGCCACTTCATCGTGCGTGAACCGCTGCAGGCGCCAGACACTCCACGCTGCCACGGCCAAGGCCACGAGCGCCATCAGGATCGCGAGTGCCGCCAGGCCCGGCGGGCGTTTGCGTGGCTTGTGCGTCCCGGACCGAGGCGCGGTGTCTTCGATGTCGTCAGTCATGGCGGCATGCTAGCAGCGCCCCGAACCGGCATCGGCGGTGATGGTCGCAAGCATTGCCCCGGCGTGCGCCGACCGGGCACGCAACACGCGTGCGAAGCCGGCCTTGCGTGCCGCCGCGACGAGGCGTGCGCTGCTGGCAATGGCGGTTCCGCGCAGCAACGCACGCAGTGCATCGCCTGGCAATTTCGCAGTGATGTTGGCGAGGGCATCTGTGCTGGAAAGCTGCACGTACAACGGCTTGCGCGCATTCCGCCGCAGCGCATCGGCATGGCGGCGATCGAGCCGCGCAGGCGCGCGCTCATAAACCCGCGCGTGGATCACCCTGGCGCCGCGCGCGACGAGTTCGCGGTCCAGCAGCCCGCGTCCACCCGCTGCGCCGACCATGCCGATGCGCCAGCCGCGCACGTTGTGCAGGATCGGCAGCGTCAGAAGGCCTTCGCTGTCCTCACGGGTTGGTGCGAGCGCGTTGCAGAACCCCGCGCGCCGCAGCGCAGCCTGCGTGCCGACGCCAGGCGCCAATACGACGGCGCGGCTGCGCGGGGCGCCGAGCCGCCGCGCGAATGCCACCGCGGCCGGACTGGTGAAGATGACGGCGTCGCACGCGAGTGCCTCGCGCAAGGCTGCACGTGCTGCGCGCGCATCCGCTGCCGCGCGCAGGCTCGAACCCGGCAGCAGCAGTGGCATGCCGCCCAGCGCGCGAACGCGATGCGCCCACGCGGCACCCGTTCCGGCGGGGCGCGTGATGGCGATGCAGGTTCCCGTGAGCGGTCGCGAGTGGGCCATGCGCGGATCATAACCAGCACGCGCGCGCCTTGTCGTCGCGCGCACCGCGCGTCAGACTGGCGCGATGGATACGACCCTTTCTCCCGCCGCGACACTCGAGCGCGAGATCCTCGAACACATCCCGCTTGCGCGCGCGATGCAGCTTCGCGTGCCGCGTTACAGCGGCGACGAACTTGAAATGACGGCGCCGCTGGCACCCAACATCAACGACAAGGGTTGCGCATTCGGCGGCAGCATGGCGTCTTTGCTGACGCTGGCCGGCTGGGGACTGATCGAATTGGGCTTGCGCACGGCGGGGCTCGATTGCGACATCTACGTTGGCGATTCGCAACTGCGCTATCGCGAACCGGTGTGGAGCGAGCTGCGCGGGATTGCACGTTTCGTCGAGGACGGCGCACTGGCGCGCGTGATTGCGGCCGTGCGCGAACAGGGCAAGGGCCGCGCCGACGTGGTGTGCGAAATCGCCGGCGAACACGCCGTGGCGGCCACGTTGACTGCGCGCTTTGTCGCAAAGTCGCGCAAGTAGTCCGCCGATCGGGCACAATCGCCGGGACGCCGTTGCGAGGAGATCGTCATGCGCCGTATCGTGATCGCGGGTGCCGCGTTGCTGCTGCTGGCAGGTTGCGCGACCCTGCAGAACAAGAACACCTTGCGTGACGACACCCTGGACGGCTACGCCGCCGCATTGCGCTGGGGTGATATCCAGGGCGCATGGAGCTACGTCGATCCCGCGCTACGCGCCAAACATCCACTGACTCCGCAGCAGAAGGCGCTGTACGGCACCGTGCGTGTCGCCGAATACAGTCCGTCCGGGCCAAGCGCGACGGACCCCGACACCATCCAGCAGACCGCCCAGATCAGCCTGATCGTCAAGACCAGCCAGCGCGTCTACGAAGTGCTCGATCACCAGACCTGGCATTGGGATGCCAAGGCCAAGCACTGGTGGCTGGAGAGCGGGTTGCCGGACATCACGCCGCATTGATGTGATCATCCCTGGGCTCTGCGCCTTCAGGCACAAGAGAACATCCGGCTTGGCCAAGCCGGGAAATCCGGAAAGGCCCTGCGTGGCCTGACTTCCCACGCCAGCTGCTTTGGGATGCAGCATCCATGGAGCTGTTCCTCCGGTGCAACCGCGGCGTTTGACGGACGGTCGTGCCTGCAATTCCGTGCTTGCGAGCCGGCAATGCTCGGGAGACTCACGTACTGGCGCGTCTTCGTGCCACGCAACCTGCCCTCGCGCGCGCGAGTTCTTCAAACGTTCGCGAGCTCGCGGCGCGGCGTTGACGATCGAATGGAACGTGAAGTATATTCGCCGACGACCACGCACAAAGCTGCATGGTTCGGGGATATATCAGGGGTACACGCGTGCGTGTGGGCGACGGATTTCCGGGACTTGAGCCGGATTATTCGTCGGAATTCGCCACGGACAAGTTGTCGATTTGACGACGTACGGGTGCACTGAACGCTTCCAAGAGGGAATTTTTGTCGAGTACGTCACATTCGTACTCGAAAGCCAAGGGGGAAAGCCATGGATCGGCGCATGAAGCAAGCGGTATTCGGGGGCTTGTTGTGTCTGGGGATTGTTGCGCTGGCCGCATGCGCAACGCCACCCGCCAAGGATTTCGGCGGTCGCTGGCACCCAGTCAATCAATTCCAATCTGCACCTGAGCGCATTCAATTGCAGAAGCCTTATGTGTTCTACGCCTCGCCGCTGGATGGCACGTTGAAGAACATGCTGTCGCGGTGGGCGAAGGACACCGGTGCACGCCTGATCTATAGGCTGCCGTACGACTATACGTTGTACACCCCCGTTTCAGGTGTGCGCAGTCGCAGCCTCCCGGACGCCGTCGCCCAACTGAGTTCGATCTATTCGGACGAGCACGTGGCCATCACCACCGTGGATCACGAAATCATCGCTGAACCGGCTCCGGTTGCGCCTTCCGCCGCGTCGTCGAATGCCACGGCTGCAGAAGGTGGTGCGGCACGCAAGCTGTCGACCGAAGCACTTTCGCAAAGCGCACACTGACGCGGCTGGTCGACTTCCGCGACCAAGTGGCGCGTGTATTTAGACTGAGTGCGAAAAAGACAGGGGAAGTACACAGAGGGAACTGGGGAACCGCGTGTAGTCGAAGCCGAACCGGTCGCGGTGTTGCGCGCCGAAGGCCTTTGCATCGGGCTTCCCCGTCGATCACGAATACCAATGCAGGACGCATGAGGCTGGATAATGCTCTGGAAAAAAGCCCCACTCTCCAAAATTGATGAGGCCGTTGCCAAGTCTGTCAATTTCGAAGTGACCGTGGCCGATCTTGCCAGGCGCAGCGAGCGCCGGGCGTGGCGGGTCGCCACGGCGGCCACCCTCATGGCGCTCACATTGGCTGGCGGCTATTTCTACATGCTGCCGCTGAAGCAGAAGGTGCCCTATCTGGTAATGGCGGACGCCTATACCGGTACCAGCACCGTGGCGCGGCTGACGCCGGACGCCGCTTACCAGCGGATTACCAGCAGCGATGCGATCAATCGCAGCAACGTTGCGCATTACGTGCTGGCGCGCGAGTCCTATGACTTGACGCTCCTCAACCTGCGCGACTGGAACTCGGTAATGACAATGTCATCATCGAACGTGGCCGCCGCCTATCGCGCGCTGTACTCGTCCTTGAATGAGAGCAGCCCCTACAAGCTTTACGGGCGCGAACGCTCCATTCGCGTGAAGATCCTCAGCATCGTGCTGATCGGTGGTGGCGGCGCCAAGCGGCCAACCGGTGCGACGGTACGGTTCCAGCGGAGCATCTACCTGAAACAAAACGGAGCGCTGCAGCCGCTCGACAACAAGATCGCAACGATGGCCTTCACCTACAACCCCGACTTGAAGATGGCCGAGCGCTATCGCATCGACAATCCGCTGGGTTTCCTGGTCACCAGCTACCGTGTCGACAATGATTACGATTCCACGCCGCCAATGGCGATTGGAACCCGCGCGCCTGGCGCCAATCAACTACCGGTGGCACCCGTCGATGCGACGCGAGGCGCTGTCACAGCCGGAAGGGTGCCGGCCTCTGATGCGACTGCCGCCTCCCCATCGACGCCCAACGACGACCAGCAGGCGCAGATGGCAGCGGAAACCCGGGTTGTCACCCCACCGCAAGCAGCCAGCAGGGCGGGTCATCCATGAACAGCTGGAATCCACGGATCGGGCTTTCGATTTGCATGCTCGGGTTGGCAGCAGTGGCGCCCGCGGGTGCCCAGGTCATCCAGCAGTACACCTACAAGGCCAATGGTGTCTATGAGGTTAATGCGGGGTTGGGCATCACCACGCAGATCGTACTCAGTCCTTACGAAAAGATCCTTGATTACAGCACGGGCTTCAGCACTGGCTGGGACATCAGCCGGCGCGGCAACGTGTTTTACCTGCGGCCCAGGAACGTCGATGTGGACACGGACATGATCGTCCGTACCGAAACACATTCCTACATCTTCGAACTGCGCGTCGTCGCGACGGACTGGAAGACGCTCGGCCAGGCCAAGGGCGCTGGCGTCCAGTACAAAATTGCGTTCGAGTACCCGGCAGATGCCAGCTTCACTGCCGAAAAGAAGATCGCGTCCGATACGCCAGCCCTGGACACGGCGCTGATTTCGGGCCGCGATTACAACTTCCATTACGACTATGCGGCGAGTAAAAGGACTGCCGCATGGCTGATTCCGTCCGTCGTTTATGACGATGGGCGATTCACCTACATCAAGCTGCGTGACTCCTCGCGTTATCCGACCGGCGATTTCCCGGCGGTGTTCATGCGGGAAACCGAGCATGGCCAGGACGCGGTGGTCAACACGACGGTCAAGGGCGACACCATCGTCGTGCACGGTACCTATCCGTACCTGGTGATCCGCCAAGGCGACAACGTGGTTGGTCTCCGGAGGGACATCAAGCGATGAGCTCGAATACCCCAGGCTATCCGGGCGGCAATGATGGGAACGAGCTGCGGTCGGCTTACGACCGGGACGCGGCCGATCCGTCTGCCGCTGGTTCCTACTCCGGTCATTACCAATCCGCGGCTGCGCCCGACCTCGATGCAGGTGCGCCCGAATTGCGTTCGCAGGATTTCCGGCGCATGAACCGGCGCGCGTTCGCGTTCCTGGCGGCCATCGTGGTGCTGTTACTCATCCTGGCTTGGTTTCTCTATCACGCCGCAACCGGCCCCAAGGCCGCCCCGAAACAGCGGGCGGAGACCTTGGTGGTTCCCGAGTTGCCCCAGCCTGCGATGCAGGTTCCGCCGCCCAAAGCGACACAGCAAACGCCGGTGAACCCGATCGCCGCGATGACACAGCCGCCGGTGCCACCCCTTCCGGTGTTGCCCGTACGGTCCAAGGCAACGAAGCAGGGCCCAAGCTTGCTGGCGCGTAGGGAGATGTCGGCTGACCCGGCGAGTGTCAATGCAGCTCCGGTCCCGCAGGCGCCGGGAGCGCACGGGCCCGCTTCTCCCCTAGGGCGATTTGTCGACCAGACGACCCGCGCCAAGCCACTCGCACATGCCGACTCTCTATTGCTGCGCGGGACCTACATCCGCTGCGTACTGGAATCGCGCATCGTCTCGGATATCCCGGGGTTCACGTCGTGCAATGTCGTCGAGCCGGTGTATTCGTTCGATGGCAAGCAGTTGCTCATTCCCAAGGGTTCCAAAGTCTTGGGTTCTTATGACCATGGTCCGGTCGGCGAGCGCATTGCCGTCGTGTGGGATCGCATCGTCACACCCGGTGGCATCGACGTGAATATGTCGAGTCCCGGCGTGGACAGCCTCGGCGGCTCCGGCACACCTGGTTACCTTGATTCCCACTGGCCCAGCAGGATCAGTTCGGCGGTCCTGATCAGCCTGATGAGCGATGCGTTCCTCTACGAAGGCGAGAAGCACGGCCCGCAAACCAATTCGATTGGTGCCGGTGGCGTGGTCGTGCAGTCGCCCTATCAAAGCAATACCGCGCAAACCCTGCAGAACCTGGCCAATCAGGCGGTGCGGCAGTCCGCCAATCGCATTCCGACATTGACGGTCAATCAGGGAAGTATCGTGACCATTTATGTGGCCAGGGATGTTGATTTCAGCGGAGTCGTATCCAGGCTCTGAAAAATCAGGGCGACGCACCGCGATGGCCCATAGGCCTCGACGGGAAAGTATTGTTGCGCCTCGAATGTGGTACTTGGGCAGGTTTGTATTGCGTTGTAGGAATTGGCCGACAATAACCGGGGACATTCGTGGACAGATGTGTGCATTGGAGCACGGCAAAATTTTCAACTGACGGCAACATAAGGATTCGGAGCCCGCGGCAATACTCCGGGTTCGCGAAGGACAATTTGCCAGGGGGGGCAAGATGGCCATTTCACCTATTCGCACGGAGATGCTCCCGGAAACAGGTGAGTCGCCCGGTGCAGAAGTTTCCAGAGAATTCCTCGACTACCAGTACCAGGTTCTGGGCGTGCGCGAGTATCTGGATTCAGCGGAAGTCGAGGAGATATGCGTCAACCGGCCCGGGGAGTTTTATCTGGAGGGCCATGGTGGCTGGCATCGCATCGAGGTGCCCGGGTTGACAACCCAGCGGTCCCGGCAGTTTTGCACCGCCATCGTCAACGAAAGCAATACCGGCCAGCGCATCACCGATGTTGATCCGATGGTGTCGTTGACTTTTCCTTCCGGCCAACGCGCGCAGTTCGTGATCCCTCCGGCCTGCGAGGCGGGACGAGTCTCGATCACGATTCGCCAGCCGGCGCGGCAAACGCGCACGCTGGGTCAGTACCAGGCAGACGGCTTTTTCGACCAGATCCTGGAAGATGCTCCTCGCTTGAGCGATCACGACCAGGAACTGCTCGATCTGCGTGCTGCGCGAAACTACGGTGATTTCTTTCGCAAGGCGGTCCTTTACCGGAAGAACATCGTGGTCTCGGGCGCTACCGGAAGCGGCAAGACCACCTTCATGAAGTCGCTGGTCACGCACATTCCGGATGACGAGCGCTTGATCACGATCGAGGATGCGCGCGAGCTGTTCATCGCGCAACCCAACGTCGTGCACTTGCTCTATTCAAAGGGTGAGCAGGGCACCGGTCGTGTCACGGCGAAGGCTTGCATGGAAGCGTGTCTGCGCATGCGTCCGGATCGCATCATCCTGGCCGAGCTGCGGGGCGACGAATCCTTTTATTTCATCCGCAATTGCGCCTCGGGTCATCCGGGCTCGATCACGAGTTGCCACGCCGGCAGTACCCGCCAGACCTGGGATCAACTGGCGCTGATGGTGAAAGCCTCATCCGAGGGCTCGGGGCTGGAGTTCGCCACCATCAAGCGGCTGCTCATGATGACCATCGACATCGTCGTGCATATCAAGGCTCATGCGGGGCGCCGCTACATCACGGATATCGACTTCAGGCCGGAACAGCATTTTTTGCAGCAGGGTTGAAGTTTTTTGGGGAATGGGATTGGGGGTACATGGAGAGTTCGTCATGATTACGGCTGCCGTTCTTTTGGCTTGCCCGCACCTCGCGGTACCAGCGCGGCTGATGTACCACGTTGCCATGGTCGAGTCGGACGCCAACCCATACGCTATTGGCGTTGTGGGTGGGCGGCTGCTGCGCCAACCGGTCAGCCTGGACGAAGCCATCGCCACTGCGCGTTCGCTTGAGGCGCAGGGCTACAACTTTTCCGTGGGCGTGGCCCAGGTCAATCACGCCAACCTGAAAAAATACGGCCTCGATACTTACGAAAGGGCTTTCTCGATCTGCGATAACCTGCTGGCGGGCTCGCGCATCCTGGCGCAGTGCTATTCCGATGCGGACGGGGTTTGGGGCAAGGCTTTCAGTTGCTACTACTCGGGTGATTTCACCACGGGATACCGCGATGGTTATGTCCAGCGCGTGTTGGCATCGCTGAGCCGGGGAGGGGCGGTTGCACGGGCTGGCGCGGTATCGGGCGTTTCGCCGATTCCGGCCACACCATCCGCGGCGGACTCGCCGAGTCATCTCCATCGCCGCTCCGCGTTGCGGGAAAATGCCGCGTATCGCGTGGCAATCCGATCTTCTTTCCCGGACACGACCGCAAATGCCGACGTGACGCGATTCGCGCGGAAGCTGTCGCGTTCTGATCCGGAAAGCGGGTTGCAAGCGGCTGTACTTGCCGGACGCGCGTCCGCGCCATCGGCAGGGACGAGCGACCGGCTTGTCACGCCGGCAAGTCCGCCCAGCCCACCGACGCCAGTTCCTGCCGCCAGTTCCGCGAGCGCGGGGCTAGCACAGGCTTTCGGGGGACAAGAGGCCAAAGCGTTCGTGCCACAAGTCGACGGTCTGAACGGCCTGGCGCGGCAAAAGTTCGCCGTGAACGGACAAGCGCCGCCACCGACCGCGCCTTCGGCAACCGACCCGAAGGGTTCGCTCGACGCCGCGTTTGTCTTCTGAGAGGCATTCACCCCGCTGCGGCATCGCCGCCTTGTTCATCACCACCAAAAGGAAGATCTGTCATGTTCAAGAACGCGTTCCCTTCCCGCGTGAACTTCCCGGCATCGCAGCATTCGTTGTTCCGGCGTTATGCCCAATTCGCACTGGTTGCGTGTTTGATGTTGCCGATGCTCGCCTTTGCGCAGGATTCGAGCGGAACATCGGGTGCCATGTGCACCTTGTTGACCAACTTGAATGGAATCCTGAATGCGATCTCGCTGGTTGTCGTCACCATTGCGGTCATCTTCAGCGGCTATCAGATCGCGTTTGCGCACAAGCGCATCGCGGAAGTGGCCCCCATCCTGATCGGTGGCGTACTGATTGGCGCGGCCGGACAAATCGCCAAGCTCGTGCTCGGTGGCAGCGGTGCCGCCGCCGCCGCCGGTTGTGGCGGTGCGCCGCAAGCTTTCGTGGTCCACCTGTTGCAGAACTATGTTTAAAAACGCGATGTTCCGCGGTTGCACTCGGCCGCCCATGTTCCTCGGGGTTCCGTACATTCCGTTCTTTCTCGGGGCGGGAGGGTGCTTTCTGCTGGCCATCTACTTCAACTTCTTCTTTTTGCTGCTGATCCCTGTCGTGATTTTCGTCATGCGGCAAATGGCACGCCGTGACGAGATGATTTTTCGATTGCTGGGTCTGCGCATGCAGTTCCGATTGCGTGTGCGCAATATTCGCGAAAACCATGGGATGTGGACGTTCACCCCCAACGTATATCGCGGCCAGTCGAAACACGACGAGTGAGTGGGTCCGGTGCGGCAAGGGAATGCTGTGCCGGTTTTTTTGGGGAGGCAAGATGTCAAAGCCAGTTTTCTACCCGGATACGCCGATCAGCGAATTCATTCCGCTGTCAACGCACATCTCGCCCACCGTTTTGAAAACCACGGGTGGAGACTTCCTTATGGTGTGGCGGCTGGACGGTTTTCCCTTTGTTGGCCGGGAAGAATGGGAGCTGGAGCATCGCCACAACACGTTCAACCGCATGTTGCAAACCTTGCGGGCGCCGGATTTCGTCAACGTCGCATTTTGGGTGCATGACATACGCCGCCGCGGCACGGTCAAGGATCACAGTCGCTTCGCGCAGCGCTTCTGCCAGGCGTTGTCCGACGCCTACCACGAAGGCTTGTCGGCACGAAAGATCATGCGTAACGAGTTGTACCTAACCCTCATCTACAGGCCAATTGTCACCGGCAAACGCTTCGTCGAAAAATCCTCGAATCTGGACCGTCTCGAAGCCGAGCAGCAACAGGCGATTGCCACGATGCAGGAGCTGGCGGGAAATGTCGAAGCCGTTTTGAAGGACTACGCGCCTTATCGATTGGGGATGTACGAAGCCGGCAACGGCGTCGTGTTCTCGGAGGCGCTGGAATTCTATGGCTACCTCCTCAACCACATCGAAGAGCCGGTTCCGGTACTGCAAGCCCCCGTGTATCGCTACCTGGCGGTCAGCAAGCACCGCTTCGCTGCAAAAACAGGCGATTTTGCGATTACGACGCCGGACGGAAAAAACCACTTCGGCGCCATCCTGAACATCAAGGAATACCCTGATGGCACATATCCCGGCATTCTCAATGGATTGAAGTATCTGGATTTCGAATACGTCGTGACGCACTCGTTCAGTCCCGTCGGGCGCCACGACGCACTCCGGGTCCTGGAGCGGACCAAGGGCATGATGATCTCGTCAGGCGACAAGGCCGTAAGCCAGATTGCCGAGCTCGACCAGGCCATGGATCAGGTTGCTTCGGGCAACTTCGTGCTGGGCCAGTACCACTTCACGCTCGCCGTGTTCGCGCCCGATCAGGAGTTCCTCTCTCGGGAAACTGCAACCACGCGCGCGGAACTGTCCAACGCCGGCTTCGTTTCGGCCAAGGAGGATTTGGCCGTCACCGCGGCTTTTTACGCACAACTCCCTGGCAACTGGCGCTATCGAACGCGCCTGGCCAATGTCAGTTCGCTCAACTTTCTCGGGCTGTCCCCGCTGCACAACTTCGCGATGGGCAAGAAGAGCGACAATCCGTGGGGCGAATGCATCGCCACTCTGCAGACCACGAACGGACAGCCGTACTACTTCAACTTCCATGCCACCCACCCGGCGGAAAAATCCTTCGGCGAGAAGGCCATCGGCAACACGCTGGTGATTGGCAAATCCGGCACCGGCAAGACCGCGCTCATCAATTTTCTCCTGAGCCAGGTCCAGAAGCTGGACCCGGAGCCGACGATCTTCTTCTTCGACAAGGACCACGGTGCCGAGATTTTCGTGCGCGCCTGTGACGGAAACTATCTTTCCCTGGGGAACGGCCAGCCCACCGGCTTCAACCCGTTCCAGTGCGAAAACACCGAAGCCAATGCGCAGTTCCTGGCGGAGCTCGTCAAGGTAATGGCCGGGAAGAGGGCCTACAGCGCACGCGAGGAGGAGGACATCTTCCGCGCCGTCGAGAACATGCTCGACACCCCCATGCACCTGCGCAATATCACGAACTTCCAGAAAAGCCTGCCCAACATGGGCGATGATGGCCTGTACGCGCGCATGCGCAAGTGGACCGCCGGCAATTCACTCGGCTGGGTTTTCGACAATTCCGTCGACACGGTCGAACTCACGCGGACCAACATCATCGGGTTCGATTACACGGATCTCATCGACAACGCCGAGGTGCGGGTTCCTGTCGTCAACTACTTGCTGCATAGGCTGGAATCATTGATCGACGGGCGGCGTCTGATTTACGTGATGGATGAGTTCTGGAAGATCCTGGAAGGCGAGGGCGGCTTGAAGGAATTCGCCAAGAACAAGCAGAAAACCATCCGGAAGCAGAACGGCCTGGGCATCTTCGCCACCCAGAGCCCGGAAGACGCCCTGGCCAGCGATATTGCCGCGGCGCTCATCGAGCAGACGGCCACCATGATTCTGCTGCCGAATCCGAATGCCAGCCGCGATGATTACATCAATGGACTGAAGCTCACCGAGGCCGAGTACAACCTCGTGGTTAGCCTGGACGAGCGTTCGCGCTGCTTCCTCGTCAAGCAGGGCCATGCGAGCACCGTATGCCAGCTCAACCTGCGCGGTATGGATGACGCGCTGGCGGTCATTTCCGCCTCCACCGACAACATCGAGATCATGCACCGCGTGGTACGCGAGCGCTCCGAGGCGGCCGGCGTCGCAGTTCAAGACCTGCGGCCGGAGCAATGGTTGGATGATTTTTATGCGAGTCGCAAGGGCAGCGGGAAGCCGGTGCTGGCAGGGACTGCCAGTGAGCACTCCGCCCGTGCGGCAACAGTTTGACGCGCGGCAACGAAGCACGAAAGGAGAGCGGTATGAAAACCATCAGATTGCATGCGAGTGGAAGTCACGAGTTGATTCAACGCGGCGGGCTTGCCATCGCCATCGTGGTCGCATTGGGACTTGGGCCGTTAAGCGCGAACGCGCAGGTGCTTGTTTCGAACCCTCCTTTGCAAAGCGCGAATCATTCCGACTTTCTTGCGCAACTCGAAAAAACAATGAGCCAGTACGAAAAGCAGATACAACAGTACGAGCTGCAACTGCAGCAGTACCAACAATTGCTGATCAACATCAAGAATCTCGGCAATCAGGTTCCGAGCTTCAATAACAACCTGCAGCACCTGGATGCTGCACAACTTCAAAAGGTTCAATGCGACAGCACGGCGGGTCCTTCCTGGTTCGGCAATCTGGTTGTTTCGGTATTTGCCCCGAGCAGCCCCTATTCCAAGAGCCAGCAGCAGATTTGCCAGAACATCGTCTCGATCCAGGTGCAGGAATACAACGAGACGGCCGACATGTTGAATCGCATGAATCAGTACGCCGCGCTTGCCAGGGACACCGAAAGCGAACGAGATGCCGTCGGCCAGACGGACAACGGCGATCTCAGCAGCAATTCCAACCAAGTCGAGCGCAACAGCGCCGAACTGGATCTGGAAATGGGCAACTGGCAGGCGAGGATGAAGGCGTATCACGCTGAAATCGGAGCCCTGCAGGCCACACAGTCACTGCTCGCTGAGGCCGAGATGAAAGCCCGCACGCCCGACCTGTTGGGTACGAGTGTCCAGGCTGCCGCGCTCAAGGCTGCCCTCACGGTCAACCAGTAGCTTGGTCCGAACACAGGCAAGGGGACGCCCGCCATGGGGAATCTGGTTTTTTTCACGCTGATCTACCAGTACCTGAAGTACGAGATCAACGTGGCGGGCCTCAGCATCATGGAAAACATGATGACCTGGGTCAGCGCCGTTGCGGTGTTGCTTGTCACGCTGTGGGTACTGTTCCAGGGCTACCGAATCGTGACCGGCCAGTCGCGCGAGCCGATGATGGCGCTGGTGACGAACATGGCGCGGATCGCGTTGATCGTGACGGCGGCGACCACGATGAGCGTGTTCGGCGCCAACATCCACGACCTTTTCACCAACAAGTTGGGTACCGAAATCAACCAGCTCGTCACGGGCAGCGATGCGACCGCCAGTGAATCGATCGACCAGAATCTCGCCTATACCCAGGCGGCTTTGATCGCCATCGATGACGCGGCGAAGGTGCCCGCCACGGACGTCACCGGCGCGATGAGGCAATCGAGGGCGCTGACCTTTGCAACTTTCGGCACGGCAAGTCCTCCCATGGCCGCGGCGGC
>Ga0134126_10004214_pt1 | contig 18004 bp, 18 predicted proteins | sample KB31752_FD_96881 | JGI IMG/M metagenome (GOLD analysis project Ga0134126, IMG submission 96881) | Terrestrial soil microbial communities with excess Nitrogen fertilizer from Kellogg Biological Station, Michigan, USA - KB3-175-2 | ecosystem: Environmental > Terrestrial > Soil > Unclassified ...
CAGCAGGAGGCCGACCACGATGGCGCCGATCCCGACCAGAAAAGAGTAGACGAGCGTCTGCTGGAAGTCGGGCGACTGCAGAACGTTGGTATAGGCGTCGAGGCTGAGCGTGCCGCGCCGGATAGACAGGGAGAACTGGATCGTGGCGATCAACGGCAGCAGGAAATAGGCCGCGCCGAGAATGAAGACGATCCACGCCCAAAGCCTGCCGCGTCTCATTTGAGCCACCGTTCCGCGCGGGTGCGGATCACAAGGTAGATGATGTTGGCGAAGGCGGTGATGACGATCATACCGAGCGCCAGCGCCGCTCCGAGCCCGGGATTGTTGAGCACGTCGCCACGGATCTGCGCGTAGAGCACGATGGGCACGATGTTTAGCGACGAGCCGGTTAGCGCATAGGCGGTGGCGATGGCGCCGAAGGCATTGGCGAACAGCAGCGACAGCGTTCCGAGCAGGTTAGGCCACAGGATCGGCAGCCCGACATAACGCCAGAACTGAAAGGTGGAGGCGCCGAGCGTCGCCGCCGCTTCGGTCCATTCCCGCCTGAGGCCGTCGATCGCCGGCGCGATGATCAGGATCATCAGCGGGATCTGGAAGTAGCAGTAGGTGATCGTCAGGCCCCAGAAACTGAGGATGTTGAAGCCAGCGCGATAGATGTCGAAGCCGAACAGCTTGAACAGCGCCGTGATGAGTCCGAGCCGGCCGAGCGTTGCGAGGAAGGCGAAGGCCAACGGGATGCCGGCGAAATTGCTGGCGACGCCCGAGAACGTCATCAGCGTCGAACGCAGGCTCGAGGGCAAGCGGCCGCGGATGACGGCGAGGGCAATCAGGAGGCCGAACACCACCCCCAACGCCGCCGACGCGACCGAGATGCGGATCGAAATCCAGAACGAGGAGATGATCGTCGGCGTGCCGAGATCGATGATGTTCTGGAAGGTGAACCTGCCGTCGTGGCCGATGAAGGCGCTCACCACCAGATAGAAGGTGGGGACGACGAGGAACAGCAGGGCAAAGAGCAGGAACGGCGTGACGCCAACGACGTCGGCCCAGCGCATGCCCGAGAACATGGCGAACGGCGAACGCAGTGGCGCCGCTCCGGTCTGGACCGAAGCGGCGCCGCCGGAATTGGCTGTGTCCGTGCTACTGGACATTGGCTCCGACGACGGAGTCCCAGTTCTTGGTGATCACGTCCTTGGCCGCCGACTGCTCATCGAGGGTCGGGAACACCGCCTTGGCGTAGAGCGCCGGGTCGGGGAGCTTGGACAGCAGGTCAGCCGGGATGGCGTTCCTGCTTGCGAGGTCGTTGAAGCGGATCGGGTGGCAATAGCCGGCGAGCCACAGCAACTGGCCCTCGTCGGAGTAGAGATACTCCTCCCAGAGCTTGGCGGCGTTGAGGTGCGGCGCATAAGCCGAGATCGCCTGGATATAGACGCCGGCGAGTACGGCGTCGGACGGCACGATCACTTCTGCTTTCGGGTTGCCCTGGAAGCCATCGCGCCAGGCCAGCGCATTGTAGTCCCAGTTGACCACGATCGGCGTCGTTCCCTGGGCGACCGGGGCGGCCTTGCCGATCACCGGCACGAAATTGCCTTCCTTGTTGAGGTCGGCGAAGAACTGCAGGCCCTTGGTGCCAGCATCCGCACCCGGCTGGCCGCCGGAGGCGAGGCCCGCCGCATAGACGGACTGGATCGCCTGGTTGGAGACGCGCGGATCACCGGTCAGCGCAAACTGGTTGGCATAATCCGGCTTCTTGAGGTCGGCCCAGCTCTTGGGCGGGGTCTTGACGATATCGTCATTCACCAGGAACGAGAGCACGCCGTAGTAGTCGCCGTACCAGTAGCCGTCGGCATCCTTGGCCGAATCCGGGATCGAGTCCCAGGTCGAGACCTTGTAGGGCTGGATCAACTTGTCGGTCTTGGACGACGGACCGAAGCTCAGGCCGACGTCGATCACGTCAGGCGCCTGCGGGCCGGTGTTGCCCTGGTTGGCCTTGATGGCCTGGATCTCATCGCCCGAACCGGCGTCCGGGTTGAGCTCATTGATGGTGATACCCGGGTACTTCTTCTTGAAGCCGTCGATCACGGCCGCATATCCGCACCAGTCGTGCGGCAGCGCGATGACCGTGAGCTGGCCTTCCTTCTTGGCAGCGTCATAGAGCGCGTTGAGATCAGTCGCAGCATAGGCCGTCGCGGTGGTGCCCAGCAGGACGACCAGCGACGCCGAGCCGGCGAGGATGGATTTGAGGTTCATGCACGTCTCCCTTGATTGTCGGCTTCTTGTCGAAAAGGAGGATCGGAAAGCCGCCCGTCAGATATTGACGCCGCATGACGGGTCGATGACAGCACGATGCCGCATCCCCCACTCTACGCAGCAACGCTTTCCCTGCCTGCCGGCACCCCGCCGGCGTCACCTCCCCAACCGATTGTGACAATTGTGACAGTGCGCTTTTTGGCGTGCGGTGTCGATGGTCCCACAACGTTTAGAGCCCTTCCAACCTTGGCCGATATTTCTTGATAGCGGTAGTCAGCTTTGATACGGCGCCTCGCGACCCATGGACATGGAGAGGCCGATCACCGGCGCCCAGCCTGCGGTCGACCTGCGGTGTCGCGACCGATGAGACCGGCTTCATCGCCAGAAACGGCGTCGGGCAGATCGGGGGGCTCGATGGGTCGGGGGTGCCGAAGCAACAGTTCGGCTTCCAGTTCGACGAGCATCGGCGCGCGCTCGCGGTTAGTCGAGCGCTAGAGCCTCGGTCCGGTCGATTCGCGAAGGACCATTTCTACCGGCCAGAGCTCATGAATTTCCCCCGCCGGCTTGCCGGCCAGCATCTGCGTGAGCAATTCCGCGATGCGGGTTCCTGCGGCACGGATCGACGACCGCGTCGTCGACATCTTCGGCACCATCGTATCGGCATTGAGATAGGGAAAGACGTCGTCGTGGGCGATCATCGAGACGTCCCTGCCGAGGACCAGGCCGGCGGAGCGGATGGCGCGGAAAATACCCAGCGCCGTCATCATCGAGCCGGCCAGGAACGCCGTGGGGCGCGGGCGGCGCTCGAGCATCGCCTGGGCCAGGCGGAAACCCGTTTCATCGGTGAAATTGCCGTTGGCGATCAGCGCCGGATTGGCAGCGAGGCCGTGGCGGGCAAGCGCTTCGCGATAGCCGGTCTCGCGATGGATGGCGAAGGTCAGTCCCTTCGGGCCATTGAGCAGGGCGATGTCGCGATGGCCGAGCCCGATCAGGTGGTCCGTCGCGCGTGCGGACGCGCCGGCGTTGTCGATGTCCAGCCAGGCATGGGTGGTATCGTGGGCGGTGCGGCCGTGGAAGATGAATGGGAAGCCCAGACTGGCGAGCAGTTCGGCGCGCGGATCGTCGGGGCGGGGCGAATGGAGGACGATGGCGTCGACCTTCTTGCTGGCGATGGCGCGGCGGTAGGTGGCGAGCTCGTCGTCGACATCGTCGACGGTCGAAATCAGCATGTCGATCTCATCCTGCGCCAGCCGGGAGCCCAGGCCGCCGAGGAATTCGCTGGTGTGCGGGCCGTAGCCGCCGCTCGAGGAATAGACGATGCCGATAGCGCCGGCGCGGCCGGTGGCGAGGCGGCGGGCGCTGGCGTTCGGGCGGTAGCCCAGGCGGGCCGCGGCCTCGGCGACGCGGCGGCGGGTCGCCTCGTTGACCTCGGGGTAACCGTTGAGAGCGCGGCTGACCGTCGTCTGCGAAAGGCCAAGATTGCTCGCCAACTCCTTGAGATTCATACGCAATGTCGCTCCCGAACGCGTCGCGTCCGCGCTCCTGTAGAGCCGCTTTACGCGATGCGCGAACAGTTGCCCAGCGAATGCATCCAAAGCGATTTCAAATATTTCGACAAGGGGTTGGGTATCCTGATGTGCGTACCTCAGGGCCTCCGGCTCACCTCATCGCGCGCGGGCGCGCGAGCGCTGCCATAAGTGCCAGATAATAAACAATGAAACTCCGGCGACGCAAAAATCGACAGCGCACATGGACGGAGCCGCTTGACACCCTGAAGCGCCTGCAAATACGATTATGACCAAAGCGCTTTGGAGAAATGGCGATCGTACGCCAGGCCGGGTGCTTTTCGGGAGACGAGCTTCAGCATTTCGTGCAGCGACGCCGATTTTTCGGCGTGTGCACATATGCCCTTTTTTCCCGCAAAATCACTCTTGGGAGGAGATCCATGAAACTGAAATCCCTGGCCGCGATTGCCCTGCTCGGTGCGACGATCCTGTCGACCGGCAGCGCCTTTGCCGGCGTGACGCTGAGCATCGTGTCGTCCGACACCGGCGGCAGTGCGAGCTGGCTGCGCGGTGTGCTCGACGACTTCCAGAAGCAGAGCGGCGATACCGTCAAGATCGTCGGCATGCCGAACTCCACGACCGACCAGTTCGGGCAGTACAAGCTGTGGCTGGCCGCCGGCAACAGCGACATCGACGTCTACCAGACCGACGTGATCTGGGCGCCGCAGCTCTCCGATCAGTTCGTCGACCTGACGGCTGCGACCAAAGACATCATCGGCAACTATTTCCCCTCGATCGTGCAGAGCCAGACCTCGGGCGGCAAGCTGGTCGCACTGCCGTTCTACACGGACGCGCCGGCGCTGTTCTACCGCAAGGACCTGCTGGCCAAGTACAATCTGCCGGTTCCCAAGACCTGGGAAGAGATGGCCAAGACGGCCAAGACGGTGATGGACGGCGAGCGCGCGGCCGGCAACAAGGACATGTGGGGCTTCGTGTTCCAGGGCAACGCCTATGAGGGCCTGACCTGCGACGCCCTCGAGTGGGTGAAGTCCTACGGCGGCGGCCAGATCGTCGAGCCCGACGGCACCATCTCGATCAACAACGACAAGGCCGCGGCCGCTCTCGAAGAGGCCAAGAGCTGGGTGGGGACGATCTCTCCCCCGGGCGTGCTGTCGTATGACGAAGAAGCCTCGCGCGGTGTCTGGCAGCTCGGCAACGCCGTGTTCATGCGCAACTGGCCGTATGCCTATGCCAACGGCAACCAGGCCGACTCGCCGATCAAGGGCAAGTTCGACGCAACGACCCTGCCGGTCGGCGCGGCGGGCGACAGCCCGGCCTCGACGCTCGGCGGCTGGAACCTGGCGGTGTCGAAGTACTCCAAGAACCAGGACGAAGCGATCAAGCTGGTCCGCTACCTGAGCTCGCCCGAGGTGCAGAAGTCGCGTGCGGTCAACCTCGCGGCCCTGCCGACGCTGACGGCGCTCTACGACGATGCCGACATCGCCAAGGCGCAGCCGATCATCCCGCAGTGGAAGGCGGTGTTCCAGAACGCCGTGCCGCGTCCATCGGGCCCGACCAAGACCAAGTACAACGAAGTCTCCAATGACTTCTGGTCCGCCGTGCACGATACTCTGGCGGGCAATGGTTCGGCCAAGGACAACCTCGAGGCACTCGAGGCCAAGCTGACCGAACTCAAGGGCGATGGCTGGTAGTCGTCAGGACGACAGACATACCCGGCGCGGGCGACCCACTCCCATCGGTCGTCCGCGTCTCGTTTGGAGGGCGCAATGACTGACATCGCGGTGAGCACGCCGGCGCGGCCGGCCAAGCGCGAGGCGGAGTCCGACCTCGTCAGGCAGCGCGTGCGGGCCGCCATGTGGTTCCTCCTGCCGATGCTCCTGGCGCTCGCCGTGGTCGCCGCCTGGCCGCTGGCGCGCAGCATGTATTTCTCGCTCACCAACGCCTCGCTGACGCATCTGGCCGATGCCAAGTTCGTCTGGTTCAACAATTACCTGCACTGGACGGTGCTGAAGAGCGGCAGGATCCTGTGGTCGGGGGTGCTGGTCGATCCCGCGTGGTGGAACGCGGTGTGGAACACGCTGCGGTTCGCGGTTCTCTCGGTCGCCATCGAGACGGTGTTCGGCACCATCGTGGCGCTGGTGCTCAACGCCGAATTTCCCGGGCGCGGCATCGTGCGCGCCGCGGTGCTGATCCCGTGGGCCATCCCGACGATCGTTTCGGCCAAGATGTGGGGCTGGATGTTCAACGACCAGTTCGGGATGATCAACGACCTGCTGATGAACATGGGCATCATCCACGACAAGATCGCCTGGACGGCCTCGGCCGACACGGCGTTCTTCGCCATCATCATCGTCGATGTGTGGAAGACCACGCCGTTCATGGCGCTGCTCATCCTGGCGGCGCTGCAGATGATCCCGCGCGACATCTACGAAGCGGCGGCGATCGACGGCGTGCATCCGGTCAAGACGTTCTTCCGCGTGACGCTGCCGCTGGTCCGGCCGGCGCTGATGGTGGCGGTGATCTTCCGCCTGCTCGACGCGCTGCGCATCTTCGACCTCGTCTATGTGCTGACGCCCAATTCGGCGCAGACCAAGACGATGTCGGTGATCAGCCGCGAGAACCTCATCGATTTCGACAAGTTCGCCTACGGCTCGGCGGAGTCGACGCTGCTGTTCCTGATCATCGCGGTGCTGACGATCGTCTACATCTGGATCGGACAGGTGCGGTTCGAGGGAGGCCGGGGATGACCACCCAAGTCGTCGCCGGCGTTCAGCCGGTGCGCGTCAGCAGCTTCGACCTGTGGAAGCTGATCAAGCGCGTCGCGTTCTTCCTGCTGGTGGTCTTCATCGTCGTGGTGATGGTCTTTCCGTTCTACTACGCGATCCTCACGAGCTTCAAATCCGGTACCGACATCTACCGGGTCAACTACTGGCCGACCTCGTTTGCCCTCGACAACTACACGCAGGTCTTCGCCAACCAGGGATTCCTGCAGAACCTGAGCAACTCGGTGATCGTTGCGGCACTGACCGTCGCCCTGTCGCTGGTGCTGTCGGTGACCGCGTCCTACGCCCTGAGCCGTGTCAACTTCCGCGGCCGCGGCCTGTTGCTGATGACGATCCTTGCGGTGTCGATGTTCCCGCAGGTCGCGGTGCTGGCGGGCCTGTTCGAGCTGATCCGCTTCTACAATCTGTTCAACAGCCTGTGGGCGCTGATCTTTTCGTACACGATCTTCTCGCTGCCCTTCACGGTGTGGGTGCTGACCACCTTCATGCGCGACCTGCCGGTCGAGATCGAGGAGGCGGCGATCGTCGATGGCGCGACGCCATGGATCATCATCTGGCGGGTGTTCATGCCGCTGTTGTGGCCGGCGCTGGTGACCACCGGATTGCTGGCCTTCATCGCGGCGTGGAACGAGTATCTGTTCGCGCTGACCTTCACGTCCGACAATTCGGCGCGCACGGTGCCGGTCGCCATCTCACTGTTTTCGGGCATCTCGCAGCACGAGGTGCCGTGGGGCACCATCATGGCGGCCTCGGTGCTGGTGACCGCGCCGCTCGTCGTGCTGGTCCTCGTCTTCCAACGCAAGATCATCTCCGGCCTCACGGCCGGCGGCGTCAAAGGGTAGGTCTATGGCCGAGCTGCAGCTCTCCGATATCCGCAAATCGTTCGGCGCGGTCGATGTCATCAAGGGCGTAACGCTCACGGTGAAATCGGGCGAGTTCATGGTGTTCGTCGGCCCGTCCGGCTGCGGCAAGTCCACGCTGCTGCGGCTGATCGCCGGGCTCGAGACGATCAGCGCCGGGGCCCTGAGCTTCGACGGGCAGGTGGTCAACAACCTGGCACCATCCAAACGCGGTATTGCGATGGTGTTCCAGTCGTATGCGCTCTATCCGCATATGACGGTCTACGACAACATGGCCTTCGGCATGCAGCTCGCCAAGGCCGGCAAGGACCAGATCCGCGAGCGCGTCGAGAAGGCGGCCGAGCTGCTGCAGATCTCGCCGTACCTCAAGCGCCTGCCCAAGCAGCTTTCGGGCGGACAGCGGCAGCGCGTCGCCATCGGCCGCGCCATTGTGCGCGACCCAAAGGTGTTCCTGTTCGATGAGCCGCTCAGCAACCTCGATGCGGCGCTGCGCGTGGCGACGCGGCTGGAGATCGCCAAGCTCCATCATTCGATGAACGGCGCGACGATGATCTATGTGACGCATGACCAGGTGGAAGCGATGACGCTTGCCGACCGCATCTGCGTGCTGCGCGACGGCGTGATCGAGCAGGTGGGCACGCCGATCGAGCTCTACGAGCGGCCACAATCGCTGTTCGTCGCCGGTTTCATCGGCTCGCCGAAGATGAACTTCCTCAACGGCAATTTCGCCGGCCGCTACGGCGCCAAGACCATCGGCGTCCGCTCGGAGCACCTCCAGATCGGCGCGGGCGAGGGGACGTGGACGGGCAAGGTCATCCACAGCGAGAACCTGGGGTCGGACTCCTATGTCTATGTCGATATCGGGGCGCAGGAGCCGGTGATCGTCCGCGAGGACGGGACCAAAAAGCACCAGCCGGACGATCCGATCGCGATCAGGCCGCTGCCCGGCCAGGTGCACCGTTTCGACGACGCCGGACAGCCCATGGGGAGGCAATAATTCGCAGGCGATGAACGCTGACCGCGGTCTTGCGTTTCCTCATCCATCGGCGCACTGACGCGGCGCCGGTCTCAACCGTTTGGCCAAGCCATAGAGCCTATCTGGCCGTCTAAAGGAGAATTCCCATGCCGATCCGAGCCACAGTCTGGGGCGAGAACGTCCACGAGCAAAAAAACAAGGCCGTGGCCGAAAACTACCCCAAGGGCATGCATGGGCGGATCGCGGCACTGCTCGAGGAAGACCCGAATATCAAGGCCAGCACCGCGGTGCTTCAGGACCCGGAGCACGGCATGACCGAGGCCAAGCTCAACGAGACCGACGTCCTGCTCTGGTGGGGCCATGCGGCGCACGACAAGGTCGACGATGCAATCGTCGAGCGCGTGGCGCAGCGGGTGTGGAGCGGCATGGGACTGATCGTCCTTCACTCCGGGCACTTCTCGAAGATCTTCAAGCGGCTGATGGGATCGCCCTGCGCGCTGCACTGGCGCGAGGCCGGCGAGCGCGAGCGGCTGTGGGTGACCGCGCCGGGCCATCCGATCGCCAAGGGGCTGCCGGCCTATTTCGAACTCGAGAACGAAGAGATGTATGGCGAGCCGTTCAGCGTCCCGGAGCCGCTCGAGACGGTGTTCGTCTCGTGGTTCCAGGGCGGCGAAGTGTTCCGCTCGGGCCTTACCTACCGGCGCGGCGCCGGCAACATCTTCTACTTCCGGCCCGGCCACGAAACCTATCCGACCTATCACGACAAGACGGTCGGCCAGGTGCTGCGCAACGCGGTGCACTGGGCCTACAATGCGGAGCGCCATCCGGAGCTGCTGACGGCGCCCAACACCCCCGTCGACAAGGCGATCGAGCATATCGTCGAGCGCGGCGCCAAGCTCACCAACCACCCCAAGGCCTAGCCGAAAGCTCTAAAATGCGTCTTCTCGTTCTCGGAACCGGCGGCATGGCCGCCCATCACGTCAAGCACTTCTCGGCGATCGAGGGCGTCACCGTCGTCGGCGGTGTCGACGTCGACCCGGCGCGGCTCGAGGTCTTCAACAAGACCCATAATATCGAGCACGCCTTTCCCTCGCTCGATGCGGCACTGGCGTGGGGCGACTTCGATGCCGTCACCAACGTGACGCCGGACTCGATCCACCATCCCACCACGATCGCGGCGATCCAGGGCGGCAAGCACGTCTTCTGCGAGAAGCCACTGGCGACGGATGCAACCAAGGCCTTCGAGATGGTCGAGGTGGCGGAAGCGTCCGGCCTGATCAACATGGTCAACCTGACCTACCGCAACGTCGCCCAGTTGCAGACGGCGCGGGAGATCGTGATGTCGGGCCAGATCGGCGCGGTCAAGCACGTCGAGGCGAGTTATCTGCAGAGCTGGCTCAGCTCGAAGGCGTGGGGCGACTGGCGCACCGAGAGCCGCTGGCTGTGGCGGCTCAGCAAGAAGCACGGATCGAACGGCGTGCTCGGCGACATCGGCGTCCACATCCTCGATTTCGCGTCGTATGGCGCGGGGCTCGACATCGAGCACGTATTCGCGCGGCTCAAGACCTTCGACAAGGCGCCGGGCAACAAGATCGGCGAGTACGAGCTCGACGCCAATGACAGCTTCACCATGGCGGTCGACTTCTCCAATGGCGCGCTCGGCGTGATCCACGCGACGCGCTGGGCGACCGGGCATTTCAACGAGCTCAGGCTGCGCGTCTATGGCGAGCGCGGCGGCGTCGAGGTGCAGCACCGGCACGACTGGAGCAAGCTGCGCGTCTGCCTCGGCGAGGACGTCGAGACGGGCACATGGAAGGAGATGGAGGTGCCGGCGGTGCCGACCAATTACGAGCGTTTCGCCGGCGCCGTGCGGAGCGGCAAGAACCAGCAGCCGGATTTCCGCCGCGCCGCCGAGCTGCAGAAGGTGCTCGACCTCGCCATGGCGTCGGACACCGACCACAAAGAGCTCGCGACGCACTGATCTTGCATGGGGATCGCGCGGTCCCCATGTTCCTGCCGCAATCGGAGGCAGGTCGGGTCATGGATATCGTCTGGGCCATCATCGTGGGGTTCTTCGCGGGCGTCATCGCCAAGCTGGTGACGCCGGGCGGGCCGAAGCCGCGCGGGTTCATCCTGACGACGGTGCTGGGGATCGTCGGCGCGGTGCTGGCGACGTTCCTGGGGCAGGCCGTTCATCTTTACGGGCCGGGCGACAGCGCCAACTTCCTGGCGCAGATCATCGGGGCCATCATCATCCTGTTGATCTGGCGGCAAGTCATCCGCGCCCGCTAGGCACGGCTGGGCCGATTTGATATTCGGTGGCCCCGGGGCAGTATTGCTGATCGGGGGCACGAATGGCGCAAGGCGCGGCCAGGTTCGACCGGAAGTCGTGGGCTTTGTCGGGGACCAACACCTGGTTTTACAACCGGCGCATCTGGGTGCTCTCGCGGGCGCTGGCCAAAGCCATCCCGAGCCGCGGGCGGGTCCTCGACGTCGGCTGCGGCGACGGCCAACTGGCGATGGCGCTGATGCGGCTCCGGCCCGACCTCAAGGTCGAAGGGGTCGACGTGGTGGCGCGGCCCAAGACGCTGCTGCCGGTGGTGCAGTATGACGGCCATAGCCTGCCGTTCGAGGACAAGAGCTTCGATTATGTGACGATCGTCGATGTGCTGCATCACACCGACGATCCGACGGTGGTGCTGTCGGAAGCGGCGCGGGTCGCCCGCAACGGCGTGGTGATCAAGGACCATCTGCGCGAGGGCTGGCTGGCGCAGGCGACGCTGGCATTCATGGACTGGTGCGGCAATGTCGGCGACGGCGTGCCGCTGCCGTACAATTTCCTGTCGCGCAGCGAGTGGCAGGGGGCGTTCTTCAAGTCCAAACTGCAGATGGAGCAGACGGTCGAGCGGCTCGGCATCTATCTGCCGCCCGCGCGCTGGCTGTTCGACCGCAATCTGCATTTCGTCTCGTTCCTGACCCCCAAGGGCGCCCTTTCTCCATCGTCTTCCGGCGATGATTTTGCGCTGGCGTGACCGGGCGATTTGGGTAAGCTCCCGCGGCTTTACGTAGGAGTTGCGGATGCGCAGTGCGTTGATCGTCTGGGGCGGCTGGGACGGCCATGACCCCGAAGAGTGTGCGGCCATCTACCGCCGCTGGCTGCACGAAGACGGCTTTTCGGTGCGCGTCGAGACCAGCCCCGAAGTCTTTGCCGAACCCGGCATCAAGGAGCTGTCGCTGGTCATTCCGTGCACCACCATGGACAAGATTTCGCGCGAGGCGGCGAACAATCTCGCGGCTGCGGTCGCGGGCGGCGTCGGCATGGCGGGGCACCACGGGACGATGGGCGACGCCTTCCACGATTCGCCGGTCTACCAGTATGTGACGGGCGGCCAGTGGGTGGCGCATCCGGGCGGCATCATCGACTACACGGTCGACGTGGTGAAGCCGGAGGATCCGATCATGCAGGGTATCCCGGCATCGTTCCCGTACCATTCGGAGCAGTATTACATGCATGTCGATCCGGCCAACGAGGTGCTGGCGACGACGACGTTTTCGGGCGAGCACGATCCGTGGACCAAGGGCGTGGTCATGCCGGTGGCCTGGAAGAAGCGCTACGGCGAGGGTAAGGTGTTCTACTGCTCGCTCGGCCATCGTGCGGCGGAATTCGAGAATCCGAACATGGCGACGATCCTGCGGCGCGGCCTGAACTGGGCGGCCCGCGAGTAGCATTTCACGGGATGTTCACGGCGGATTTGGCGCTCGTGACTTGAAACTTGCGCCGAAAGAGTGCCGTTTCTGACCTCGATTGCGACTTGGATCGCAGAGGGCGAACATGGCCGTCATTGACCAGCAGGCGCCGCTCGGAGCCAATCCGGGCGCGCGCAGTCCCGCCATAGTCTTGAGCTTTGTGGCCGGCGTCGTCGCGGCGGCGATCACCGTGTGGCTGTTCGTTTCGCCGGACGCCAACGACGTGCTCGGGGTCGACCATGGCGCCGATACCGTGTCCGTATCGCTGCTCGCGGCGGGGGCGGTGTTCCTCCTGCTCGGTGGCGCGGTGGCGTTCCGGCGCACCGGCATGGGCGGGGCGATCGCGTTGATCGGCGTGCTGTTCTGGCTGATCGGCTGCATCGTGTTCAAAAGCTTCAGCTGGGTGCTGGCGGCGCCGGTGGCGCTCGGGTTGCTCGGGGCGCTCGACGGCATGGTGTTCAGCGATCGCCGGGTGAGCCAGAGCGACAGCCGGCTCATCTACCGGCAGAGCGGACTGACGCGGCTGACCCACTGGGTGTGGGCCGTCGCGATGTTCTTCATGCTGCTGTCGGGCCTGCAGATCTTCAACGCCCGGCCCGACCTCTATATCGGCCAGCAATCGGGCTTCGGCTTCGAGAATTCGATCCTCGACATTTACGCGGTCAACGGGCCGAACGGACCGGTGGGGCAGACCAAGCTCTTCGGCCACGTCTTCGATACCAGCGGCTGGCTCGGCTACACCGGGACCCAAGACAATCCCAACTTCACCGCTTTCCCCCCGTGGGCCACGGTGCCGTCGTATCGCGACCTCGCCACGGGACGGGTGATCCACTTCTTCTTTGCCTGGGTGCTGGTCGGCACGCTCCTGATCTGGCTGATCAACGCGCTGTTCACCGGGCATCTGTGGCGCGACATCATCCTCAAGCCGCGCGACATGAGAGGACTGCCCAGGGATATCCTCGACCACCTCCGGTTTCGCTTTACGCACGGCAAGAGCTACACGCCGCTGCAGAAGCTCGCCTATTTCGGGGTGTTCGTGATCGCGTTTCCGCTGATCATCGCGACGGGCCTCACGATGTCGCCGGGGGTGGACACGTGGGCGCCGTGGCTGGTCGATTTGTTCGGCGGCCGGCAGACGGCGCGGACCATCCACTTCCTGACGATGATGGCGTTCGTGCTGTTTTTCCTCGTGCACATCATCATGGTGGTGCTCGCGGGGCCGATCAATGAGCTGCGCTCGATGATCACCGGCTACACCCGGACCAACAATCACGGCGCGGACGAGGAGCAGAGCCATGGGTAAGTTCATCCTCACCCGCCGGCGCTTCCTGACGGCATCGGCCGCCGGCGCGTCGAGCCTCGTGCTGGCCGGATGCGACCAATTCGACTTCCTGGGCCAGACCGATCAACCGGTGCGCAATTTCCTCGAACGCGCCAACGGGCTGACCTATGCGGCGCAGCGGGCGCTGGTGCCGCAGCAGGCGCTGGCCCGAACCTACAGCGACAGCGAGATCCAGCAGCCGCAGCGGCCGAACGGGACGACCGATCCGCAGACCGACGACTACCTCGCGCTCAAGGCCAACAACTTTGCCGGCTACCGCCTGCGCGTGGTCGGGCTGGTCGAGACGCCGCTGAGCCTTTCGCTCGACGAGCTGCGCAACATGCCGGCGCAGAGCCAGATCACACGGCACGACTGCGTCGAAGGCTGGAGCTGCATCTCGAAATGGACGGGGGCGCGGCTTGGACCCATCCTCGACCAGGCCAAGGTGAAGGCGAACGCCAAATTCGTCGTCTATCACTGCTTCGACGACATGGGCGGCGGTCTCACCGGGCCGGAAATCTATTACGAGACATCCGACCTGATCGACGCCTACCATCCACAGACCATTCTCGCCTACGGCCTTGATAATGCAGCGCTTCCGATTGCCAATGGCGCCCCCGTCCGCGTCCGCATCGAGCGCGCGCTCGGCTACAAGCAGGCAAAATATGTCCACACGCTGGAACTGGTCGACAGCTTCCTCCAGTTCGGGCAGGGGAATGGCGGCTATTGGGAGGACCACGGCTACGACTGGTACGGCGGCATCTAAGGCCCTGAGTGGTCGCGTTTCCGCAGCGCAAAGTGAACCCCACTTTGCTGGAAACGCTCCCGTGCGCAGCCCGCGTCGTTAACCTTTGATTTACATTGTTCCCATGCCGGGCCGAAGCGGTGCTAGGCTGAGACAAAATCGATCTTTGGCGGGGGATCCATGTTTCGGTCGTGGAAGAATATCGTAGCGGGCATCGCCCTGGTGACGGCGCTGGCGGTGCCGGCGGCAGTGGTGGCGCAGGGGCTGCCGACACTGACGCTCAATGCCAAGGATGGCGCGTTCAGCGGCACCTGGATCTACCGCAGCTTTTCCATCAGCGGAAAGCCGAACGAGACGCTGGCAAAGCTGGCGCTCGGCCTCAACGAGCTGACACTGACCGAGCAGGACGGCAAGGTGGCCGGCAAGCGTACCGGGCAGGGCGTGAACTACGACCTGACCGGGAACACGTTCTATGCAGCCAAGCAAGGTGCAACCATGCGGTTGCACGGTACCGCGGCCATAGGCGGCAAGACCTACAACTACGACTATTTCGGCTACCTCATTCCCTCGTGGAGCGTCGGTGCGAACGAGCCCGACACCATCATGGGGACGGTGCTGCGCAGCGATCCGGCCAATCCGTCGGCGTCGCCGCTGATCGCGTCGTTCGCCGCAACGCGCGAGGCAGTCGCCGCTCCCAAGGCCGCACCGGCGCCGAAGACCCCGGCCAACTAGAACGGCGTTAGCGTTCCGCTTACCACATCAGCAGCCGGCCCACCACGACCGGCTGTTTTCTTGCTATGGCAGGCTCGCGAGCAGGTGCGAGCCAAATGTACGAGATCGAGTTCCAGCAGCGGCGGCGGCAGGCGATTGCACGGATCGGCGTGCTGATCCTGCTGGGTTTGGTTGTCCTGATCTCGGTGCTGCCGCGCGCCAGTGCGCATGACGACGGTACTCTCAGCGTCGCCGAGCTCAGCAGCCGGGATTATCTGCTGTCGCCGCAGCCGATCTCGAGCGCACGGTTCGGAGCCTTCGTCGCGCCGAGCGATCGCGGACGCCTCATTCCTTAACGCGCGGACTGCAGCAGCGCGAGGGCGCGACCGGCAAGGCCTTTCGCGTCAGCCTCGGACATGGCGTAGGCGGTGTAGCCGGCCGAGACGTCGATGCCGCCCACGCGTTCGCTGGCGATCACGAACATCGAGGGGCCGAACATGTCGAGCGAGACCGCCATGGTCACGTCTTCGAGCACGAAGCGGCCGTAGTCGCGCTGCAGCCCGGACTCGCCCGCGGTCGTAACGGCGAGGCCGTCGATGCGGCGGTTGTGGGTGATCGTGGGCCAGAATTCCTTGTTGTAGACGCCCCAATCGGGGAGCTTCATGATCGATGCAGTCTGCTGGTCCTTGGCCAGCGCGGTGATCAGCTTGAACGACGCGTCGCGGGCGGTGGCCCAGAAGTCGGCGGTGATGTCGTGCCGCGTGCGCAGGATGTCGATGTAGCAGCCATAGGTCGCCTGCGGCAGCGCCGGCTTCATCAGGCGGCGGAGATCGATGGTGGTGAGGCAGGTGAGAGCCTCGACGCCGAAACGCTCGCGCATGGCGATGAGGAAGGCGGCGGTCACCGCGCCGTGCAGCGTCGTGCGATTGGCCTTGATGGCGGCTTTCAGATCGGCGGTGACGCTGGGGCCAAGGTGATGCGAGATGACGCGCGTTTCCTGTTTGCCGCCCGGAATCGTTTGCCTCGGGAGCCGCAGGGCCGGCTGGTAACGCCGCGTCCCGCTATCGGGCTTTTTCGGCAGGCCGGCCTCGAGCGGTGGCGGCAGCGTCTCGTGAATCGGCGGCTTCGCCTGTGCTGCGGCGGGATCGGCCAGATAGTCGAGGAGCTGGCACGCGAACATGTTGCCCGATTGCGCATCGATGGTGGCGTGGTCGGCACAGATGACGATGTGGTTGAGCTCATCGGTCCGGGACGTTCGCACCAGCGAGACCCGGATGCGCGGCGTCATCCCATCCTTGATCGGCGAGTGGAGGTCGCTCGCCAGCACCTTGCGCCAGTGCTCGGGGTCGGGATCGGTGACGATCGCGAGCGGGATTTCAGTCGTCCCCTCGGTCTCGAAATAGGGCTGACGGTAGACGAAAGGCGGCAGGCGGCGAAAGACGAGCTCGCCATAGCGGACATGGGCGCGGAGGATGGGGTGCTGCGCCTGCAGCCAGGCGAGGGCTTCCCCGAGCAGGGCCGGATCGAGCCGGCCGCGGACGTGCAGCACCGACATGGCGATGAGACCGCCGAAGGCGTGCAGATAATTGAGCAGCCGCTCCTGTTCGCCCAAAGGGCGGGATTCACCCAAGCCACGATCCTCCGTCGGAGAGCATTTCAGGTCGCACCGGAATTGGCTAGTATTCCGGCCGGAACAGGGACTTATGTGAATGCCAGAGATCGAACAACCGATCCTCGACTATATTTCCGGCGTGGTGGCGGAGACCGGCGGCGCGCCGGTGACGCGCGAGACGCCGCTGCTCGAGGCGGGCATCCTCGATTCGATCAATCTCGTGCGCCTGGTGCAGTTTCTCGAGGAGCGGTTCGGCATCAGCATCCCCGACGGTGACATGGGCGCCGAGCTGTTCGAATCGCCGGCGAGCGTTTCCGCGTATGTCGAGCGCCGGGTCGCGGGGTAGGTCTTCAGGATGTCGGAAGCGCTTCAGAGATCCTTGAGCCGCGCGCGGAGCAGCTTGCCGGTCGAACTGCGTGGCAGCGCCTCGACGAAGGCGATCTCGGCCGGCACCTTCTGCACCGACAGGCGGGAACGGGCGTGCCGCAGGATTTCGTCGGCGGAGATGTCGGCGCCCTTCACGACGTAGGCGACGAGGCGATTGCCGGCGCGGGAATCGGGGAGGCCGGCCACGGCGACGTCGCTGATGGCGGTGAGGCCGGTCAAGGTCTCCTCGACCTCGATGGGATCGATCTTGTAGCCCGAAACCTCGATCAGGAGCTTGGTGCGGCCGCGGATGACGATGCGGCCCTCGGCATCGAGCGTGGCCAGGTCGCCGGAGCGGAACCAGCCGCCGTCGAAAGCCTGGGCGTTGGCCGGGGCATCGCCGAGATAGCCGCGCATCAGGGAACTGGATTTGATCTCGAGCTCGCCGGTTTCGGGGCCGAGGTCGGTGGCGACCGGGGCGAGGCGGACCTGCGCGTCGCCGGCGGGACGGCCGACGCTGTCCCAGCTCGCCTCGATGTCGGCGGAATTGTTGTGCGAGACCATGATGGCTTCGGTCGAGCCGTAAGCCTGCCGCAGCGCGACGCCGAATTTCGCCTTCACCGTTTCAAATGTGGGCCGCTTCAGGGCGGCACCGCCCGAGAAGGCGAGGCGAAGGCTGGTCGGGGTCTCGCCGCGTTGCGCGGCGATGATGTCGTACATCGCCGGAACCGCGCCCATGAAGGTGACCTTGTGGGCCTGCATCTGCGCCAGCAGTTTGCCGCGCGAGAGGGCGAGCGGCAACGTATCGTTCCAGTAGAGCGTCGTTGCACCGCGGGCGACGACGTCGAAGGCGCCCAGCATGAACCCCATGGCAAAGTTGGGCGGCAGGATGTTCACGGCGATGTCGTCGGGCTGCAGGTCCCAGGCGGTGCTGGTGCGGACGCCGTCGGCGATCAACTCGCCATGGGTGTGCGGCACCACCTTGGGCAGGCCGGTCAAGCCGGACGAGAAGAGATAGAGCGCCGGGGTATCGGCCGGCTGCTTCGGGAGCGTGCGCGCGGGACATTCCGGCAGGTGCGGCGCGAGAAAGACGGTCGCGGTGAGATC
>Ga0134126_10004215_pt1 | contig 18000 bp, 14 predicted proteins | sample KB31752_FD_96881 | JGI IMG/M metagenome (GOLD analysis project Ga0134126, IMG submission 96881) | Terrestrial soil microbial communities with excess Nitrogen fertilizer from Kellogg Biological Station, Michigan, USA - KB3-175-2 | ecosystem: Environmental > Terrestrial > Soil > Unclassified ...
CCGAAGAATCAGAACGGGAAAGTGGATCATCGAGCCGTGCTTCAACGCTTCCTCGACGAAGCGCGCAGCGCGGCCGAAACCGCCGCGAAGGTGTAGCAGTCGATCCTGGGCGGCTTCCGGGTGTGCAACTGGACGATCACGCAGTTGCACACCTGCGGGCGGCCGACTCGGTCTCCTCGGCAGAGGGTAGCGCAGCCGCGCCCGCGGCGACCTTCCCGGCGAGAAAACGGGAGAGATCCTCGACCGTCTCCGCACGCGGCGCCTCGGCCATGTCCACATATCCCATGCGGAAGAGTTCTTCGAGGACGAAAGCGAGTTCCACGAACCTGACGGAGTTCAATCCGAGATCGGCGAAGTGGTCGCCGGAGTTCACCTCTGTCGCCTCCCGGCAGAATTCGGCGACGATCCTGCGGACGATCGCGTCGACCTGGTTCAGCAAGGACGCGTCCGCAGCGAAACGCGCTTGTGGTTCCTCCACGATGCTCCTCGATGCGTTGGATGTGTTCCGCTATCCGGTCTCGCGGCCGGGGGGAATTCTCGCACACCCGTCCGTCAGTGCAGACTGTTGATACGACACCGGGGGCGAAGGGTGGACCGGGCGGTCATCCGGAGAAGGGAACCGACACCGAATCATGGCTCTGCTTTCCTGGCTGGAATCGCCGCGAGCGGATCGGGGGCTGCGCCTGATCGACCGGGACGGCGACGGCGTCGCCTTCCACTCCTACGCGGACCTCGCGGACCGCGCCCGGCGTTCGGCGGCGGCCCTGCGCGCCGCGGGGGTCGGCGCGGGCGACGTCGTGGTGATCGCCCGGCCCACCTCGATGGAGTTCGTCGCGGACTTCTTCGGGGCCGCGCTGCTCGGGGCGACGCCCTCGCCGGTAGCGCCGCCGGAGGCGTTTCGCGGCGCGGACCGCTATCTCGGACACCTCGGCCGGATTCTGCGGCTGGTCGACGCCCGCGCACTAAGCACGACGCCGGAGGTGGCGACGCTGGTGCGCGCGGTCGTGCCGGCCGCGTCCTGCCGCGTCGTCACCGAGACGGCCGGGTATGCCGACCGTTTCGAGGCGCCGGCCGCGCCACCGCGCTACGGCGTGATCCAGTTCAGCTCCGGATCGACCGCGGCGCCCCGCGCCGTGCGGGTCTCCCTCGCCGCGCTCCAGCACAACGTCAGCGCCATCCATCGCCGGCTGGACACCGGCAGCTTGCGCACCGTGACCGCCAGCTGGCTGCCGCTGCACCACGACATGGGTCTCATCGGCCAGTTCCTCGTTCCGGTGGACGCCGCCTGGGACTTCACGCTCATGCCGCCTGAGCTGTTCCTGCGGCGACCAGAACGCTGGATCCGGTGCTTCTCGGCCGGCGGGGCCACGATCACCGCCGTCCCCACCTTCGGGCTCAGCCACGTCGCGCGGCGGGTCCGGCCCGCGGCGCTCGACGGCCTGGATCTACGCGAATGGAACACGATCATCGTCGGCGCCGAGCGGGTGAACCCCGCGGTCGTCCGGGATTTCCTGCAACTGCTCAGGCCGTTCGGCCTGGATCCGGGCTCGGTGATGCCCGCCTACGGTCTGGCGGAAGCCTCGCTCGCTGTCACGATCGCGCCGCGCGGCACCGGAACCGAGACGGTGGTCGCCGACAAGGCGGCGCTGTCACCCGGGCGCGGGGTTCTCGGCGACCCGAGCGGCCGGGAAACGGTCGAGCTGGTGGCGTGCGGCGAACTGCTCGACGAGGTCGAGGTCCGGATCCTGGACGAGGACGGCCGTCCGGTGGCCGACGGCGTGCTCGGCGAGATCGAGGTGGCCGGACCGTCGCTCGCGGACGGATACGTGCTCGATGACGGCTCGCAGGTCGAGTTCCGGGGCAGACTGCGCACAGGCGACGCGGGTTTCGTCGTGGACGGCCGGTTATTCGTGGTCGGCCGCACGGGAGACTGCGTCAAGCGGCGCGGTCGATGGTTCTTCGCCGAGGACGCCGAGCAGGTCGCGGTGCAGGCCTCCGGCGAGCCCGCGCTGACCGTCGTGCTGACGGGCGCGGTCGAAGGGGACGAGACAGTCGTCGTGGCGCTCGCGGGAGCCGCCGCGGCACGGGCCGCCGAGGTCGGTCGCGCGGTGCTGCGCCAGTGCGAGGATCTGCGGGTTCTCGTGCTCGCCGTGCGCAGTACCTCGATCCTGCGTACGTCGAGCGGCAAACCGCGTCGGCGCGAGATGTGGAGTGAGTTGATGGGGGAAGACACGAAGGCCGAGGCCGTCTGGGAGTCATGGCCGGTCGGAGCGCGGCGATGACAGCGCTCGAAGCACGCGCAGCAGAGGACTACATGGTCGTGGACTTCCCAGTCGCGGCCACCTTCGACTGGGACTACGCCAGCCGGGAGCCGCAACTACGCCGCCTCTACGAGCAAGGCAAGGTGTCCCAGTGGAACGCTGTCACCGACATCGACTGGTCGGCGGCCGTGGAATTCGGGCAACCGCTGGCGGACGGCTCCGGACCGCGTCCGGCCGGGCCGCGGGGTCCCGACTGCCCCGTTCCCGACGAGCTGTGGCATCAGTACGGGTGGGAGTTCCACGCCTGGATGACGAGCCAGTTCCTGCACGGCGAGCAGGGCGCGCTGATCGCCACCGCGCGGCTGGTGGAGACGGTGCCGGGCATCGACAACAAGCTCTACGCAGCCAGCCAGGTGGCTGATGAGGCCAGGCACGTCGAGGCGTTTTCGATGTACATGGAACGCCTCGGCCACGCGTATCCGGTCAACCCCGCACTCGCCGCGCTGCTGTCCGACATCATGACGGGCGAGCGCTGGGATCTGACATATCTCGGCATGCAGATCGTAGTGGAGGGGCTGGCTTTGGCCGCCTTCCGGCTCGGCCAGGACACGGCGCCCGACCCTGTCATCCGGCAGATCACCCGGTATGTGGCCCGCGACGAGGCCCGCCATGTCGCCTACGGCGTCCTCGCACTGCGCGGCTTGTACGACGAGCTCACCTCGGCCGAGCGAGCCGTGGCGGAGGAATTCGTCATGGAGGCGTCGCTGCTGATGGCACGACGATTCCGCCTGGATGAGGTGTGGGAACGCCTCGGCATCGACGTCGCGGCCGGGGTGGCATATGCGAACACGGATCCCGGATTCGTCGACTACCGCCGGCTGATGTTCGCGAAGATCGTCACGAATCTGGAGCATCTCGGCCTGCTGACCGGCCCCGTTCGCGCGCATCTACGGCAACTGATGCTGATGCGCGGTGCGGCGGATGCGCACTGACGGAGGCGGGCGTGGTTGACGCGGCGGCGCCGCCGGCGCCGGGAGCGATCGACGACCTGGTGCGGCGCATCCGGCTGGTGCCGGATCTCTTGCGTGACTTCAGCGAATCGCAGACCGATGCGGTACGGATCCACCGAGTGGGACGTTCGCTGCTCGATCGCCTCGTCCAGGCGGGGCTGCCCTTTGCGGGCGACGGCGCGGAACGACGTTTCGATCCGCTCGATCTGGCCAATGTCGGCCTGGATCTGGGACTGCCGAGCGCGCACCGGCTCGCCATGCGCTGGTGGTCGCGGGCACTTGCCGAGATCGACGAGGGCGGCGTGACGGATTGCGTGCTCACGGTGCGCTGCGCCTGCCCGGCTCCGGGGCACCCCGGAGCGTGCGACTTCACCCTTAATCCGGAGTCCGCGAACACGCCAGAGGTGCTGGAGGCGAGCCGGCAGTCCGATAACGGGTACGCGTTGCGGTTGCGGTTGTCGAGGTTGGAGCGCTGTTTCGCCGGTGATCAGCTGGCGGTGATCGCCGAGGCCGCTTCGATCGCCTATCACGTGCTTCCGCTCGGGATACGCGCCGATGCCGACTTCGTCGCGCGCACCCGTATCGCTGACTGCAGATTCGCCTCGGCGTACCTGGTTGAGCGGGCGCGGGCGGCGGGGCTGGAAGTTCGCAGATCCGCCGGGTTCCTGATCTCTGCGCCCTATGCGACAGAGCACAGCTGGGTGGACTTCCTTGTCGACGGCGAGTGGCTGCCGGCCGATCCAGTGCTTATCAGCGCATTGGCAAGGTGGGGTGTGGTGTCCGAGGCGCGGTGGCCAGTGCGCCGGGCGCTGTGCGGGGTGCTGTGGCGTACCGGCGAGACGAGGCCGGTCCTGGTCAGGCACGGCGGTGAGGCAGTGTACGAGCGGCCCCTGCTCACCCGCTCCGGGTAGTGATGTTGCGGAGCCGTTGAAGTGCGCTCTTCGAGTTCGCTTGCACGCCCGGCTTCGGCAGTACTCTGAGCCGCAGTCAGCACAGTCAAGCTGATGAGATACCGCGACTTACTGGAGCTCACACGTGGCGGCGAAATTTCACCTCTGGGATCCGTGGAAGTCCGCGCAGAGTGAACCCGGGCGAATTGCCGTGGCGAGCGACGGCGGGGACCGCATCGACTATGCGCGGCTCGTGCGCGACGCCGACCGGATCGGCTCCGCACTAACTGCTCTCGCCCTCCCGGATGGAGCGCGGATCTCGACGGGCCTCAGGGCCGGCCCAGAGATGTTCGCCCTCGCCTTGGCCGCGCTCAAATTCGGGTTCGGCCTTTTTCCGGTCAACCAGGCGTTCCTGCGTGACGGTGCCGGGTACGGCTCGTCACTGTGCCGACAGGCGAAGACCATCCTGCATGTCGGCGACGGGCCCAGCCCGATCGAGGGACCGCAGGTCGACTACCGCGAACTTGTGGCTTGGCACCGGGAGACCGCGCCGGACGCGCCGAGAGCCGGCTTTCTCATCTTCGCTACTTCTGGCACGACCAGCGGAGAGCACACCGTCATCGCCCAGCCGCGTCCGCGTCACCCCTACCAGGGCGTCGGCGTGTTCGCGCGCTATTCGGCGGGACGGGCCTTCGGGCCGCACATCATGGGCAACCCGACTTTCCACCTGGGCACGCTGGGTCCCGCGCTCTACGCGGTACAGGCGGGCAGCGGCGCGGTCGTGGCGCACGACTGGTCGGCCGAGCGTATGAATGAGCTGATTCGTGAGCACGCCGCGGCGAGCGCGTTTCTCAGTGTCGACCGCCTGACCGACTACGTCCTTTCCGCGGACCAGCGCAGCGGACTGACCAGTTTGTTCCACGGCGGCTCCAGCTGTCCGCCCTGGGTCAAACGCAGGGCGATCGAGATCCACGGGCCGGTTCTGCACGAGTACTACGGCACGTCCGAGGGCGTCGTGACGGAGATCTCTTCGACGGACTGGCTGACCCATCCCGGATCCGTCGGCCGCCCCGTGTCCGGTATGGAAGTGGTGGTGCGGCAAGACGAAGAGCCCCTGGCCGCCAACACCGCTGGCGAGATCTACGTCCGTTCCCTGCTGCCGGACCGCAAGATGAAAGAGCCCTTGCGCACAGGCGACCTCGGCTACCTCGACCCGGACGGATATCTGCACGTCCTCGGCCGGATATCCGCGTCGAGCGGCACGGTCGAAGCCGTCGCCGAGCACCGAGCGCGTTCGGTCGCCGGAGTGCGGGACGTGGTCGCGGTCGCGGACTCCGGGGTCACCTGTCTGGTCGAGGCCCCGGAGGATGAATCAGCTGCCTTGTTCAGAAGCGTGCGCGCCGCCATCGAAGATGGGGGCGGGCCGCCGTGCGACGTGGTGATCTTCCCCCCGGGGACTTTGACCAGGACCGAGACCGGCAAGCTCAGTCGGGTGGCGGCGAGAAGGCTCGTCGCGCAGCGGCGCGGCTTCGCGGACGCAACGGTATGACAGCCAACGACGATCGAGCCGACGGTCGCATGAGGCGGGCCCTCGCACGCGTAAAGCCCAGTCTGGACCGGGACCGGGCGAACCGCTCGTTCGCGGTCCTGCGGCCACATCTGCCGGTGGCCATCTCGTTCTACCTCACCGCCGCGTGCGCCGCGGTCGTCCCGATGCTCCAGGTACTGGTGCTCAGGGATTTCATCGACGGTCTCGAACGCGGCGAACAGCCGCGCGGCTTCACGCTGCTGCTGGTCCTGTTCGGCTTGGTCTTCCTCACCGGCGTGCTCATGCGTTATCTGTCGGCGACCCTCGCTTCGACTCTCGCCTACCGGATCATCGGCGAACTGCAGTGCCGGATGTTCGAGCGGCTGACCCGGATGCCGCTGGTGTTCTACACGAGCGTGCGTCCCGGCGCGGTGGTGAGCAGGATGACGAACGATGTCAACGGCATCGAGGCGATGTACACCTCCGTAGTGCCCGCCATCGTCTCCAGCACCGTCGCGATCGCGGTGAGCATGGCGCTCATCGCCGCGGTCGTGCCGATGATCCTGCTGCTGGTGCTGTTCGTGCCGCTGTGCCTCGTCGTGGTCCGGCGAGCAGAGCACCGGATCAACTCCCTGATCAAGGACTCGTTCGAGATCAACAAGCACATCGCCAACTCCAGCGAGTCCCTCGTGAGCCGGCAGGGGATCCTGCTGGCGCGGCAGAACGGGCGCGTTCCCGACGAGCGCCGCAGGTTCTTCGAGCTGACCCGGCGGTCCACCGCGACATCCCGGAGCATCGCGCGCGCCGCCGCCACGGCCAGCGCCTCCTACAACGCGGCCTTCGGTCTGATGACGGCGGCGACGCTGGGGGTCTGCGTCTGGCTGGCGTCCGACGCCCGGCTCAGCGTCGGCGACGTAGTGATGACAACCCTGTTCGTGCAGCAGTTGCAGTCTCCAGTGCAAGCCTTGCTGGGTACGAGGTACCCGAGGCTGCGCGCCCGGATCGCCTTCGACCGGGTCTTCGAGGTACTCGAGAGCAACGCGGCCCCGGATGCCAAGGCGCAACTCACGCAGGGCGCCGCGACCAAATCCCGGCCCGCGACCGGCGCGACGGGCGGCGGCCCAGTGCTGTCCATGCGGAAGGTGGAGTTCTGCTATCCGCCGGCCTCGGCGTACTCCATCAAGGGCCTGTCTCAGGTCGGTGATGTGATCAGCATTCCGTGGCTGCCGATCACCGGTTTCACGGGAGGTGACGGCGAGCCGGTGGCGGAGGAGGGACGGCAAGTGCTCGTCGGCTTCGACCTAGAGATCCACGCCGGCGAGGTGAAGGCGATCGTCGGGACCTCCGGGTCCGGCAAGAGCACTGCGGCCCTGCTGGCAGCGGGCCTGGCGGAACCCACAGCCGGCACGGTGACCCTCGCCGGCCGCGACGTCGCGGCCATGAGCTACGAGGAACTGGCGGGCCGGGTCGCCTTCATTACGCAGGACACGTTCATCCTGCACGACTCGATTCGCGCGAACCTGCAGTACGCCAAGCCCGACGCCACCGATCAGGAGATCCACGAGGTCTGCGCGGCCGCTCGGTTGTCCGAATTCGTGGCGCGTCACGAGGAGGGTCTGGACGCGGTGGTCGGCGAGAACGGGCACCGGCTCTCCGGTGGCGAGCGGCAGCGTCTCGCGATCGCGCGCGCATTGCTCAAGGACCCCGAACTGGTCATTCTCGACGAGGCCACGGCGCACCTCGACAGCAGCACCGAGGCCGCGGTGATGACGGCGATGCTCTCCGCCTTCCGGTCCAAGGCGGTGCTGGTCATCGCGCACCGCCTGCGCACCATCACGCGGGCGGACGAGATCCTCGTGCTCGAGGACGGGATCGTGGTGCAGCGGGGACCTCACGTCGCATTGATCGGCGACGGCGCCGGTGCATATGCAGGGCTCTCCCGCGCGAGTGCGGGTTCGACCGGATGACCGCGGGTCCTCGCCGGGGCCGGTAGCGGTCCCGTGACTCACGGTCTGTTGGCAGATGAAACGGGGATGCAGATGTCTGACGTCGGAATCGAGCCGGCGGGCGGGGCGGCGGACCGAGTCGGCTGCGACGTTTGTGCGCGACCGCTAAGGGCGTCATCTTCGCGGCTGTGCGGATCGTGCGTGCGAGACGCGCGGCGGGCTGTGGGTGAGCTGTCCGCGTTGTATCGGGCCTGTGAGCCCACACCCGCGGCCGCCGGGTGGAACCCATACGGCAAAATCAGCAGCAGCCGACGCGTCGACCTGCCGCTGAATGAAACGGCGATGGCGGTCAGAGCCGACATCCTCACCCTGCTCGCCTCATGGGCGGGGCTGGTGGCCATGGAACGCGGTCTCGGACCCGAGCAACGACCGGCGCGCAACGTCGATGCGCTGTGCGCGTTCCTCGGGCATCAGGTGACGTGGCTCGCCGCGCATCCCGCGGCCGCAGACTTCGTGGAGGAGACGGCGAGGCTGGCGCAGCGGGCCCGTTCCTGCGCGACGCGTGACGGGCAGGCCCGGATCGAGATCGGCCGGTGCGTCGTGAGCGGCTGCGACGCTCCGGTGCACGCCCTGACCAACGCCGACGCGGCGGCGACCGGGACCTCGGTGAGCTGCGCGGCCGGACACCGGTGGCCACCGAGCCACTGGATTCTGCTAGCCAAGCGGTTGCGAGTGCGGCAGGCCGCACCGCCGGTTTCCTGAGCATCCGCGTTCGACGAGGCAATGCCGCCGGCACGGCGGGTTCAGAACAGAGGAGAAACGCGACGATGACGCAAAGCGCCACGCCCCGCCGCGAGCTCAAACCGCGCACGGTGCCGACCGAACTGGCTGCCCTCGCCGCAGGCGTGTCGGTCGCGACGATCCGCAAGTGGGCAAGCCGCGGAAAACTCACCCGCTACGGGACGCCGGGCCGAGCTGCCTACGATCTCGAGGAGCTAGCCGACCTCGCGGAGCGCCGGATGGCCGCCGAAGACGACGGCGCCTGATCACACGATTTCGCCAATAAACCCGTTACAACCAATTTGCCCGAATCATCGAATTATTCGACGCGAATGTCCGCTGGACGTCGGCGGTCTCATCGGTCTAGTCTGAATCAAGTCGAAGCGCTTCGATGATTCGGGGTCCGGTTTACACTCATACCGGAAGGTTGGTGCGCGTAATGACGGGTGAAGTCCTCCGGCGCGGCCCTCTGTGCTGGGCCCAGCATTGGTACTGGGTTCTCGAGGCGCCGGTAATCAGGGGCGGTGGTCCTTCACCGGTGGCGCACGTCAATATTCGGGTTCCCGGCGGCACTTCAGGCGAACTCGTGGAACAGGCCCTGCTCGAACTCAGTCGACGCCATGAAGCGTTTCGCACCGTTTACCGATCAGGAGCTGATGGCTTCCCGGTTCAGGTAGTACACGCCGATCTATCGCCTCGCATCGTGCGAGTGGACGCGGCAGAACCAAGTTCACCGGACGGACCCGTCAACCTCGTCCGGCATATCCCACGGACGATGGACATCGCCGCGGAAACCTCCTTTTGCGCCGTACTGGCCATGCGAGACGGATATGTTCAAGAGCTGCTCGTGGCCGGCCACCCGATCGCGTTAGACGGCACATCGCTGTTTTTGCTCCGCCATGAGTTGGAGACGCTGATCGAGGCCGGACGTGCTCGACGTCCGGCCAAATTGGACCTGATCACCTGGCATCCCATAGACCAGGCCATTGACGAGACTGCCGGACGACTGAGCACTCGTCGCGCCAAGGCACGGGACCACTGGCGGCAGCTGGCCGTGGCCGGGCCGCACTCCACCGTTCCATTCTCCTGGGATTGGCGCGAGGGCGATCACGTGCTTCGCACGAGCATCACTTCGGCGCGGATCGCGAAAGCCGCAGAGGCGGGCGCGGAGCGGCATTCCGTGACGGCGCCGACGCTTTTGCAGTCGGTACTCGCAATTCTGATTACAGGCTGGACCGGGAATTCATCCTGCGCCATCGGTTCAGTGACCGCAAACCGGTGGTCCAAAAAGCTCAGCTCGAGCATTGGTAGGTTTTCCAGCGGAGTACGGGTCCCGGTGACGCCGGTTGACGGCCAGCTCTTTTCTGAATTCTCCAGCGTTGTGCACGCCAGTTTGCTCTCGGCTTATGTCCACTCTTGTCATGACGTCGGCGGTCTGGTGATGGAGGAGGCTCGCGCCTCCGCAAAATCGGGGGCACGCATCACGAACTCCGTCTCGTTCGAGTACCACGACTACCTGGCGGGTCAGGAGCTGCCAGGGCTCACCGCGATTGTGCCCGGGCCCTGGGAAAGCGACGGGGACGTTATCCACCAACGAGCACTCGCCAGGAACGACGTGCCGTATATCGCGGTGGATGCCATGCCCGCCATCGGTGAAATGCGCGTGATACTTAAATGTGCATCGAGCTTGATGGGCAAGGAGCAGGCGCGCACCTTCCTGCTCGAATTCGCACACATTCTTGAGGCGGTCGCAGCAGGAGATCCCTCGATTCGCGCGGTGCGCGATGGTGTTTCGCTCAACCGGGTGTGGCGAGAAAGTGATCACTGGCGCAGTATCAACGATGCGTGGGTCAACATGGACGATATCGCCTCGCTGATCGAGTCACATCCGAAAGTCTCTCGCGCTTACCCATTCATAGACTCACCAAGTGACGAAAGCGCAAGGCCCAAAGTGACGGTCTATGTCACGCCTCACGAGGACGACCTCGACTTGGTTGAGCTCAATGATTACGTACGGGACTGCGTTTCGCACTTTCCGTCGACGGTCGCGCCAGGTCGGTACGTCGTCTGCGCCGTCGAGCCTAGTGCGGGCGGTTCGCAGGACGCATGGGAACGGCAACCGAAATTGGACGCCTTCGATGCCGACCACCGTTTCGCCTCGTTCTCCCCCGCCACCAGCGAACCGGAGCGGCTCCTCGCCGAGATATTCGCGTCAATCCACGGTAACCACCAGGTCGACGTGGCTAAGACCTACAGTGAGCTCGGTGGCGAGTTTTTACTTATCCCGACGATGCTCACGAGTCTTCAGAATGCCGACGCGGTGGGCTTGGCATTCGATGACTTCCTGGGTATTTCCTCGCTGAGGCGACTGGCAGCGAAACTTCGACTTCCTGAGCGACTCACCCAGGTATAAGGGGCGACCACGAGATTCTGTCGAAGCGCATCGACAGAGAGCGAGTGATCGGAAAGCACAAAAGCGGAGACGGGGCTCATGGACACATCGCTTACCAGCAGGAAACAGCCACACAAGCATCACCTGCCGTCGCTCGCCGGCGGCAGCGACGTCGAGCGGCTGCGGCCCGTGGAGCCGGGCACGATCGATATCGGACCGGTGGTCGCGCTTCCGATCTCACAACTCACCGGCGTGGACTCCCCCCGGCTCAGTGGGATGAACTCCGACCACGTGCGTGTGCTTGCCTCGCTGAACACCGGCCCGATCCCGCCGATCGTCGTCCATCATGAGTCGATGCGCGTGCTGGATGGTGCGCACCGGCTGGCCGCCGCTCGACTCAACGGCCACGATTCCATCGACGCGCGGATCTTCCGGGGCGACGCCGAGGAGGCCTTCCGGCTCAGCGTCAGACTGAACCTCGTCCACGGCCTGCCGCTTTCCGTGTCGGACCGACGCGCGGCAGCCGAGCGGATGCTGCGCGCCGAGCCGCATATGTCCGACCGCGCGGTCGCCGCCACGACCGGGCTCTCCCCCGGAACAGTCGCCGACATCCGCCTGGCGCTCGGCCCCGAGTCCGAGGCGTCGGCCCGAGTCGGCAGGGACGGCCGATCCCGGCCACTGAGCGCGGCCGAAGGGCGTGAGCGGGCCACGCTCGTCATCCTCGAGAACCCTGACGCGTCGTTGCGCCAAGTCGCACGGGCCGCGGGAATCTCCGTAGGCACCGTCCGCGATGTGCAGGCGCGTCTGCGGGCGGGTGAAGATCCGATACCGCAGCGGCAGCGCTCCACCCGGACCGCCGCGCAGCTGGATGAAAATGAACCACCTGTTGACGTCAACGCACTGTTCAATGGACTGTCACGGGATCCCTCCCTTCGCTACAGCGAGCAAGGCCGTTCGCTGCTTCGCTGGCTCGAGCGACGGATGCTGGTACGCGATCAGTGGTTCGAGATCCCGGCGTACGTGCCCCCGCACTGCGCCGGAATCGTGGCAGAGATCGCCAGAGCGTGCGCCTCATCCTGGTCGAATCTCGCAGACCGGCTCGACGCCGCGCAGGAGCTTTAGGCGACGACCACGCTGTCCTGCGCTCAGCTCTACGTGTGCGCTGCGGCGTCGACCGGGTCGCCGCCGACCGCCCGCACTACGTCGGCAAGCACAAGCAACGCCGTCTTGAAGAACTGGCGTCTGCTGCGCAAGCTGCGCTGCTCACCAAGCCGAACCACGGCGCTCGTTCGCGCCGTGCTCAGCCTTCACCTGGCGGGCTCGCGTTAAGGTCGCAAGCACTCAGAGCGTATCCGAGCATTGGCCAGAGCGTGCCCTTGACCTCCACCGTCTTATCGCGGCTCGCAGCACGCTGATATCCGGCATTGATCGCGGCCCGCTGCGAGGCGGCGTTGTCCCGATGGACGCACAGCCATACCTCACGCAGTCCGAGCGTGCGCAGCAACCGCACGGATTCAACACCGCTCTCAGCGCGGTGGTGCAGTCACGGCCCCGAACCACCGGCTGATGCTGGCTCCAGTTCGCACGGGCGTCGCGCTGCCGTCGGGCCATTCTATCCTGGCGGTGGCGCCGGTGGGTACTGTGGTTCGTACCTCAAGATGGGTCTCGCGCTGTTTCCATTTGATGGCGATGCGGCCGTACGGGGATTCGTGTTCGGCGGCGGCCCAAGTCAGGCCGCCGCCGGGGTGGGGGCGAAAGAGGATGTCCCGGTAGCCGGGTGCCGCCATGGTCAGTCCGGCGACCGTAGTGTGCAGCCACTGGGCGATCGCGCCGAGGGCGTAGTGGTTGAACGAGGTCATCTCGCCCGGATTGACCCTGCCGTCAGGCAGCATGCTGTCCCAGCGCTCCCAGACGGTGGTGGCATCGTGTTTGAGCGCGTAAAGCCAGGATGGGCAATCCTGTTGGAACAGCAACGAGTAGGCGGTGTCGGTGTTGCCGGTGTTGCTCAGCGCAGGGGCGAGCAACGGCGTCCCGATGAATCCGGTCTGAATGGTGTGACCGCCTGATTCGACGAGTTCGGCGAGCCGCTGCCCTGCGCTCATTCGCGCTGCCGGCTCCGAGAGCAGGTCGAACTGGAGCGCGACGGCATAGGCGGTCTGGGTGTCGCTCGTCATCCGGCCGTTGGCCAGCAGATAGGTGTTAAGGAAGGCGTGGCGGGTCTGCCGTGCGAGCGCGTCGTAGTAGCGCCGGTCCTGCTCGCGGCCGAGGACGCTGGCGATCGAGGCGACGTGCCGTGCGGACCATGCGTAGTAGGCCGTTGCGATCAGGTGCCGGTCGGTGCTGCCTGCGCCGGGGTCCTCCGGCGGCGCGGTCGGATCGAGCCAGTCGCCGAGCTGGTAGCCGGTGTTCCAGAGCCCGGAGGGGCCGGCGAGCCGGGTGATCAGATCGACCCATCGGCGAGCACTGTCATACTGCGCGGCGAGGAGCCCGGCGTCCCCCGAAGCTTGGTACAGCGCCCAAGGTGTCAGGGCTACGACATCGCCCCAGCCGGCGCCGGGTCTGGCTGGGGTCCACTGCTCTCCCCCGGGGATCTCGGGCACGTACCAGGGCACCGTGCCGTCTTCGTGCTGCTCGGCGGCGACGTCGCGCAGCCAGGAGGCAAGCATGCCGTGGCAGTCGTAGAGGAAAGCGGCGGTGGGGGCAAAGACCTGGATGTCGCCGGTCCAGCCCAGCCGCTCGTCGCGCTGCGGGCAGTCGGTGGGCAGGTCGACGAAGTTGCCGCGCATGCTCCACACGACGTTCTCGTGTAGCCGGTTGATTTGCTCGTTTGAGCAGTCGAACCAGCCGGTGCGCGCCATGTCGGTGTGGTAGACACGCGCAGTGATGTCGCGGTACGGGTCTTCACCGCGCCATCCGGTGATCTCGGCGTAGCGGAATCCGTGGATGGTGAAGCGCGGCTCCCATGTCTCGGCGTGGGGGGTCTCGGTATCAGGTGCGCCGCGCAGGATGTATCGGTCGGTCGACAGGGCTCCGCGCAGCGGGCGCACGTACAGTTCGCCGTTCTGGAGTACTTCGGCGTGGCGCAGGGTCACTGTGTGGCCGGCCGGCCCGGCGACGGTGATGCGCACGCGGCCGACGAGGTTCTGGCCGAAGTCGATCAGGAGGCGGTCGCCGTCCAGCGGGGTGACGCGTAGCGGAGTGAGTTCCCGTGTGCATCGCACCGGGGGGCCGGTTGGCGCGACCAGCGTCGCGGGTCGGCGCGCGACGATGCGCACGGGCGACCAGTCGCCGTCGTCGTAACCGGGACTCGACCAGCCGGGACGCTCGTCGCGTGCGTCGTAGGTCTCGCCGTCGAGCAGACCGGAGGTCACGATCGGTCCGTGCGCCGCGTGCCAGGAGGAGTCGGTGCCGAGGGTGGCGACGGTTCCGTCCCGGTGCACGATCTCGAGTTGGGCGAGCAGCGCAAGGCGGTCGCCGTAGAGGTTGGCGTAGCCACCGTGGAAACCGAGCCGGCCGCGGTACCAGCCGTCGGCGAGCCACGTGCCGATGGCGTTGGCGCCGCTACGCAGGAGGTGTGTGACGTCGTGGGTCCGATAGCGAAGCCGGTGCTGGTAGCTCGTCCACCCGGGCGCAAGCGCGTGATCACTGACTCGTTGACCGTTGATTTCGACCTCGTACAAGCCGTGCGCGGTGACGTACAGCCTGGCGCGCGCGATGTCGGCGCCGAGGCTGAATTCCTTGCGCAGCAGCGGTGGACGGCGCTCGGCATCGCGAGGTTCCGTCCAGTCTGGCGAGACAGCGCGCGCGGTCCAGTCGGCGGGTTCGAGCAGTCCCGTCTCGACGTGTATCGGTGCACTCCAGTCGCTCGATCGGCCCTTTGTCCCGCGGACGCGGACGCGTACCGCTGCGCGTTCTCGCGATGTCAGAGGCCGCTCTGGCCACGGGACGAGAACGGAATCCGCGGAGTCGATCCAGTCGGTGCTGTACGCGGTGTCGGTGCGGGTGATCTCGATCTGGTAGGCCTGCTGCGTCCAGTCGGGCGGGGCGAGGGTTTTCCAGGAGATGCGCGGGGCGGCTTCGCCGATACCGAGCGGTTCCCGGTGGTGCTCCGCGGTCGGTGCGGCGACCTCGGGCAGGCCTCGGGCGCTCAACCCTTCACCGCGCCGGCGGTCATGCCCTTGATGATCCGCTGATTGATCAGCAGATACAGCACCAAGGCGCCGACGACGTTGATGCTGATCGCGGCGAACAAAGGGCCGTATGCGGTCTCGCCGTACTGCCCGGTGAAGTTGAGCAGGCCGACCTGGACGGTGCGCAGGTTGTCGTTGGTGGTGAAGGTCAGCGAGATCAGCAGGTCGTTCCAGATGAAGAAGAACTGCACCAGCGCCACCGTGAAAACCGCGTTACGGGCCAGCGGGAAGCCGACGCGCCAAAAGATGCCGAGCGTGCTCGCACCGTCGAGGGTCGCGGCTTCCAGGATCTCGCGCGGGATCGCCCGGAAGTAGGTGGCCATCATGAACACTGTCAGCGGCAGGCCGGTGGCGGTGTAGGTGATGATCAGCGGCCAGAACGAGCCGGAGAGCCCGGTCTGCAGGTAGATCCGGAACAGCGGCAGCAGGATCATCTGGCCGGGCACCATGATTCCGACCAGAAAGCCGAGCAGGACCTGCCGGCGTCCGCGCCAGACCAGCACCTCGAGCGCGAAGCCCGCGGCGACGCCGAGCAAGATGATCAGCGCGAGCGATGGCGCGGTGGCCAGCAGGCTGTTGCGGATGTACAGGCCGATGCGGCCACTGGTCCAGGCGTCGGCGTAGTTGCCGGCGATCCAGTGCTTGGGCAGGGACCAGGCCGGATTGTCTATGAAGTCGCCCTGGGATTTGAACGAGCTGAGCACCAGCCACAGCAGCGGCACGATCTCGACGACTACGAGTGCTGCGATCAGCAGGTTGCGGCCCGCGCCGCGGGCGCGCCGGCGGCGGCGCAATGCGGCGGCTCGCGGATGCGTCCGGGCCTGGCGTGGCGGGGCCGTCATGGAGTCGATCACTGATTAGCCCTTGGTCAGGTCGCGGCGCGAGAGGCGGAAGATGATCAGGGTGACGCCGAGGCATACCACGGTCAGCAGGAACGCGATCGTGCTGCCGTAGCCGTAGTCGCCGTAGGAGAAGGCGGTGCGGAACATGTAGAGCGTCAGTGGCGTGGTGTCGCTGCCCGGCCCGCCGTTGGTCAAGGCCAGGACCGAGTCGAACACCTTCAAGGTGCCGTTGATGCTGAACACGACCGCGGAGATCAGCACCGGCCAGGACAGCGGCAGCACGATGTGCTTGACCAGCCGCCAGCCGGTCGCGCCCTCCAGCCGCGCCGATTCGAGCATCTCCTCGGGGATGTCGAGCAGACCGGCGTAGATCAGCACGCCGTAAAAGCCCATGGAACGCCAGATGTCCATGATGATCAGCACGATGAACGCGCCGGTGCTGCTGGCGAACCAGTCGCCGTGGTGGATGCCCAGCGCTTCGGTCAACTCGTTGGCCAGGCCGTTCTGCGGCGCGATGGCGAAGAGTTTCTGGAACATCAGGGAGACGGCGACCGTCGGCAGGATCACCGGGAAGAACACCAGGGTCCTGATCAGCGCCGAGGAGCGGCGCAGCACGAAGACGTAGAGCAGCGCGAGCAGGTACCCGAGCAGCACCTGCCCGACGCTGACCACGAGCGCGTATTTGAGGGTGAACCACAACGCGGAGTGCGCCTGCGGATCCTGCCACAACTTCCGGAAGTTGCCCAGGCCGTTGAAGGTGAAACCCTGGATGAGGTTTCCCTGCGTGAAGGTGTACCCGAGGGACCAGCCCATCGGGACCAGCATCACCAGGGTGTAGACCAGCAGCGCCGGGGCCAGCAGGACGGCGATGGCTCGGCGGTCGCCAAGAACGGAACGCATGTGGGCTCTTTCGCGGGGGGTGCGATCGCAACTGCGGGCTGAGACCGGGTCAGCCGGTGGCCAGATCGTCCTGGACCTTCTGCATGAACTGCTGCGCGGAGATGGAGCCGGTCACCAGCGGCGCGGCGTTGGTCTGGCTGGTCTCGGTCGCCTTGGTGTTGAACAGCGCTTCGAACCACAGCACGCTCGTGGAGGTCTGGTTGATCGTGGTCTGCACCAGCTGGGTGAGCGGCGGCAGCGAGCCGGCGTCGCCGTTGGGCTTGAAGCCGGAGATCGTGCCCTGGTCCTTGAGCGAGGCGGCGCCGTAGTTCTTGGTGATGCAGCCGAGCCAGTCGCCGACCTTGGCGTTGTACGACTTGGCGGAGACGGCGACCGGCAAGCCGACGTTCGCGGGGATCTGGTCCGCGCTGCCCTGGCCACCGGCGACGGTCGGGAACGGCATGAAGCCGATGTTCGCGGCGCCGATCTGGTCCTTGGTCGCGTCGTTGAAGTCGCCCAGTTCCCAGCTACCCATGTAGAACATGGCGGCCTTGCCGGTGATGAACTGCTGCACGGAGGTGTCGTAGTCGATCGAGCCGACGCCTTGGCCGAAGTAGCCGGCCTTGCCCAGGTCGGCGATGGCCTGCGCGGCTTTGACGTACGCCGGGTCGGTCAGCTTCGCCTCGCCATTCGCGACTGCCTGCAGCGCGTCGGGGCCGAGCTCGCGGTAAAGGTAGCCGCTGATCAGGCGGGTGATGGGCCAGCCGGCCTGGCCGGAGGCGGAGAACGGGATGACCCCGGCGGCCTTGAACTTGGCTGCTGCGGCGACCAGTTCGTCGTAGTTGGTCGGGACGGCGACGCCGTGCTGTGCGAAGAGCTTCTTGTTGTACCAGATGCCTTCGATGTTGAACTGATAGGGCATCACGTTGAACTTGCCGTAGAGGTTCTGCACGGTCTTTATCGCGGCGGGCTGAATGTCGTCCCACACGCCAAGGCTCTTGAGCGTGGTCTCCAGGTTGAGCACCTGACCCGCCTTGTCCAGGGTCTTGGTCAGCGCCGGGGCGTTTCCGGCGGCGAACTGCACCGGCAGCGCGCTCTGCCCGGCGAGCAGTTGCACCTTTTGGTCCACGTTGCCGATAGGCACGGTCTGGATCTGCAGCGGCAATGCCTGGTTCTGCGTCGTGCAGGCGCCGGTGCTCAGCTTGGTCAGCTCCTGCTGCACGATGTGGTTGTCGTCGTTGATGGTCAGGCTGAACTGCGAGGCGCCGCCCGCCGAAGCGCC
>Ga0134126_10004216_pt1 | contig 17999 bp, 14 predicted proteins | sample KB31752_FD_96881 | JGI IMG/M metagenome (GOLD analysis project Ga0134126, IMG submission 96881) | Terrestrial soil microbial communities with excess Nitrogen fertilizer from Kellogg Biological Station, Michigan, USA - KB3-175-2 | ecosystem: Environmental > Terrestrial > Soil > Unclassified ...
ACCACCGTTTAGCCGTTCGCGACGATGCCGGAGGAGGGACTCGAACCCCCGACACGCGGATTATGATTCCGCTGCTCTAACCGACTGAGCTACTCCGGCGGGGTGGCGCAGTTTAGCCTCGTGGCCATGCTCCCACCAATCCTGCTGGCCGTGCCGAACGTCTCGGAGGGACGCGACGCCGCGACGATCGCGCGCATCGGTGAGGCGTTCGCGCCGAGAGCGGAGCCGCGGACACCGGACCCGCACGCGCGGGCCCCGACGGCCGAGGCCGGTCGCGAGATTCGACTGCTCGACGTCCACAGCGACGCCGACCACCACCGCTCGGTCTACACGTTGGCCGGCCTGCCGCGCGCGCTCGCCGACGCGCTCGTGCGCGGAGCCGCCGAGGCCGTGCGCTCGATCGACGTCGTCAGCCGCTTCGGCGGGGACGCCGCCGAGCGCGGCGCCCACCCGCACGTCGGCGCGATCGACGTCGTCCCGCTCGTCTACTACGACGAGCGCGCGCGAGGCGCGGCTTGCGCCGAGGCGCTCGTCGTCGCCGACCGGATCGCGAGCGATCTCGGCGTGCCCGTGTTGCTCTACAACGAGCTCGCCGGCGAGCTTCCCGGCCGCACGCGCGCCGAGCTCCGCCGCGGCGGCGTGGGCGGCCTCGCCGCGCGGCTAGCCGCCGATGCAGCCGGAGGATCGGGCACGCCGGCGGTTCATCCCGACTTCGGCCCCGCCACCCTGCATCCGAGCGCCGGCGCGACGCTCGTCGCCGCGCGCGAGCCGCTCGTCGCCTTCAACCTCCAGCTGCGCGCCCCCGCGACGCTCGATGACGCCCGTCGGGTCGCCTCGCTCGTGCGCGAAGGCGGCGAGCGCGGGCTGCCCGGCCTGCGCGCCATCGCCGTCGGCCGGGGCGGCGGCGTCGCGCAGGTGTCGATGAACGTCGAGCGCCCGCTCGAGCTGCCGCTCGCCGAGGTCTTGAACGCGGTCGAGGCACTCGCGCCGGTCGCGAGCGGGGAGCTCGTCGGGCTCGCTCCGCGCGCTGCGCTCGAGGGCCTCTCGCCCGACCTGCCCCTGCCCGGCTTCGACCCCGTCCGGCACGTGATCGAGAACGTGCTCGCCCTGTCCGCCGCCTCCGAAACGCACTAGGCTGCCGGTATGGCCCAGACCAGGCGCAAGCGTCGCACCAAGCACCGCGGCAACGCCGCCGGCGTGATCGAATCGCGCGGCCGCACCGGGCGCAAGCCCACCGCCGCCGAGAAGAGCGGCAAGGCCGCCGAGGCGGCCCGCGCCAAGCAGCAGCGCCTCGAGAGGACCAACCGCGCGCCGACGTGGCGCGGCGCGTTCCTGCGCGCGCTCGTCGCCGCCACCGCGCTGGTGCTGCTCTCCGGTCTGCTCCTCAAAGCAAGCGCCGGTCAGTCCGTCGCCTACTTCTTCGTCGGCCTGATCGCGTACACGCCGATCAGCTACTACAGCGACAGCTGGCTCTACAGGCGCCGCCAGGCCAAAGCCAAGGCCGGCAGCGGCAAGGGCGGCGCGCGGTGAGCCGTCCGTCCCGGCACTCGGGAGCGCGGCCGGCATGAGCGGGCTGGACGTGCGCTCCTTCACCGTCGGGCTCGTGCAGGAGAACTGCTTCATCGTCAGCGATCCGGCCCAGCCGGCCGGTCAGGATGGCCGCCGCCCCGCCGTGATCGTCGACCCCGGCGACGAGCCCGAGCGGCTGCTCGAGGCGATCGATGCGCTCGGCGTGCGCATCGAGGCGATCCTGATCACCCACTGCCACTTCGACCACATCGGCGCCGTCGCGCCGCTCGCTGGCGCCACCGGCGCGCCCGTCTACTGCCCCGAGATCGAGCGCCCCGTGCTCGCCGACGTGATGAGCTGGGTGCCGCCCGGCTTCGGTCCGTTCGAGAGCTACGAGGCCGATCACACGGTGGCCGGGGGAGAGCGGCTCGCGATTGCCGGTCTCGATATCAAAATAATCTTCACTCCCGGCCACAGCCCCGGCCACGTGACCTACGCGATCTCCGCGTCCCCCGGCAACGCGGAGGGGGGAGGGCTGGCGTCCGACGCACACGCAGTCTCGCTGCTCTCCGGCGACGTGCTCTTCCAGGGCTCCGTCGGACGCGTCGACCTGCCCGGCGGCGACTGGCCGACGCTCGAGCGCTCGATCGGCACGCTGCTGCGCAGCTTTCCTGCAGAGACCGTCGTCTATCCCGGCCACATGGGGGTCACCACGCTCGGGCGCGAGCGCGACACCAACCCGTTCCTCAGCGAGCTGCGCGAGCGCGTGCCGCGCGCGGCGGCGGTCGCGCCCGATGCGACCGCGGCCGGAAGTTGAGCGCGCCCAGGATCAAAGCCCCGCGCGGCACGTTCGACGTGCTCGGCGAGCAGGCCCAGGAGCGGGCCACGCTCGAGAGTCGCGCCCGCGCGCTGCTCGAGGGAGCCGGCTACGAACGGATCGAGACCCCCGCCTTCGAGGCCACCGAGCTGTTCGCGCGCGGCGTCGGTGAGTCCACCGACATCGTTCGCAAGGAGATGTTCACCTTCCAGGACGCCTCCGAGCGCTCGCTCACGCTGCGTCCCGAGGGCACCGCGCCGGTCTGCCGCGCCTACGTCGAGCACGGCATGCACAAGCGCCGCCAGCCCGTGAAGCTGTGGTACCTGTCGAGCTTCTTCCGCCACGAGCGCGCACAGGCCGGCCGCTACCGTCAGTTCTGGCAGGTCGGCGCCGAGGCGATCGGCTCCGAGGACCCCGCCGTCGACGCCGAGTCGATCGCGCTGCTCGCGGCGCTGCTCGAGGAGATGGGCGTGCGCGAGGTCAGGCTGCGCCTCTCGAGCCTCGGCAGCCCCGCGACGCGAGCCGAGTACCGCGCGCGCCTGCAGGCGCACCTGCGCGATCACGAGCAGAGCCTCTCCGAGGACGTGCGCGGGCGGATCGAGCTGAACCCATTGCGCGCCTTCGACTCAGACCACGAGGGGACCAGGCGTGTGATGGCCGACGCGCCGCGCCTGCTCGACGAGCTCAGCGGCGAGGATGCCGCCCACTTCCAGGAGGTCCGCGCGCTGCTCGACGAGGCCTCCGTCGCCTACGAGCTCGACCCGACGCTCGTGCGTGGCCTCGACTACTACACGCGCACCGTGTTCGAGTTCACCTCCGACGCACTCGGTGCGCAGAGCGGGGTTGGCGGCGGCGGGCGCTATGACGGGCTCATCGAGCTGCTCGGCGGCAAGCCGACGCCGGGAATCGGCTGGGCCGCCGGCGTCGAGCGCATCCTGCTCGCCGGCGACGGCCAGCACGTCGCCGGCAACCCCGTCGACCTGTTCCTCGCGCTCGAAGGCGAGCGATCCAGGCACGCCGCCTTCCTGCTGCTGCACGACGCGCGTTCGGCCGGCCTGCACGCGCAGATGGAGCTCGCCGGGCGCTCGCTCAAAGGGCAGCTCGGCCACGCCGACGCGCTCGGCGCGCGCTTCGTCGCGATCGTGCAGGACGGCGAGACCGTGCTCAAGGACATGCAGGACGGCAGACAGGAGACGGTCGCCACCGACACCGTCGTGCACGCCGTGCTGCGCGGGCTGCGCACGCTCTGAGCCGAGGCTCCTCGCGGGCGCCCGGTGCGCTGACAGCGATCTTGCACGACGCCCCGTGCCGTCCGTGCTTGCGCCGCGCCGCTCAACTCCGAGGCGCCAGATGCCGAAGGAGGGAGCAATGACGCAGATCTCGCGCCCCTTCCAGATCGCGCTCGCCGCGCTGGTGCTGTTCGTCGCCGTGTGGTTCGTCGCGCTGCGCGGCCACTCCTCCGGTGGCGAAAGCTCGAGCTCCTCGAGCGCACCCGCGACAGGCTCCTCGTCCTCCAGCGCCCAATCCTCCGCCGGACCGACCGCCCCAGGCGGCGGTACGCCCGCCTCTCAGGGCGGCGTCTACCACGGCTCCGCGCCCGGAGTCGAAGGGCTCTCGCGCGCGATCCAGAAGGCGCGCGGAGCGGTCGCGCAGTCCCAGCAGAGCGCCAAGCAGCTGCAGCAGCAGTCGGCGCAGGCCTCGGATGAAACACAGGGAGCGCAGTCCACGAGCGGTCACGCTCAGGACGGCCAGTCCCAGAGCGGCGGCAAGCACACCGGACGGCAGGGGCAGGGCTCAAAGCATGCGCAGAGCCAATCTTCGAGCGCGCAGAGCGCGCCGGCGGCCGGGTCGACGGGGACCGCCAGTCGCGTTCCCGCGATGCAGGCGGCCGTCGAATCCGAGCTGAAGACCAACCGCACGGTGATCGTGCTGTTCTGGAACCCGAAGGGCTCCGTCGATGTGACCGTTCGCCATCAGCTCTCGCTGCTGCAGGGCTTTCTGAAGCAGACCGCGACGCTGCCGCGGAACCGCAACGTCGCCGTGCACTACTCCCTGGCCGCCGAAGTCGGCCGGTACGGGACGATCACGCGGTCGCTGCAGGTGTATGAGACGCCGACGATGCTCGTGATCGCGCCACATGGCAGCACGAAGACGCTGACCGGGCTCGTCGACGCGTACACGATCCGCCAGGCGATCCAGGAAGCGCGGGCCGCTCAGCCTTAAACTCGGTCGCATGGAAGCGACCGCCGAAGGCCTGCGTCAGCACCTCGAACGCCCGCTCGGGCGCGGCGAGATGCCGCGCGACGCACAGACCGGCGCGGCCGGCGGTGCCGCCTGCGGTGACCTGATCCGCATCTCGCTGGACGTCGATCCGGGCAGCTCGAGCGGCGAGATCCTCGACGCCGGCTTCGACGCCAGCGGCTGCGGCGCCGTCGTCGCCGCCGGCAGCGCCGTCATCGGACTGATCAGGGGCGCGCCGCTGCTCGAGGCGGCGCGGATCGGCCCGGGCCAGATCGAGCAGGAGCTCGGCGGTCTCAGCGTCGCCAAGCGTCACGCCGCGGAGCTCGCCGCCGACGCGCTGCATCGTGCGCTCGGCTCGGCCGCGCGTGCGCAGGCGCGGATCGCGCCCTCGCACGAGCGCACGCTCGTCGCCATGAGCGGCGGCGTCGACAGCGCCGTGGCCGCGCTGCTCGTGGCGCGCGATGGCCGGCAGGCGGTCGGCGTCACGCTCGAGCTGTGGTCGGACCCCGAGAACGATGGCGAGGCGAGCTGCTGCTCCGCCCAGGCCGTGCGGGGCGCGCGCGAGCTCGCCCACGGCCTCGGCATGCCGCACCTCTCGATCGACCTGCGCGCCGAGTTCCGCGCGGGCGTCGTCGACGGTTGGCTGGCCGACCACGGCGCCGGTCTCACGCCGAACCCGTGCGTGCGCTGCAACGGCAGCGTGCGCCTCGACGCGATGCTCGCGCTCGGCGAGCGGCTCGGCTCGCGCACGCTCGCCACCGGCCATTACGCCCGCGTCGAGGGTCGTGTCGGCTCGCGCGAGCATGCGCCGGGCGACGGCCGCGAGAGCGCCGTGATGCTGCGCATGGCCGCCGACACGGCCAAGGACCAGTCATACGTGCTCTCCGCGCTCGCGCCCTCCTCGCTCGAGCGCATGCGCTTCCCGCTCGGGGAGCTCGTCAAGGAGGAGGTGCGCGCGCTCGCCGCCGAGGCCGGGCTGGGCGTGGCGCGCAAGCCCGACTCGCAGGACCTCTGCTTCTTGGCCGGGACGCGCCACGGCGACTTCCTCGAGCGCCACGGCGGCCTCGGCGCACGGCCCGGCCCGATCGTGGACGAGCGCGGCCAGGTTCTCGGCGAGCATCGCGGCGCGCACGCCTACACCGTCGGCCAGCGACACGGTCTCGGCATCGGCGCGGCCCACCCGCTGTACGTGCTCGCGACCGACGCGCGCGCGAACACGGTCACGGTCGGCCCGCGCGCCTCGCTGCTCTCGCAGCGCCTGCCCGTGAGCGAGCTGACGCTGCATCGCGACGGCGCCGGGGTCGACGGCGTGCGCGTGCGCTCGCACGGGCGACGGCTGCCGTGCCGCGTCGAGCACGACCTTGGCGCCGGGCGCCACGGCCGTGCCACGATCGCCCTCGCAGAGCCGGCCGAGCGCACCGCGCCGGGGCAGGTGGCCTGCCTGTACGCCGGCGATGTAGTCGTCGGCTACGGGACGATCTGCGCCTGAGCGCGCGCCGTCCGCGACCCAAGCACCTGAGATGCTTCCCGCGATGACATCCGATCAGATCCGCGAGAGCTACCTCGCGTTCTTCGAGGAGCGCGGGCATCGACGCATCCCCTCGGCCTCGCTCGTGCCCTCCGCGCACGATCCCTCGGCGCTGCTCACCGTCGCCGGGATGCATCCGCTGAAGCCGTACTTCCTCGGACAGGAGACCCCGCCCACGACGCGCCTGACCGACTGCCAGAAGGTCTTTCGCACGGTCGACATCGACAACGTCGGCAACACGACCAGGCACCTGACGTTCTTTGAGATGCTCGGCAACTTCTCCTTCGGCGACTACTTCAAGCGCGAGGCGATCGAGTGGGCGTGGGAGCTCTCGCGCGAGGTCTTCGGCTTTCCCGCCGAGGACATCTGGGTGACCGTGTTCGAGGGCGACGAGTGGCTCGATCTGGGACCCGACGAGGAGGCGATCTCGCACTGGCTCGACATGGGCGTCCCGCGCGAGCGGATCGTGCTGTGCCCGCGCTCGGAGAACTTCTGGCAGGCCGGGCCGAGCGGTCCCTGCGGGCCGTGCTCGGAGCTCTACATCGACCGTGGCGTGGAGCATGGCTCGGCCGAGGACCTGCCGGGCGGCGAGAACGAGCGCTTCCTGGAGTACTGGAACCTCGTGTTCATGCAGTACGACCAGCAGGGCGAACGCCTGCAGCCGCTGCCGGCCAACAACATCGACACGGGCCTCGGTCTGAACCGCATGGCGGCGATCCTGCAGGACAAGCCGTCGGTGTTCGAGACCGACCAGTTCCAGCCGCTGATCGAGCTCGGCGAGCAGCTGTCGGGAGCCTGCTACGGAGACGACTTCGCCGTCGACAGGGCGTTGCGGATCCTGGCGGACCATTCCCGCGCGATGACGTTCCTGGTGGCCGACGGCGTCGTTCCCTCCAACGAGGACCGCGGCTACGTGCTCCGGCGCGTGATGCGGCGGGCGATCCAGCAGGGACGCGCGCTCGAGCTCGAGCCCGGGTTTCTCACCCAGTACGCCGAGCGCGTGGAGGAGTCGATGGGCGGCGTCTACCCCGAGCTGCGCGAGCAGCGTGCGGCGATCGCCACGTGGCTCGCCTCCGAGGAGGAGGGCTTCGGGCGGACGCTGACGCAGGGCCTTCAGACGCTGCGCGGCCTGATCGAGGCGGCGCGCGAGCACGGCCGCGCCAACGTGCCCGCCGACGAGGTCTTTCGCCTGCACGACACCTTCGGCTTCCCCTACGAGATGACCAAGGAGCTGCTCGCCGAGGAGGAGCTCGGGATCGAAGGCGACTTCGAGTCGCTGATGGAGGAGCAGCGTGCGCGCAGCCGCGCCGGCGGCGCGCCGGGCGCCGGGGCGGCAGCCAACGGCGCGGCCGCGGGCGACCCGCGCTCACTGGCGAGCGCGTTTGCCGGCCAGACCGACTTCCAGACCCGCTTCACCGGCTATGAGACCGAGCGCCAGCAGACGACGGTCGGCGCGGTCGAGCCTCACGACGGCGGCTACCTGGTGAAGCTCGCCGAGTCGCCCTTCTACGCGCCGGGCGGCGGCCAGGTGGCCGACGTGGGCACGATCGAATGCGCGCACGGCGACTGCCGCGCGCGCGTGCAGGACGTCTTCCGCCTCGGCGATGACCAGGCGCTGTCGGTCGTGCTCGAGCGCGGCGAGCTGGAGCCGGGCGAGCCGGTGCTGGCAGCGGTCGACCATCGCATGCGCCACGCCACCGAGGCCAACCACACGGCGACGCATCTGCTGCAGGCGGCCCTGCGCGAGCGTCTCGGCAGCCACGTGCGCCAGGCCGGCTCCTACGTCGGCCCGGACAAGCTTCGCTTCGACTTCAGCCACGGGCAGGGGCTCACAGACGAGGAGCTGCGCGACGTCGAGGACCGCGTCAACGATTGGATCGCCCGCAACGACCCGGTACGCCCGATCACGACGACGCTCGATGAGGCCAAGCGCCTGGGCGCGATGGCGCTGTTCGGTGAAAAGTACGGCGACGTCGTGCGCATGGTCGAGGTCGGTGACGGCGAGTACTCGCGCGAGCTGTGCGGGGGCACCCATGTTCGCTCGACCGCCGAGATCGGCCCCTTCCGGATCGTGGCCGAGACCTCGAGCGCGGCCAACGTGAGGCGCATCGAGGCGCTGACGGGGCCTGCCGCCGTCGAGCTGCTGCGCACGCACGACCGGCTCTTGGGCGAGGTGGCGAGTGCGCTGCGGACGCGCCCCGAGCAGGCGCCCGAGCTCGTGCGCGCGCGCGAGCAGGAGCGCCGCGAGCTCGAGAAGAAGCTCAAGGGCGGTGGCGGCGGCGAAGCCGGCCCGGCCACGATCGACATCGACCGGCTGATCGGCGGCGTCGTCGATCTCGACGGCGCACGCGTGCTTGCATCGGTGGTGGAGCTGCCCGACGCCAAGGCGCTGCTCGACCTGGCCGATCGCTTGAAGGGCAAGCTCGCCGACGCGGCGATCGTGCTCGGCACCGCCGTCGACGGGCGCGCCCACCTGCTCGTGAGCGTCGCCCCCGAGCTCGTCGGGCGCGGCGTCAAGGCCGGACAGGTCGTCAAGCAGGCGGCGGCCGTGGTCGGCGGCGGCGGCGGCGGGCGCGACACGCTCGCCCAGGCCGGCGGGCGCGAGCCGGAGAAGCTCGCCGAGGCGCTCGAGGCGGCGAAGGCGGCGATCGCCTCGGCGCTCGCCGGGCAAGATGGTTGATTCCACCCTCTAGATGCGGGTGCTCGGCCTCGACTACGGCAGTGCCAGGTGCGGTTGCGCCCTGAGCGATCCGACCGGCACGATCGTCACCCCGATCGAGCCGGTGCTGCGCCCCGACAGCAGGCGCGGCCTATCGGCGCTGGCCGAGCTCGTGCGCGAGCGCGAGGTGGAGCGCGTGGTCGTCGGCCTGCCGCTGTCGTTGCGCGGAGAGGACACCGAGCAGACGCTCAAGACGCGAGCATTCGCCGAGCGCCTCGGAGGCCGTCTCGGCGAGCAGGTCCCGATCGAGCTGCACGACGAGCGCTTCACGACGCGGATGGCGCAGCGCCTTGACGGCCCCGCGAGCGCAAGCGAGGACTCGCGCGCGGCAGCCCACATGCTCGAGAGCTGGATGGCGGCCCAGCCCCACTAAGGTCTTCTACTTGTCTCGCGGCAACCGCTCACAGCCTGCGCCCGAACGAACCGCGGAGGAGCGCGAGCGCGATCGCCTGGAGCGCGAACGGCGGCGCGCGGCGCGCGAAGGGCGCCCGCCCGACGGCGAGCCTGCGTCGCCCGCCTTCGGCTCGGGCGCGGCGCCACCGCCTGAGCCCGCGCCCGCCGCGCCGCCAGAGCCCGCGCCCGTGGCACCGCCGCCTGAGCCCGGGCCTGCCGCGCCTGCCCCGCTGCCAGAGGTCTCGCCCCCGCCGCCGCCCGCTGCTCCCGTGCCCTCGCCCGAGCCCGCTCGCGCGGCGGAAGCTGCGGACCCGACGCCGGACACCGCAGAGGCGGCGCCGTACGCCGCAGAGTCGGCGCCGGACACGGCGGAGCTCGCGCCCTGGCACGTCGAGCCGGCCGTTGATGAGGGTGTCGATCCGGCCGTAGCGCTCGAGCGTGTGCCCGACGCGCTCGATCCGGCCACGCACGTGCAGGACGCGCCCGAGGCCACGGCTCCGCCTGCGCCGCTCCTCGGCAACGACGCCGGCGCCCTCGCAGCGCCGCGGCCGCTCACGCGGACGGGGGGCGGCGGCCGCGGCGGCGGGCGAGCCCGTCCGATGCGCCCGGCCGGCCACGGCGGCCCGCGCCGGCGGGGCCTCTCGCGCGCTCGCGTCGGCGCGCTGCTCGCGCTCGCGGTGGCGGGGGCGCTCGTGTGGTTTCTGACCTCGCTGTTCCAGCCGTTCGCGGGCTCGGGCAGCGGCAGGGTGATCGTGGAGATTCCGAAGGGCTCCAGCTCGAGCAAGATCGGCTCGATCCTGGCGCACGACGGCGTCGTCTCCTCGGGCTTCTTCTTCGACGTGCGCGCGCTGCTGGAGGGCAAGCGCGGCTCGCTTCACTCGGGGCGGTTCGTGCTCGAGCACGACATGAGCTACGCGGCGGCGATCGACGCGCTCAGCAAGCCGCCGCCGAAGGTGATCGCGGTCAAGGTCGTGATCCCCGAGGGCTACACGCGCCGCCAGATCGCCGAGCTCGTTCGCGAAGACTCGCTCAGCGGCGACTACCTGGCGGCCAGCGAACGCTCGCACCTCTTGAGTCCGCGGCGCTACGGCGCGCCGGCGGGCACGCGCGGCCTCGAGGGCTTCCTGTTCCCGGCGACGTACGACCTGCGTGCGGGCACGCCCGTGCAGAGGCTTGTCGACGAACAGCTGCTCGCGTTCCGCAGGCGCTTCGGCTCGGCCGACGTCCGCCGCGCGCACGCGCTCGGCGTGACGCCCTACGAGATGCTGACGGTGGCCTCGATGATCGAGCGCGAGGCGGAGACCGAACACGATCGTCCGCTGATCGCGGCGGTCATCTACAACCGCCTGCGCCAAGGGATCCCGCTGGGAATCGACGCGACGATCTACTACGCGGTCGAGCAGCAGAAGGGGATCGCGACATACAAGGGCGAACTGACGGACTCGCAGCTGAAGATCGACTCGCCCTACAACACGCGCACCCGCAAAGGGCTGCCGCCGACGCCGATCTCGAATCCGGGGGAAGCGTCGATCCACGCCGCCGCCCACCCGGCGCACGTGCCCTACCTCTACTACGTGGCGGGCGCGGACGGCTGCGGCGAGCACGTCTTCTCCAAGACCTACGCGCAATTCCAGAAGGACGCCGCCGCGTACGCTGCGGCGCTCGAGAAGAACGGCGGAAAGCTGCCGGCTTGCAAGAAGAAATGAGACCGGCGGGGAAGTGACGGCGCCTGTCGAGAGGACCGTTGAGCAGGCGAGCGCGCCGGCGCGTCGCCTGGGTGTGCTCGGCTGGCCGGTTTCGCACAGCCGCTCGCCGGCGATCCACAACGCGGCGCTGAGCGCGCTGGGAATGGCCGGCTGGCGCTACCAGCTGCTGCCGGTCCCGCCGGAGCTGTTCGCCCCGACGACGCGTGCGCTCGGACCGGCGGGCTTCGTCGGGGCGAACGTCACGATCCCGCACAAGGGCGCGGCGCTGGCGCTGGCCGACTCTGCCGGGCCGGAGGCGGCGGCGATCGGCGCGGCCAACACGTTGAACTTCGCCGAGGACGGCTCGATCGCGGCGGAGAACACGGACGCCCCCGGCCTGATCGCGGCGATCGGCGAGCCGCTGAAGGGCAGGCGCGCGCTCGTGCTCGGCGCGGGCGGAAGCGCCCGCGCGGCGGTGTGGGCGCTGCTGGGCGCAGGCGCGGCGGAGGTTCTGATCTGGAACCGCACGCGCGAGCGCGCGCTCGCGCTGGCGCGCGAGCTGGGGGGCGCCGCGGTGTCCGAGCCCGAGGCGGCGGACGTGCTCGTCAACTGCACGGCGGTGGGCCTCTCGCCGGCGGCCGGCGAGCTGGCCCAGCTCGGGCTCACGGCGGCGCTGCTGGGCCGGTTCGAGACGGTCGTGGACCTCGTCTACGGCGAGGGCGCCACGGAGCTACTGGCGACGGCACGCGCACAGGGGGCGCGCGTGGTCGACGGCCTCGAGGTGCTGGTCGCGCAGGGGGCGCTCAGCTTCCAGCTCTGGACGGGCGTGCAGGCGCCGCTGCAGGTCATGCGCGAGGCCGCCGGCCGCGCCGAAATCGCCCGATAGCAGGGGCTTTTTCGGCGCCGGGAGCCGGCGGCGCTCCAACCTTCGTCCATTCGCGCGACATTCGATCCGAAATCTGCTCAGGGGGGTCGATGGGCGCACCCATGGACATCGATTTCGCAGATCTGCTGATGGAGGTCGTCTCGCGCCGGGCGTCCGACCTGCACCTGGCCGCGGGCGCGCACCCGACGACCCGCGTGCGCGGTCGGCTCTCTCCGCTCGAGGCCTACCCGAAGCTCTCGCCGACGGACACGCGCGAGATCATCTACTCGATCCTCACCGGCGATCAGCGCCAGCGCCTGGAGACCAACTGGCAGCTGGACTTCGCCTACTCGATCCCGGGCCACGCACGCTTCCGTGTCAACGCTTACTTCCAGCGCGGCGCGATCGGGGCGGCCTTTCGCCTGATCCCATTTAACTTGTCAAGCATCGAGGAGCTCGGACTGCCGCCGACGGTGCACGAGTTCACGCGCCGCCCACGCGGCTTCGTGCTCGTGACGGGCCCGACGGGCTCGGGCAAGTCCACGTCGCTGGCGGCGATGATCGACGAGATCAACAGCTCGCGCGAGGAGCACATCATGACGATCGAGGACCCGATCGAGTTCCTGCACTCGCACAAGAAGTGCCTGGTCAACCAGCGCGAGCTCGGCTCGGATGCGCAGACCTTCGCGGACGCGCTGAAGGCGGCGCTGCGCCAGGACCCCGACGTGATCCTGGTTGGCGAGATGCGCGACCTGGACACGATCCAGACGGCGCTGACGGCGGCCGAGACGGGTCACCTCGTGTTCGCGACGCTGCACACGCAGGACACGGCGCAGACGATCGACCGCATCATCGACGTGTTCCCGGCCCACCAGCAGGGCCAGGTGCGAGTTCAGCTCTCGGTCGCGCTGCAGGGGATCATGACCCAGCAGCTGCTCCCGACGGCCGACGGCTCGGGCCGCGTGGTGGCCACGGAGGTGCTCGTGCCCAACCCGGCCGTGCGCAACCTGATCCGCGAGGGCAAGACCCACCAGATCTACTCCGTCCTGCAGACGAGCTCGGCCTCGGGCATGCAGACGATGGACGCCTCGCTGGCGACGCTCGTCCGCGAAGGGAAGATCAGCCGCAAGCTGGCCGAATCGCGCTCCTCCACACCCGAGGAGCTGGGACGCCTCTTGGGCGCCGGATCGTTCGACCTCGGCGACCGAGCCGCGGCCTAGGAGCGCGCCCCGATGAGCACATACGTATTCAAGGCGATGGACCTCGCCGGCGGCAAAGCCCGCGGCGAGCTCGAGGCAGACTCCAAGCAGGCGGTCTCGGACCAGCTCAAGCAGCGTGGGCTGATCGTCCTCGACATCTCCGACAAGCACGCCTCGCGCGAGATCGAGCTGTCGTTCGCGAAGTCGGTCAAGGCCGGGGAACTCGCGGTCTTCTCGCGTCAGCTCTCGACGATGATCTCCTCGGGGATGAGCATCCTGCGGGCGCTCTACGTGCTCGAGGAGCAGACCGAGGGCAAGTTCCTGAAGGAAACGATCGTCGCGGTGCGCAAGGACGTCGAGGCCGGTCGCGCGCTGAGCGACGCGATGGCGCGCCATCCGAAGGTCTTCAACCCGCTGTTCGTGGCTATGACCCAGGCCGGAGAGGCCGGCGGCGTGCTCGAGAACGCGCTGATGCGCGTGGCCGACCAGCTCGAGAAGGACGCCTCGCTGCGACGCCAGATCCGCTCGGCGATGATCTACCCGATCCTCGTGATCACGTTCGCGGTGGGCGTGATGATGGCGCTGGTCGCCTTCCTCGTCCCTGTCTTCGAGGGCGTCTTCAAGCAGTTCGGCGGCGAACTGCCGTCGATCACGAAGGTCTCGGTGTTCCTCTCGCACGCGGTCACCGGCTACTGGTGGCTGATGTTCCTGAGCGCCGCGGGCGCGATCGTGGCGTTCATCAAGTGGAAGAACTCGAAGTGGGGTCGTCCCCAGTGGGATCACTTCCGCCTGCGCATCCCGATGAAGATCGGCACGATCGTGCAGCAGGTGGCGGTGGCGCGCTGGTCGCGCACGCTGTCCTCGCTGACGGCAGCCGGTGTGCCGTTGCTGCTGGCGCTCGACATCACGGGCCGCACGGGGGGCAACGTGGCGGTCGAGGAGGCGATGGACGGCGTCATCACGTCGGTCAAGCGCGGCGGCACGATCGCGGCTCCGCTCGCGAAGGCGCCGATCTTCCCGACGATGGTCACGCACATGGTCGGCGTCGGTGAGGAAACGGGCGCCCTCGACACGATGCTCGACAAGGTGGCCGACTTCTACGAGGATCAGGTGGAAGCCTCGGTGAAGGCGCTGACCTCGATCCTCGAGCCGATCATGATCATCGTGATCGGCGGCATCGTCGGCTTCATCGTCGTGTCGATGTACATGCCGCTGTTCACGGTCTACAACAGCATCAAATAGATCGCTCCGCCGGCGGGAGCGCCGGCTTCGCCGAGAACCGCAGCGCGCCGTCGCTGCGGCCGCGCTCAGCGCTCTTAGGCGGGCACGATCTGAAGCTTGCCGTCGCGGACCGAGAGCGCCACGCGGCCGTCCAGCAGCGCGAGCAGCTCGGCGCCGACGAGCTCGCGCCGCCAGCCGCGCAGCGTGCGCACGTCGGCCTCCTCGCCGCCGCCGCGCCAGGCGCCGACGATCGCCTGCAGGTCCGCGCGTGCGGCCAGCAGCTCGTAGGCGAGCCCCGCCTCGCGGGCGCGCGCTCGCAGGAGCGCCTCGCCCAGCGCGATCAGGGGCGCATCCTCGGCACGCGGCATCGGCGCGCGCGTCTCGCGCGGGGCCTGCTCGGGCGCCAGCTCGCGGGCGCCGTCGACGACGGCCACGAGATCCTCGCCGCGGCGGCGCAGGCTGGCGGCGCCGGAGCCGCGGATCTGCTCGAGCTCGGCGGTCGAGCGCGGCTTGCGCTTGGCGATCTCGATCAGGGCGGCATCGGCGAGCACCCCCTGCACGGGCCGGTCCTGGCGCGCGGCCGTCTGCTCGCGCCAGCGCACGAGCGCGCGGGCGATCGGACGGGCGCTGGGACTGAGGCCACGCACCCGCGGCAGGCGTTCGAAGATCGCGTCGGGGTCGCGCTCGTCGCTGGCATGCTGCAGCGGCTCGCACTCTTCGCGGGCCCACCCGAGCCGCCCGATCGCCTGCAGGCGCCGCTCGAGCTCCGTGGCCAGCTCGAGCAGGTGCTCGACGTCCTCGCGCGCGTAGGCGAGCTGCTCGGCGCTGAGGGGTCGGCGCTCCCAGCGCGTGAAGCTCGCGCTCTTGGCGACGCGCACGCCGAGCACGTCCCCGAGCAGCGACTCGTAGGAGGACTGCGCGCCGAGGCCCGCGAAGCCGGCCGAGAGCTGCGTGTCGAACACGTTGACGACGTCGGTGGCGAGCACCCGGCGCAGCAGCGCGATGTCCTGGCGGCCGGCGTGCACGACGATCTCCACGGCCGGATCGGCCAGCAGGCCGGCCAGCGAGGAGCCGTCGAAGCCGTCGGCGAGCGGATCGAGCACGGCGATCCGTTTGCCCTCCCCCTCGGCGCTCGGGACGGCCAGCTGGATCAGGCACAGCAGCGTCCGGTAGCGCCCCTCGCCGACGAACTCGGTGTCGAGCGCGAGCCGCCCGGCCCGCCGCGCGTCGGCCGCGAGCTCCGGCTCGAGCGCGAGCATCCCGCCGTCGCTCACGGGGTCACCCCGGGCAGGCGCCAGAGCATCTTGCTGTGCTCGAGGCCGGCCTCGCGCGAGACGTCGGTGGCGTGTTCTCGAATCCAGTCGGCCGGCGCCGAGCAGGCCGGGTTCTTCGCGGATGCGGCGGTCGTCCGATGCGGGCAGGGCGAGTTGAGGAAGGCGTAGCGGACTTCGCCGGCGGCGATCCTGCGCTGGAGCTCCTGCACCGTCGTGAACACCTGCGCGTTGTAGCTGGTGAGCACGAGCACGGGCCGTCCATCGCGCACGACCAGCCCGCCGATCTGCGTCGCCGACTTGGCGGCCACCTCGTAGCGCGCGCCGCCCTGGTGGGCGCGCAGATAGCTGCTCAGGGGCTCGAGCAGGCGGGCCGGCAGCACGCCGACCTCGCCCGCGTCGGTCACGTGGTCGCGGATTGCGCGGATGTCGGTGCTGACGGAGATGGCGAGCATCGAGCACAGGCTGAACACGAGCACGGCGCCCGGCGCGAGCAGCGCCCGAAGCCGCTCGGGCAGGCCGGGCAGGCGCGCGAGCACGAGTGCGCCGATCGCGCCGAGCGCGCCGGCCAGCGAGATCCACCACACGGCGGGCGTGCCGTAGAGCAGGCGCTCGCCGTAGAGGACGACGGCGGCAAGCGTGAGGACCAGCACGAGCGGGCGCAGGCGCCCGCGCGGTTCGCTGGCCCAGGCAGCGCCGATGCCGAGCACGGCGGCGACGGCGGGCACGAGGCCCTCGACATAGCGCGGATGCAGCCGCGCCATGTGGCTGAACAGCACGATCCCGGTGAGCAGCCAGAGGCCGAGCCCGGCGGCGAAGGCCAACTCGAGCCTGCCCTGCCGCCGCTCGGCGCTTAGCGCGTCGGCGTCGGCGTCGTCGGCCGCGCTCGCCAGCCGCCGCCGGCGCAGCATCACGGCGGACAGCAGCGCGGGCACGCCGAGCAGCAGCGCGGCGAGCAGCTCGAGGCCGAGCCGCTCTCCCGAGAGCGGGCCGACGCGGGCCAGCAGCCGCGTGGGCGAGGGAGGGACGATCGGGATGTGATCGCGCTGCGATTGGGTCGCGACGGGGTATTTGTGTCCGGGTTCGTAGACGGTGCCGCCGGGTTCGGGCGATTTGCCGCCAAGCCGGTCACTGCCGTTGAACACGAACACCGCGTTCCATGCGCTGCCGTTGGTCGACCCAATTGCCCACGGGCGCTCGTGCGCGGGGACGAGCAGCGTCGCGGTCAGCCAGGCGAGCGCGACGACGACGTACATGGCGCCGGCGGCGGCGAGCTTCAGCGAGCGCTGACCGAGCGTTCCGGGGAAGCCGAGCACCGCCATCAGCGCCAGCCCGGGCAGCGCGACGAGCGACTCGAGGATCTTCACGTCGAAGGCGAGGCCGAGCGCGGCGGCGCCGGCCAAGAGCCAGCCGATCGCGCCGGTCTCGCACGCGCGCACGACGAACAGCAGCGCGAGCACGATCAGCACCATCATCACCGCGTCCATCGTGTCGCTGCGCGAGGTGATGACCTCGATGGGAAGGACGGCCAGCGCGGCCGCAGCGGCGAGCCCGGCGAGCGCGCTCCACATCCGCCGCACGGCGAGGAACAGGAGCGGCACGGCGGCGATCCCGGCGCACGCCTCCGGCAGCTTCAGGGAGGTCGAGGACAGGCCGAACAGCTTGACGCTGGCCACCTGCAGCCACAGGTCGACGGGCGGCTTGTCGATCGACACGCTCGCCGACGGCTCGAAGGCGCCGAAGAAGAAGTTGTGCCACGAGAGCCCCATGCTGCGCACGGCGGCGTCATAGAACGGGTCGGGCGCGACCTTGCCGATCTGGGTCAGCCGCAGCGCCGCGGCGGCGGCCGTGATCAGCGCCAGCAGCGCCCACTCGTGCGCCCGCACGCGTCCTCTCATCGGCGGAACGCTAGTCTGATCGGCTCGTGGCGGGCGAGCACACAGACGAGGAGGATCGGGCGGGGGAGTCCCACGGGCCGCGGGAGTGTATGCCCTGTCGCGGCACCGGAAAGGTCATCTCCAACCTGGGCGGCAGCCCCAGCGCCGTCACGTGTCCGTGGTGCGAAGGCGGCGGGGTGCGCATCGCCGGGATCGACGCTCAGGCGAAGTGGCGGGACGGCGACGACGGCGCTGCTTCAGACGGTGTGGAGGACTCAACGGCGCAATAGTGCATGCGTCCAACCCTAATGCAGCGCTAAAGATCACAGGTGCGCAGGTCGATGCACGGGCTGTAATAGCCAGTGTCGAGGTGCCAGGGCAGAGCGCTTACGGGCGCGTAGCAAAGCCGGCGGCTCTCACATATCGATCTTCACCGGTCGACGGGGGGGACGCATCGCCGTTTATGGGCGGTGGGACCAAGAGCTGGCGCTCTGAAACCGGATCCGAGGAGGATTCACATGTTGTATCGACTGCGCCAGCGCTTGAGCAATGAGGGTGGTTTCACCCTGATCGAGCTTCTGGTCGTCATCCTGATCATCGGCATTCTCGCCGCGATCGCCATTCCGTCGTTCCTGAACCAGAAGAGCAAGGCCAACGACGCGTCGGCGAAGGAG
>Ga0134126_10004217_pt1 | contig 17999 bp, 8 predicted proteins | sample KB31752_FD_96881 | JGI IMG/M metagenome (GOLD analysis project Ga0134126, IMG submission 96881) | Terrestrial soil microbial communities with excess Nitrogen fertilizer from Kellogg Biological Station, Michigan, USA - KB3-175-2 | ecosystem: Environmental > Terrestrial > Soil > Unclassified ...
CGCAGCCACGGAGCCGCCACTGGCCAGAGCCCTCCCCCATCAACCGCCGCGGAGTCGCCAGTGCCGCAGTTGACGCGCCGCGAACGCCCCATACCGTGGCCCACAGTCCTGACGGCCTTCGATCGACGGGAGACGACGCGTTGTCCAGTACGGTGTCGGAAATAAGGGTTCCGTTTCACGGTGAAGGCTCGGGGTCTGGCGAACTGACCTGGGGACAGCGCGGAATCTGGACCACCATGCAGCACACCGGGCGCACCATGAACATCGGCGGGGTCATGCCGCTGCCGGAAGGCACCCCGGTCGAAGAGATCGCCGCGGTCCTACAGTTCGCGGTCAGCCGACACCAGGCACTACGCACCACGCTCCAGGTCGACCACGACCGCCCACCCGGCGCCCTGCCGCGCCAAACAGTCAACGCATCCGGCGAAACCATCCTGCACATCGTCGATATCGACGAAACCGACGACCCGGCAGCCGCCGCGGAAGAGTTGCGCTGCCGCTACGAGACCACTGCCTTCGACCACGCCAACGAATGGCCCGTGCGGATGGGTGTGGTACGAAGCGCCGGCGCACTCACCCACCTGGTCGTGCAATACAGCCACCTCGCCGTGGACGGCCTCGGCATCGACGCGATCGCCCGCGACCTGGCTCACCGCGACCCGCAAACCAACCACCCCACCGCGCCGGTCAGCGGGACGCAGCCGCTTCAGATCGCCCAGGCACAGGCAAGCCCGGCTGGACGCCGCCAGAGCGACAAGGCTCTGCGTTACTGGGAGAGCCAGCTGGCCACCGTGCCCGCGCAGCGTTTCACCCCGTCCGACGACCCGCGCGAGCCCCGCTTCTGGGAGATCTTCTGCTACTCCCCCGCGATGCACTTGGCCATGCGTGCGATCAGCGCGCGCACCGCGGCGCACACCTCGCACGTACTGCTCGCCGCCTACGCCGTCGCCATCGCCCGAGTCACCCGCCGCACCCCCAGCGTCGCTCAGCTGGTGGTCAGCAACCGATTCCGCCCCGGCTTCGCTGACGCGGTCACCCAGCTCTCGCAGACTGGCATCTGTGTGATCGACGTCGCAGACTGCGTATTCGACGACGTCGTCGCCCGCGCCTGGAAGGCGTCCGCGGGCGCTTCGCTGCACGGCTACTACGACGGCGACGCCCATCAGCAGCTGCTGGACGACATCGCCGGCCGGCGCGGCGAAAAGATCGACCTCTCCTGCTTCGTGAACGATCGCCGCGTCGTCGCGCCCGAAGAACCCCCGCCGACCGAGGACGAACTGCGCGCCGCCCTCCCCCGTACCAGGCTGCGCTGGGATCGCAAACAACCGATCTTCGACGGCTCATTCTTCCTGCAGGTCGACTCCGCTCCCGACGCTAATGTCCCCGGCCGGCTCGTTCCCGAAGAACAGCAGCAGCCGGCGGTCTACTTCGCCATCTGGGCCGACACGCACGCGCTCGCTCCGCGTGACATCGAGGCCTGCGCCCGCGAGCTGGAGGCCGTGACCGTCGAGGCGGCCTTCAATGGCAAGGCCGCTACCCGAGTCAGCCCCTGGGACGGACAGAACTGACGCGGCCGCCGTGCGCAAAGGCGCGCGGCGGCCGCTGTCGCTGGGCCGGATCCGGCTGGCGGATCCGCTGCGCGAGGACTATGCGGGAACGGGAACGGCCGGCTGCGCGGCCAGCGCCGCGACGATCTCGTCGACCTTGGTCTTGGCGTCGCCGAAGAGCATCGCGGCGTTCTCGCGGTAGAACAGCGGGTTTTGGACTCCGGCGTATCCGCTGGCCATGGAGCGCTTGAAGACCACGACGTGCTCGGCCTCCCATACCCGCAGCACCGGCATGCCCGCGATGGGGCTGCTGGGGTCCTCGGCGGCGGCCGGGTTGACCGTGTCGTTGGCGCCGATGACCAGGACGACATCCGTGCCGGCGAGGTCGTCGTTGATCTCGTCCATCTCCAGCACGATGTCGTAGGGCACCTTCGCCTCGGCCAGCAGCACGTTCATGTGGCCCGGCAGGCGCCCGGCGACCGGGTGGATACCGAACCGCACGTCGACGCCCCGCGCGCGCAGGGCTCGAGTCAGCTCGGCCACCGGATACTGCGCCTGCGCCACCGCCATTCCGTAGCCAGGTGTGATCACCACGGTGGACGCGGCGGCGAGCAGTTCGGCGGTCTGCTCGGCCGAGGTCTCGCGGTGCTCGCCGTACTCCCCCTCACCTGCGCCGCTGGGCGCCTCGATGCCGAAGCCGCCGGCGATGACGGAGATGAAGGAGCGGTTCATCGCCTGGCACATGATGTAGGAGAGGTAGGCGCCTGAGGAGCCCACCAGCGCCCCGGTGACGATCAACAGGTCGTTGTCGAGCAGGAAGCCGCTGGCTGCGGCCGCCCAGCCGGAGTAGCTGTTGAGCATCGAGACCACCACCGGCATGTCGCCGCCGCCGATCGAGGCGACCAGGTGCCAGCCGAACAGCAGCGCCACCGCGGTCACCGCCGAGATCGACCACAGCGCGGGGTGCAGCACGAACACCACGGTCAGGATCGCGAAGGCGAGCAGCGCGGACAGATTGAGCAGGTTCTTGCCGGGAAGCACCAGCGGCGCGGACTTGATGCGCGCGCTCAGCTTCAGGTTCGCGACGATCGAGCCGGTGAAGGTGACCGCGCCGATGAAGATGCCGATGAACACCTCGGCGTGATGGATGCGCAGCAGTGAGCCGGCGAATGGGCCCAGGCCCTTGTCTTCGACCTCGACATACGAGGCCCAGCCGACCAGCACGGCGGCGAGACCCACGAAGGAGTGCAGCAGCGCGATCAGTTCCGGCATGCCGGTCATCTGCACGATGCGGGCACGCCACAGGCCGACAACGGCGCCGATGACCGTCGCGACGGCGACGATCAGCGCGGTGGTGCCGCGCACTGAGCTGTCGTGAACGGACAGGCCGATGGTGGCGGCCAGCGCGATGACCATGCCGGCCACGCCGAAGACCCAGCCCTGCTTCGCGGTCTCATGCTTGCTCAGACCCGCCAAGGACAGGATGAACAGCAGCGCGGCGACGAGGTACGCCGCGGTGGCGATCGAGGCGGCGGACACGTCAGTTCCCCTTGCTGAACATGGCGAGCATGCGGCGGGTCACCGCGAAGCCGCCGAAGATGTTGATGGAGGCCAGCAGCAGCGCGATCCCGGCCAAGATCTGGACCGGTCGCACGCCGAGCCCGATCTGGACCAGCGCGCCGACCACGATCACGCCGGAGATGGCGTTGGTGACGCTCATCAGGGGTGTGTGCAGCGCGTGGTGGACCTTGCCGATGACGTAGTAGCCGACGACGATCGCCAGGGTCAGCACGGTGAAGTGCTGCGGAATCGGCGCCGGCGCGAATGCGGTCACCAGCCAGAACAACGCGATCCCGGAGAAGACCAGGGTGAGCTTCGCGGTGGCCGACAGCTTCTTCTTCTCGGGTTTGGCCAGCGCCGGCGCGGTCGGCACAGCCGCGGGGGCCGCGCTGACCTGGACCGGTGGCGGCGGCCACAGCTTCTCGCCGCGGCCGGACCCGGTGGCGCGCACGACGGTGACGGCGCGCTGGACGACGTCGTCGAGGTCGAGCACGACCTTGCCGTCCTTCTCCGGAGTCAGCAGCTTGATCAGGTTCACCAGGTTGGTGCCGTACAGCTGGCTGGCTTGAGTGGGCAGCCGGCCGGCCAGGTCGGTGTAGCCGAGGATGGTCACGCCGTTGTCGGTGACGGTCTTGCGGCCCGCGACGCTGCCTTCGACGTTTCCGCCCATGCCCGCGGCCATGTCGACGATCACCGAGCCCGGCTTCATCGAGGCGACGTCGGCCGCCGTGATCAGCTTCGGCGCCGGGCGGCCCGGGATCAGCGCGGTGGTGATGATGATGTCCACGTCGGCGGCCTGCGCGGAGTAGAGCTTCGCCGCGGCCTCGTTGTACTGATCCGAGGTCGCCTTGGCGTAGCCGTCGGCGGACTGCTGGGCCGCCTCGTCGACGACGACGGGAAGGAACTCCCCGCCCAGCGACTTCACCTGGTCGGCGACCTCGGGCCGCGGGTCGGTGGCGCGTACCACGGCACCGAGGCTGGAGGCGGCGCCGATCGCGGCGAGGCCCGCGACCCCCGCCCCGGCCACCAGCACCTTCGCCGGCGGGACCTTGCCCGCCGCGGTCACCTGGCCGGTGAAGAACCGGCCGAACTCATGGGCGGCCTCGACCACCGCGCGATAGCCGGCGATGTTGGCCATGCTGGACAGGACGTCCAGGGACTGGGCGCGGCTGATACGCGGCACGGCGTCCATGGCCAGCACGGTGATGTCGCGTTCGGTGAGCGCGTCGACGAGGTCTGGGTTAAGCGCCGGGGCCAGCGTCGAGACTAGGTAGGCGCCGTCCCGGGGCTTGCCGATCTCGTCGGGCGAGGGGCCGTTGACGCGCAGGATCACGTCCGCGCCCCAGGCGTCTTCAGCGGCCGCGACGACCGCGCCGGCCTCGGTGTAGGCCGCGTCGGGGAAGGCGGACAGCGCACCGGCACCGGCCTCTACGACCACGTCGTATCCGAGGCCGATCAGCTGTCTGACGGTCGCGGGTGTCGCGGCCACGCGGGTCTCCCCGACCGGCTCGCGGGTCACTCCGATGAGCACTGGCGGTCTCCTTCGAAGGGCGGATCGTGCCGCGATCGTACGCAATCGGGCATAGCGAAAGGCTGGTGCGGGCCCAAACTCCGGGGAGGGCACCAGACCGGATGTCGGGATGTCGATTGTGGATCAGTAAAGCAGGCGCGCATTGATCAGCACACCCGTCCAGCGGTGAATCGCCGTTGCACGGTTGTGCGAGCCTTGAGCCCGTGCAGAATTACGCCGGAGCGCGATATCGCAGGCGGGCGGCGACCGCGCTGTGCCTGGGCGTGTGCGTTTCGATGGCAGTGGCCGGCGCGCAGCATCGCTCGATGCCCAGAGATCATCGGCTGGCGGTGGCGCGATCGGCGCCGGATCCTGCCGCCACTCCCATCCACGGTGCGGTCGCGGTGCCTGGGCGGTTGAGTTCGGGGCCGTTCACGCCGCCGGACGGGACGATTCTGCTCGGGGTCTCCACCGACCTATACCGTCTCGACGCGTTCGACCAAGCGGCAGGCATCGCCGCACATCCGGCGATCTACAACAGATGGACGACCCCGAACGGCTCACTCCAGCCGATTCTCGACGATGCCCGCACCCGCCCGGGCATGGCTGCGATGGCTTCGTGGAACCTGCCGCTCGCCGACGGCGCCGTCGCGGCGGGCCGCGAGGACGGCTATCTCTGGGATCAGGCGGCAGCAGTCAAGGCGTATGGCGGACCGGTGTTCATCCGGCTGGACTGGGAGATGAACGCCGACTGGTATCCGCGCTGGAATCCGCCGGCCGTCACGCCCCAGGCGTTCATCGCGGCCTGGCGGCATGTCGACCAGCTCTTCAAGTCCGCGGGCGCGAGCAACGCGGCGTTCGTGTGGTGCCCCACCGTCTGGAGCGGCCCGAATGGCGTGGACGATTCGGCGTGGTACCCCGGGGACGACGCGGTCGACTGGGTCGGACTCGACGCCTACCCGCAGGGCGCCGCGCCGGACTACCTGCTGCACGGCCCGGACGCCATGGAACCGATGGCCCAGTTCGCCGCCGCGCACGGCAAACCCCTGATGCTCGCCGAATGGGCGCCGCAGCTGCCGCACCCGGACACCGCGGCATCGGTCGACCTCGTGCTCGACTGGGCCGAACGCTACCCGAAGACGATCAAGGCACTGGTGTACTTCGATTTCGACAACAGCTTCGAGAGCAAGGATTTCCTGCTGATCGATCATCCCGTCGCGGCGGCGGAACTGCGCCGACGCACGCAGTCCAACCCGAGATACGTGACGAGCCTTACTGGGTGAGTAAGGCCCTGTGGCCTTGTCGCGGGACGCCACCTGCGCGCTTGGGCCCGGCTCAGTGGTCAGAGCTCGGCATCGAAGATCCGCAGTTGGCCCAACGCGTCGGCGTTGTTGTTCCACACCCGGGTCGCTTCAGCTTTCGCTGCCGTGGCGGCTTGAGCGTAGTTGTCCGCCTGCTGGTAGTTCGGGTCCGTTTGGATCGCTCCGGAGGTGCAGCCGGTTTGCAGGTCGGCGGCGATGTTCGCGTATGCGGTGTCGGATTGCGCGGAGGTGAGCCACGCGTGTCTCAGCGCCGCGACCAGCTGGTCATGGTCGGGGACTCTTGACACGTTCAGCGCGGTGAGCTGCTCGACTTGCTCCTGTCGTTTGCGCGCGATCGCGCGCAGCTTGCTTTGCGCGTTGGACAGGTTGCGGCAGCCGTTGAGGTCCCAGATGGCGTCGTTCGTATCCGAGCGCATCGGCGCGAACTGGTAGATGAGCAGGTACAGCTCATCAGCCTGCTGCATCGGCGAATCGGCAGGGCTCGCGGAGGCTCGAGGCGCGTTCGGACCGGCCGCCGGAGTGTTGCCTGAGCCTTCGGCCAACACCTTCATGCCCAGGACCGCGGTGATCACGGTGAGCGCGAGCGTGGCCACACGACTGAGCGGCAGCATCGCGCGTCTGGAGCCGCGCCGCGAGCTTGGCCGGCCGCTGTCCGGCTGTGGGCTGAGCGTTACCGCGTCGAGCTGCGACGGCTCCTCGTGCTCCTCGTGCTCGTCGGCATCGTACGGCGGCGCGACGTGCAGACCGGACTGCCCGTTCGGGGTGGCGGGTACCGGCGGGTGTTGTACGGCCAGCGCCTGCCAGCGTGCCCGCCAGATCTCAGCGTCACCGCCGCAGGCCTGGACGTAGGCCAAAGTCACGTCCAGGGAAGGCAGCTTCGCTCCTGATGCGGCCACGGACAGCGTGCTGGCGCAGAATCCGGCGCGTTTGGCCAGCACCCGGTAGGGCACCTTCCCCGCCGACTCCCGCAGGGCGCGCAGATCCCAAGCGAAAGTCGCCAACGGTCCGGCGCCCGGATCCAGGAACTCCTCGTTGCGCGGCATGCCAAGCCCCCTGAGAGCGAACTACGCCACAGGCCGTGATCAAGCGCGCCATGCAAAACGTCCGGCCCGCACCGCCACCGCCACCGCCCTCACCACGCTACCAATCCGCACGACTCATGTCAGTTGGCTGTGAGGCGCCGTTCACCCGCCTCGGCCGGCCCGCCGGCGAGACCTAGGCCGTGTTGTTCGGCATTGATTGGCGAACACCGAGCACCGGTGCCAATCAACATCCCGGGTTCTAACACTGGATAGGGGCCTGGTGGATCACCCGGCAGCGACCGCCGCTGCAACGGGGCTGGGTGATCGGAAAGAACTTCGAGGGCCACGAACTGACCGGCAGGTTCAAACCCGAATCGGCAGCCGGCACGCCATGAGACGAATCACGGCGACATCAACCAATGGCATTGGGGGTTTGCGCGCAGTGCGGAGCACGCGAGGTAGCAGACGCATTCCACGTACGATCAGGACCGCAGCGGCGGCCTCCGCCGCGCTGGCGGTCGGAACCGCGGCCGCGTGCGGCGGCGGCAGCTCGGCCGGGCCGGCCGCCCACGGGGGCGACAGCATCTCGGCGAACTACGCGCTCACCGGCGTCGTCAATCCCTCGACCCACAAGGGCGGCACGCTCGTTCTGGGCGGAACCCAGGATCTGGACTCAGTGGATCCGGTCAACCAGTACTACGCATACGCGTGGGATTTCTCGCGGTATTACGCGCGCACCTTGATGACCTACAAGGTCGGCGCGCCCGGCCCTGCGTCGATTCAACTGGTCCCCGGGCTGGCCTCCGCCGCGCCGACGGCATCCGCGGACGGCAAGACGTGGACGGTGAAGATCCGCTCGGGGCTGAAGTTCTCCAACGGAGAGAACATCACGTCGAAAGAGGTCAAGTACGCGATCGAGCGCTCGTATGCGGTGGACAGCGTCAACACGGCCGGCCCCGAATACTTCAAGGCGGTGTTGACCGGCGGCAGCTACCTCGGCCCTTACAAGGACAAGTCGGCCGACCATCTCGGGCTGACCGGTGTGGACACGCCGGATGACACCACCCTGGTGTTCCACCTGGTCTCGCCGTACAACGACTTTCCGTACGTGCTGACGATGCCGCAGACCGCGCCGGTCCCGATCGATGTGGATCAGAACTCGGCAACCGGCGGGCTGCACTACACCGGGACCAACGTGGTCTCCTCCGGCGCGTACGTGATCTCGGCCTACACGGCGGGAAAGAACATCACGCTCACGCGCAATCCGAATTGGTCGGCGGCGAGCGACCCGAACGACCCCGCGCTGCCCGACAAGATCACGGTCAAGACCGACTGGGACGCGACCCAACTGGACCAGGCGATCCTGGCCGGCACCGTGGAAGCCGACTACGCCGGCAGCGGTCTGCAGACCGCCGACGTGGCCACGGTGTTGAGCAATCCGGCGAAGAAGAAGTACACGGACAACCCGGGCGCGAACACCACCCGCTACATCACGATCAACCAGGACGTGGCGCCGTTCGACAACGTCCACTGCCGCAAGGCGGTGGCCTACGCGCTGAACAAGGTGGACCTGGTCAACGCGCGCGGCGGCGAGATCGCGGGCGCCAAGATCGGCAACACGATGCTGCCCCCGGGAGTGCCGGGTCACTCGAACGCCAATCCTTACCCGACCGGTCCGGACAGCAAGGGCGACGTGGCCAAGGCCAAGGCGGAACTGGCGGCCTGCGGCAAGCCCAACGGTTTCGCGACCGGCATCATCACGGTAAACACCGGCAAGGGTCCGGGCGGGGCGATCGCGTTGCAGAGCGCGCTGGCGCGGGTCGGCATCTCCACGAACATCGCGCAGGTCGAGGGCTCGAAGTACTACAGCCAGAACCTGCAGCGTCCCGACGTGATGAAGAGCAAGGGCTACGGCCTCGCGCTGTCCGGTTGGGGCCCCGACTGGCCGACCAGCTTCGCCTTCTTCTCGCAGATCACCGATGGCCGCCTGCTCTCGGCGACCAGCAGCGGCTCGAACTACGGCCGGCTCAATGACCCGACGGTCAACAGCCTGCTCGACCAGATGAAGGCGGCCAAGACGACGAGCGAGGCCTCCGCGCTGGCTGGTCGCCTTGACACTCAAGTCATGTCCGACGCCGTGTACATCCCGTACGGCTACGACACGCTCCTGCTCGCGCGCGGCAAAGACGTCACCAACTACTACATCTCAAGCGCGTACAACGGTCTCGCGGACTTGATCGCCTTGGGCGTGACCTCCTGATTGCGCACTGACTGTCCCGTCTAGACACTGACCCGTCTATAACCTGTCCCATCTAGACACCGTTCGACCTGGACCCAGCTGTCACCCGCACTGACGGGCCGACAACTGGGTCCAGTTCGCGTCTTAGCCGGCCATTTGGCTTGCCGGCGTCCTGAACTCAGAAGACGGTTGCCGAGTCCAGCGCGATGATGTCGTTCGAGCTCGCGCTGTTCTTGGTTCCGGTCACGGTGATGGTGACGGTGTGGCTTCCCGTGCTCAGGCCGGACACCGTGAACAGGCTCGCTCCGGGGACGCGGGTGGCGCTGTAGTCATCGACGGTGCGTGCGGTGCCACCGTCGACCGAGAAGGTGACGATGCCCTGGTCCACATCCTTGACTCCGTAGATGACCGCGCCGGTACCGGTGAAGGCCAGCGTCGCGGTCGATCCGGCGGTGCTGTTCCAGTGCGCGGTTCCTTCGTAGAGGTCGCCGATTCCGGTAGCAGTCCCCCAGTTACTGCCGTAAGCGAAGGAGGTGGTGCCGGTCGTCGTGCCGTCATCGATGGTTGAGATGGTCGGGGTCACGGTGGCGTAGTCGAGTGCGACGGTGTCGTTGGCACTGGCGGAGTTCTTGGTTCCGGTGTTGCTGATCGTCACGGTATGGGTGCCGGGGGCCAGACCGCTGCTGGACCACAGCGGTGCTTGAGCAGTGCGGGTGCTGGCGTAGTCGTCGGCGTAAGTCACTGGTCCGCCGTCGACCGAGAATGCCGCGATGCCCTGATCATGGTCCTTGACGCCCCAGATGGTGACGCCACTGCCGGTGAACGTGTAGGTCGCGGTGCCGCCGGTGGTGTTGCTCCAGTGGGCAGTGCCCTGATACAGGTCGGAGACGCCGGTGGCGGTGCCCCAGTTCGCTCCGTAGGAGAAATGGTCGGTGCCGGAGGTGGCGGTGTCATCGCTGGTGGTGTCCGCGGCGGCCGAGCCTGGCGGCGTCACGAATACGACGTACGCGCCGTTGGCGTCGCCGAGCGTGACGGGCACGGTGATCGCGTCGCCAGAAACGGTGACGTTGCCGCTGTACACCGTCTCTGGGGTGTTGAGTGAGGCCACGTCGGGGATCCGGTCAACCTCGACGTGCGTCGCGCTGCCCGAGACCAGCCACGGATCCGCGCTGAATCCGCTGATGGACACGTTCGCCTGCCCGACGAAGCCGCCAGAGTCGCCGATGAGCGCCGCCATCTGCTTCTTGGTGCTGTCGACGGCTGCGGTGATAGCGGTGTTGCCGCTCCCCGTGGTCGATACGCGCGTTCCGGTCAGGTCGGCGTACGCCCGGTAGGTCCAGTACTGGCCGGAGGGGACCAGATTCCCACCGGTGTTGGTGAGGATGACACCGAGATCGCCAGAGGCGCAGCAGTTCGTCCACTCCCCCCGTGCGGCGGTGGCCATCCCGGACTGGGCGAAGCGGTCCAGGGACCAGGCGGTGTAGGCGGAGTTCTGCACGTTCAGCGGGATGTATTCGTTCGCGGACTGCGTGATGCCGGTGATGCCATCAGCGGACAGATATCCGTTGACCTGGGCGACCGCGGCGACCGGGTCCTCGGTGCCGCCGCCTTCGAGGTGATAACTGATGACGTTGGGCAAGGTGCCGGCGGCCTGCGCGGTCTGGATCCACGTCTGGAACGCGCTCGTCGGCCCTCCCGCGTATGCGGGGCCGTCGATGTGCGCGGTGGGGGCCAGCCGGCGGATCTCCCGCACGGCGCTGTTCCACATGTTCCAGTACTGAGTCCCGATGCCGGGCGGGAAGAAGCCGCCGCCGTTGGGCTCGTTGTAGGGCTCGTAGGTGACCGTCACGCCGGCGGATTGCATGGCGGCGATGGTGTCGTCGATGAACGTGGTCCAGTTCGAGCAGTCGCCGTTGTTACACGGGTAGAGCGCGTTGCTCGGCTGAGTCAGGTCGGCGCCCCACAGGTCGCTGAGCATCAGGACGTATTCGGCGTGATAGGGCGCTTGGGTGACGCGCTTGGCCTGGTCGACGATGGAAGTGATTCGCGCCTGGTAGCCCGCGCCGGCCTTGTAGCCGTCGCCGATCCAGCCGTCGCCCGCGATGCGCGCGCCGCCGCCCCGCATCAGCGTGGGGTTGAGGGGCTGAAGGTAGTTGTCGCCGGGCGCACTGCCGTCCTGGCTAAGACCGTAGAGGAAGCCCTGCCCGACACCGGTCATCGCCCCGGCGGTGCCGGACAGGTTCACCGCCAGCGACTCGGTGGACGCGCTGGCGCTCGGCGGCACGGCCACCAGGGCGAGGGTCGCGGTCGCGCCGACCGCCAGCCAGCTTTTGATCTTGAAGCGTACCAAGTCACTTCTCCTTCGAAATGACGAAACAGGGCACCGATCGACGCGCGCGACTTGCAAGAGCGCGAGCCGCGACTGTCGAACCGATTCGTCAGAACTAAAGCGCGGCCGTTCGCAGGTGTCAATGGGCTAGCGCGCATCCACTTAACGGCTTGGCATTCGATCAGTCATGAGGCACTCGCCTGACCAGCCGATCATGGCTGCAAGTGGTCGATCACGCGATGTAGTGCTCTGCATGCGACGCCGAAGCTGTACCCGGTTCCCGCAGACGAGCGCAATCGAACAACTTCGAACCGATTCGTCAATCTGCAACTCTGGCGGGATCAACGATGTCGAGGCTTGACACGCCGACCGAGGGCGTTTAGACATCCCATGTCACCCTCGCAAATCCGGCACCGGGCTCGGTCCACGTCGGGGGCGGCCATGTTAGCGCTCACAAATCTCTTACTCGCCAACCGAGAGGCTTGACACCGATGTCGAGAGCTCTACGACGCGCCGGCTTGCTCGGCGCTTTGGCCAGCGCACTCGGACTCTCGCTGGTGGCCGTGCCGGCGTCGCCCGCCTCGGCCGCCAACGAAGTGGTCCAGAAGTGGCTGACCACCTCGGATCTGAGCCAGCACCTGACGCAGCAGGCCAACCTCGGATTCTCGGCCTCGTCCGGTACGCCGGCCATCAGCATCGACAGCACCCAGACATTCCAGAGCATCGTGGGCTTCGGTGCCGCGATGACCGACACTTCGGCGTGGCTGTTGTCTGACAAGCTGAGCGGCACCGCGCACACGAACCTGATGAACGCGTTGTTCAGCCCGAGCCAGGGCATCGGCATCAGCTGGCTGCGGATTCCGATGGGCTCCTCCGACTTCTCCGCCACCGCGCAGCCGTATTCCTACGATGACAACCTCTCCGTCTCCACCGGCACGACGGTCGGCGCGGCTTCGGGCCGCTGCCTGGACGACACCGGCAACCCGGCGAACGGCGTGCAGGTGTACATCTGGGACTGCACGAGCGGCAACGCGAACCAGCAATTCGCCTACACCAGCGGATCACAGCTGCAGATCGCCGGCAAGTGCTTGGACGCCAACGGCAGAGGCACCACCAACGGCACCAAGGTCATCCTCTATACGTGCAACGGCCAGACGAACCAGCAGTGGAAGCTCAACAGCAACGGCACGATCACCGGCGTGCAGTCGGGCCTGTGCCTCGACGTCTCCGGAGCGGCCACCGCCAACGGCTCGCCGGTCCAGCTGTGGTCCTGCACCGGCGCGACCAACCAGGCCTGGAGCCGCCCCGACCCGACGCTCGCGAGCTTCTCGATCGGGCACGACCTCGGCTACATCATCCCGGATCTGAAGGAAGCGCTCGCGCTCAACCCGGGCCTCAAGCTCATGGCCAATCCGTGGAGCCCGCCGGGGTGGATGAAGTCGAACGGCCAGATGAGCAACGTCAACAACGCCGGAACGCTGCTCTCCTCGAGTTACGGGCCATTGGCGCAGTATTTCGTGAAGTTCCTGCAGGGCTACGCCGCGCAAGGCGTCCCAATCTACGCGATCACCCCGCAAAACGAGCCGAGCTACGCCACCGCCTACCCCGGAATGAACTTCAGCGAGCAGAGCGAGGCCAGTTTCATCGCCAACAATCTCGGTCCGGCGCTGGCCCAGGCGAACCTTTCGCCGGCGATACTCGGCACGGACTTCAACACCAATGTGCTGAGCAACTACGCCGAGCCGCTGATGCAGGACTCCGGCGCCAACAAGTACCTGGCCGGTACCGCATGGCACTGCTACGCAGGCGGTCTCAGTGCCCTGTCCACGATGCATTCGGCCTTCCCGAGCAAGGACAACTACGAGACCGAATGCTCCGACGGCATCGACCCGCAGAACGCTATCGAGACCTTCATCCAGAGCACCCGCAACTGGGCGCGGTCAGCCACGATGTGGAATATCGCCGAGGACCAGAACAACGGCCCGGTCATCCCCGGCGGCTGTAATGCGTGCACCCCGCTGGTCACGATCAACCAGAGCACGGGGAACGTGACGTACGACGCCGGCTATTACTCCGTCGGACACTTCAGCAAGTTCGTACTGCCCGGCGCAAAGCGCATCGCCTCGACCACCACCGCGAACCTGGACGATGTGGCGTTCCAGAACCCCAACGGCTCCCTCGTGCTGATTGTCGACAACACCTCCGGCTCGACTCAGTCGTTCAGCACGAGCTGGGCCGGGCAGCAGTTCAGCGACACGTTGCCCGCGCACGGCATCGCCACCTACCAGTGGACGCCAGGCGGAACCGCGGCCAGCGTCAAATAGCAGCTGGGGCAAATTGCGCTAGCCGACGTAAATCAGCGCCCGCGAAGATACCGGATCGGTCTCTTCGCGGGCGCTGGCCGCGAAGCCCGCGACGTCGGCCGGGAACTGGCTCTTGCGCGGCTGAGCGCGGATCGCTACGGTCTGCTCAGGATCTTGCCGCGCCCACAAGCGCTTGATCCGGGATGACTCCGTCGGGGGGTCAGGAGTCTCACATGGGGGATAAGTGCCATCGCGCGCTGTGCGTAATTCGCTGCTGCCCGTTTCCTTTTACCAGCGCCGCAGAACCATCGCGGCCACGGCCGCGGCGACGGCGTTCGCCCTCGCGCTGACGACCCTCAACGCCTCTGCTGCCAGAGCGGCGAGCCCGGACTGGAACCTCGGCAACACCGAGGCATCGCAGATCTCGAATATCAACGCCCAGGCCGACGGCGTGGTGCGCAATCCAGGCTTAGGCAAATGCCTGGACGACCTTTCCGGTAAGAGCGCCAACGGTTCGACCGTGGACTCCGCAGCCTGCAACGGCTCGGCGAACCAGAACTGGACCTTCAACCCGGGCAGCGACTACTACTGGGACCTCGGCTTCTACGGATCCGTGACGCTGGATAGCGCGCCCGGTAAGTGCCTCGACATCGGCAGCGCCAACGGCGGCGCGGCGGCGTCCATCGCGGTCGGCGGCGCGGTGCAGATGATGCTGACCACCTCCGGCGAGGTGTACGCGAAGAGCGGGGTCGGGCTGGGCGGCTGGACCAAGGAGAGCGACTTCGAGGTCCAGCGGATCGCGGCCGGCTCCGACGGCACCCAGATGATGGTCGGCGCCGACGGTGCGATCTACGCGCGCAACACGATCGGCGCGAGCGGCTGGACCAACGAGGGCAGCTACGAGGCCAAGGCGATCTCCGCGAACGACGGCGTCCAGCTCTACCTCCGCGATGACGGGACCGTGTACGCGCGCAACGGGATCGGCGCCGCCGCCGGCTGGACCGCGGAGAGCGCGCCCGGCGCTACCGCGATCTCGGTGGGCTCGGACGGCACCCAGATGATGATCGCCGCGGACGGGGCCGTCTACGCGCGTTCGAGCATCGGCGCGGTCTCGGGCACCAACGGCCTCGGGGGCTGGACCAAGGAACTCGCCCCCGGCGCGAAGGCGATCGCCACGAACGGCGGCGTGCAGATGCTCGTCGGCAGCGACGGCTATGCGTACGCCAGGACCGGGATCGCGCTGGGCGGCTGGACCAAGGAGACCAGCATCCCGGTCGCAGACCCGAGCTTCACCACCGCCATCGCGGCCGGCTCCGACGGCACCCAGATGGTGATCGCGAACGACAACTACGTGTACGCCAGAAAGGGCGTGGCGTACAACGGCTGGGCCAAGGAGGGCGGCCCGGCCACCTCCGGCGGCTTCGGCTCGCTGATCGCCGCCGGGGCCGGAGGCGTGCAGGCGATCATCCTGAGCAGCGGCATCGTGGACGGGCGCACCGGGATCGGGACCACGGCGTGGACCACCGAGAGCGACCTGAACACGGACATGGCCAACGGCCGGCCGGTCGTGCTGTCCGACTGTCAGGGCTGGAAGAGCCAGCAGTGGCTGTTCCAGCACGACAAGACCGGCAGCATTCAGCTGTACAACCCGACCTCGGGCCGGTGCGTCGACACCCCGAACTCCTCGACGGCCGACGGCGTCGCGCTGCAGATCTACAACTGCAACGGCAGCATCGCGCAGCGCTTCACGCCGCCGACCAGCCCGCTCCCGCCGAGCGGTCCGATCACCAATTCGGTGATGAGCAAGTGCGCCGTCCCCGCGTCGACTACCGCAGCAGCCGCCAACGGCACCGCCGTCGTGCTCTACAACTGCGGCGTCGGCTACAGCACCGGTCCGGTGATTCCGTGGGCGCTGCACTCCGACGGCACGCTCATGGCCGGCGGAATGTGCCTGGCCATCAAGGGCGGGGAGAGCGTCACCGCCAGCGGCACGCTCGTGCAGCTCTCGACCTGCGCCGGCAGCCTGGACGAGCAGTGGGTGGTCGCATTCGACACGAGCAGCAGGCCGCGGCTGATGAACCCGAACTCAGGGCTGTGCCTGGACGATCCGAACTCGACGACGACCAACGGTACCCAGCTGCACATCTGGACCTGCAACAACACCGGCGCACAGGTGTGGGACATCCCGCACGCCGGGCACACCTTCGTCAGCCCGGTCACTGCGACCACCTCGACGCTCGCGCCGGGTACCGGCGACATCAATACTCGGATAGCGGCGATGAACACCGCGGCCACCGTCCGTGACACCCAGGCGCATCTCGCGCTGCTGCTGCACGCCGGCGGCACGGCGGTACGCAGTTCGGTCGCGCAGGTGCTCGCCGGCCCCGACACCGGCATGACCACCGATTGGTCAGAGACGAATTGGGACTCCTCGACCTGGGTGAACGACCCGAGCAGCCCATTGCAGCACGATGTGTCGGCCGCGGCGATCGCCGACCAGAGCCGCCAGCAGCGCGCGGACGGCATCGACCACTTCCTGTGGGGCTACCCGATGTCCGGCTACGGCTCGCAGCCGGACTTCAACGCCGACGTCACGAACTTCATGTCAAAAGACTCGACGTATTGGCTGGCCACCGACGCGGTCTTCGCGAGTCTTCCAGTCACCCACGCCGACCAGGCGGCCAAGGACAAGGTGACGGCGATCGCGGCGACGCACGCGGCGGCGGATCCCGCCAACGCGTGGGAGTGGAATACGTACGGCGACGACGCGATCAACGGCTCGGCCGACGATGTGCGCCGGTTCATCCAGTACGACGGCTGGCCCACGGTCGCGCCGGACCCCGGCACCCCCGAATTCCGGGTCGAGGTGGAATCGCTCAAGGCGCGCTGGGCCGGCGGTGACCCGTCGAACCCGCTCGACCCGAACCATGTGCTGCTCGGCGCGGAGGAGACGGCCTGGGCCGAATGGCAAGCCGAGTTGAACGCGCAGGCCCAGCCGCGCGCGAACATCGTCGCCGATGAGATGCAGGCCCTTGACGCGCTCAAGGCAGGCGCCGAAACCATGCACGACGGCTTGGACTATGCGTGGACGGCCGGCGGGATCCTGTGGGCACAGGGCCAGAAGGCGAACAACGTCTTCGGTTGGTCCAGCGTGGACATGTCGCATGCCACCCACGACCTCGGCCTGATCAAGGCGAAGGTCGCCGCGCTGGCCTCGGCCGCGCAGAACGAGGCGGCGATCGCGCAGGACGCGGCGAACAAGGCGGTCGCCGAGCGCAACGCGGCTTATGCGATCGCCACGTCGGCCGGATTGCCGGAAGGCAGAGGCCTGGCTTACGCGGTGCAGTCCGCGCAAGTCACTCAGGCGGCAGCGGCCGCGGCGCAGGCGACTTCGAACGCGATGCAGACCGCGGTGGCGGCGACCAACGCGACGCTCGCAGACTCGGCAACACTGCTGGCGAACGCCAGCGCGCAGGCACACGCGGCCCGGGCGCTGTACCTGCGTGAGACCGCGCAGGACAACGCGGCCCAGGCCTCCGCGCTGGCGACCCAGGCAGCGAATCAGGCCACTGCGGCAGCGGCCGCCGCCAAGGTGGTCGCCGCCGACAAGGCGAAGATCGCCACCGTGGAGGCCACGGCCAAGGACGCCCAGGCTCGGGCGGACGCCGCCGCTGCAGACGCGGCGAACCAGGCCACCATCGCCGCGAATGCCGAAGCGACCGCGCAGACCCAGCGCAACAACGCCGCGGCGGCCAACGCCAATGCGCAGCAGCAGGCCGCGACGGCGGCGACCAGTGAGGCCAATGCCTCGACCGCCGCGGCCAACGCCGCGAGCCTGGACGCCACGGCGCAGCAGGCCGCCTCGACCGCCTCGACCGCCCGGGCCCAGGCCGCGGCGGCGCAGGAAGCGAAGAACGCCGCTGCCGCGAAGGCGCAGGCGCTGGCCGCGGTTGCCGCCGCCGATCAGGGAACTGACGCGGCCGCCGGCGCCACCGCCGCGGCCAACCAGGCGCAGTCGGACGCCGACGCGGCCAGCGCCGCGGCTGACGCGGCCAACGCCAATGCGTCGCAGGCCGCGAACGATGCGGCGGCGGCGCAAGCCGCGGCCGTGCAGGGAACCGCGGCGGCCGAAAAGGCGGTTTCGGACGCCTCGGCGGCGGACTCGGC
>Ga0134126_10004219_pt1 | contig 17992 bp, 21 predicted proteins | sample KB31752_FD_96881 | JGI IMG/M metagenome (GOLD analysis project Ga0134126, IMG submission 96881) | Terrestrial soil microbial communities with excess Nitrogen fertilizer from Kellogg Biological Station, Michigan, USA - KB3-175-2 | ecosystem: Environmental > Terrestrial > Soil > Unclassified ...
ACAACTGGAGGCGACGCGGGTGGCAGCATGGCCGTGGCAGAAGGCACGGACACGGTCATGGAGGCGGTCGTCGTCTGTGCGGCGGCGACAGAGGCGCAGACACAGAACACCAACATCAGAACGGTCAGCCTGACCATGGGGGAATTGCCTCCCTAAGTGATAGAGTACCCCCGAAAGGCTTGGTCCCGCGGCAGGCAAAAAATCGGGCGGGCCGCAAGGCCCGCCCGAAGCACTTCCATACTGCCTGTGAAGTGCTGTTACTTCTTGCTGCCCGCGCGACGACGGCCGGTGGAGACCTTCACCGTGTCCACGGTGATGGAGCCATCGGCAACTTCGCCGGTCAGGGAGGCCGTCTTGCCGACCGCGTCGGCAACCTTGTCCTGGTTGGCGATCTTCAGGACGGTTCCGTCACGCTCGACCAGAACGGCTTCCGAGCCCTTCTTGACGCAAGAAACCGCGCACTCGCTGTTCTTGGCGCTGGGATGGGCCATGGCCTTGTTGGTGGAGCACTTGGCATCCATAATGTAGCCCCGCACCGTGGTGGGAGCCGCGAAACAGAGGGTGAAAAACCCGAAAGAGGCGACCAGCGTCGCCAAGCTCAACATTTTCTTCATGCGACCGATTCTCCTTGCCATACAGACAAATAAGTAACCCGGAACTGCACTGACGCACCACTTGCCATCATATACGAATTCCGGCCTTATTTTGTTGGAGTCTTGGAAAACAGCCAAGTTGCGAAATTAGAACCCAGCTACAGCCGTCAGCCCGCCTGACAGCTTATTTCGCTACTGCTTCTTCCTCAGCCGGACGGCTGTATTTGCAGCCTTCGTTGGGGCAGGCGATCTGCGGACCGGCTTTCAGGAACTTTTTGACCAGGTAGGCATGGCCGCAGTCCGGACACGCCTCGGGGACGGGTCGTTGCCAGACACTAAAGTCGCACTCGGGGTAACGCGTACAGCTGTAGAAAGTCTTGCCGCGCTTGGAGCGCTTCTCCGCCACGTCGCCGATCTTGCACTTGGGGCACTTGAACCCCTCGACCAGGTTCTGCTGGATGTACTTGCAGTCCGGATAGCCGCTGCACGCGGTGAACTCGCCGAAGCGGCCGTGCTTCACCACCAGTGGCTTGCCGCACTGCGGGCAGGGGATGTCGAGCTTGCGGTCGGGCTGCTTCTGCTGGGCATCAATACGCCGCGTGGTCTTGCAATCCGGGTAGCCGGTGCAGGCCCAGAACTGTCCGAAGCGGCCGCGCTTGAGCACCATGGGGCGGGTGCAATTTTCGCAGAACTCCTCGGTCTCCTGGCTGGCATCGGCGGCGTCCAGGTCGGGCGTCTCGATCGCCAGCTCGCGCGTGTTGGTGCACTCTGGGTAGCCGCTGCAGGCCAAAAAGGAACCGTGCTTGCCCCAGCGGATGACCATCGGCTTTCCGCACTTCTCGCACACGTACTCGGTCGGCTTCTCCATCCGCTTGTAATCGGGCATGTGCTTTTCGGCGTACTCCAGGTTGGCCGAAAAGCGCCGGTAGAATTCGGCCAGGGCGTCGGTCCACTTCTCGCGCCCCTCTTCGATCTCGTCCAGCTTCTCCTCCATCTGCGCGGTGTACTGCAGCTCGAAGATGTCCTTGAAGTTGGTGGTCAGCAGCTCATTCACCACCGTGCCCAGCTCGGTGGGATGGAACTTGCCCCCGACCTTGGTCACGTAGCCGCGATCCTGAATGGTGGAGAGGATGGTGGCGTAGGTCGAGGGGCGGCCGATGCCCTTCTCCTCCAGCTCCTTGACCAGCGCCGCTTCGGTGTACCGCGGCGGCGGCTCGGTGAAGTGCTGCTCGTCCTTTACCGACAGCAGCTTGAGCACCTGTCCGGCGGTAAGCGGCGGCAGTTTGTGCTTGAGCGCCTCGTCCTCTTCGTCTTCCTTGTCCTTGCTCTCCTCGTAGACCTTGAGGAAGCCGTCGAACTTGAGCACCGAGCCCGAGGTGCGCAGTTGGTACTGCTGTTTGCCGGGTGCGGCGGCCAGGATGTCAACCCCGGTCTGGTCGAACACGGCGGGGGTCATCTGCGAGGCCACAAAGCGCTGCCAGATGAGCTTGTAGACCTTGTACTCGTCCTCGCCCAGGTACTTGCGGACGGATTCCGGGTCACGCAGAGCCGAGGTGGGGCGGATGGCTTCGTGGGCGTCCTGCGCGCCCTTTTTGCTGGCGAAGCGGTTGGGCTGCTCCGGCAGATAGGTGTTGCCGAACTGCCCGCCAATGAACTCCCGCGCTTCCTTGAGCGCGTCATCGGAGACGCGGGTCGAGTCGGTACGCATGTAGGTGATCAGACCGACCAGACCCTCGCTGCCCAGTTCGACGCCCTCGTACAGGCGCTGGGCGATCATCATGGTGCGCTTGACGCTGAAGCGCAGCTTGCGCCCGGAATCCTGCTGCAGGCGGCTGGTGATGAACGGCGGCAGCGGGTTGCGGCGCCGCTCCTTGTTCTCCACCGCCTTGACCGTGAACTGGGCGCTCTCCAGCGCGCTCTTAAGCCGGCCCGCATCTTCACCATTGCCGACTTCCAGTTCGCCTTTGGGCAGAGAGCCGTCGGCGGCGTAGGCGCGCACCAGGCGGGCGTCAAAGTAGGGCGCTTTGCCGGCCGAAAGGTGGGCATCGAGCGTCCAGTACTCTTCCTTGACAAACGCCTTGATCGCGGCCTCGCGCTCCACCACCAGCCGCAGCGCCGGCGTCTGCACCCGGCCGGCGGAGATGCCGCGCCGCACCCGATCCCAGAGCAGAGGCGATATCTGGTACCCGACAATGCGGTCCAGGGCGCGGCGCGCCTGATAGGCGTCCACCAGATTCTGGTCAATTTCCCCAGGATGGGCAAAGCCCTCCTGCACGCCCTTCTTGGTGATCTCGTTGAAGGCCACCCGCTGCATGGGCTTTTTGCCCGCGCCGTCGCCGTTCAGCTCATGGGCCAAGTGGAAACAAATGGCCTCCCCTTCGCGGTCCGGGTCAGCGGCGAGGAAGATGGCCTTGGCCTTTTTGGCTTCCTTCTTGAGCTGAGCCAGAACCTTTTCCTTACCGGGGATGACCACGTAGGTAGGTTCGAAGTGGTTTTCGATGTCTACGCCGAGGTCCCGCTTGGGCAGGTCCATGACGTGGCCGAGCGAGGCCAGAACCTCGTAATCGGGGCCTAAATACTTGGTGATGGTCTTGGCCTTGGCAGGCGATTCGACAATGACGATGGATTTGGCCATGAGATCGGCTTGGCGGCCCCTCAGCCCTTTTAGCTTACCCGCAAATATTTTTTCCCGGGAAGTTGCCGGATTTTGCCCTCCAGTTCGAGGTCAAACAGAAGCGCGAGGGTTTCCGGTGCGGAGAGCTTATTGTGCAGCCGATTTACGATCTCGTCAACATGGGCGGCATCATCGGTGGGTAATATCCCTAGTACCGCTAGGTGGTTTTCACTTCCAGCGGGGCCATTCCCGTCCCCCGCCACCGCCGTCGGTGGCACCGGAGGCTTAAGCCGGGCGCGCACCGCGCTGGGCAGCTCCTCGACAATGTCCCCCGCCTCCGTCACCAGCTTGGCCCCTTGCTTAATGAGAGCGTTGGGGAGCCAAGCCTGCTTTTGGGTCACCTGGCCGGGGACAGCATAGACTTCCCGGTTCTGCTCCAGCGCCATGCGGGCGGTGATGCGCGAGCCGCTGTGTTCGCCCCCCTCGACCACCAGCACTCCCAGCGAAAGACCGCTAATCACCCGGTTGCGGATGGGAAAATTCTGTGCGTTGGGAGCAGTGCCCAACGGGAACTCCGAAACCAGAGCCCCGCCCGAATTTACAATCTCTTCCGCCAATTTGCGGTGTTCGGCCGGATAAATGACGTCCACACCGGTTCCCAGAACGGCGACGGTACGGCCGCCAGCCTCCAGGCAGGCTTTTTGGCCGATGCCATCCACCCCGCGCGCCATGCCGCTGAAGATGGTCAGGCCCCACTCTGCCAACTCCTTCGCCAGACGCTCCGTCATCAGTCGTCCGTAAATGGTGGGGTGGCGGGTGCCCACCAGGGCGATGCCGAAGCTGTCGAGAGCGGCCTTATCGCCGTGCACGTACAGCAACAGCGGCGGGTCGTAAATTTCACGCAACAGCTCGGGATAACCGCGGTCGCCCCAGGCCACAATGGTCATGCCGGCCTTATGAGCTGCGGCCGCCTCCTCCGCGCCCAGCGCGGCCGAGCGGCCAGAGTGAATGGACTGCGCCACGGCGGCCGGGACCCCGCACCCCTCCAGCGTGGTGAGCGAAGCGGCGTAGATCGCTTCGACCGTTTCAAATGCCGTGATCAGCCGTTGGGCGCCGCGCTGTCCTAGCCCCGGCGTCAGCAAAAGTCCCAGCCAGAGGGCTTCAGTTTCCACGGCTCAGGCTAGTTTTTTCACTTCCGGGCGTCAATGCCCACCGATGGGTGGGCATCCAATCCCCATGCGACATTTGGAAGCACGTGAGATTCGAGAACGGCTCAACGCGCTGGCCCTGGCGCTGACCACATTGGAACAAAACTGCACCGCTCCGCGGCACCATGAGATCGTCGCCTTGGCCCGCAAGGCGCTGGGAGAAGTCGCGGTGCTGGTCACCCGCGACGAAAAAGAGGAACATCGCTACGGCCACTGTCAATCCCTCGCCGACGACCTGCCCCAACGGCAACGCACCGCCTGACGCCTTTTAATGCGCTGAAGCCGGCTGGCTGCGGGCGCTTTCATTGCCCAGCGTGTCCACCGAGGTAACCGCGTACTCGACGCCGGCGGCGGAGGCGGAATCGTGGAAAACCGGCGTCGGCAGCGGCGCCGGATTGAGCTTATGCCATTCGCCCTCCGCCGCGCGGCGGTACACGTTGTAGCCCGCCAGATCGAGAGCCTCAACCGTGTTCCAGGACAAATCCACGCCTCCGCCGGGTGCGGCCACGGCCTGCAAGGCCTGAGGGACCGGCGGGGGAAAAACATCCGTTGTGTCCACCTCGCGGTGGGCGGAGTCGGCGCTCTCCAACAGCTCGGCATCGAGGTGGCGGGCGCTGCGCAGCCAGTAGGTGAACTGCTTGCCGGTGGCGGCGTTGGAATCTAGATAGGCGTCGGCGTCAGCCGGGGGACTGGCCAGCAACTGCGGCGCCTGGCCCGCGGATTGGCGAAAGATCTCCACCACTTCCGACGGCGGCGGGGGTGTTGACCACCGCAATCCCACCCCGTCCGGCGTGGCCACCGCCTCCAGCAGTTTCGGGGGCGGCGCCACCGCGCCCAACGGCACGACGGCCAAATTCGACCACCCGGCGGTGAGGCCTTGCGCATTCATGGCGGCCACCGCCAGCGTCACCGGTCCGCTGCCGGGGGGAGTGGGAAGGCTCTGTCCCGTAAGCGGCGTCAGTTGCGGACAGGCGGGCATCGCCGCCCCGCCGGGCACGGACATGACCCCGCGCGGGTCGGGCGGAGCCGGCGGCGGAGGCGGCACATCGTCCGGCACCGCCGCCACCACCGCCCCCGGGCGGGAAGCTGCGGTCGCTGCCGTGGCGGCCGCCGCCGGCGCGGTGCCGGCAACTCTCCCCGGCCAGAAACAGACTTCGTAACCGGCTGCGCCCGGCGCGGGTGTAAAGCTGAATTCAATTTGGGGGCCGAGGCGCGTCGCGGTCAGATTGGTGACCGGAGAGGGAAGCCCCGGGCTGGGCGGCTGCACCGGCCCCACCTGGGCACAGCCGGTGAGCCAGAGCGCCGCCCCGAACGCCACCCATACCCGGTTCACGGCTAGAGGATGTACCTCGACAGGTCCTGGTCCTTCACGATGCTGTCCAGTTGTTCGCGCACGTAGGCGGCGTCAATCACGATGTCCTTGTTCTCGGCCTCGCCGCCGGCGAAGGAGATCTCGTCCAGCACCCGCTCCATGATGGTGTGCAGGCGGCGGGCGCCGATGTTCTCGGTGGCCTCATTGACCCGCGCCGACAGGCTGGCGATCTCGTGCAGCGCATCGTCGCTGAAGCTCAGGTGGATGCCCTCGGTCTCCAGCAGCGCCGTGTACTGCTTGATGAGCGCGCTCTTGGGCTCCCGCAGAATGCGGACAAAATCCTCCAGCGACAGCGAATCCAGCTCGACCCGGATGGGGAAGCGCCCCTGCAGCTCGGGGATAAGGTCGCTGGGTTTGGAGACGTGGAAGGCGCCGGCGGCGATGAACAGAATGTGATCGGTGCGCACCATGCCGTAGCGGGTGTTGACCGTCGTGCCCTCGACGATGGGCAGGATGTCGCGCTGCACGCCCTCGCGGCTGACGTCGGGTCCGTGGCCGCCTTCGCGCCCGGCAATTTTATCGATCTCGTCGAGGAAGATGATGCCGCCCTGCTCCGCCCGCTCCACCGCCAGACGGGTGACCTGGTCCATATCCACCAGCCGCTGCTCCTCTTCCTGGCTGAGGTAGTCGAGCGCCTCGGAGACCTTCATCTTCCGCTTCTTGGTTTTCTGGCCGAAGAGGTTGGGGAGGATGTCCTTGATGTTGATGTCCATCTCCTCCACCCCCTGATTGGTGATGAACTCGAAGCTCGGGAAGTTGCGCTCCCGCACCTCGATCTCGACCACCTTGTCGTCGAGCTTGCCCTCGCGCAACTGCGCGCGCAGCTTTTCGCGCGTTTTGTGGTGCGATTCGGCGGGCTTGGAGGGCGGTGCGGCGGCGGCGGCGGACTCGCCCCCCGCGCCGGGGTTATTGTCGGCCACCAGGGCGAAACCCAGCGGGTGCGCCTGTCCGGCGGCGGCCGGCGGTACGGCGACGGGAGCGGGCGGAGGCAGCAGCAGGTCGAGCAGCCGCTCCTCGGCATTGTGCTCGGCCTTCTCGCCCACCTCCTCCAGCTTCTCCTCCCGCACCATGTCAATGGCGATCTCCACCAGGTCGCGGATCATGCTCTCCACGTCGCGTCCGACGTAACCCACCTCGGTGAACTTCGAGGCCTCGACCTTGAGGAAGGGCGAGTTGGCCAGCCGCGCCAGGCGGCGGGCGATCTCGGTCTTGCCTACCCCGGTGGGGCCGATCATGATGATGTTCTTGGGCATCACGTCTTCGGCCAGCTCCGGCGCCAGCTTCTGCCGCCGCATGCGGTTGCGCAGCGCCACCGCCACGGCGCGCTTGGCCGCCGGCTGTCCGACCACGTGTTTGTCAAGTTCAGCGACGATTTCGCGCGGCGTCAGTTCATCCAGCGCCGGCGACTCGTCCTCGACCGCCTGGGGCAGATACAAAGCCATGGATACCTTATGTTTTCTCCCCCGCCTCCGCCGTCTCCGCGCGGGTGCTGGGCAATTCCTCGACCGTCAGGTCACGGTTGGTGTATATACAAATGTCGGCGGCGATGCGCAGCGCCTCCTCGGCGATGGCGCGTGCCGGCAGCTCGGTATGCCGGCGCAGCGCGCGTGCGGCGGCCAGCGCATATGGGCCGCCCGAACCGATGGCGCACAGGCCGTCATCGGGCTCGATCACGTCCCCGTTTCCACTCAATAAAAATGTATCCACCGCGTCGGAGACCACCAGCAGCGCCTCCAGGTGGCGCAGGGCGCGGTCCGTGCGCCACTCCTTCGCCAGTTCCACCGCCGAGCGGCTCAGGTTTCCGTGAAACTGTTCCAGCTTGGTCTCAAATCTACTGAAAAGTGAAAAGGCATCCGCCGTGGACCCGGCAAAACCGGCCAGCACCTTGCCGTTGTACAACTTGCGAATCTTGCGGGCGTGGTGCTTGATCACCCCGTCGCCCAGCGTCACCTGGCCGTCGCCGGCCAAAACGACGCTGCCGTGGGCACGGACGCTGAGCACGGTGGTGGAGCGAATGCGCGTGCGGCGGGGGGACGATTGCGAAGCCATGGAGGGAGACTCCAGTATAGCCTGCGACCGGGGACTCCGCCCCCGACGCCTCCCGCGGCCGCGCCGCCCGCTTTATGGACGCAACCTTTCGCGCTTGGGAACGTACTAGAGGATAACGGAGTCTAATGCAGAGAAGGAGGTGCGGAATGAATATCCATCTGGACCGGGAAGAACTGGAGACGTTGCGTGGTCACTTGCTGGAGATGGGGCCCGATTATTGCGGCGCCAGTGAGATCATCCGCTCCTTTCTGACCATGCACGGCTACGGCGTGTCGCCGGCCGCCGCCCATGACGCCGCGGTGGAGTTTGGCCGCCAGGGGTGCTCGGTGGATTCCATCGCCCTGGCCCTCGCCCAGGCCGCGCAAGCCAACTAAACCCAAAAGCAAGACGCCCGGCCTTGGGGGCCGGGCGTCTTTTCGTTTATTCGCCGCCTTCGCGACGGGCTTTCTTGCGGTTGCGCTTGCGGGCCAGCGCCTGTTTGAGGCGCATCTTTTCCCCCGGCTTCAGATAGAAGCTGTGGCGCTTGACTTCCTTGATGATGTCTTCCTGCTGTACCTTGCGCTTGAAGCGGCGGAGCGCGTTTTCCAGCGACTCGCCTTCCTGCAGCCTGACTTCGGCCAAATCCACTCACCCCCTGCCTGAATCGGATCTACCCATTGTACCCTGCCTCCCGCGGCATGCCCCAATTGCCCCGCCCTTGCAGCCCGCCCAACCCCGTTTTTCCTAACAGCCAACAGCCAAGAGCCAACAGCTACCCCCTCTGCTGCCAGCGCCGGTACGCCTCGCTCCTGGTCATGCCATGCGCTTTGGCCCACGCTTTCACCTCTTCGCGGCTGGCGGGGGCGGCATCGCCGGACGGCGGCGTCACGGCGCCGGCCGGGGGCAGGCCGGCCACCAGGGTAAACTCGCCGCGGGGCTCATGGGCCTCGAAGTGGGCGCGCACCGAAGCCACCGTGCCGCGCACGAACTCCTCGTGCAGTTTGGTCAACTCGCGGCCCGCGGCCAGGGCGCGATCCGGCCCCCACACCTCCTCCATGTCGGCCAGGGCGGCGCGCAGGCGATGGGGCGTTTCGAAAAAGACGAGCGCGGTCGGCGTCTGCGCCCAGGTCTGGAGGCAACGCCGCCGCTCCCCGGCGCGGGCGGGCAGGAAGCCGATAAACGTCCACGGCTCCAGCGCGTTCGCGGGCAGACCGGCGGCCATCAGCGCCGCCTGCACCGCCGAAGCCCCCGGCACCGGGACGACGGTGATGTCCGCCGCCACCGCCTCCGCCACCAGACGGGCGCCGGGGTCGGAGATCAGCGGCGCGCCGGCGTCGGTGATCAGCGCCAGGTCCTCCCCTTGGGCGAGGCGAGCCAGCAGCTCGACGGTGCGGGCGGCTTCGTTCTCGCGGTAATAGCTGACCAGCGGGGTGCGAATCTCGAAATGTTCCAGCAGCTTGCGGCTGTGGCGGGTGTCCTCGCAGGCGATGGCCGACACTGCCCCCAGCAGGCGCCGGGCGCGGGGACTGACATCCTCCAGGTTGCCGATGGGCGTGGCGATGACGTACAGCCGGCCGCTCACGGCAGTTTCCGGGCTTCGTCCAGGGCGAGGTTGGCCAGCCGGTCGGCCTCGCGGTTGGCGGTGCGGTAGACGTGCTCGATGGCGAAGTCGGGAATTTGCCGCGCCAGCCGCCGCGCCTCTTCATACAGCGGACGGAGATTTTCGCTCTTCACCGCGTAGCGGCCCTGCATCTGGCGCACCAGCAACTGCGAGTCGGCATAAACCCGCACCTGCCGCGCCTGCCTGTCCAACGCATAGCGCAGAGCCGCCAGTAGCCCCTGGTATTCGGCGAAGTTGTTGGTCTGAATGCCGACGTTGCCGTGCAGGCGTTCGAGGATTTCACCCTGCGGTGATTCCACCACGACCCCGTAGGCCGCCGGACCGGGGTTGCCGCGCGAACCTCCGTCCACCCGCAACACCAGGCTGGCCATGGCCGTCAGTCGCGGACCGGCTCGGCTTCGAGGTACAGCATGCGGCCGCAGCTTTCGCACACGAACAGGCGTTCGGCGTGCAGCGACATCTCCTGCAGGAACTGCGGACGCAGGCGCACGCGGCAGCCGCTGCAGGCCTCGTTGTCCACCATGGCCAGCGCCTGGCCGCGGGCTCGCAACACGCGGTCAAAGCGGCGCAGCCAGTCCTCCTCCACCTGGGCGCGCAGGCTGTCGCGCTCGGCGGCGACCGTTTTCCGCTCGCCGCGGTCGGCCTCGGTGCGCTGGGCGGCGGCGGCAGTCTCGCGCTTCACCTCGCCCTGCTGCTGCTGGAAGGCCGCCTCGGCCGCCTTCAGCGCCGCCTCCAGGCCCTCGGCCTGCTCCATGATCTGCAGCTGCCGCTCTTCGTGCTTGCCGATCTGGGTCTCGGCGAAGGCGATCTCATCGAGCAGCGCCTTGTACTCCTGGTTGGTCTTGACGTCGCCGGAGTGGCTGCGGATCTTGACGATCTTGGCGCGCAGATCCTCGATCTCGCGCTCCACCTGCCGGCGCTCGCTCTGCCCCCCCTCGCGCGCCGCCTGGGCGCGGTCGCGCGCCTGCTTCGCTCCGCTCAATCGGGCTTCAATCGCCGCCACCCGCCGCGGCAGCGCGGCGATCTCCTCGTCCAGTTCCCGCAGTCGCTGCTCCCGCTTCTGAACTTCCAGCAGGATCTCAAGGTTGCGTTGCATGCGTAACCTCAGTTTACACCCGCCACCCTCGAAACGCGGCTGCTAACATAAGGGAACCCCATGCAGGCGATGCGCGACATTCTGGCGCGGACGGCGGCCGGCTGCGGCGACCCCGCGCTGGCCGCCCCGCTGGCCTGGACGCTGGCGGCGGGGCCGGAACTGGCGCCCCGGGCGCGCTGCCTGGGGGTGGCGGGCGGGGCACTGCGGCTGGCCCCGGCGGACGCCGCCGCGCGCGCCCGGATCGCCAGCGTGGAGAAGGAATTGCTGGCCGTGCTGCGCCAGGTACTGGGGCCGGAGTGCCGGAGGATCGAATTTCTGCCATGCCCATAGACGTGAAAGCCATCGCCGCTCTGGCCTCGCTGGAGCTCTCCCCGGAGGAAATCGCGCCGCTCGAGGGCGATCTGGCGCGCATTCTCGACTACGTCGCGCTGCTCAACCAGCTGCCCACCGCCGACGTGCCCCCCACCGCCCATCTGGTGGACAATGCGCCCGAAGCCACCCTGCGCGACGATGCCGTGCGCGACACCGTCACCCCCTGGCAGGCGCCCCGCGCCGCGCTGGCCAATGCCCCCGCCCAGGCCGGCCATCTGTTTGAAGTGCCCAAGATCATCGAGCGTGGCTGATGACCTCCTTCCCCACCATCTCCGCCCTGCGCACCGCCATCGCCGAGCGCCACACCTCCGCCACCGCCGCCGCCGCCGCCGCCTGTGACGCCATCGCCGAACGCGACACGGACCTGCACAGCTTCCTCACCGTCAGCCGCGAGCGGGCGCTCGAGCAGGCCGCGCGCATCGATGCCCTCGCCGACCGCGGCGATCCCCTGCCCCCGCTGGCGGGTGCGCCCATCGCCATCAAGGACGTGCTCTCCACCCGCGGCGTGCGCACCACCTGCGGCTCGCGCATCCTGGAAAACTACATTCCGGAGTTCGACGCCACCGCCGTGACGCGCCTCGAGGCCGCCGGTGCGGTGCTGATCGGCAAGACCAACTGCGACGAGTTCGCCATGGGATCGAGCACGGAAAACTCCGGCTACGGTCCCACCCGCAACCCCCGCGACCGCGAGCGCGTGCCGGGCGGATCGAGCGGCGGCAGCGCCGCCGCCGTCGGCGCCGGCCTGGCGCTGGCCGCGCTCGGCACCGACACCGGCGGCAGCATCCGCCAGCCGGCCGCCTTCTGCGGCATCGTCGGCATGTTGCCCACCTACGGCCGCGTCTCGCGCTTCGGGCTGGCGGCCTTTGCCTCCTCCCTCGACCACGTCGGCCCCATGGCCCGCTCCGCCCGCGACGCCGCCCTGGTGCTGGGCGCCATTGCCGGCCGCGACCGCCTCGACTCCACCAGCGCCGACCGTCCCGTGCCCAACTATGAGGCCGCGCTCGCAGCCCCGCTGGCGCCCCCCGGCCGCCGCCTGCGCATCGGCGTGCCCCGCGAAGTCTTTGACCACCCCGGCCTCGACCCCGACGTCGCCGCCCAGGTGCGCGCCTCTCTCGACGTCTACCGCGCCGCCGGATGCGAGCTGGTGGACATCAGCCTGCCCGCCAGCCAGGCGGCCATCGCCGTCTACTACGTCGTCGCCACCGCCGAGGCCAGCAGCAATCTGGCCCGCTACGATGGCATTCGCTACGGCGTGCGCGTGCCCGCCGCCGCCCTCGGCGACCTCTACCGCCAGACCCGCGACCGCGGCTTCGGCGCCGAGGTCAAGCGCCGCATCCTGCTGGGCACCTATGTGCTCAGCGCCGGCTACTACGATGCCTACTACCGCAAGGCGCAACAGGTGCGTACCTTGATCTGCCGCGACTTCGAGCGCGCCTTTGCCGAAGTGGATGTAATCTGCACTCCGACCACGCCCACCCCCGCCTTCAAGCTGGGCGAGAAGGCGGCCGACCCGCTGGAACTCTATCTCGCCGATATCTTTACCGTCCCGGCCGATCTGGCGGGCGTGCCGGCGATCTCCTTCCCCTGTGGCGCCGCCGGCAAGCTGCCGGTGGGCTTGCAGTTGATCGCGCCGGCGTTCCAGGAAGAGCGATTGTTGCGCATGGCCCACTTTTTCGAAATGGCGAAGTGATTACCTCAAGCCCCCCGCGCTTGACTTCCCTGTCTTGCAACTCCAAAATGATGCCAACGTGTTGCGCTATTGAGGGAGGAACGACCATTGGCACGCATTCAAGGCAAGGTTAAGTGGTTCAACAACGTCAAGGGCTATGGCTTTATCGGGCGCGAGGGAGGGGACGACGTGTTCGTTCACTACTCGGCTATAACCCAAGAGGGCTACAAGTCGCTGCAGGAGGGCGACGAGGTGGAGTTCGACATCACCGACGGCAAGAAGGGTCCGCAGGCCGAAAACGTCACACGCGTTCAGGCTTAGGCGTCAACGCGGTTTCAATCGCCAGGACCTGATCCAGAAGGCCGTCGAGGCGTGCCAGCGGGAGTGCGTTGGCGCCGTCCGACAGCGCCCGCTCGGGGGCCTCGTGTGTCTCCAGGAACAGGCCATCCACCCCGGCGGCGACGCCGGCGCGGGCCAGCACTTCAATGTACTGCGGCATGCCGCCGCTGCGATCGCCGGCCGCGCCGGGTAGTTGCAGGCTGTGGGTGACGTCGAAGATCACCGGCACGCCCAGCTCGCGCATCATGGGCAGCGAGCGCATATCCACCACCAGGTTGTTGTACCCGAAGCTGGCGCCGCGTTCGGTGAGCCAGATGCGTTCCCGCGTGCCGCCGGCGGCCAGCGCCTTGTCCACCGCCCCGCGCATATCCCAGGGCGCCATGAACTGCCCCTTCTTGATGTTCACCACCCGGCCGGTGCGGGCGGCGGCCTGAATCAGGTCCGTCTGGCGGCACAGGAAGGCGGGAATCTGCAGCACGTCGGCCACGGCGGCCACCGGTTCCACTTCGCTCACCTGGTGGACATCGGTGAGGATCTCGAGGCCGTGCTGCTTCTTGACCTCGGCCAGAACGCGCAGGCCCTCGGTCAATCCCGGCCCGCGAAAGCCCTGCGGGCTGGACCGGTTGGCCTTGTCGTAGCTGGCCTTGAAGAGGAGCCGCAGGCCGCGCCTCCGGGCACGGGCCGCCAACTCGGCCGCCAGGGCGAGGGCGTGCGCCTCGCTCTCGATTACACACGGGCCGGCGATGACAAACATGCTTCTCTCTGGGCCCGTCGGTGCTCGAGGGCGGCGCCCGCAAAGGCGCGGAACAGGGGATGGGGCGCCAGCGAGCGCGACTTGAACTCGGGGTGGAACTGGCAGCCCAGAAACCAGGGATGGGAGGCGATCTCGACCACTTCGACATAGACGCCGTCCGGGCTGGAGCCGGTGATGGCCAGTCCGGCGCCGGTGAGCGTGGCCTCGTAGTCGCGGTTGTACTCGTAGCGGTGGCGGTGGCGTTCGCTGATCTCCAGCGAACCGTAGGCGGCGGCGGCGCGCGAGCCGGCGACCAGCGTGCAGGGCCAGGCGCCGAGCCGCATCGTGCCGCCCATCTCTTCCACCCCCAGCAGCTCGCGCAGTTTGTAGATCACCCGCTGCGGCGTGGCCGGGTCGAACTCGCTGCTGTTGGCGTCCGCCATGCCGCAGACATTGCGGGCGAATTCGATCACCGCGCACTGCATGCCCAGGCAGATGCCGAAAAACGGCGTGCCGCTCTCGCGGGCATGGCGGATGGCGGCCAGCATGCCGGGGATGCCGCGCGCCCCAAAGCCGCCCGGCACCAGCACCCCGTCGGCCTGCGCCAGCCGCTGCGCCACCGCCTCCGCGGGCAGGTTCTCCAGGCTCTCGCTCTCCACCCAGTCCACCTGCAGTTGGCGGCGATGGGCGAGCGCGGCGTGCACCAGGGACTCTTTCAGCGACTTGTAACTATCCTCGTACTCGACGTACTTGCCCACCACGGCGATGCGCAGCGGTCCCTCGGGGTGTTCCAGCCGCTGGCGCAGCTCGCGCCACGGCGCCAGGTTGGCAGGCGGCGCCGCGATGTGCAGATAGCGAAGCGCCAGCGCGTCCAGACCCTGTTCGCCCAGCATCTCCGGCACCAGATAGACGCTCGACGCATCGCGGGCGGCGATCACCGCCTCCTCGGCCACGTTGCAGAACAGAGCGATCTTGGCCCGCATGTCGGCCGGCAGCTCGCGGTCCACCCGGCAGAGCACAATGTCCGCCTGGATGCCGATCTCGCGCAGCTCGCGCACCGAGTGCTGGGTGGGCTTGGTCTTCAACTCGCCCGCGGCGGCGATGTAGGGCACCAGGGTGAGATGGATGAAGATGGCGTTCTCCCGCCCCACCTCCTGCCGCATCTGCCGGATGGCCTCGAGAAAAGGCAGCGATTCGATGTCGCCCACTGTCCCGCCGATCTCGACCATGACGATGTCGGGCTTGTGCTCCTCCGCCAGGCGGCGGATGGCGTCCTTGATCTCGTTGGTGACGTGGGGGATGACCTGCACCGTCTTGCCCAGGAAATCCCCGCGCCGTTCCTTGGTGAGGATGGTCTCGTAGATGCGCCCGGCGGTGACGTTGTTGAGCCGGCTGAGCGGCATCGAGGTGAAGCGCTCATAGTGGCCGAGGTCGAGGTCGGTCTCCGCGCCGTCGTCGGTGACGAACACCTCCCCATGCTGAAACGGGCTCATGGTGCCCGGATCCACGTTCAGGTAGGGATCAAACTTGAGCAGCGCCACCCGCAACCCGCGCGATTCAAGCAGCGCGCCAATCGAAGCCGCGGCCAGCCCCTTGCCCAGTGAAGAGACCACGCCCCCGGTAACAAAAATAAACCGAGGATGCGGGGCGGCGTCCGACGGGTGCACAACGAATTATAGCGCGGCGCCGACCGCAAACAATCGCTTGGAAAGTTGGTGGAGCTGAGGGGGTTCGAACCCCTGACCTCTTCCATGCCATGGAAGCGCGCTTCCAACTGCGCCACAGCCCCACGCCTCTGCAAGTTTAGCATCAACCCCCTGTTCTCGACGTCCCGCCCCGTGGCCCGCGGCCCCCGGCGCGGGGGCCCGTGCCAGCGCCAGCCCCGCTCGCCGATTTTATGCCTTCTCTCCCGGCGCCGGAGTGCGCTCCCGCGACAACTTTTGATACGCCTCCCGCAATTCCTCGTTGGATTGCTGCAGGATGGCGCTCAGCCGCTCGTGCTCCTCCTGGGTCGCCTGCGCAACCTCCTGGTAGATTTCGATCATCTCGTAGGCGCACAGCATCTCTTCCTGAACGGCCCGCAGATCTTCGTTGGTGTGATTCGAATCGAGAAGTTCGCGGCGCAAGGCGGCTTCGTGGCTGATGTCGCACAGCTCCAACAATTGGTACGGCGGCGCGGCGGCCAGCGGCACCAGGCGGACGTGCAGCTCGCGCGCCGGTTCCCGGGTGATGATCTTCAACTCGCCTCCCTGGGCCTGACAGCGGATAAACTCCGGGTGGGTGAGCAGCCACCCCGGCAAACGGCTGCGCAAGGGGCCGTTGAGCAAACTTTCGGCGGCCGCGTTGGCCCCCACCACTCCCCCCGAGCCATCCAAAACGATCACCCCCTGGGAAAGTGCGGCCAGGGCTTCCGCCTGCCAGGCGGCGCCGGGCTCAGTGCGGGACTGCGTCCCGGATGCAGTATGGATACGCACCTTCACGTTGAGCCTCCGGTGAATCTGTCAAATTCTACCCCTCAACCAGCGTGGATAGAATTCATCTTGCGCCGTTGCCGGGTAGCGACTGCCGAGCCGGTAACGGCGACCCACAAAGCGCCGCGCCGCTTGTCGCCCCGCCGCCCCACGGCTCATGGGGCCCCCGGCCCTGCTGCACGTAAGCGGGTCGCGCGGCAAGTCGCGCCGGGCCCCGCCGCGACCCACCCCGACGGGTGGCTGAGTCACTTGTGTTACAGCAACGATTCGGTGTTTCCGGGGTATGCTACTGACGTCCCCCCGAAGACAGTCGTCCGGAGTTTGTATGGGGATCGCTACCAACGGACCTGCTGCTTCTCCCCCGGCCCCTTGGCCGCCGGGACTCACCCGCCTGCTGCTGCTGTTCGAGATCTCGCACTCCGCCTTCGCTCCCACCGCCCGCGAGCTGCGCCGCAGCCGGCCGCAACTCCCGGCCGCGGAGCTGAACGCCCGGCTGCTGCCGCCCACCGTGGCGCTGATCCGCGCCGCTGCGCAGTCGCTGGCCGAAGCTTTGGGATGCGGGGTGGAGGACGTGCTGCGCCTGTGCGACCCCGGCGCCGTCGCGCGGCAGCTGGAAGGCACCCACGGCACCCTGCGCCGCCTGGATCGCTTCTGGGGCGGCGCGCCGCTGGTCAGCCTCGCGGCCCTCACCCCGCTGGTGATGACCTGGCCGGAGCCGGTCACCGGCCACCTCATCGCCCTGCAGGGCAAAGTGCAGGTCAATGGCGCCGATCTCCACCCTCACGACTTCGCCCCCCTGCCGGCGGGAACCGTGCTGGGGCTGGACAGCGGCGCCCTGGTGCTGCTGCGCCGCACCGTTGTCGCCCAGTTGGTGGAGGCGGCGCTGGCCGCCGGCTTCCGCGACATCATCGCCGATTGCTGCCGCGCCGAAGCCGGCCTCGAAGTCACCGTCGGCCCCTTCCATCTGCAGCTCAACGAACGGCTGGCCGTCGTCAACGACCGCAGTGTGCGGCTGACCGAGTTGGAGAGCCGCGCCCTGGCGCTGCTCGCCCGCCATCCCGGCGAAGTCCAGGGCCGGGCGGCCATGATGTCTCAGTTGCAACTGACCAGCGCCCGGGCGCTCGACCGGGTCATTCTCAGTTTGCGCGACAAACTGGGCGACGGGCTGATCGCCACCGTCTACGGCAGCGGCTACGCCCTCGAGTGTCTGGAAAAATCCGCCGCGCGCTAGGGCTCAGAGTCCCAGCGCCGGCGCGATGGCGCGCATGGCCGTCAGGCAGCGGGCCATGTGCTCTTCGAGCGGCAGGCCGAGTTCCAATGCGCCCTGCTCGATATCCGCGCGGCTTACCGAGCGGGCGAAGGCTTTGTCCTTCATCTTGCGCTTCACCGACGACGGCTCGACCTCGGCCAGCGACTTGCCCGGCTTGACCAAAGCGCAGGCGGTGAGAAAACCGGCCAGCTCGTCGCAGGCAAACAGCGTCTTGTCCAGCGCCGACTCGCGCTTCACGCCGGTGTGCTCACAGTGGGCCAGGATGGCATGCAGCATCGGCTCGGGATACCCCAGCGCGGTGAGTATCTTATTGCCTTCCAGAGGATGGTCGGGGAGGGTGGGCCAGCGCTCGTAATCGAAATCGTGCAACAGGCCGGTGCATCCCCAGAGCTCCTCTTCGCCCGCCGGGGCGTAGGAGCGGCAGCAGGCCTCCACCGCCAGCGCGTGCTTGCGCAGGCTCTCCGACTGTGTGTATTCGTGCAGCAGCGCCAGCGCCGCTTCGCGTGACAGAGTCATTACGCCGTCAGATTGAGGGCTTCCTTGAACGTCCCCCGCTCGTTCTCAATCTTCTTCTGCAGCATCGTTTCCCAATCGCGGGCGCCCGGC
>Ga0134126_10004220_pt1 | contig 17990 bp, 20 predicted proteins | sample KB31752_FD_96881 | JGI IMG/M metagenome (GOLD analysis project Ga0134126, IMG submission 96881) | Terrestrial soil microbial communities with excess Nitrogen fertilizer from Kellogg Biological Station, Michigan, USA - KB3-175-2 | ecosystem: Environmental > Terrestrial > Soil > Unclassified ...
ACGGGCGAAATATTTCATACCAAAATCGGCATGCTCTCCGAAGGTCAAAAGGGATTGGTTGCTTTTGCGCGCTTGGTGCTGCTTAAGCCGGGGCTTTTGATACTCGATGAGCCAACCAACCATATTAACTTTAGGCATCTTCCTATTATTGCCAAGGCGCTCGACGCATTTGAAGGCCCGATGATACTGGTGAGCCACGTTGAAGACTTTGTAAAACAAATCCGCATCGACGAAACGCTCGAGCTTGATAAATAACACTATGGCAAATACCTCCAAAAATACTTCTTGGGGAGTCGTGGCTGATTGGTACAGCGACTATCTTAAAAAAGAGGGCAGCTATCAGCAGCAGGTTATTTTGCCCAACCTTACGCGTATGCTCGCGTTAAAGAAGTCGGACTCTGTTTTAGATTTAGCATGCGGCGAAGGATTTTTTGCGCGCGAGTTTGCTAAGACCGGTGCCAAAGTTATAGGCGCTGATATATCTGCAGAGCTAATCGCCAAAGCCAAAAAGGCGGGCGGGCCGATTATCTATAAAGCGACTGCGGCCAACAAACTTAGGTTTGCTAAAGATAAAGAATTTTCGGCGGTAGTGTGCGTATTGGCTATACAAAATATCGAAGATATAAAAGGCGTCTTTGCCGAAGTGTCGCGCGTGCTTGTAAAGGGCGGCAGATTTTTGTTAGTGCTCAACCATCCGGCGTTTCGTATATTAAAAAGATCGAGCTGGGGTTTTGATGAGAAAGAAAATGTACAGTATCGTCGCATTGACGGCTACCTTTCGGCGGCCAAAATTTCTGTCGACATGCATCCGGGCAAGAAAGGGGCTGCAAAAACCACTTCCTTCCATCGCTCACTTCAAGATTTTACAAAAGCACTTTCGGGTGCAGGCTTTGCTATTACGCGTTTAGAAGAGTGGACTTCTCACAAAGTGTCGGGCAAAGGGCCGCGCCAAAAGGCCGAGGATACCGCGCGCAAAGAGATCCCGCTGTTTATGGCGCTCGAGGTGCGCTCTACTATATAAGTATGGAAAGCGAAGGCTACGACGTACTGGTGGTGGGCGGCGGGCCCGCCGGCATGATGGCTGCCGGCCGCGCAGCAGAGCGGGGTAAGCGCGTTTTGTTGCTTGAAAAGAATCGCCGCGTTGGAGAGAAATTGCGTATATCAGGCGGCGGTCGCTGCAACATTACCAATGCCGAAGAGGATGTGCGCGTACTTTTGCGTGCGTACGGCAATGCCGAGCAATTTTTATATTCGACATTTGCGCAGTTTGATAATAAAAATACCTTTAGCTTTTTTGAAAAGGAGGGTTTGCCACTTGTCGTGCAGGCGCGCAAACGCGCGTTCCCCAACACCGAGTGTGCTGCTGATGTAGTGCAAACTATGGAAAAGTACATTCGCGCAAAAGGAGTAACCATCAAGACAGGCGCAGAGGTCACAAGTGTGCAAAGCGACTCCAGTGGCATCACGGGTATTGTCTGCGGCCCATTCGACAAGGCTCAGGGTAAACAAACGGTGTACACCGCCAAAGAATATATTTTTGCAACGGGTAGCGTGTCGCACCCTGAGACCGGCTCAACCGGCGACGGCTTTAACTGGCTTACCAAACTCGGCCACACTGTGCATCAGCCAACACCCACCATCGTGCCGATTAAAGTTAAAGATGAGTGGGCGCACTTACTTTCGGGCACATCACTGTCATTTATGAAAATTACTTTTTTTGTCGACGCCGACGGCACACCGAAAAAGTCATTTTCTAAAACGGGCAAGCTTCTTTTTACACACTTTGGCCTTTCGGGCCCGCTTATTTTAAATTCTTCCAGCAAAGTGCAGGACCTTTTGTATGCCGGCACCGTTACGGCAACTATCGATCCGTACCCCGACACCGACTTGGGCGCGCTCGAGAAAAATATCCTTGCCATATTTGATGCCAACAAAAACAAAGCGCTTAAAAATATTTTAAAAGAGGCGGTCCCGCACGGCACCGTAAAGGGAATCTTGGCTTTGCTGGAAGGGAAGATAGACACCGCTAAAAAAGTGCACTCCGTCAGTCGCGACGAGCGCAAACTAATCGCACGATTTTTAAAAGCGCTGCCATTAACCATCGAAGGGTTGATGGGCTTTGACCGGGCGGTCATTGCCGACGGCGGCGTGCCGCTCGACGAAGTCGACACCAAAACCATGCGCTCGCTCAAGGTGCCCAATCTCTTCCTAACAGGCGATTTATTGCACATTAACCGCCCCTCAGGCGGCTACAGCCTCCAACTCTGCTGGACCACCGGGTTTGTGGCGGGTTCACACGTTTAGGCATAAGTGTGGTATACTACAAGAGTCTTAGAAGACTAAAGAAAAGTAGGTCGGATTTCTCAAGCAAAAGCAACAAAATATAAACCAAAAAGAACTAGTATGACAGGAACCATCAAGACTTTGACGGACCGCGGATTCGGATTCATCTCTCGCGAAGGCGAGGCGAAGGATCTTTTCTTCCACTCCAAAGACTTGCAGGGCGTTACCTTTGATGAACTCAAGCAGGGCGAAACCGTCTCGTTTGAAGTACAGCAGGGCGACAAGGGCCCCGCAGCCGTCAATGTAACCCGCGCGTAATTTTACGCACGATTACGGAAATGCCGCTCGTCCAGCAATGGATGAGCGGCATTTTCTATTCACTTTGATTTCAGCACTACTGCGTATAGTGCATAGATGTCGGCGCCTCATGTGGGGAAGTCCGGCTGAGGTACTCGCATTACAATTTTAATTTCAGTAAAATAATTATGAAAGCAAAAGATATTGCAAAGGTGGCGGGAAGCGTAGTCGTTTCCGGCGCGCTCCTTTTGGGCGGCAACGGTCTTGCGTTTGCTCAAACATACACGAGCGGCACTACCGGGACAACAGGTACAGTGGCTCCTGCTGCAACAACCGGTACCACCGGCACTACTAATAATAATACTAACGCTACCGGATCAACCGGCACAACGGGTGCCAGCACAACCGGTACCGGTACGGTAACGCCTGGCGTTCCTAATACCGGAGCAGGCGGCGATGCGGCATCTAATCTTGCCATACTCGGCGTATCAGCTTTGGTAGCGACGGGAGGCGCAGTCTATCTCTCCTCCCGCAAGAAATACGCGCTTAACTAAATCAATAAACTAACTCGTAACGAGCGTGGCATATACCACTAACCGGTGATCGTACGTAGTGCGGTCAGCGGTTAGTTTGCCTGCACAGGTAATAAGATTAAGCCGCGCGGTGTCGGCGCGGTTAAACAGTACGTCGGCCGGCACGTCGGCGAGCGCGTAGGTCTTCATTTCAGAGACGACAAAATGCAGTTTTTGGCCGCTGTCTGTCGTTACATAAATATCGCTGCCCATTTTTATTTTTTGTAATTTTGAAAAGGCTGCAAAGACATGTGCGTCTATTACTGCGCTGCCCACCGTGCCCGGCACGGTGCCGCCGTCGTACCAACCCACCTCGCTGGTATTGCCCGGCGGCACATCCATCTCACCTTTTGCATTGGTGCCGACTTTAATGATAGTATCGCTGAGCGAAATTGAAGGGATGTCGAGGCGCACCGGAGTGGTGGGGACGGTTGGTACTACCGGCGCAGGCATGACCATTGCGGCAACAGTGGTGGTAGATACGCTTGTCACGGCTTGCGGTGAGTCTGTCGAACCCGTGTTGGGGGCAGCGGGTATAAAAGCTGATTGCGATTCATGCAATGGGATAACCAAAGGAGACAGTGAAAGCGTACCAAACAGTATCAGGAAAAATGATTTTAGCATTAAGTTAATAGTACGCTCCGCAAATTTTTTGTCCAAAAATTTCATGAAGCAAAAAGAATTGGATGTGGTACACTAACCGCGATGAAAGTTTCATTCTCAGAATTTGTTAAAGGCATCCGCGGAACCGACCCTATTGTCACCGACGGCAAGCAGGCCTTTGCGTTTGTGGGCCGCTCAAACGTGGGTAAATCAAGCCTTATAAACCGGCTCTGCAATAAAACAAACCTGGTAAAAGTAAGCCACAAACCCGGCAAAACGCTCGAGATCAACTATTTTTTGATTAACAACTCATTCTATTTTGTCGACTTGCCCGGCTATGGCTATGCGCGCGTTGACCCTACTGAAAAAGAAAAATTGCAAAAGCTTATCGTGTGGTACCTGACCGCCTCGGGCGCTAAGCTGAGCAAAGTGGTGCTGGTGCTCGACAGTAAAGTAGGCATCACGGAGTTTGACCAACAAATGATGGAAATTTTGACCGAACAAGGCCACAGCTTTATTTTGGCAGCCAATAAAATAGATAAACTCTCGCAAAAAGAGGCGCACGAAAGGATTGTGGCCATTACTAAAGAATCGCAGGCTATCTCGCCGCAGGCGCAAGTAGTGCCCACTTCGGCCGAAAGCCATGACGGGGTCAAGCTTTTACTCGCTGCCCTAATTTGATATATATAAAGTATGCAAGAGGGCTACCAGGTACTCCTGTTTTATAAATACGTCACGGTTGAAAAGCCGGAACGTACGGCTAATTGGCTGCGCGGTTTAGCCGTGCGCCATCAGCTGCTGGGGCGCGGTATTGTAGCCGAAGAGGGTATTAATGCCACGTTTGAAGGCCTTACAGAAAATACTGAAAAGTTTGCCAAAGAAGTGCTGCAAAACACGCTTTTTGCGGATATGCAGATAAAACGGAGCGCCGGCATGGGACACGGTTTTGGCAAATTGTCGGTCAAAGTCCGCGATGAAATTGTCGGCACGAAGTTTAGTCCCGATGAAGCAGACCCGCGTGTTAAAACCGCGCCGCGCATATCGCAGCAGCAGCTTAAAGAATGGTACCAAACCAACAAAGACTTTGTGGTGGTCGATATGCGCAACAACTACGAATTTGCCTCGGGTCATTTTAAAAACGCCGTTGAGCCTGGCATCAATGCGTCGCGCGATTTGCCGAGCGCGCTGTCAAAACTGGAACCGCTTAAAGATAAAACAGTATTAACGGTATGTACCGGCGGCGTCCGCTGCGAAAAGATGTCTGCCTATTTACAATCGCATGGTTTTGAAGATGTCTACCAGCTCGACGGCGGCATACACAGCTATATGGAGCAGTATCCCGGCGAGGACTTTTTGGGTACACTCTACACCTTTGACCGCCGCTTAACGATGGACTTTGGCGGCAACAGAGAAGTGATTGGCGTGTGTGATTTTTGTAATGCTAAAACCGAGCGCTATGTAAACTGTGCCAACGACACCTGCCACCGGCACTTTTTGGTCTGCACCAACTGCATTCCGCTCGAAGATATGCCGTATTGCAACGACACTTGTAAAGTAAGTGTACAATAGTAGGGTGACCCGCAAACATTTTACTATCTGGCATTCGCTCGAAGGCCTGGGCATTTTATTAATTGTAGAATATGTTCTGCTTCAAATAACATCCGCTGCATGGATGCCGATTATTTTTATTGCAGCAGCGGGGGGCGCTATCGGTACCACCTACGTATCGACCCAAGTGATAGAAGAGGTAAAAAGCGCCTGGCACATGCTTATCTTACTTTCGCTTACCACAACCGAGTTTGTTATCTTTTTTGCATTTGAGTATTGGTTTTTGATACAGCAAGACCCGGGCAGCTTTCTCAGCCTCTCACCACAGCCGGTTACGCTTTTGCTCCACAGTGTGATGACGTTTGTATTCAACCCTATTTATCTGCCGGCGGACTTAGCGGGGCAGGGGCTCCTGTTAATCAACACGCTCGGCGCATTGGGCCTTGTGCTCTTCCTCCTTCAAAACATCGGACAATTTCGCAAAAATAGTGGAGATGCAAAGAACGTATAAATAAGGTATAGTCAAGGGGTGAAAACTAACAAACTCTATATCTCGGGCAAGCACGCCGCTTACGAGGCGTTAATGTACGCCCCGCAGGCGGTCAAGCGCGTGTATATTGCCCGCGGTTTCCAAGATAACAACATCAACAAGCTTATTGAAAGGAATGGCCTAGAGCGTTTGCCCCTTTCAGAAGGTGAGTCGCGCGCCGATATTAAAGGCAACTCTTCGAGCCAGGGTATTGTGGTGCAGATTTCGCTTATCGACATGCTGCAGCCGTTTGAGAAGTTTCTTGATACCCTTGCCGTTTCGCCTTCAACTTCGCTTTTATTGCTTGGCGGTGTGCAGGATCCGCACAACGTGGGCGCTATCATCCGCAGTGCCGCAGCGTTTGGTGTCAGCGGCGTACTTTTACCGCAGCAAAATCAGTCGCCCATTACTGCTGCGGTTATTAAGTCGTCTGCTGGAATGGCATTTCAAATTCCACTCGTAACCATTCCCAGTGCGCAAACGGCGCTCGCGATGCTAAAGAAGCGCGGGTTTACCGCCTACGCGCTTGCAGCCGGCAAGCAAAATATTGCAGATGCCGCTTTTGCCAGCCCGAGCGTGCTGGTGCTGGGCAACGAAGGGGTGGGCCTCGACAAGGCGGTGCGCGCTTTGTGTGATGAGACGCTGAGTATACCCATGCACATTGGGGCAGAGTCATTAAATGTTGCAGCATCGGCCGCAATTGCGTTACACTCATGGAGCGAACGCCATCCGGAAGCTTTAAAATAAAATCATTTATGCACGTACAATTACCACACCACTTAAAAACCGAAGGCGCAGCTATTTTGCGCGCAAAACAAGCCATTAACGAAATGCGTCCGCAGCTGCCTGCTGATGCCTCAATAGATAAAGAAGAGTGGAAAGACAACACGCTCACCTTTGCTGCAACCGCCAACAAAATAACCATCACCGGCACCTTGGTGGTAACCGCTACCGACTACGAAATTACCGCAAAGCTCCCGCTCATGTTGCGCATGTTTGAAGGCCGCATTGAAAAGGCTATAAAAGAGCAAATGGCGCAGCAGTTAGGTCAAGCCAAATAGCATACTTTTATATTTTTCAGCTTCTCTAAAGGCTTCAGGTCCGCTTCATCTTACAAGAGTAATATTGTTGAGATGAAAATAGCCCAAGTGGCACCGATTGTAGAAAGAGTCCCGCCCAGAACCTACGGCGGGACTGAGCGTGTAGTGCATGCCCTGACCGAAGAATTAGTTAAACGAGGTCATGAAGTTACACTTTTTGCCAGCGGCGACTCTATTACCTCGGCCAAACTCGAGTCGGTGTATCCTCGCAGTTTGCGCGAGGCTAAACTACCCGACCTTTACGGCGCCAACACGTGGACCATGCTAAACCTCGGGCTTGCGTACGAGCTGCAGGACGAATTTGATATTATCCACGACCATATGATGCCGCTCTCACTCCCGACGGCCAACATCGCGTCGGTTCCGGTGGTGGGTACCATGCACGGCGCATTTACGGCAACCAACCGCAGGCTCTTTCAAACTTTGCGCAATCCGCACATGGTAAGCATTTCGCAGGCGCAGGTGTTTTCAGCGCCGAGCATCAACCACGCAGCGACCATTTATAACGGACTGCCGATGGAGCATTATCCCTTTAGCGATACTAACGACGGATACCTTTTATATGTGGGCCGCCTTTCGCTCGAAAAGGGCGTCCATCACGCTATCGAGGCCGCCGAGCAGCTGGATATGCCGCTTATACTTGCAGCAAAATTGGACCCCATTGATCAGGCATACTTTAAAGCGTACATCGAGCCGCGCCTCAGTTCGCGCGTGCAGTGGATTGGCGAGGTTAATGAGGAAGAAAGAAACAAACTGATGAGCAAAGCCAAGTGTTTTTTGCATCCGGTTACCTGGCGCGAGCCCTTTGGCTTAACGCTTATCGAGGCTGCGGCGACCGGCTGCCCGGTGGTGGCGTTTAACCGCGGCTCAATACCAGAGATTATTAAAACCGGCGTTACCGGCTATGTCGTCGAAGACATCGACTCGATGATAGACGCGGTCGGCAATATAGATACCATCAATCGCGCGGCTTGCCGCGAGCATGCGCTGACCAACTTTAGCGCCAAGCGCATGGCCGACAAGTATGAAGAGCTCTATAAAAAACTGGCATCTTTGTAACCGTTTGCGATATACTGCGTCTATAGGTTTATACGCTCTATTTCGCATGGGTTATGTCAGATCAAGAAAAAACACAACTTTGGCAGATGGGATTTGATTCAATAAAGGAACTTGAAGCGCCTTTGGGTATTTTGGCGTCCGGCCGCTCAGAGGCGTACGGCTGCATCTTTGGCCGCGACTCGTTTATAACGAGCCTCGAACTTTTGGAAACGTACAAGCGCACAAACGATGCGTACTTTTTGCAATTGGTAAAGAAAATTTTGACCAACCTGGCTCTGCTGCAGGGTACTCAGGTGCAGATTGAAAGCGGTGAAGAGCCGGGCAAAATCATACATGAGTTCCGGCCCGACAAACACGAACATTTAACCGGCCGTGTTACTCAGGGTCTGCCGGCGCATGAGCGCGCCTGGTATGTGTACCCGGACAATCAGATGCGCAACTACGATTCGGTCGACTCAACGCCGCTGTTTTTGCTGACGCTTAATAAGTACTGGCAGGTTTCAAAAGACAACGAGTTAATTGCCGAACTTACGCCAAACATTACTGCCGCGCTCAACTGGATGCACGAGTATGGTGATACCAACGGTGACGGCTTTATCGACTACCGCTTCCATCCGGACCGCACCTTTGGCGGGCTTAAAAGCCAAAGTTGGATGGACAGCAACGAATCGCTCTTTTACGAAGAGTCAACGCTCTTTCCGCTCTATCCGATAGCCCCGGTCGAGGTGCAGGCATATGCATACGCCGCGTATGTATCGTGGAGTGATTACTTTGCTGCAACCGACCAAAAGTTGGCCGTTGAGCTGGCGCAAAAAGCCGCAAAACTGAAAAAATTATTTAACGAGCAGTTTGTTATAGTGCACGGCAAACGCGTGACGCTGGCATTTGCGCTTGACGGCAACGGCCGCAAACTTACCGCCGCACGCTCGAGTATGGGCCACGTGCTGTTTGCCGCCAATCAAACTCCTACAGGAGTTGATTGTATTTTAGACAATCAATACATAGAGCCGCTCCGGTTGCGACTCCTTTCGCGCGACCTGTTTGTCCCGTCAGCCGGCGTACGCACGCTGTCGAGTCGCTCATTGCACTACGACCCCGTCAGTTACCACAACGGCTCTATTTGGCCGCACGACACCGCGATGCTTGCGCAGGGCCTGCGCAACTTTGGGTACGAGGATGATGCTAAAAGGGTAGAGCACGCGCTGCTAAAGGCATATACACACTTTAAAACCCCCATAGAGCTCTTTGGCTACCAAAAGGGCTATCGAACCTATTCGCACTCTAATGGTGCGGGCGCCTGCCAGGTGCAGGCTTGGAGCGCGGCATCACTTTTGGCGGTTGTCAGCACCATGCCTTTATAGATCGCTTCGTAAGGCCTTCATATAAACATCAGGTGAGTCGTTCATACTGATGAGGTTCAAAAGAACCATTATTTGTAAGCGCTTTACGTATGTTATATACAATCGCAGTCATACTTCTCATTTTGTGGCTCCTTGGTGTAGTCACGTCATACACGATAGGAGGTTTTATCCACGTCTTGTTGGTTATAGCCATCATTCTCGTGCTCATCCGCCTTATCCGCGGCGAAAATCCTCTCTAAGAGAGCGCCATGACAAACCGTTGTAGGGCAACCTATAGCGGTTTTTGTCGTTGTATACTTAAGAGTAATGGCGCTGGCAGATGATCTTAAAAATATTGTGGTGGGCGAAGTGGACGGCTCTGATGCAGCGCGCGAGGCGGTTGCGCGCGATGCGAGCCTCTTTTATGTAAAGCCCGAAGTGGTGATGCACCCCAAAGACGCGCACGATGTGTGCAAGGTGGTGCAGTTTGTAAACGCTCAGGCAAACAATCCCGACAATCCGCTTTCAATCACCGCGCGCTCGGCCGGCACCGACATGGGTGGCGGCCCTTTAAACACCTCTATTATTTTGGATATGACGGCGCACTTTACCAAAATCGGCGAGATAGTTGAAGGCGGCACCAAAGTTGACCCCGGTGTTTATTTTAGGGATTTTGACAAAGAAACTAAAAAGAAAAATTTAGAATTGCCCAGCTATACCGCCAGCCGCGAACTTAATACCATTGGCGGCATGGTCGCCAACAACTCCGGCGGCGAAAAAAATCTGAAATACGGCAAAACCGCGCGCTATGTGCAGTCTTTAGACGTAGTATTAAGCGACGGTGCAGTGCATACATTAAAAAAACTGGAAGGGCAAGAACTTGCAGCAAAACTTCAGGAGCAAACCTTTGACGGCGAGGTACATCGCCGCGTAAAACAGCTTATTTCTGCTCCCGATCATAAAAAAATTATTGAGGAGCATAAACCAAAGGTTGAAAAGAATTCAAGCGGCTACGCTTTGTGGGATATTGGCGATCCGTCGGCTGACGAGACAGGCGGCGTTCCTTCGCTTAACTTGGCCCGGCTCATGGTAGGCGCGCAGGGTACACTTGGCATCATTACCTCGGCAACCGTAAGTTTAGTGCACCCCAAGCCATACGCTAGCATGGTGGTGCTGTTTTTAGATTCGCTTGCCGAGCTGGGCGAGGTAGTGCCCGAAGTATTAAAGCACGGGCCCGACAGCTTTGAGAGTTACGACGACCATACCTTTTCTATAGCAATGAAGTATTTGCCCGAGCTGGCAACGCAGATGAAGTCCGGTATGCTTAGCCTTGGCATCGCTTTTTTGCCCGAGATGTGGATGGCTTTAACGGGAGGTATTCCAAAATTAATTCTCTTAGTTGAATTTAGAGCAGATACACAGGAAGAGGCTTTAGGAAAAGCGCAAAAGCTGGCAGAAGAAGCGCGCCAAAACCGTCAGCACATTGGCGTGCGCGTCGTTAAAGACGAGGCGGGCGCCCGCAAATACTGGGCCGTTCGCCGCGAAAGTTTTAACTTATTGCGTAAAAAGATTCGCGGCCAACGCACGGCGCCGTTTATCGACGACTTTGTCGTGCCGCCGCTAAGGCTGCCGGAATTTTTGCCAAAATTAAATGACATTTTGAGCCAGTATAAACTTACCTACACGGTTGCAGGGCATGTGGGCGACGGCAACTTTCATATTATTCCGCTGGTTAATCCAAACGACCCAACGCTTGCAAAAACGATAGACGAGCTAAGCCACAAAGTGTATGACCTCGTGGTTAGTTTTGACGGCTCAATAACCGGCGAGCATAACGATGGGCTTGTGCGCACGCCGTACGTGCAAGAGATGTTTGGCCCCGAAATGTATGCATTGTTTATGGAAGTCAAAAAAATCTTCGACCCTAAAAACATCTTCAACCCCGGCAAAAAGGTGGGTTCAAACTTTAGCGATGCCCTAACAAAACTCGATTTGCCTAAGATAAATTAAATTCTCTTCAGCCTAACTTTACCTAGTACAGTGCTATAGTTAACGGATGAATATCACAAAGTTGGGGCATTGCTGCCTTGTGCTGGAAGTTAACGGGGTCAAAATTATTACTGATCCGGGCAATTTTACCGAAGCTCAAAATACCCTTACAGGGATTCATATTTTGCTAATTACTCATGAGCATCAAGACCACTTCCATACCCAGTCGGTAGCGGCTATTGTTAAAAACAATCCTGATATTGAGGTAGTGTGCAATAAAGCAGTTGCGGCTTTAATTGCAAAAGAAAATATCCCTTGCAAAGTGAGCGTAGTGAGCGATGGTGAGTCGGTTACCGCTGCCGGCGTGTTGATTGAGGGCTTTGGCACCGAGCATGCGCCGATTTATGGCGATATGGGCAAGGTTGAAAACACCGGCTACATGGTGGCCAATACCTTTTACTTCCCTGGAGACAACTTCCATGCGCCAGGCAAAGCCATAGAGGTGTTGGCATTGCCGGTTGCTGCCCCTTGGATGAAGATAAGCGAGTGCGTTGACTTTGCACTAGCCGTTAAAGCAAAAAAAGCTTTTGGCGTACACGACGGCATGATTGTAGAGTCGTTCCGCCCGTTTGTGGGCATGCTGCTCAAAAACTTTGTACCCGATATGGAGTACACCGCACTCGCCGATGGGGAATCTAAAGAGTTTTAAGTAAAGAGAAAGAAAAGCAAAAATAATTCCGTAAAAGAGTGCACTCCGGGCCGTTAAGCCAAGTCTAACCCTCTTTTCCAAAATTATTTTTGCTTTTCTTTTGCTTACTATACAAACCCCGGGAAGAAGTCGGTTTTGATGTTTAAACGGGAGACGCCCATTTTAAACAGGGTCTTTTCAAACGCCTCTACCATCACGCGCGGGCCCGAGAGATAAAACATACGCTCTGTAAAGTCGGGCATTGCCTCGGCGATTTTTTGTGCGGTCAAAAAGCCGGTTTCTTCGGTATGGGTATAGTGGACTTTGAGGCCAACCTCGCGCTCGGCTTTGGCAAATAACTCTTTGTAAGCTGTCTCGGCAGATGTTTTATTTGAATAGAAGAGCACTGCATCGCGACGTTCTGCCTTGTGGTCCTTCGTATCAAGCATGTGCTCGATCATCGATTTAAACGGCGTGATGCCGATACCTCCTGCAATAAACGCCAATTTTGTTTTGGGATTTTTGGGCAGGGTAAAGTCGCCAGCTAAACTGCCTGCCATTAATGACTCTCCCGGCTGCAAATCAAGCAGTCGCTTTTTAAAGGTGCTTGCCGGCTGATAAAACTTTATGCCGAGGCTTACGGTGCCGGCGGCAGGCGAGGAGGCAATAGTAAAGTACCGGCGGTTGCCGCGCTGGTCCGGGTTTTTGTGCGGCAGTGTCCACTCTAAGTATTGGCCGGGCTGGAAGGTAAATTTTTGATCTGGTCTAAATATAAAGGTATACACGCCGTCGGCTGCCTTTTCGATATGCTCGAGAGTTAGTTTGAGGGCCACTTTAGGGCTGACGACATATGAGAATATATTGGTTATTACCAAAACAAGTTCTGGCGTCGAGTATACGGGCCCCACGTGCACAAACGGTCCGTACAAAAGCCCCGCTAATGCGCCGTATGCAACGCGCCACCGCCTGGTTGGCGGCGTTGTGAGCGGCTCGGTGAGCATGATAAAGGCTAAAAAGAATATTGGCGTGTGCAAAACTATTTTTTGTACTACATCCCACGGGCTTTCGGGCAGGCTGTGCAAAATGATAGTTGCAAAGGCCACCGCCAAAAAGCTTAAGACTAAATCAAAACGCTGGATTTTGCGCACTACCAAGAGTCCGCCAATGACCACAACCGGCAGCAGCCATATGTTGCCGCCAACCCACCAGCTGGCCGAGTCATTAAAGGCGTATGCGGTTATGACAAGCGCAATAGCAGCCGGGTTAAAGATATGTTTTTTGCCGATGGTTAATACATATTTAGACGCCATTGCCAGCACCGAGGCAATCAAAATAAATAGCAGTCCGTTAACGTCGGTTGGGAGCGCCGGCGGTACAATAAGCGTTAAAATAAATGCGGTAATGTATACCGACTCGGTATTGGGCGCCGCTTTAAATAGTTTTGCAAAAGACTCGTTGCTAACCCAGCACACGGCTAAAAACGCCCAGAAGCTGGTAAATATCGCCAGTGGCGAGTAGGGCAGCAGGCTAAAAAACGATATACCAAACGCTACAACAATTAAAAGCAGCAAAAAGTACATGACCAATCGGTACATGGTGATGCGATTGAGCAGGCTGTCGATATAGCTGATCATAGGTTTGTATATTGTTCAAAATTATGGGTCATAGTTGCAACGCCGTTTTTATCTATTGCGTATCCCTCGAACCCCGGCAGTGATTCGATAAAGGCTATGCCGCCTTTGCCCATCGCAAAGACCGCTGTGGCAAAGCGGTCTGCCTCGAGCACGTTTGGCCCGATGACGCTTAAGCTTACCACTTCGGCCAACTCGCTTTGGTGATTGTGCGGGTTGTATATATGGCTCCCTCGTATGTAACTGCCCGAGGTGGCAATGCCTGCGCCTTTGGGATAGATAACTTTTACAATCTCGCTTTGTTTGAAAGGATTTTTGATGCCAACGCTCCACGGCAAACCCTCTTCATTGTTACCGCTGCTTTCGATATCGCCGCCGGCGTCGATATAAAAGTTGGTAACATTTTGCGCGCGTAATAGGTTTGCGGCGTTGAAGATCGCCCAGCCTTTTACAATGCCCGATGGGTCAAGAGAGCCATTTGGTTGTTGCATGTTAAAGTAGCCGTCGGTTTCTGCTTTAGTCTTTTCGGCCAAAGCAAACACTTCTTGCATCTCTGTGCTGGCATCTGCAATTTGTAATTCACCGCGGTTAATAGACATAATTTCGCTCGTTTCTTTGTAAGTACTAAACCTTTCATCAACTTCACTAAAGTACGCAAAAAGGTCGGCAAGCATGCCGACCTTTGCAGTATCGTCAACAACCTCAATTGTTATAGGCATTCCCATGATGCTGCGCGTCTCACGCATAACTATTTAGCTTTGTGCCTGCGAAAGAGCGCTTGCAAGTGACTGCTGGAATGCCTCGCTCGACTGTGTTGCACCCGAAACAATGTCCACCTTTGCGCTCTGTGCGGCAATTGCTTCGCTCTTAAGTTTTGGGCTCGACTTTGCATTAACTTCGACAGACTCTTGCGGTGTATTGGGCTGCTGCAAGAAAGTAACATCAGTTATTTTGCCGTCGGAGATAGTAGCTTGCACCTGCAAGTTTCCATAAAAAGCGTCTGCCACTTTGCCGGTATAGGTACCGTCTTTATATTGTCCCGTTGCAGCAGTACTTCCAGTAGAGCCCGAAGAAGTAGTGTTACTTCCGCCTGCAGCAGGGTTGGTCGTTTCAGACGGAACTGAAGTAGGGTTTGAAGTATCCGTGCTTGTCGTGACCGGTGTAGCCGCTTGCATCTTAGTGCTATTCCAGTACGCAAAGCCGCCGATAGCCACAATTAAAATGATTGCGATGATTATTTTTTTCATATTGTGTAAGTATAGCACAAAGCACTTTACTTTGTACTGTGAATGATTGTCGGGCGGATTGAAATTGAAGTTGCGGTTAATGAGCCGTCAGAGTTGCTGGTGCCGGTTACGGTAACGTTGGTACCGTTGGTTAAGTCAGCCGACGTGCCACTGGTTTGCTTGAGTATCTGTGTAGTTGGGCTGATGAGTACTATTTCGCTTGAAGAGCCGTTTTGCTGCTGGATAGAGATGCTGCCATTGGCAGTCGATACTATTTGACCTGCGGTAAAGCCGCCATTAGCGCCACGCCCGCCCAAGCGTGTAGTAAATCCGGCATTACCGCCGCCAAATGTTGTGGCAAATTGTCCTTTATCAGGAGTGGGATTTTTGGCCATTGCCTCGCCCGCATAAAAAGATCCGCCTGCAACCACTAGTAAAATAATAACGCCCCCAATTACTTGGTTTCTCTTCATATGGTATTTATACGCTAGCTGCCGCGCTTTTGGTGCAGGAGCATTTCCACAGCATGCTCCATGTCGCCGGCCGGGGTGATTTCGCCGCCGTTCACAAAGAATATTTCATCGGCATTTTCTATCGTATTAAGCCGGTGGGCGATGATGACGCGGGTTGTTTCTTTGGGCAATTTTTCCAAAATTTCCTCAAGCATCTGTTCGGTCACTGTGTCTATGTTGGCGGTCGCTTCGTCGAGGATCAAAAGTTCGGGCTCTCGCAGGACCGCGCGCATAAAAGCAATGAGCTGTTTTTGACCGAGGCTAATGGCGTCTGAACTGCTGGTAATAGGAGTCTCAAGACCCTGCTCAAAGCGTTGAAGTAACTTGGTATGGCCTTGTTTTTCCAATACTGTCAGCAACTGTTCGTTGGTGTAATTTTGATATTTGTCGTTGCCGTAGATAATATTGGCACCAATAGTACCGGTAAAAAGAAATGGCTCCTGCAAAATGAAGCCGATTTTTTGGGCCCGGCTCTCGGCCGTATACGAGCGGATATCGCGACCGTTTAAAGTGACTACACCATCGGTAGGGTCAAACAGGCGTGCCATGAGCGACGCGGTGGTTGTTTTGCCGCCGCCGGTTGGTCCTACCAGCGCGTATGTTTTTCCGCGACTCAAGTTAAGAGTTGCGTTGCGCAAAACTTCTTTACCTTCGGGGTAGATAAAGCCGACGTCGTTAAAAGCGAGGATCGAATTGTTTTGTGCGTTTGTCGTGCCGGTTACTACAATCTCCATGTTGCTTTGCAAATTGAGCACTTCGCCAATGCGGTCGAGCGCAGCTATGGCCAGCTGGAGCGATGACCAAATGGCCGCAAGCTGTCGCAGCGGCTGATAAAAGCTGTTGGCATAGAGCAAAAAACCTATTAAAAGACCCAGCGTCATTGCGCCGTGCGTAATAAGGTACAAGCCAAAAGATATAACCACCAGCTGCGCCAGGGTTGAGGCAAAGGTATAAATTGGCGTAAAAATGTTTTGGGCAATGCCGGCCTTTACCTGGGCACGATAGTTGCTTTGGTTGGCCTCGTTAAACTTCTCGGTAAAGTAATCGAGGCGGTTAAACGCTGCAATGACGCGGAAGTTGTTGAGGCTCTCGGACACCTCGGCGCTCATGGCGCCCAGCGTGCGCAAACTTTTAAGCGTGGAGCGTTTTACCCATGGTGAAATAACCTGCGTAATGCCAAGCACCAACACCGCCGGCACCAGCGCTGCAAGACCGAGCTTGTAGTTAAGCGACACCAAAAACAACCCCGCGCCGACAATAAGAAACACGTTGCCTAAAAACTGCATCAGCGCCTGTGCAAAAAACTGATTTAGCTTGTCGGTGTCGCTGTTGATGCGCGATATCAAATCGCCGGCTTTGTTTTGGTTAAAAAAGGCGACGGGCAGGTCCTGCAGCTTGCCAAAGAGAGATGCGCGCAGGTTGTACAGTACGCGCCTGCCAACACCACCCATGGTTATGGTTTGGTAGTATTGTGCGCCAAGGCCAATCAAATAAATGACTAACAATAATTCTGTGGCATGCAAGAGGCCGGTCAGATTTTTGGCGGCAATATACGAGTCGACTGCGCGGCCAATAATAATCGGTGCCAAAAGGTTAGAGAGGGAAGAGAGGATAATGGCCACAAACGCAAAACTGGCTGCGCGCCCTTCTCCCTTCATGAGTGGCAATAATTTTTTGATAGCCTGAAAGAGCGTCGTCTTCTCTGACGCGGCGTCGGTCTTTTGCAGGCTGTAATTGGTAGCAGTCGTAGACATATTATTTTGCGTGCTCATAAGATTCAGTGCTGCGCTGAGAATTAAATATTTGTACGTATTCGGGAGACTCCTTCATCAGCTCCTCGTGTGTGCCGCGCGCCAAAAGTTCGCCCTCCATCAAAAGGAGTATCTGGTCGTAGTGCTCGATAGAGGATATTTTTTGTGTTACTGAAATGAGAGTCAGGTTGGGATAATTTTTGGCAATGTTGGCCAAAATTTTAGCCTCGGTGTTGTTGTCGACGCGCGCGGTAAAGTCGTCCAAGAGCAGCACGCTGGGGTTAAGAGCCAATGCGCGCGCCAGCATGATGCGCTGCTTTTGCCCGCCCGAAAGGCTTGCCCCACGCTCAGACACAACAGTGTCCAAACCTTGTGGCAAGTTGTGTATAAAGTCATCAAGTTCTGCTGTTTCGATTGCTTTGGCTATCGACTGATCGCTTGCAATGTTACTAAAAGCAATATTTTCGCGCACGCTCAGGCTAAAAATAATGCTGTCCTGAAATACAAACCCAACCTGGTTGTGGAACGAGGTGGCATCATACTCTGCCAATGGGCGGTGGTCATACTCGGTGCTGCCGCTATCTGGGCTGATTAATCCCATCAATATATAGAGGAGCTGCGTTTTGCCGGCGGCGGTAGGGCCTATGATGGCCGTTTTGGTTCCGGCTTTTACCGAAAGCGAAACATCCTTAAGTGCATGGCGCTCGCCAAAGGTCAGTGAAATATCTTTGGCATCAACATCTCCTTTAATTGTTAGGTGTACGGTGCCGGTACGTTTTACCTCTTCGGCAGCAAGCACTTCGGAAACGCGGTCGAACGAGGCCTGCGCCTGCGAAATGACGTTGCTCATAAAGCCAATGAT
>Ga0134126_10004221_pt1 | contig 17987 bp, 7 predicted proteins | sample KB31752_FD_96881 | JGI IMG/M metagenome (GOLD analysis project Ga0134126, IMG submission 96881) | Terrestrial soil microbial communities with excess Nitrogen fertilizer from Kellogg Biological Station, Michigan, USA - KB3-175-2 | ecosystem: Environmental > Terrestrial > Soil > Unclassified ...
CCGGCCGAGCAGGACCGGGTGGCCCGGAACAATGAAGGCGGCCAGGCCGGGGGCAGGGTGGGCGCGCACCCCGCCGGGCGGGGGGGGGGGGGTGGGGCCCGGGCTCCCCGGTTCGGGGCGCAGGTAGGCGACGAGCTGTTTCTCGCCCGCCGGGTCGGTGCTGACCAGGACCACGGCCTGCGCGATGGCCGGGTGGGCGGCCAGCGCGGCCTCGATCTCGCCCAGTTCGATGCGCAGGCCGCGGATCTTGACCTGGTTGTCGGCCCGGCCGACGAACCCGATCGTGCCGTCGGCCCGGCGGCGGACCAGGTCGCCGGTCTTGTACAAGCGGGCCCGCGGGTCCGGGCTGAACGGGTCGGGGATGAACCGCTGCATGGTCAGGTCGGGGCGGTTGAGGTAGCCGCGAGCGACCCCGGCGCCGCCGATGTGCAGTTCTCCGGTGACGCCGACGGGGACGGGGTTGAGGTGGGCGTCCAGCACATAGGCCTGGTAGTTCGGCTTCGGCCGGCCGATCGGGGGCGGCAGCTGGGTCGTGGGCTCCAGCCTCATGAACGTGGACCCGATCGAGCACTCGGTCGGGCCGTAGCCGTTGTAGATCTCCAGGCCGGGCCGCAGCCAGGCCCGCAGCAGCTCGCTGGTCAGCTCCTCGCCGGCCGACAGCAGGGTACGCAGCTCGGGGAACTGCTCGCCGGTCAGCAGAGCCAGCACCGCGGGCGGCAGGCAGGCAAAGGTGACATGGCGGTCGCGGATGAGCTCGGCCAGCCGGGGCGGGGAGTGCAGGGTCGGCGGGGCGGCGAGCACGATCCGCGCGCCGGCGAGCAGCGGCATGAACATGTCCATGACCGAAACGTCGAAGGTGACGGCGGCGAAGCTCAGCACGGCGCTGTCCGGGCCGATCCGCCAGGCCCGGACCATGCCGTGCAGGAAGTTGATGGCCTGGCGGTGCTCGACGATCACGCCCTTGGGCTGGCCGGTGGACCCGGAGGTGTAGATCACGTAGGCCACGCTGGCCGGGGTGACCCCGGTTTCGTCCAGGTCGGAGTCGTCCAGCCCGGCGAGGTGCCCGGCCTCGCGGTCGAGATTGATCACCTCGGCGCCCGCCGCGGGCAGGCAGCCGGCGCTGGCGTCGTCGGTGAGCAGCACCGGCATCGCCGTGTCGGTGATCATGAACGCCAGCCGGTCGGCGGGCGCGGCCGGGTCCAGCGGCACGTAACCGGCGCCCGCCTTCCAGACGCCGAGCAGCGCGGCCAGCCGGTCCAGCCCGGTCTGCATGCCGACGCCGACCAGCACCTCCGGGCCCACGCCCAGCTCGCGCAGCCGCCGGGCGATCCGGTTGGCCCGCCGGCTCAGCTCGGCGTAGGACAGCTCGGTGCCCTCGAACTCGGCCGCCACCGCGGTCGGCGCGGCCGCCGCCATGGCCTCGAAGCCGTGGTGGATGCAGGTCACCGGAAGCTCGGTCGCGGTGTCGTTCCACTCGCTCAGCTCGCGGCGGCGCTCGGCGTCGGTCAGCACGGGCAGCTCCGACAGGCGGGCGGCCGGGCTATCGGCGGTCCCGCGCAGCAGCACGGCCCAGTGACCCAGCAGCCGTTGCACGGTGGCCGCGTCGAACAGCGCCGGCGGGTAGGTGGCCTCGATCCGCAGGCCGGCTGGCCCGTCGGGCCCGTCGGGCCCGTCCGGGGCGGGCTGCACGGCCAGGCCGAGGTCGTACATGGCGGCCCGCAGCTCGGCCGGCTCGGGGCGGAAGCTGACGCCCGCCGCCGTCACCTCGGCGGGCGGCTCTTGCCACTCCAGCCCGATCTGGAACACCGGAAACCGGCCCGGGTCGCGCTCGAGGCGCAGCGCCTCCACCACCCGGGCGAACGGCAGCGCCTGATGGTCGGCCGCGGCCCTGGCCGCGGTCCGCACCCGGGCCAGCAGGTCGGTGAAGGCCGGGTCGCCGGACAGGTCGGCCCGCACCGGCAGCGGCCCGGCCAGCGAGCCGATCAGCCCGGCCAGCTCGGGCCGGTCCCGGTGCCCGGCCACGGTGCCGATCACCACATCGGCCTGCCCGGTGTAGCGGTGGAGCAGCACCTGCAGCGCGGCCAGCGCCAGGACCGGCAGCGTGGTGCCCTGCCGGGCGGCCAGGTCGGCCAGGCGCCCGGTCAGTTCGGCGTCGATGGCGGTCGTCACGACCGCGCCGTCGTGGCTGGCCAGCACCGGCCGCGGCCGGTCGGCCGGGAACTGGGAGGTCTCGACGCCGGTCAGCGCGGTTAGCCAGAATTGCTCGAGCCGGGCCAGCTCAGGGCCGCGCAGTTCCTGGCGCTCCCGTGCCGCGTACTCGGCGAACTGCACCGGCAGCTCGCCCAGCTCGCCCAGCCCGGCCGCGCCCGCCGTCTCGGCCTCGTACAGTGCGGCCAGTTCGGCCACCAGCACCCGCCGGGAGCCGGTGTCGAACGCGGTCCGGTGGGCCACCAGCACCAGCGCGTGGTCGGCCGGGCCCAGCCGGATCAGGCTGGCCCGCAGCGGCCAGTCAGCGGCCAGCCGGAAGGGCACCAGCGCCGCCTCGGCGGCCAGCTCGCGCAGCCGCTGGCCGGCCGCGGGCGGCGTCAGCGCCGAGAGATCGGTCAGCGGCAGATCGACCGGGCCGGGCGCGTCGACCACCTGCACCGGCGTGCCCTCGGGCCCGGCCAGCAGCCGGGTCCGCAGCGCCTCGTGCCGGGCCACCACGCCGTCCAGCGCCCGGCCCAGCGCCGCCGCGTCGAGCGGCCCGCGCAGCCGGATTATGCTCGGCACATTGTGCGCGGCCAGGCCGTGGTGGAACTCATCGATGAACCACAGCTGCTCCTGCGCGAAGCTCAACGGCAGCTCAGTCACGCCCGCGCCGCCGTCCCCGCTCCTGTGCCGCGTGACCATCTCCGTCATTCGCCCTCTCCGTCAGCGCTGGGTTCCTGGGTGTTCTCAGACACGGTGTTCTCAGACACGGTGTTCTCAGACAGGGGGCCGGCCGGCATCTCGGTGAGCCGGAAGACCGGCGAGAACGCCATCCAGATCACCGGGGACAGCAGCACGAGCACCGAGATCGTCATGGCCGTCGGCAGGCCCACCCCCCGGCCCAGCGCGCCGCCCGCCAGCGCCCCGGCGGGCAGCGCGCCGAACAGCAGCATCCGGTAGGTCGCGTTCATCCGGGCCAGCACCTTCATCGGGGTCAGCGCCTGACGCAGCGTGATCGTGTTGACGTTCCAGATCGAGATGCCCCAGCCGTGGCCCAGCCAGCCCGCGAACAGGATCAGCACCGCCAGCGCGCCCGCCCCGCGCGGCACGAGCAGCAGCAGCGGCGAGGCGGACACGAAGGTGATGCTCATGGCCAGCGTCCGGCCCAGGCCCAGCCGCCGGCGGATCCGGCTGGCCAGCAGGGCCCCGAACAGCGCCCCCGCGGCCAGCCCGGCCACGGTCAGGCCGAGCTCGAACGGGCTCAGCCCCAGGTGCCGCACCGCGTACACGGTGAACACCGTGGACACCGCGCCGAAGCCCACGTTGAGCACCGCGGACTGGGTGAGCAGCGTGCGCAGCAGCCGGGTGCCGTAGACCGCCGCGAAGCCCTCGGCGATCTGCCGCCGGACCGACGGCCTGGTCGCGGCGGGCTCCGGCTCGGGCTCCGGCTTGCGGATGGCGACCAGGCCGCCCGCCGAGAACAGGTACGACACCGCGTCCACCGACAGCGTGATCGGCGCGGTGATCAGGCCGATCAGCAGCCCGGCCAGGCCCGGCCCGGCGATGCCGGAGACGGCGAAGCTGGCCTGGAGCTTGCTGTTGCTCTCGGCCAGGTGCCGCCGCTCGACCAGGAACGGCACGTACGACAGGGCCCCCACATCGAAGATCACTGACAGCGTCCCGGCCAGCGTGACGACCACGTACAAGATCCCCATGGACAGCACGCCCGCCACCGACGTGATCGGCACCAGCCCGATCAGCAGCGCGTTGCCGAGCGCGCAGCCGATGAGCACCGGGCGGCGCTTGCGGCGGTCGAGCCAGACCCCGGCGAACAGCGAGACGACCAGCACCGGCACGAACCGCAGCGCGTTGAGCACGCCGACCTGGAGCACGGTCGCGTTCAGCGTCAGCAGCGCGACCAGCGGCATCGTGAACTGGGTGACCTGGGTGCCGATCAGTGACACGGTTTCCCCGGCCCACAGCCGCAGGAAGTCCCGGTTGGCCAGCACCCCGTCGTGCGGCGGACTTTCCGTCCACGGCGCCGCCGGCTGGACCGGGGGGCTAGGCCTGGTCGCCATGCCACTTTTCCATCGCCGCGGCGACCTCGGTCACCAGCGGCGGCCGCAGGAACGCGTAGTGATCGCTGGGCACCGACAGTGCGGTGACCGGGCCGCCGAGCACGCTCGGCCAGCGCTCGGCGGCCGGCGCGTTGGGTGAGCCCGCGGCGCTCACGATCAGGGCCGGGGCCGCGACCGCGGGTCCGCCGGGCTGGTAGCCGGCCAGCATCCCGGCGTGGGACCGGAACACCTCGAACCGGTTCCGCAGCCGGTCAAGGATGCTGCCCTCGCCGTCACCGCCGGCCGCCAGGCGGCCCGCGAGCCAGGCCAGTTGCTCGTCCGCGGTGGCCTCCGGGCCGGGCCGGCCCGCCGGATCCCAGCCCAGGCTGGCGGTGGCATCGGCCACGAACCGCCGCGCCTGTTCGTCCTCGGGGTCTTCCCCGTCGCCCATCTCGAACGGCGCGTCCAGCAGCGCGAGGAGGCTGACCTGCGCCCCGGCCTGCTCCAGCAGCCGCGTCACCTCGAAGGCGATGACCCCGCCCATGGACCAGCCTGCGAGCCGGTACGGGCCGTCCGGCTGCGTCGCGCGGATCCGCCCGGTGTACTCGTGGGCCAGCGCGGCCAGGGAGCCGGGCACCGGGAGCTGGTGCAGTCCGGGTGACTCCAGCCCGGTCACCGCGAACGTGCCGGCCAGCTCGCGGGCCAGCGGCGCGTAGCCGAACACGGTCCCGCCGACCGCGTGGATCACCAGCAGCGGCAGCTTCTGCGGTCGCTGGCTGAGCCGGACCAGCGGCCCGCCCGCGCCGTTCGTCCCGGTGCTGCGCTGGGCGTCGATGGTGGCGGCGAGCTGGCGCGGGGTGGGGTGCAGGAAGATCTCGCTGACGCCGATGTCGGCGCGGAGCTCGGCGTGGATGAGGTCGACCAGCCGCATCACCTGCAGCGAGCTGCCCCCGAGGTCGAAGAAGCTCTCGTCGGCGCCCACCGGCCCGTGGCCGAGCACGGTCGCGTAGCTGCCGGCCAGCACAGTCTCGGTGAACGTGCCGGGCTGGGCGGTGTCAGGTGTCGCGGCGTCGGGAGGCGCTCCCGGTCCGGCCGGCTCTGGCGCGACGGCGGCGGCCAGCAGCGCGGCCCGGTCCGCCTTGCCGCTGTTGCTTAGCGGGATGACCGGCACCTCGGTCAGCTCGGCCGGGATCATGTAGCCGGGCAGGGTCCGGGCCAGGTCCGCCCGCAGCGTGCCCGGATCCACCGCGGATCCGGGCTCGGTCCGGTACCAGGCGGCCAGCCGCTTGTCGTCGGCCGGCCCGGACCGCACCGCGGCCACCGCCTGGGCGATGGCCGGGTGCGCGGCCAGCGCGGCCTCGATCTCGCCCAGCTCGATGCGCAGCCCGCTGATCTTGACCTGGTGGTCGGCCCGGCCGACGAACGCGATCGTCCCGTCAGCCCGCCGACGGACCAGGTCGCCGGTCTTGTACAGCCGGGCACCAGGGCCGGGCCGGAACGGGTCGGGGATGAACCGTTCGCGGGTCAGCTCGGGCCGGCCCAGGTAGCCGCGGGCCACCCCGGCCCCGCCCACGTGCAGCTCGCCGAGCACGCCTGGGGGCACCGGGCTGAGCCGCTGGTCCAGCACGTAGGCCTGGTAGTTGGGCAGCGGCCGGCCGATGGGCGGCGGCCCCCCGGCCAGGGACCCCGCGCCCAGCCGGATGTGCGTGGTGACCACGGCCGCCTCGGTGGGGCCGTAGGTGTTGAAAAAGCCCAGCCCCGGCCGCAGCCAGGCGCGGGTCAGCTCGGCCGACAGCTCCTCGCCGCCGGACACCAGTGCCCGCAGGCGGGGGAAGTCCTCGTCGGCCAGCAGGCCGAGCACTGACGGGGTGAGGCAGGCGAACGTGACGCCGGTCTCGCGCATCAGCTCGGCCAGTCGCGGCGGCGAGTGCAGCGTCCGCGCCGGGGCCAGCACCACCCGGCCGCCGGCCAGCAGCGGGACGAACATGTCCATGACCGACACGTCGAAGCTGAGCGAGGCGAACTGCAGCACGGCGTCGGCCGGCCCGATGTCCCAGATCTCGATCATGCCGAGCAGGAAGTTCAGCGCCTGCCGGTGCTCGACCACGACACCCTTGGGCTGCCCGGTCGACCCGGAGGTGTAGATCACGTAAGCCGCGCTCTCCGGGTTGGCGGCGCCGCCGGGGTCGGTGTCGTCCAGCGCGGCGACCCGGTCCCGCTCGGCATCGAGGTCTACGAGCCTGGCCGGGCCGGCGCCGGGCAGGCTGGGCAGGCTGGCGCGGTCGGTGAGGACCAGCGGCATCCCGGCGTCGGAGATCATGAACGCCAGCCGGCCGGGGGGCAGGGCCGGGTCCAGCGGGACGTAGGCGCCGCCCGCCTTCCATATCCCCAGCAGCGCGGCCAGCCGGTCCAGCCCGGTGGCCATGCCGACCCCGACCAGCACCTCCGGCCCGATGCCCAGCTCGCGCAGCCGCCGGGCGATCTGGTTCGCGTGCCGGTTCAGCTCCGCGTACGACACCCGCGTGCCCTCGAACTCGGCCGCCACCCCATCCGGGGTGCGCGCCGCCCGGGCCGCGAACCCCTCGTGCACGCACATCGCCGGCCGCGGCGCGACCGCGCCGTTCCACACCGACAGCTCGTTGTCCCGCTCGGCCGGGGTCAGCAGCGGCAGCTGCGACAGCCGGGCCGACGGGTCGGCCACCGCCCCGGCCAGCAGGACCTCCAGGTGCCCGAGCAGCCGCTCGATGGTGCCCGGGTCGAACAGCGCGGAGGCGTAGATGGCGGCCAGCGTGAGCTGCCCGCCGTCGGTCCGCGCGAACAGCGAGATGTCGAACTTGGACTCGCTGGCGCGGGCCAGCTGCCCGCCCGGCCCGAACGTGACCCCGCCCGCCGGGATCGGCTCGCCGGCGTTCTCAAGCAGGTTGAACATGACCTGGACCACCGGGGCCCGGCCGGCCTCGCGGGTCACGTCCAGGGCGGCCACGATCCGGGCGAAAGGCAGGTCCTGATGCTCGAACGCGCCCACCATGGCCGCGCGCACCCGGCCCAGGAGCTCCGTGAACGACGGGTCGCCCGACGCGTCGCAGCGGATCGGCAGCGTGTTGACCAGGAAGCCGATCAGCGGGGTGAGCACCGCGCGGCGGCGGTTGGCGCTCGTCGTGCCGACCACCAGGCTGTCCTGCCCGGTGTAACGGTGCAGCAGCGCGTGCAGCGCCGCCATCAGCGTCGCGAACAGCGTCGCGCCCTCACGACGGCTCAGCTCCCGCAGCCCGTCCAGCAAGCCGGGCGCCGTCGAGCGGCTCACCTCCTGGCCGTCGAAGTCGTTCACGGGCGGCCGCGGCCGGTCGGTGGCCAGCCGCGCCGGCTGAGCGCCCTCCAGCGTCCCCCGCCACCAGGCCGCCAGCTCCTGGCCCGCCGGGCCCTCCAGCCGCTCCCGCTCCCACACCGCGTAGTCGGCGAACTGCACCGCCAGCTCGTCCAGGCCCGACGGCCCGCCGGTCACCTCGGCCCGGTACAGCGCGGCCAGGTCACCCACCAGCACCCCGGCTGACCACGCATCGAACACGCAGTGGTGCACGGTGACGAGAAGAACGTGCTCCTGGTCGGCCAGCCTTACCAGGTAAGCGCGCAGCAGGGGTCCCTGCGATAGCGGAAACGGGCTGCGCAACTCGGCGGCGGCCAGTTCACTCAGTCGCCGGGTGGCCTCCGGCCGGCCATGGCCGGCGTAATCGAGCCGCTGCGCCCCAGCCGGGCCGGGCCGTGCGCCGGCCGGGTCGATGACCTGCACCGGGTGGCTGTCCGGGCCCGCCACCAGGCGGGTGCGCAGCGCCTCGTGCCGGGCGATCAGCGCGTCCAGCGCCCGGTCGAGCGCCGCCGCGTCCAGCGGTCCGCGGATGGCCACCGCGCACGGCAGGTTGTAGGTCGAGCGCCCCGGCGCGAAGCGGTCAAGGAACCACAGCTGCTCCTGGCCGTAGGACGCGGGCGGGGCGGCCAGGCCAGCCGGCCGCCGGGCGATGCGCGCGCCCGCGTCCGCCTCGCGGCTGCCGCGCACGCGCGCGGTCAGCGCCGCACGCTGGGCTTGCGTGAGCATATCGTGGTCTCCGTCCTAGGGCGCATCGAGCCCGACAAGCTCATCGGCGGTCAGTTCGGCGTCATCGAGCCCGTGCTTGTCCCGCAGCAGCGCGGCGAGCTGGCGCGGCGTCGGAGCCAGGAACACCGCGGCCGGGCCCACGTCCGCCTGAAGTTCCTCGTCCAGCACCGTGATCAGCCGCATGGCCTGCAGGGAGCTGCCGCCCAGGTCGAAGAAGCTGTCGGTGGCACCGACCTGCTCTCGGCCGAGCAGGTCGGCGTAGAAGTCGGCCAGCAGGGTCTCGATCACCGTGCCGGGGGCCACGTAGCCCTCGGCCTCGGACAGCCGCGGCGGCGGCAGCGCCGCCTTGTCGACCTTGCCGCTGGCGTTCACCGGGAACCGGGTCACGGTCATCAGGCTGGCCGGCACCATGTAGGCCGGCAGCCGCCCGGCCAGGTGCTCGCGCAGCTCGCCGGTGTCCAGGCCGGCGTCACCGCGCTCGGGCCGGACGTAGCCCGCGAGCTGGCGGTCGCCGCCGGGTGCGGTCACGACCGTGGCCACGGCCTGGGCGACGTCCGGGTGCGCGGTCAGCGCGGCCTCGATCTCGCCCAGCTCGATGCGCAGCCCGCGGATCTTGACCTGGTCGTCCGCCCGCCCGACGAACACGATCTGGCCGTCGGGCCGGCGCCGCACCAGGTCGCCGGTCTTGTACAGCCGGGCGCCGGGCTGGTCGCTGTAGGGGTCGGGGATGAACCGGTCGCGGGTCAGCTCGGGGCGGTTGAGGTAGCCGCGGGCGATTCCGGCGCCGCCGATGTGCAGCTCGCCGACCACCCCGGCGGGCACCGGGCTGAGGTTCGGGTCCAGGACGTAGGCCTGGTAGTTGGGCCGGCAGGCCAGGCCGATGGGCGGCGGCGCCGGGCTGGAGGGGGCCAGTACCTGGTAGGTGGCCAGGACCGTGGCCTCGGTCGGGCCGTAGGCGTTGACGAACGTCAGGTTCCGCCCGGTCCAGCGCCGGGCCAGCTCGGCGGGCAGTTCCTCGCCTGCCGACAGCAGCGTCCGCAGCTTCGGGAACTCGCCGTCCAGCAGGCTGAGCACGGCTGGTGACAGGCAGGTGAAGGTGATGCCGGCGTCGCGCAGCAGCGCGGCCAGCCGGGGCGGCGACTGCCGGGTCTGCGGCGGGGTCAGCACGACCGTGGCCCCGGCCAGCAGCGGCATGAACATGTCCAGGACCGAGACGTCGAAGGTGAACGAGCTGAACGCGAGCACGGTGTCGCGGGGCTTGATGCCCCAGGTCCGCACCTGTCCGTGCACGAAGTTCATCACCTGCCGGTGCTCGACCACCACGCCCTTGGGCTGGCCGGTCGACCCGGAGGTATAAATCACGTACGCCACGTTTTCCGGCCGGGCTGTGTTCTCCGGCCGGGCTGCGCTGCCGGTGTCCTTCGCGGCGACCGGGCCGGCTGCTGAGTCCAGGTTCAGCACCTCCGCGTCCGTCTCGGGCAGACTGCCCGCGCTCGCGTCGTCGGTCAGGATGACGGGCATGGCCGTGTCGGCGATCATGAACGCCAGGCGCTCCGCGGGTGCCGCCGGGTCGAGCGGCACGTAGCCGCCCCCGGCCTGCCAGATGCCCAGCAGCGCGGCCAGCCGGGGCAGCCCGATGCCCATGCACACGCCAGCCAGCACCTCGGGGCCTACGCCCGCGGCGCGCAGCGCGGCCGCCACCCGCCCGGCCCGGCTCAGCAGCTCGGCATAGGTCCAGCGCTCGCCCTCGAACTCCGCCGCCACCGCATCGGGCCAGCTCGCGGCCCGAGCCGCGATGGCCTCATGGACGCACTCGTCGGGCACCTGCGCCGCGGTATCGTTCCACTCGATCAGCTCGGCGTACAGCTCGGCCTCGGTGAGCACCGGCAGGTCCGACAGCCGGGCCGACGGGTCAGCCACCGCCCCGGCCAGCAGTACCTCCAGGTGCCCGAGCATCCGCTCCACCGTGTCCGCGTTGAACAGCCCGGTCTTGTAGGTGCACTCCAGCCACAGCTCGGCATTCCTGGTCACGCCGACGAAGGTCAGGTCGAACTTGGCCGGAGTCACGCCCAGGTCCAGCTCCGTCGGCGTGATCTCGATGCCCGCCGCCGCCACCGGAGTGTCGTCCAGCTCGGCGTAGGACAGCGCGATCTGGAACACCGGGGCCCGGCTCAGGTCCCGCTCCGGCTCGATCGTCTCGACCAGCTGGCCTAGCGGCAGGTCCTGGTGGGCGTAGGCGCCGATGGTCGCGGTCTTGATCCGGGCCACCAGCTCGGTGAACGGCGGATTGCCCGACAGGTCGCCGCGGATGGGCAGGGTATTGACCAGGAACCCGATCAGGGGGGCCAGCTCGGCCCGGCTCCGGTTGGCGCTGAGCGTGCCGACCACCAGGTCGGTCTGGCCGGTGTAGCGGTGCAGCACCGCCTGCAGCCCGGCCATCAGCGTCACGAACAGCGTCGTGCCCTCGCGGCGGCTCAGCTCCCGCAGCCCGTCCAGCAGCTCGCGGCTGGCCCGGCGGCGAGCCACGGCACCCTCGAAGGCGTCGATGGCCGGCCGCGGCCGGTCAGTGGCCAGCTGCACAGTCTCGAAGCCGTCGAGCACCTGCCGCCAGTAATCCCTGAGCTGCGCCGCCTCCGGGCCCGCCAGCCGGTCACGCTCCCAGACCGCGTAGTCGGCGAACTGCACCGCAAGCTCGGGCAGGCCGGCCGGCGTCCCGGTGACCTGCGCCGCGTACAGGGCGGCCAGCTCGCGGATCAGCAGTCCGGTCGACCAGCCGTCGAAGACGGTGTGATGGACCGCGATCAGCAGCATGTGCTCGTCTGTGTTTGCAACAGTCGGCGCAGCGTCCAGCCGCACCAGGCAGGTGCGCAGCAGCGGTCCTTCGGCCAGGCTGAACGGGCGCGCCAGCGAGGCGTCAGCCAGGTCCAGCAGGGCCTTGTCCCGTGCGCCGGCGGCCAGGCCAGACAGGTCGGCGGTTTCCGCGCGGATCTCCGCTGGCGGGTCGATGACCTGGGCCGGACGGCCGCCGGAGCCGGTGACCAGGCGGGTGCGCAGCGCCTCGTGCCGGGCCGCGAGCGCGGTCACCGCCCGGTCCAGCGCCGCGGCGTCCAGCGGGCCGCACAGCCGCAGCGCCAGCGGGACGTTGTACGTCGGCTGGCCCGGCGTGAGCTGGTCAAGGAACCACAGCTGCTCTTGCCCGCAGGACGGCGGCAGCGGCGCCAGGCCGGCCGGGCGCCGCGGGATCGGACTGGCCGCGGGATCATCGCGGCCGAGCCGCAGCCGCTGCGCGAGCGCGGCGCGCTGCTCATCGGTCAGCATCAGCGGGCCTCCTTCGGATCTGGGGCTGGCTCGGGAGGCGGCCCCGAGGGCATCTCACGCAGCCGGAATACCGGCGAGAAGAAGATCCACAGCACTGGCGAGATCATCGCGACCACCGAGATGACCAGCGCCAGGCGCAGGCCCGCCACCTCGCCGAGCACGCCGCCGAGCAGGCTCCCGAACAGCGGCACGCCCCACAGCACCATCCGGTAGCTCGCGTTCATCCGGGCCAGCAGCGGGCGCGGGGTGACCGTCTGCCGCATGGTGATGGCCGTCACGTTGAACATCGCGATGTTGACGCCGTACAGGAAGTGCGAGCAGGCCAGGATGATCACCGTGAGCACCCCGGCGCCGCGGGGGATGAGCAGCAGCAGCGGCGCGGCGGCCATGAAGGCGGTGTTGACCGCCATGCCGCGGCCCAGGCCGAGGGCCAGCCGGAACCGGGTGGCCTGCGTGGCCCCGATCAGCGCGCCGACCGCCGCGGCACCCAGCACCAGGCCCAGCTTGAATGCGGTCAGGTGCAGGTAGCGCACCGCATAGACCAGGAAGACCGTGAACATCGAGCCAAAGAACAGGTTCAGCGTCGTGGACTGGCCCAGCAGCGAGCGCAGTACGCCGCTGCCGAAAACCGCGCGCAGCCCCTCGGCGATGGACCGCATGACCGACTGGCGCTCCGCCGGAGTCTCGGGCTCCGGCTCACGCCGGACAACGGAGATCAGCCCGAATGCCGAGGCCAGGTAGGACACGGCGTCCGCCGAGAGCGTGATCGGCGCGGTGATCAGACCGATCAGCAGGCCGGCCAGGCCGGGCCCGACGATGCCGGCGATCGCGTTGCTGGCCTGCAGGCGGCCGTTGGCCTGCGACAGGTGCTGCCGGTCCACCAGCTGCGGCACGTAGGACAGGGCGCCAACGTCGAAGACCATGTTGAGCAGCCCGACCAAGGTGGTCACCACGAACAGCAGGCCGATGGACAGCACCCCGACCGCGGAGGCGATGGGAACCAGGCCGATCAGCAGCGCGTTGCCGAGCGCGCAGCAGATCAGGATGGGCCTGCGCCTGCGGCGGTCCAGCCAGACCCCGGCGAACAGCGACAGCAGCAGCACCGGCACGAACCGCAGCGCGTTGAGAATTCCCACTTCGAGCACCGTGGCATGCAGCGTCAGCACCGCGACCAGGGGCATCGCCAGCTGGGTGACCTGAGTGCCGACCAGCGACACGGTCTGCCCGGTCCACAGCTTCACGAAATCCCGGTTGGCCATCAGCCCGCTGGTCTGCTCAGCCTGGGCCTCCGATGCCGTTGCCGTCTGGTCGGATACCGTCTGGTCAGAGGCCACCTCAGACGCCGATCTCGTCCAGGTCGGAGTCGGCGAACCCGTGCTCAGCCACCAGCAGGGCGGCCAGCTGGCGCGGGGCCGGGGCCAGGAACACGGCCGTGACATCCAGGTCCACCGCCAGCGTGCCGCGCACCTCGGTGATGAGCTGCATAGCCTGCAGCGAGTTGCCGCCGGCGTCGAAGAAGCCGTCGGTGGCCCCGGCCTGGCCGGTGCCGAGCACCTTGGCCTGCAGGTCGGTCAGGATGGCCTCGAGTGCGGTCCGAGGCGGTTCCTGGCCGCCCGCCTGCGCCACCGCCTGCGGGGGCGGCAGCGCGGCCTTGTCGACCTTGCCGTTGGGGGTGAGGGGGATCTGCTCCAGCACGGTCAGGTACGTCGGGATCATGTAGCCCGGCAGCCGCCCGGCCAGGTGCTGGCGTAGATCGCCTAGGTCGGGCGGGCCGGCGTCGGCGGGTCGCAGGTAGCCGGCCAGCTGCGGCACGCCCGCCCCGTCCGGAGTCACGGTGACCACCGCCTGCGCGACCGCGGGATGGCTGGTCAGGGCGGCTTCGATCTCGCCGAGTTCCACCCGCAGGCCGCGGATCTTGACCTGGTCGTCGATGCGGCCGGCGAACATGATGAGCCCGTCGGGGCGGCGGCGGGCCAGGTCGCCGGTCTTGTACAGGCGGGCGCCCGGGTCGTCGCTGAAGGGGTCGGGGATGAAGCGTTACCTGGTGAGCTCGGGGCGGTTGAGGTAGCCGCGGGCCACGCCGGCGCCGCCGATGTGCAGTTCGCCGGTGACGCCGACGGGGACGAGGTTGAGGTGGGCGTCTAGCACATAGGCCTGGTAGTTGGGCTTGGGCCGGCCGATGGGGGGCGGCAGGGGGCTGTCGGGGTCCAGGCTCATGAAGGTCGAGCCGATGGAGCACTCGGTGGGGCCGTAGCCGTTGTAGATCTCCAGGCCGGGCCGCAGCCAGGCGCGCAGCAGCTCGGTGGTGAGCTCTTCGCCGGCCGACAGCAGGGTGTGCAGGTCGGGGAAGTCCTCGCCGGTGAGCAGGCTGAGCACGGCGGGGGGCAGGCAGGCGAAGCTGATGCCGGCGTCGCGGATGAGCGCGGCCAGCCGGGGCGGGGAGTGCAGGGTGGCGGCGGGGGCGAAGACGACCTTGGCGCCGCCGAGCAGGGGCATGAACATGTCCATGACCGACACGTCGAAGGTGAACGCGGCGAAGCTGAGCACGGCCGCGCCGGGGCCGATGTGCCAGTGCCGGGTCATGGCGTGCAGGAAGTTGATGGCCTGCCGGTGCTCGACCACCACGCCCTTGGGCTGACCGGTGGATCCCGAGGTGTAGATCACGTACGCGACGCTGGCCGGAGTGGCACCGGTGCCGGCCAGGTCAGTGCCGTCGAGCGTGGCGATGCGGTCGCGCTCGGCGTCAAGATCAACGACAGTGGTGTCGCCCGGGACGCTCGCTGGGATGCTGGTGCGGTTGGCGGCGTCAGTGAGGATGAGGGGCGTGGCGGCATCGATGATCATGAAATTCAGGCGGTCGGCGGGCAGTTCGGGGTCGAGGGGGACGTAGCCGCCGCCGGCCTTCCAGACGCCCAGCAGCGCCGCCAGCCGGATGAGGCCCGGCCGCATGCAGACCCCGACCAGTACCTCTGGTCCCACGCCCAGTTCGCGCAGCCGCCGGGCGATCCGGTTCGCCTCGGTGTTCAGCTCGGCGTAAGACCAGGCCTCGCTCTCGTACTGGGCCGCCGGGGCCAGCGGGGCCGCCGCGACGCGCGCCTCGAACCCCTCGTGGATGCATGTCACCGGCAGCTCCGCCGCGGTGTCATTCCACTCGGCCAGCTCCCGGTACCGTTCCGCCTCGGTCAGCAGCGGCAGCTCGGACAGCCGCGCCGACGGATCGGCCACCGCCCCGGCCAGCAGCACCTCCAGGTGACCCAGCAGCCGCCGCACCGTCGTCGTGTCGAACAGCGCGGTCTTGTAAGAGCACTCGATCCACAGCCCGGCGTCGCGAGGCTCGGCCAGGAAGATCAGGTCAGACTTGGCCGCGTCGAAGCCGATGATCAGGTCGGTGAGGCTGATGCCGAGGCCGGCCGCGGGCACCGGGTCGCGGTTAGGCTCACTCAGCGACATCGCGATCTGGAACACCGGCGCCCGGCTCAGGTCCCGCTCCACCTTCAGCGTGTCGACGAGCTTGCCGAACGGCAGATCCTGGTGGGCGTAGGCCCCGATGGTCACCGTCTTGAGCTGGGCCATCAGGTCGGCGAACGAGGGGTCGCCGGACAGGTCGCCGCGGATCGGCAGCGTGTTGACCAGGAAGCCGATCAGCGAGGCCAGCTCGGCCCGGCCCCGGTTGGCACTGGCCGTGCCGACCACCAGGTCGGCCTGCCCGGTGTAGCGGTACAGCACCGCCTGCAGCCCGGCCATCAGCGTGACGAACAGCGTGGTGCCCTCGCGGCGGCTCAGCTTCCGCAGCCCGTCCAGCAGTTCGCGGCCGGACATGTGCTTTTCGACCCCGCCGTCGAAGTTGTCCAGCACCGGGCGCGGCCGGTCGGTGGGGAACTGGATCGTCTCGAAGCCGTCCATGGTCTTGCGCCAGTAATCCTCCAGCTCGGCCAGCCTCGGGCCGCGCAGCCGGTCACGCTCCCACAGCGCGTAGTCGGCGAACTGCACCGGCAGCTCGGGCAGCGCCTCAGCCAGTGTCGCGGGCTCGCCGCTCACCGCGGCCGCGTACAGGGCGGCCAAGTCACGCACGAGCACTCCGGCCGACCAGCCGTCGTACACGGTGTGATGGACGACGATGAGCAGGATGTGCTCGGCCGGGTCCAGCCCGATTAGCCAGGTGCGCAGCAGCGGGCCGGCCGACAGGTCGATCGACCGCATGGCCTCGGCATGGATGAACCTGAGCAGCTCCTCCTGCCGCGGCGCCGGCGCCAGGCCCGACAGGTCGACCCGCTCCGGACTGATCTCCCCCGGCGGCTCGATGACCTGCACCGGACGGCCGCTGGATCCGGTAACCAGCCGGGTACGCAGCGACTCATGCCGGGCCACCAGGCCAGCTAGCGCGCGATCCAGCGCGGCCTCGTCCAGCGGGCCGGCCAGCCTCAGCGCGTGCGGGATGTTATAGGTCGGCAGGCCGGGCGCGAACCGGTCGATGAACCACAGCTGCTCCTGGCCGTAGGACAAAGGCAGCTCCGCCAGGCCGGCCGGGCGGCGCGGGATCTGGTCCGCGACGGTGTCGCGGTCACGGCGCAGCCGGCTGGCCAGGGCCGCACGCTGGGCGTCGGTCAGTGTCTTGCCTATCATGTGCGTCCGTCCCGCGCCGCAGCGCTGATCAGGTTCTGGTGCGCGGCGAGGATCTCCTGCCGGCGCGGCTTGAACTGGGATGTCAGCATGCCGTTGGCCACGCTGAACGGCTGCGGCGCGATGATCACGTCCCGGATCTGCTCGTCGCGGCCGAACGCCGCGTTGGCCGCGGCCAGCCGGGCGGAGATGGCGCCGGCATCAGCGGGCTCGGTGGCCGGGGAGACCACCGCCACCAGGTGCGTCTGGGTCGGGCACAGCACCACGCACTCCTCGATGGCCGGGCTGGCCTTCAGGTACTCCTCCAGCGGCCGGACGATGACCTTCTTGCCGTTGTCCAGCACGATCACGTCATCAGCCCGGCCGCGGATGAACAGGAAGCCGTCCTCGTCGAGGTAGCCCAGGTCCCCGGTGCGCACGGTGCCGTCGGGGGCGAAGACCCGTTGCGACTCGCCGGCCGCCGCGTACTCGTAGCGGCGGCTGACCGGGTGCTCGCTCCAGATGCTGATCACCCCGTCGGCGTCGAGCAGGACCTTCTTGCCCGGCACCACCTGGCCGACGCTGCCCGCGCGGTGGGCGCCGGGGTGGTTCTTGGCCACGATGCAGGTCTCGTTCAGGCCGTAGCCCTCGTAGATGGGCAGCCCGACCTCGGTGAAGAAGTCCAGCGTGGACGGCCGGGCCGGGGCCGATCCGGTCCACAGGTACCGGATCCGGCCGCCGAACATGTCCCGCGCGGCGGCTCGTACCGCCGCGCTGTCCGCGCCCTGGCCGGCCCGGCGCTCGATCTGGCGGCGGGCCGTCTCGTAGAAGCCGGGCACACCCATGACCACGGTGGGCCGGGCTCGGCGCAGCGCCGCGAACGCGGCCTCATAGGTGCTGACCGTGACGTCGTGCCCGAAACGCAGCGCCGAGTAGATCCAGTACCGCTGCTGGAGCAGCGACAGCGGCAGGAACACCAGCAGGTCGTCCTGGTCGCCGTGCTCGAACATGTCCTGCACGGCGCCGATCGACGCGTCGATGCTGGCCGCCGCCGCGCCGATCCCCTTGGGCTCGCCGGTGCTGCCCGAGGTGAACTTGATCGTGGTCGGGTCCTCGGGGCCGTAGGCGACGGGCGGCAGCGGCCGGTCCGGATCGGCCGCGCCGATCAGCCCGGCCACGTCGCAGACCGGTCGGATGCCGCGGCCTTCGGCCTCCCGGTCGGTGAACAGGACCGCCAGGGAGTACCGGTCGAGCAGCGCCGGGCCGGGGTCGAACTTGCCCGGCTCGAAGCCCGCGGTCACCGCGCCCAGGCGCAGGGCGGCCAGGTCCAGCAGCACCCACTCCAGGCGGTTCGAGGCCAGGATGCCGATGCGGTCACCGCGCCCCAGGCCGGCCGCGTGCAGCCCGCGGGCCAGCCGTCCGGCCTGCTCCCAGAGCTGTGCCAGGTCGATGGTCGCGGTGCCGTCCAGCCGCAAGAACGTAATCCGGTGCCCCGGCCGCGGCGCGCGGGCAATGATCTCGCTGATGATGCCGGTCACCCCGCCGCCCCCGCTCCATTGCTGGCCAGGAAGGCGGCCATGGCCCTGGCCGTGCGGACGTCGTAGAGCCGGTCCAGCGTGATGCTCACCCCGTACTGCTTGCGCAGGCCGGTGAAGATGCGGGCCGCGGCCAGCGAGTCCCCGCCAAGACCGAAGAAATCGCTGCCCGGCGTCAGTGAGTCCGGCGGCAGGTGC
>Ga0134126_10004222_pt1 | contig 17987 bp, 20 predicted proteins | sample KB31752_FD_96881 | JGI IMG/M metagenome (GOLD analysis project Ga0134126, IMG submission 96881) | Terrestrial soil microbial communities with excess Nitrogen fertilizer from Kellogg Biological Station, Michigan, USA - KB3-175-2 | ecosystem: Environmental > Terrestrial > Soil > Unclassified ...
CGTGGTCGGGATAGGGCTTGCCGTCACGTACCGCTTTGAAGATCAGGGAACCGACCTCCGCTCTCTGCCCCGGTGACGGGGCGCCGACCCGGACCACCCTAACCGCCGTCCTCCGGCCGCGTCGCCGCCCCGGCGAGGGGGTGAGAACGTTCGCGAGCCGCGCGACGGGGCGTCCGGGCGGAGGTAGGCTTGCCTGGCACTCTGTCCGTGCGAGTGCCAGTTCTCGGGCGATCGCCCTGAGGCGATCGCACGGTACGTCGACCGGTACGGGGAGGTGTCACCGTGGCGCACGACGAACGCCGACTGGAGGTCCTCCGGGCGATCGTTCAGGACTACGTCTCGAGCAACGACCCGGTCGGCAGCAAAGCCCTCGCCGAGCGGCACGACCTCGGCGTGTCCCCGGCCACGATCCGCAATGACATGGCCGTGCTGGAGGAGCAGGGCTTCATCGTCCAGCCCCACACCAGCGCGGGGCGGGTGCCGACCGACAAGGGCTACCGGCTGTTCGTGGACCGGCTGTCCGGCGTTAAGCCGTTCACGTCGGCCGAGCGCCGGGCCATCGAGACCTTCCTGGCCGGCGCCTACGACCTCGACGACGTGGTCATGCGCACGGTCCGGCTGCTGGCCCAGCTCACCCGCCAGGTGGCCATGGTCCAGTACCCGTCGCTGACCCGGTCCTCGGTCCGGCACATCGAGCTGGTTCCGGTCTCCGATCAGCGGCTGCTGCTGGTGCTGATCACCGATACCGGCCGGGTCGAGCAGCGCTCGGTGGACCTGCCCGGCCCGGCGGCCGAGGACTCGATCACCCACCTGCGGGCAGTGCTGAACGCATGTCTCGACGGGCGCAGGCTGACCGAGGTAGCGTCGGTCGTTGCCGATCTGCCCGAGCGCGTGGAAATGCGCGAGCGGCCCAACGCGGCGGCGGTGTTCTCGGTCATCCTGGAGACGCTGGTTGAGCGGCATGAGGAGCGCGTGGTGGTGGGCGGCGCGGCCAACCTGGCCTCGGCCGACTTCTCCAAGGGACTGCATGAGGTGCTGGAGGCGTTGGAGGAACAGGTAGTCCTGATGCGCCTGCTGGGCGAGTCGGGAGATCAGGCCGCCCTGGTCACGGTGCGGATCGGGGCCGAGAACCAGGTGGCAGGGCTGCAGAGCGCCTCAATGGTGGCCACAGGCTACGGCTCAGGTGACCAGGCGCTGGCCCGGCTCGGAGTGCTGGGTCCGACACGGATGGACTATCCGACGGCGATGGGAGCAGTGCGCGCGGTGGCACGTTATGTAGGCCAGATCCTGGCTGGAGCGTAGGGATGCCGGTGGTGAACGACTACTACGGCATCCTTGGCGTGCGCCGGGACGCGGATGCCGACGAGATCAAGAAGGCCTACCGGCGGCTCGCCCGCGAGCTGCACCCTGACGTCAACCCGGATCCGCAGACCCAGGAGCGCTTCAAGGAGATCACCCAGGCCTACGAGGTGCTCTCCGACCCGGAGAAGCGCCAGATGTACGACCTGGGCGCGGACCCGTTCGCGCCGGGTGCCGCGGCCGGCGCCGGAGGCTTCGGCGCGGCCGGGTTCCCGTTCAGCGACATCATGGACGCGTTCTTCGGCGGCGGGGCCGGGCCGCGCGGGCCGCGCAGCCGGGCCCGGCGCGGCCGCAACGCCACCATCCGGGTCGAGCTGGACCTGTCCGAGTGCGCGTTCGGCACGACCAGGGACCTGGTCGTGGACACCGCCGTGGTCTGCCCGACCTGCTCGGGCGAGGGCACGGCGCCGGGCACCCACCCGACCACCTGCGAGGTCTGCAACGGCCGCGGCGAGGTCAGCCAGGTCACCCGGTCGTTCCTGGGCCAGGTCATGACCTCCCGGCCGTGCCCGGGCTGCGGCGGCTACGGCACGGTGATCCGCCGGCCCTGCCCGGAGTGCGACGCCGACGGCCGGGTCAGGACCCGCCGCACGATCAAGGTGCGGATTCCGGCCGGCGTCGAGGACGGCACGCACATCCAGCTGGCGGGCGAGGGCGAGACCGGCCCCGGCGGCGGCCCGCCCGGCGACCTGTTCCTGGAGATCGTGCAGCGGCCGCACGCCATTTTCGAGCGCAGCGGCGACGACCTGCACTGCACGGTGACGATCCCCATGGTGGCCGCGGCGCTGGGCGCCACGCTCCAGGTGGAAACGCTGGACGGGCCCGCCGACGTGGACATCCGGCCCGGCACGCAGTCGGGCCAGTCGATCCCGCTGTACTCGCAGGGCACCGCGCACCTGAACGCCACCGGCCGTGGTGACCTGGTCATCCACGTGACCGTGGAGACGCCGAGCAAGCTCGACCCGGAGCAGGAGAACCTCATGCGCGAGCTGGCCAAGCTGCGCGGCGAGGAGGCCCCGCCGGGCAAGTTCGCGCCCGGCCAGCAGGGTTTCTTCTCCCGGCTGCGGGACGCGTTCAACGGGCGCTGACGGCCCGGTGATGGGGGGCTGAGCTGAGACCGCCCGTCTTTCTTGCCGACCCGGCCGAGCTGGCCCGCGACACGGTCGTGCTGGCCGGGGCCGAGGGGCGGCACGCGGCCACCGTCCGGCGGCTGGCGCCCGGTGAGCGGCTGGACCTCACCGACGGGGCCGGGACCCTGGCCGAGGGCCGTGTCACCGCGGTCCGGCCCGGCGCCGTGGAGCTGGCCGTGCTGGTCCGCCATTTTGAGCCCGCACCGTCGCCGCGGCTGGTCGTGGTCCAGGCCATCCCTAAGGGCGATCGCGGCGAGCTGGCCGTGGAGACCATGACCGAGGTGGGCGTGGACGTCATCGTGCCCTGGGCGGCGCAGCGCTGCGTGGCCGTCTGGCGCGGTGAGCGGGCCGAGAAGGGCGTGGCTCGCTGGCGGTCGGCGGCGGTGGCGGCGGCCAAGCAGTCCCGCCGGGCCTGGCTTCCCGAGATCACCCCGATGGCGGCCACGACGGCGGTGGCCGACCGCGTCCGCGGCGCCGGGCTGGCCCTGCTGCTCGACCCCGAGGCGCCGGACCCGCTGGCCAGGCTGGCGGCGTCAGCCGGGGGATGGGGTGGCGAGGTGGTGCTGATCGTCGGGCCAGAAGGCGGGATCGCGGCGGGCGAGTCGGAGCTGCTGGCCGCGGCCGGGACGACGGGCGCCCGGCTCGGGCCGACCGTCCTGCGGGCGTCCACGGCCGGGGCAGTAGCGGCCGCGCTGGTGCTCAGCGCGGCCGGCCGCTGGGCCTAGCGGCCGGGGTCGGCCTAGAAGGACTCGCCGCTGCGGCCGGTGGGCAGGACGAACCACGCCGTCCGGCCGGAGCCGGTGACGATCAGGACGGACCTGCGCAGGCCGAACGGGCCAGTCGTCACCGTGCGCGACGGCGAGCTGGACGGCGACGCCGTCACGCACGGGTTGCCGCTGAAGGACGAGCCGGCCGGGGCCGCGGTCTTGTCCCGCCCGGCCGCCTGGTTCCCCGTCGGGGCCAGGCCGGTCGCGGTCGGGTCGGGCGAGCCACCGCTGGCCGAGCCGCTGCCGCTGGAGGCGGGCGAGCTGCTGGCCGCCGCGCTGCCCGCCGTCCCCGTGGTGCCCGAGGTCGGCTGGGTGGGCGTGGTGTCGCTGGTCGTGGGCGACGGCGACGTGGTGGTCGACGGCGACGGACTGGTCGACGTCGGGGTCGGCGTGGCGCTGGTGCTGCCCGGCGCCGAGCTGTTCGAGCTGCCCGGCGACGGGGTGACCCCGGTCGGAGGCGGGCTGGTCGTGTGGCACCCGGTCGCGGCCGGCGAGGTCGACGTGGGCCGGGAGGAGCCGGCCGAGTCGGTGGGCGTGTGGATCGGCGAGGAGCCGTTCACGGCCCCCTGGCCCCCGCCGCCGCCCGTGCCGCCGTTCTGGCTGGTGTGCCCGGAGGAAGCGGTGGGAGCGGCGGTGATGCGCGGGATGGTCATTGCCGCGAAGGCCCCGGCCGCGACCACGAAGATGGCCAGCCCGGTGGCGGTCACCGGCCGCAGCCAGCGCAGGCCAGGCCGGGCGGCGTGACCGGGCGGGGTGTCGGCCGGCCGGAACCGGTCCACCAGGGCCCAGAAGATCTCGCAGGCCGTGCCGAAGGCCGGCACCGCCCAGCCGGCGAGCCGAACCGCGGCCACTGAGCCCCAGCCCGAGATCGAGGAGAACGACAGCAGCGGCGGACGCCCGAGCCGCTCCCTGATCCGCTCGAGCCCGTCAGCCGACGGCTCGACGGACTCCGCGGCCGCGTGCAGGGCGCGGCGCAGGATGTCGTCATAGTCCCGGTTGAAGGCCCCGTTCATGCCTCACGCTCCAGGACCCCGCGCATGGCGATCATGGCTCGCGCCGTGTGGCTCTTGACCGCGCCCTTGCTGATGCCCATGGCCAGGGCGATCTGCGCCTCGGACAGGTCCCCGTAGTAGCGCAGCACCAGCGCCTCGCGCTGCCGCGGCGGCAGGGTCCGGAGCGCGGCCACCACGGCCGACCGCTCCAGCAGCGTCATGGCGCCATGCTCGGCGCTGGGCATATCGGGCGGCGGCTTAGGCGCGTTGCGGTCCACCACTACCCGGTGTCGCAGTACAGAGCGGGATCGGTTGACCACCGACTGCCGCAGGTAGGACAGGGCCTTGTCGCTGTCCCGCAGGCGGCGCCAGCCACCATGCATCGCGACAAACGAGTCCTGCACTACTTCCTCCGCGGTTGCGACATCCCGTACCAGCAGGGCCGCTAGGCGCACGAGCGAACGGTAGTGCGCCGTGTACAACGCAGTCACTGCCCGGTCGGCATCCCAGTCGGCCGGCACCGACCCCAGCGCGACATCCGCTACCAGGGTTTCGGTCACGTTAGTTGGACGCGCGACCACGTCACTAGGTTCACCCGCTGTCATAACGGATCCGTGCAGCCCGCTGTCCGGGCATCGAGATTACGAACGCGTGCACTTTCCCCCCATGCCCGTCCATTTCTGGATTGCATCGCCGCTACCGCCAGCTTTGCGACGCACCCGCGGCGACGGCAGGCCGACATGGCCCGCGCACCAGAGGGGTGGTGCAACGTGGGTTCGCAGTAGTGTCACCATATATGTCGGCGGCCCGGTAAACCCGCTACACGTTAAGATCTTTCCGTGCCTGACTGCCTCTTTTGCAAGATTGTTGCGGGAGACCTGCCGACCGACCGGGTGCTGGAGAGCGAGCGGACCATTGCGTTCCGCGACATAAGCCCCCAGGCGCCCGTGCATGTCCTGGTAATACCACGCCAGCACCTGCCGGACGTCGCAGCAGTGGCGCAAGCCGGCGACGGGCTGCTGGACGAGTTGGTGGCCCAGGCCCGGCAGGTGGCCGCCGACGCGGGCATAGCCGACTACCGGCTGGTGTTCAATACCGGCGCCGGGGCCGGCCAGTCGGTGTGGCACGCCCACGCCCATGTCCTGGGCGGCCGCCCGATGACCTGGCCGCCCGGATAGCGACGGGTAGCACCCGGAATGTCCACGGGATATCCACGGGATGAGGCGCTGCGGTGACGGGCATAACATGGCGGCAGTGCCTGGCATGGGCGCGCTGGCAATGGCCAGGGAGCAGCGCGCGGCACGTGCCTGAGCAGGGAAGGGTCATTGACAGACAAGACGCGTGACACGGCCAAGGGCCACGCCGAGGCGGCAGGCGGCGCTGCACCGCCCGCCCCGCAGGCCCAGGTGAAGATCGTTGTCCCGGATGACCACTCGATGGTCAGCCTCCTCGGATCCCGAGACGAGCTGCTCGGTGTCATCGAAAAGTCGTTCGACGCTGACGTGCACGTGCGCGGCAACGAGATCACCGTCACCGGCTCGCCGGCCGAGACCGAGCTGGTATCCCGGCTGCTGGACGAGCTCATCAAGATGATCGCCGAGGGCACCGAGCTCACCCCCGATGCCGTCGAGCGCAGCGTGTCCATGCTGCGCCGCAAGCGCGGGGCCCGCCCGGCCGAGGTCCTCAACCTGGGCATCCTGTCCTCGCGGGGCCGGACCATCCGGCCCAAGACGCTGGGCCAGAAGCGCTACGTGGACGCCATCGACAACCACACGATCGTGTTCTCGATCGGCCCGGCCGGGACCGGCAAGACCTACCTGGCCATGGCCAAGGCGGTTCGTGCCCTCCAGGACAAGGAGGTCAACCGGATCATCTTGACCCGGCCGGCCGTGGAGGCGGGCGAGCGGCTCGGGTTCCTGCCCGGCACCCTGTACGAGAAGATCGACCCGTACCTGCGGCCGCTGTACGACGCGCTGCACGACATGGTGGACCCGGACTCGATCCCGCGGCTGACCGCCGCCGGCACGATCGAGATCGCGCCGCTGGCCTACATGCGCGGCCGGACGCTGAACGACTCGTTCATCATCCTGGACGAGGCGCAGAACACCTCGGCCGAGCAGATGAAGATGTTCCTGACCCGGCTGGGCTTTGGCTCCCGGATCGTGGTCACCGGCGACGTGACCCAGGTCGACCTGCCCGCGGGGCAGGTCAGCGGGCTGCGCCTGGTGCAGGACATCCTCGATGGTGTCGACGATGTGTACTTCTCGCGGCTCACCAGCCACGATGTGGTCAGGCACAAGCTCGTGGCCGACATTGTTGACGCCTACGAGCGGTACGACGCGCGGCAGGCCGCCGACGGCGGCCCGCTGACCGGCGGCCGGCCCCGGCGTGATCCCCGCCGTAGTCACTGACCAGGCCTTCCCCTGGCCGGCTAGACCGGGCCGGCCGGGGTAGGTGAAACTCAGGCAGCGGAAATGACGGGAAAAAGGTGAGCATCGAGATCGCCAACGAGTCCGGCGTCGAGGTGGACGAGGCCTCGCTGGCCTCGCTGGCCCGGCATGTCCTGGACGGCATGCGGGTCCATCCGCTGGCCGAGCTGTCGGTCCTGCTCGTGGACGAGCCGGCCATGACCGAGCTGCACATGCGCTACATGGGCGAGCCCGGCCCGACCGACGTGCTCGCCTTCCCCATGGACGAGATCCGGCCGCCGCAGCCCGGCGGCACCCACGCCGACCACAACTCGACCGAGCCACCCGAGATCCCCGGCCTGCTCGGCGACGTGGTCATCTGCCCGCAGGTGGCCGCCACCCAGGCCAAGCAGGCCGGGCACGAGACCGGGGCCGAGATCAGCCTGCTGTGCACCCACGGCATCCTGCACCTGCTCGGCTTCGACCACGCCGAGCCGGAGGAGCACGCGACCATGTTCGCGCTCCAGGACAAGCTGCTGGGGTCCTGGCCGGGCGCCGACGGGGACGCGGAGCCGCCAGAAAGGCCTGAGTGAGAAGCCCATGGGCTGGCTGCTCCTAGCCGCGCTAGCGCTGGTAGCGCTGGCCGGCTGGTGCGCGAGCGCCGAAGCGGCGCTGCTGCGCGTGTCCAGGGCCGGGGCCAAGGAACTGGGCCGCACGCCCGGCGAGGGCGCCGGCCCGCTGCCCGCGGCGCTGGCCGAGATATCGCGGTACATGTCGGTACTCGTGCTCATCCGGGTGATCGGCCAGATCACCGCCACCGTGCTTGTCGCGGCCGTGCTCGTGCACTGGATCGGCATGGACTGGCGGGCATTCCTGATCACCGCCGTCGTCATGATCGTCCTCAGCTACGTCATCGAGGCCGTCATCCCGCGCAGCGTCGGCCGCCAGCGGGCCGGGCGGGTAGCCACCTCGGCCGCCGCCGTGCTGGCCCCGGTCGTCCGCGTGCTCGGCCCCCTGCCGCGCCTGCTCAGCGCCACCGGCGGCGCGCTCAGCCCGGACAGCGAGGAGCGAGACGGCCCCTCGGAGTCCGAGGAGGAGCTGCGCGGCCTGGTCGACCTGCTCGAGCAGCGCCGGATCATCGAGCCCGACGAGCGGGCCATGATCCACTCCGTGTTCGAGCTCGGCGACACCATCGTGCGCGAGGTCATGGTGCCCCGTACCGACATGGTCTTCGTCGAGCGCTCCAAGAACCTGCGCCAGGCCCTGTCGCTGGCCCTGCGCAGCGGCTTCTCCCGCATCCCGGTGGTCGGCGAGAACCTCGACGACGTCGTCGGCATCGCCTACCTCAAGGACATCGTCACCCGCAGCTACGAGCATCGCGAGGGCGAATCCACCGAGACCGTCGACTCGGTCATGCGCCCGGCCACCTTCGTGCCCGAGAGCAAGCCCATCGACGAGCTGCTGCGCGAGATGCAGGCCATGCAGACCCACGTCGCCATCGTGATCGACGAGTACGGCGGCACCGCCGGCCTGGTCACCATCGAGGACATCCTCGAGGAGATCGTGGGCGAGATCGCCGACGAGTACGACCGCGAGCAGCCGCCCGTGGAGTGGCTCGGCGCCGACGAGGCCAGGGTCACCGCCCGGCTGCCCGTCGAGGAGCTGGCCGAGCTGTTCGACGTCAGCATCCAGGCTGAGGACGTCGAGACCGTCGGCGGCCTGCTGGCCCAGCGCCTGGGCCGAGTCCCCATCCCCGGCGCCGTGGGCACCGTGGCCGGACTCCGGCTCACCGCCGAGAGCCTGGCCGGCCGGCGCAACCGCATCGGCACCGTGCGGGTCGAGCGCATCGGCCCCGACACCGAGCCCGTGGCCGCCCAGCCCGCGGCCGAGCCGGCGGGCGCCAGCTCCGCCGGCGGCCAGGGCGGAAGTTCCGGACATAATATGAATAATGGCGGTACCGGGACCGACCGTTCCCGAGGCACGGGCACCAAGAATCGCGGGACACAGCCCGATGGCACCACCCCGGCCCCCGGCGCCGACTCCGGTCCTGGCTCGCCCGGCCGGCCCCCGGCCGGGTCGCCGGATAGCGCTGGCGGCACCACCAGCGGGTCAGGGCCTGACCAAGTGCCGGCGGCCCGCCGATCCCGGCACTAGACTCGCGCGGGTGAGCGAGGCCCATTCCGAGGAGGCCGAGCCAGCGCTGGAGGTCCCCGGTCCCGAGGATCTCAAGATCATCACGCTGGCCAGGTCCGCGCGCGCCAGGGTCGCGGCCGCCGAAGGCGCCGCCGTCAGGGACGAGACCGGGCGCACCTACGCGGCCGCCGCCGTGGCACTGCCGTCACTGCGGCTGTCCGCCCTGCACCTGGCGGTGGCCATGGCCGTGTCCAGCGGCGCGTCCAGCCTAGAGGCCGCCGCGCTGGTCAGCGACGGACCCGGACCCGACCCCGTGGACCTGGCCGCCGTCCGCGACCTCGGCCCCGAGGCGGTCATCTTCCACGCGGCGCCGGACGGCACGCTGCGCGCGATGCTGCGCGCCTAGCCGTTCCGGCCGCCGAGCCAGTCCAGGTCCCCGTGCCCGCCCCGCGTTCCGACATCAGCCCGGTCCCGGCCGGCCCGGGGGTGGCGGACCTGGTGGCGGACCTGGGGGTGGCGGACCTGGCCGGTTTCATCCGGGCCCAGACCCGGCTGGCCGCGACTCCGCTGATTCCGGAGCTCCGGCTGTGGCTGAGCCAGGACGAGCCGACCGTGCTCTGGGAGCGTCTGGAGCAGGCCAGCGGGCGCGATGACCTGCCGCCGCCGTTCTGGGCCTACCCCTGGGCCGGCGGCATCGCCCTGGCCCGCTACTTGCTGGACCACCCGGCCCAGGCGGCCGGGCAGACCGTGCTGGACCTGGCCTCGGGCTCGGGCCTGGTCGCCATCGTGGCCGCCAGCCTGGGCGCGGACGTGACGGCCAGCGACATCGACCCGGTCGCCATCACGGCCATCGGCCTGAACGCGGCGGCCAACGGCGTCACCATCAAGATCACCGACGCCGACCTCCTCGCCACCGCCAGCAACGCCAGCCCCGACCTCACCGGCCGGCCCGGCCCCGCCGGCAAGCTCGACCCTGCCAGCCACCCCGGCGCCGACCTCACCGGCCGGCCCGGCCCCGCCGGCAAGCTCGACCCTGCCAGCCACCCCGGCGCCGACCCCACCGGCCAGCCCGACACCGTCAGCCACGCTAACCTCATTAGCCCCACGAGCCACATCAGCCTCGTGCTGGTCGGGGATGCGTTCTATGAGCGGCGGATGGCCCACCGGGCGCTGGCGTTCCTGCGCCGGATGCGCGCGGCCGGGGCGCGGGTGCTGATCGGGGACCCTGGCCGCGCCTACCTGCCGCCGGACCTGCGGGAGCTGGCTCGCTACCCGGTGCCGGCCTGGGCCGGGCTCGAGGACACCGAGATCAAGCCGACCACCGTATGGGAACTGCCCTGAGCGCGCCTAAGGGCGGCAGCAACACCGGGGCGGTCGCGGTGCTGCTCGGGGCGGCGGCCTGGGGCTGGGCGGGGTGGCCCTGGCCCTGCTGGCCGGGGTCCGCTACGCCGTCTACGCGGTGACCGCCGCCCCGGCTGATCTCGTCCGGTTCGTCGGAGATCGTGGTCATGGGGGCCCTGTTCGGCGGGGCCGCCATCCTGCTGGCTCCGGTGCTGGCCACTACCTCGACGAGCTGGCTGCTCACCGGCCGGGGCGTGGCCGTCACGGCCTACCTCGGCCTGGTCACCACGGTGCTGGCTTACCTCCTGACCACCGGCCGCAGCCCCGCGGTGGGCGGGGTTAGCACCGGACCGCCCGGCTAGGGGAGAATCGGGCCGTGGGATCACCGTCGTCGCCGTCGCCAGCCTCGCCCGCGCCGCCGTCGGCGGCCGGGTTCAGGTCGGGTTTTGCCTGCTTCGCTGGCCGGCCTAACGTCGGCAAGTCCACGCTGATGAACGCCCTCGTGGGGACCAAGGTCGCGATCACCAGCAGCCGCCCGCAGACCACCCGGCGGGCCATCCGCGGGATCGTGCACCGGCCTGACGCGCAGCTGGTCATCGTGGACACGCCCGGCCTGCACCGGCCGCGGACCCTGCTCGGCGAGCGCCTGGACAGCCTGGTCCGGTCCACGCTGACCGAGGTCGACGTGATCGGGCTGTGCATCCCTGCGGCCGAGCACATCGGCCCCGGCGACAAGTACCTGGCCACCGAGCTGGCCGGCGTGGGCAAGACCCCGGTCGTGGCCATCGTGACCAAGACCGACGAGGCCAGCCGCGAGCAGATCGCCCGGCAGCTCGTGGCGGTCGGCGAGCTAGGCGACTGGGCCGATGTGGTGCCGGTCTCGGCCGTGTCCGGCTTCCAGCTCGATGTGCTGACCAGCGTGCTGATCTCGCACCTCCCGCCGGGCCGGCCGCTGTACCCGGACGGCGATCTCACCGACGAGCCCGAGCAGCAGCTGGTGGCCGAGCTGATCCGCGAGGCGATCCTGGAGGGCGTGCGCGACGAGCTGCCCCACTCCATCGCCGTGGTGGTCGAGGAGATGGCCCCCCGGCCCGGCCGCGACGACATGGTCGACGTGCACGCGATCATGTACGTGGAGCGGCCGAGCCAGAAGGCCATCGTGATCGGCGCCAAGGGCGCCCGCCTCAAGGCGGTCGGCACCCAGGCGCGTAAGCAGATCGAAGCGCTGCTGGGCGCCAGGGTCTACCTGGACCTGCGCATCAAGATCGCCAAGGACTGGCAGCGCGACCCCAAGCAGCTGCGCCGCCTGGGCTTCTACGACTGAGCCGCTGGGCCCAGCCCGGGCCAGGACCCGGCTAACGCCCGCCTAGGACGCCGACCAGGCATAGCTGCCCCGGCGGCGGGCCAGGTACTCGGGGATGCTCACCTCCCACGACCGCAGCCGGGCGGTGGGCCGGTAACCCAGCGCCTCGTTAATCGCGATCATGTGGCGGTTGGTCTCCGAGTTCGAGGTCAGCACCCGGCGCACGTCCGGCTCCGCCTCGACCAGTCGCTGGTGGGTGGCCACCTTGACCAGCAGGCCCAGCCGGTGGCCCCGGTGCGGCCGGGTCACCGCGGTCAGGAACTGGTAGCCCCAGCCCGGCACCAGCGGGTCGGTCATCAGCTGGCTGAACGCGGCGAACTCGCCCGTGGCGACGTAGCGGGCCGCCGCCGAGTACAGCCGCCCGCCATACGCGACGGTCCGTTCCTCGGCCAGCCGGACCCGGTCGGCGTCCCAGTGCTCGGGCTCGATGTCAGCCTCGCGCGGGGCGTCGTTCATCGCCTCGTTGACCTGCGCCACCTGGTCGAGCTGCTCGGAAGGGGTCCGGCCCGTCCAGGTCAGCACCTCGTAGCCGCCCGCTGACGGCTCGGCCTCGGCGCGCAGCCGGGCCAGCCGGTCCGGCAGGGTCTCGTCCGCCGGCAGGATCCGCCGCACCTCGGTCAGCCCGGCCCGGCCGCCCGCCGCGCGGGCGAAGGCATCGCCGGGCGAGCCCTCCAGGACCTCGGCAGTCACCCGGCTGCGGCCGGCCTGGCCGGCCCGCGCGCAGCAGTGGGCCAGCAGTTCGGTGCCCAGGGCGCGACGCCGCGCGCCCGGCGCCACGACCAGCACGGTGACCCCGATGCCGGTGTTCTCCAGGTGCGGAAGCTCAAGGAGGTAACAGCCGGCTGGACCGCTGTCGTCGGTGGCCAGCCAGACCTGGCGCGGTTCGCTGGAGAAGCCGGTGGCCCACCAGCCGCTGAAACTTGGCAGCGAGATGGGCGCGCCGTCCGGGTCGTCGTGTCGCTGGGCGGCCTGCCACAGCTCGTGGCAGGCCGCCAGCCGCGTCCCGTCCGCGACGGGATCGAATCGCTCGATACGCACCCAGCCAGCCAACTCGCGGTGCCCGCCAGCCGCAACGCATTATCCGGCGACCGGTCTCGCCGGCCGGTGTTTGCCCGAATCCGCTGCTCATCGTCCTCAGACGTGTGATGATCGGCGGACCTGGGCGTAGCGGGGGCGCCCCCTGAGAAGCCGGCGGCGGACTGAAAAAGGGGGATTATGTTGATCTTCGGATTGCGGGTCTGCTATCGCACCACCGGCACCGGCACGTTTCACTGCCAGCGCTGTGGCGGCGACCGCCAGTACCGCCGTCGCGCCGGGCGCCGCTGGTTTTACCTCCTGCTGATCCCGGTCATCCCGCTGAATCACGCCGGCGAGCACGTGCAGTGCTCCAGCTGCGGCGGCCGCTACCGCACGGGGGTGCTGGCGGTGCCGACGTCGGCGCAGATGGAGGCGGCGCTGCCGGCCGGGACGCAGGCCGCCGCGCTGTGCATGCTGCTGGCCGGCGACCCCGGCAACGAGCCGGCCCGGCGCCGGGCCATTGACGCCATCCGGGCCGCCGGGCTGGGCGACTACGACGAGGCGGCGCTCAACCGGGACCTGGCCCAGACCTCGGTCACCGGCGCCGACGCCGTCACGCTGAACACCCTAGCCGCGCAGCTGGCCATGCCCGCGCGCGAGTGGTTCCTGGCCGACGTGGTGCGGATAGGCCTGGCCGACGGGCAGCTCACCGACGACGAGCGGGCGGCGGCCCGGCACGTCGCGGCCAACCTGGGCCTGACCGCCGCGCACGCCTACGGCGTCATCACGATGACCGAGGAAGGCGCGATTACCGAGTAGGCCGGCGGAGCCGGCCTACTCGGTAATCGGTGCTGTCCAGGGGGGAGACCCCCTGACCCCCCGGGGCGCCTGCGGCACCACCACCGAGTAGCGCCAGGCCCCTGACCCCGGGGCGCCTGCGGCGCCAGCACCTCGTTAGGCCTGGTTGTCTGCGCGGTAGGCCACAATGGCCGGGTGAGCATCTACCGCGATGACGGCATCGTGCTGCGCACCCACAAGCTGGGTGAGGCCGACCGTATCGTCACGGTGCTGGCCCGAAAGTCCGGCCGGATCCGCGCGGTGGCCAAGGGCGTGCGGCGGACCAAGTCCCGGTTCGGTGCCAGGGTGGAGCCGTTCACGCACGTGGACCTGCTGCTCTACACCGGCCGGTCCCTGGACGTGATCACCCAGGCCGAGACCATCCGGCCCTATGGCGAGCCGCTGGTCGGCGACTACCCCCGGTACACCGCCGGCACGGCCATGCTGGAGACCGCCGAACGGCTGACCCCGATCGAGAAGGAGCCCGCGCTGCGGCAGTTCCTGCTGCTGGTCGGCGGGCTGCGGGCGCTCGGCGAGGGCCAGCACCACCCCCGGCTGGTCCTGGACGCCTACCTCCTGCGCTCACTGGCCGTGGCCGGCTACGCGCCGGCCCTGGACGAGTGCGCGGTCTGCGGCACCAGGGCCGGACCGCCGGGCACCCCCAAGGCGCTGCGCGCCTTCGGGGTCGCCGCGGGCGGACTGACCTGCGCGGCCTGCCAGGGGCCGGGGGCGGCCCTGCCGTCGGCGGCGACGATCGCGCTGATGAACGCGCTGCTGCGAGGCAACTGGTCCACAGCCGACGCGAGCGAGCGCCGGGCTCAGGTAGAGTGCAGCGGCCTCACTGCGGCGTACCTGCAATGGCACCTGGAGCACTCCATCCGGTCACTCGAGCACGTGGAGCATGCATGAAGGAGGGCCCACGCCCGCCCGACCCGCACGTCAGCGGCGCCCGCCCCCCGGCCATCCCGGCTGACCTGGTGCCCAAGCACGTCGCGCTGGTGATGGACGGCAACGGGCGGTGGGCCAAGCAGCGCGGGCTGCCCAGGACCGAGGGTCACAAGGCGGGCGAGTACTCGCTGTTCGACGTGATCATGGGCGCCATCGAGCTGGGCATCCCGTACCTGTCCGCGTACGCGTTCTCGACCGAGAACTGGCGCCGCTCGCCGGACGAGGTCCGGTTCCTGATGGGCTTCAACCGGGACGTCATCCGCCGCCGCCGCGACCAGCTCAACGAGATGGGCGTGCGGGTGCGCTGGGCGGGCCGGCGCCCGCGGCTGTGGCGCAGCGTCATCTCCGAGCTGGAGGACGCCGAGCGGATGACGGCCGGGAACTCGGTGCTGACCCTCCAGTTCTGCGTGAACTACGGCGGCCGGGCCGAGATCGCCGACGCCGCGGCCGCGATCGCGGCCGACGTCGCCGCGGGGCGCCTGCGGGCCGACAAGATCAACGAGAAGGTGTTCGCCCGCTACCTGGACGAGCCGGGCATCCCCGACGTGGACCTGTTCGTCCGCTCCTCGGGCGAGCAGCGGACCTCCAACTTCCTGCTCTGGCAGTCCGCCTACGCCGAGTTCGTGTTCCTGGACACGCTGTTCCCGGACTTCGACCGGCGTCACCTGTGGCGAGCGTGCGAGATCTACGCCAGCCGGGATCGCCGCTACGGCGGCGCGCTGCCCAACTCACTCTCCGAGACCGGCTGAGGGCTAGCGCAGGGCCCGGAACCTCGCGCCCGCCGTCGAAGTAGACCGCCCAACGACGTGGTTGTTGCTCTCACGTCGTTGTAGCAGCGTGGTTGTTACAGCCACGTCGTTGGCCTGCTTTCCGGCCAGGTCACAACCCGGAATCCGACCGGCCGCATCACGGGGGGCTGGGGTGGCAGGGGCTGCGGGGTGGCGTGTGACAGCCGGTACACCAGGCACGGCGCGGAGCGCCTGGAACCTAGCGCCTGGAACACCGCGCAGCGCCTCGAACACCGCGCAGCGCCTGGAACACCGCAGCGCGGCGCGCGTGGAGGCTAGCGCAGGGCCTGGAACACCGCGCCCGCCAGGATCACGGCGACGACCGCTCCTCGGCCGGCCCGGCCGGCCGGCGTCAGCCGAGGCCAGGACACCGCGGCCAGCCAGCCCAGGAAGACCGCGCCCAGCAGCAGGAGGATTCCGCCGGCCGGCCCGCGTACGGTCAGCCCGCCGAAGACCAGCACCGCGAACAGCACGGGGATCAGCCACGGCGGCATCTGGCGCAGGAACACCAGGGGGGCCGCGCTGCGCCGCTCCATGCCCTGGCGGCCGGGCGAGGCGCCCGGGGTGTACATGGTCCGGCCCGGCGGCAGCGGCCTGCGCCGCGTCCGTGGCCTGCTGCTGCTCACGCCTGTGATCCCTCCGGCCGGCCCGGTGCCGGCATGTCCTGGCTGCCCAGGCTACCGCCCGTCCGTACCCGCCCACCCGGGCCCGGCCGTGGTTAACGGGGGGCGGGCACGACCTCCTCGCCGCTAAGCTGAGGTCACCGCCCACCCCTTTCCCGGGTCCGCGCATGCATGCACCGCGAGCCGCCGACTGCCAGCCGGATGGAGACCTTTGATGGCACGCCGCAACGATCGTATGGACACCCTGGTCAGCCTGGCCAAGCGACGGGGGATCGTCTACCCGTCCAGCGAGATCTACGGCGGCCTGCGTGCTGCCTGGGACTACGGTCCGCTCGGCGTCGAGATCAAGAACAACATCAAGCGCCAGTGGTGGCGGTCCATGGTCCAGGAACGCGACGACATCGTGGGCCTGGACTCCAGCGTCATCCTCGCCCCCGAGGTGTGGCAGGCCAGCGGCCACATCACCGAGTTCGTGGACCCGCTCACCGAGTGCCAGTCCTGCCACCATCGGTTCCGCGCCGATCACCTCATCGAGGCCTACGAGGACAAGCACGGCCGCCCGCCGGAGAACGGCCTGGCCGACCTGGCCTGCCCGAACTGCGGCACCCGGGGTGCGTTCACCGAGCCGCGGATGTTCAACGGGCTGCTGCGCACCTACCTCGGCGCCGTGGAGAGGGACGGGGAGGCGGGTGGGGAGAGCGGGCTGGCTTACCTGCGCCCGGAGACGGCACAGGGCATCTTCATCAACTTCAAGAACGTGCTGCAGACCTCGCGCAAGAAGGTCCCGTTCGGGATCGGCCAGATCGGCAAGTCGTTCCGCAACGAGATCACGCCGGGCAACTTCATCTTCCGCACCCGCGAGTTCGAGCAGATGGAGATGGAGTTCTTCGTCCGGCCCGGCACCGACGAGGAATGGCACGAGCGCTGGATCGAGGCCCGCCTGGCCTGGTACCTGGACCTCGGGGTGACGAAGGAGAACCTGCGGCTGTACGAGCACCCGGCCGACAAGCGGTCGCACTACTCCAAGCGCACCGTCGACATCGAGTACAAGTACGACTTCACCGGCACCGAGTGGGGCGAGCTGGAGGGCATCGCCAACCGCACCGACTACGACCTCGGCGTGCACGCCAAGGCCTCCGGCCAGGACCTGTCCTACCTGGACGCGGAGAGCGGCGAGCGGTTCATCCCCTACGTCATCGAGCCTGCGGCCGGGGTCGACCGGGGCATGCTGGCGTTCCTGCTGGACGCCTACGCCGAGGACGAGGCGCCGGACGCCAAGGGCAAGCTGGAGAAGCGCACCGTGCTGCGCCTGGACCACCGGCTGGCCCCGGTCAAGGTGGCCGTGCTGCCGCTGTCCCGGCACGCCGACCTGTCGCCCAAGGCCCGTGACGTCGCCGCGCTGCTGCGCAAGCACTGGAACGCCGACTTCGACGACGCCAGCGCCATCGGCCGCCGGTACCGCCGCCAGGACGAGATCGGCACCCCGCTGTGCGTGACCGTCGACTTCGACACACTCGAGGACCAGGCGGTGACGGTCCGGGAGCGGGACTCGATGGCCCAGCAGCGGGTCGGCATCGACGCCCTGGTCGCCTACCTGTCCGAGCGGCTGCCCGGCTGCTGAAGCCCCTGCTGGCGGCTCCACTGGCGCAGCCGCCCGGAGAAGGCCGCGTCGGTGAGCCCGGCCGGCCGGGCGGCGGTCAGGATGACCACGTTGCCGTCGGGATCGACGGTGGTCAGGTCCCTGGTGTTCCACGGCGTGTCGGCCGGGCCGTCGACCCGGCCGCCGCCGTGGGCGCGGGCCCGCTCGGCCAGCGCGTCGAGCTCGTCGTGGACGGCCGCGAAGCTCAGCGTGCACCCGGGGCCCGGCGCGGCCGGCTCGCTGGCCGGGCGCACCAGCAGGTCCTGGAACTGCCACCGCCGCAGGTGGACCAGGACCGGGCCGCCGTGCGGCCCGGGGATGGCGAACAGCTCGATGAAGCCCAGGCCGGCCGTGTACCAGGACACGGTCGCGCCGAGGTCGCTGGCCAGCAGCGTCGCGAACATCGGCATGCCGTAGATGGCGCGGCTGATGCCGGGGGACTTCGCCCCGGCGGCCGGGTCGGGAACCGGGGACTGAATGTCGGTCATGCTGCCTGACTGTGCCGGTTCCACCGGCTGGAAGGTCAAGCCACTTGAAGGGCTCGCGGCCTAGCCGCCGGACAGGGCGGTCAGCACCCGGTCGAGCGAGCCGTCGGCGGCCGCGCCGTCGCGCGGGGAGCGGCGGAAGATCTCGGCCGCGGCC